>Ga0302320_10001519_pt1 | contig 55646 bp, 49 predicted proteins | sample Bog_T0_3_FD_202130 | JGI IMG/M metagenome (GOLD analysis project Ga0302320, IMG submission 202130) | Peat permafrost microbial communities from Stordalen Mire near Abisko, Sweden - Bog_T0_3 | ecosystem: Environmental > Terrestrial > Soil > Wetlands > Peat | place: Sweden: Abisko, Stordalen Mire...
AACAGCCGGTGGCATGAGCCGCATCAAATAAAAGTGCGAGCCGATGGCGGCTGGCGATTTGCGCGAGTTTTTCAACATCGCACGGATTGCCCCACAAATGCACGGCCATGATGGCCGTCGTGCGCGGAGTGATCAGCGCTTCGACTTTTTCGGCATCAAGACAATGCGTGGCCGGGTCAACGTCGCAAAACACCGGCGTCAGTCCGGCCGCGTGGAGGCAATGCACCGTGGCCACAAAGGTGAACGACGGCACGATGACCTCGCCGGTCAGTTTCGCGGCGCGAACCACCAGTTCCAGCGCCACTGTGGCGTTGCAAAAGGCGATGGCGTGCCGCGTCCCGGCGAGCGCGGCCAGCCGGGCTTCAAATTCCAGCGCACAGGGCCCTTCGTTGGTCAGCCAGCGGCGGTCCAGGATTTCATCCAGCCGCTGGTGCAATCGCCGGCGGTCGCCGATGTTGGGCCGGCCAACGTGCAATTTCTCGGCAAAGGCCGGTGCCCCGCCAAAGAGTGCCAGATCGGTTATGCGTTTCTTCACTGGATTCATGAAGATGAGTTTGGGATCGGCCGTTGATTTTTTGGAATATAATGACCGTGCGCGTTATACAAATCGCGGCGTAGTTGCGCTTCGAGTTCCAGAATGCGTTCCTGTGGGCGGGGCTTCAATGGCCGCGCCGGTGAGCCGACATAAATTGTCCACGGTTCGCAATCCTGGAGCACCAGCGAATTCGCTCCGATCGCCGCGCCTTCACCGATGGTGACTCCCGGCAGGATGACGGAATTGGCACCGACGATGGCATGCTTTTTGATGGTGGCAAAAGTTCTTTCCGGCTGGCGGTAGGGATGCGGCACGGCGGAGTTGGTCAGGTAATTGCCCAAAAAGTCATCCGTCCCCGTGAAGACCCGGATGCCGCTGGAAAGCGTCGCGAAATCTTCCATCACGAATTCGCCACCGCCGGTGATGGAAGTGAACGAAGCGATGTGGATGAAGCTGCCGATGACTGTTTTCCGGCCGCCCATCACCAGCACAAAATCATCAATGATGACCGAGTCGCCCAGCGAGATGGTTTCCGGCGTGATGATCTTGGCCATCGGCCAGATCGTCACATCCGCGCCGCGCCGGGCGAAGGGCAGTTGGTCGTTCGGGTTCGTCATCGGTTTATGGCATCATGTCAGGCGCGCAGGATATTTTCCATGACTTTGAAGCGCGGTTCCATCTGGGCGTCGAAGTCAAACACCCGTCGGAAGCTGGCCTGCCCGCAGTCGGCGAGCGCATGTAATTCTTGCGGATGGTTGTAATAATATTCAACGCGTTGGGAAATTTCACCGACATCGCGGTTGATGATAACGATGTCAACGCGGTCGTGAAAGGCCACGTTTTGATTCAAGTCATCCGTCGCCATCACCGCCACGCCGCACATTCCTGCCTCGATGCAACAACCGGTGGGAAAGCCATCGAATGCGCCGGGATGCAGGATAAATGATCCGTTGGGCGAAAGAACCATGTCCATCCGGTGATAAAAGCCGCCAAAAAACTCGGGCTTTTGTGAACCATAAAAATTAATGCGGTCGCCAAGTTCGGTGACATCCACATCCTCTTTTGAGAATGGGCCAACAACATGAAACCGCGCCTGCGGGCAGGAACAGGCCAGATTTTTGGCTGCGGCAACAAAAAGATCGTAACCTTTGTCCCGCCCCTGGGGCATGTATTTGTGGGCCACAAAGCAAAGGTCGAAAGTGTCCTTTGATTTTCCATAACGCTGCTTCTCCGTCCGGTTATTACCATCGGCGTGGCAGGGGAAAGCTCCGCCGTAAATAAATTCAAGGTCTTCGGCTGCGCAAATTTTGTTTTGCAAAAGATAATCGCGCGTGACTTTCTGGGTGGTGATCACCTTGCGGAAATTTTTTGAAGAGCAGATGCGCTTCAGGGCTTCGTCGCACTCTTGGTTCCGCAATTGCAGGCCGCCGCCGGGATAGAGCGTGAAGACAAACCCGGCTCCGGCCTGCTCCGCCAGTGGCAAAACCCAGCGGGCATTGTTGATGAACATGCAATAGGCGATCTGGGGCTTCACTTTCTGAAATCCGGGAAAAACCGAGACGCGATCCTTGAACTGGGGAAAATTTCCGGCGTATTCGTCCAGCACCTCCCTGAAAGTTTGATTCTTGCTGATGGCCGGCAAGGTGCTGCCGGTGGAAAAAACGCGGCAACTGGAAAATCGGGCGAGATAGGCATTGTATTCTGCCAGACGAAAGGCCGACAGCGGGTGCGGAAAGAGGTCGTCAAAAACCGCCACGTCCATCCTGTCTTTGGGCAGGATAAATTGAGCCAGCTTGCGCAGGTGTCTCTTAAGTTTCTTGCTCATGGTTTGCCGCCGAAAATAACACCTGGCTTTTTCTTTGGTGACTCAATCACCCTTGCCAGCGAAACCGAGTAAAAGTTTCAGCCATGCGCATTTCATCGGTGAGGTCGTGTTCCAGAAAACCGCATAGTCATTCATGGCGTCAACCCGCTGAAAAACCCGGGTGAGGCGGTCGGCAACCTGATCGCAGGCGGGTTTGACGGATTCCCAGCTCACATCGTCCATCACGATAAACCCATCCGGCATGAGCAGCGGAAGATAAAGCTCCACGTCTTTCAAGACCGGAGCGGTGTCATGGTTGCCATCAATGTGGATGAGACCGAACTTGATATTTTTTCCGCCGAAGAAAGTGGCGGCCTCGACGGAAGTCTTTCTCACCAGTTGACAGTGATTCTCAAATCCCTGCGCCTTTCTCATGCCATCAACCGACTGATAGATGGCTTCAAAATCCGTCTCAACCAGAAACTGGTCAATTTTTTCCTTTAACTTGACGTTGTCATTCTCCTTGGCTTGTTCCGTGGACCAGGGATCAACCCCGTAGGCCGTCCCGCCGGTAAAAAGTTTGTGAGCCAGGGCTTGTGGCATCAGACTGCGGCCGCGATAAACACCGATGTCCAGCGAGGTTTTCACTCCGAACCGGCGGATGAGATAGGCCATCACATAGGCCTTGCTGGCGCTACAGCCTCCTCCGAAATCAATCGGAATTTGTTTCAACAGGTCGGTCGTCTGGTCTCGAAGCGATTTCATAAAATTCTGGCTGGTGGTTAATAAACGCAGCGGCGCAATTTCACAAGCGGCTTTGGGCACGTTGTTGTGAACACCCGCCGAGGCTACTGAATCAAGTATGAGATTCCAAATGAATTTCCCCGGCCGGTGATTTTCGTCCCATTTTCATCTTCACCACGTTTGGCCGGCAAAGCGTTCTGGCCTTGCCGCTTTCAAACCGTGAGATTAATCTGGCTGCGATTCTCGGCATGCCCGCCAGAACGGGTTTTCCCTTTCTCGAGGCCGACATGCCGCGAAGGCAAAATTGAAGCATTCAACATGACGACGCCACCTGACCCGACCCGGACAAATGTTGCCATCGTCATTCCGGTCTTCAACCAGCTTCATTACACCCGCCAGTGTTTGGACAGCCTGAATCGCGCCGGCGTGGCGGACAACCAGATCATCATCGTCAACAACGCCTCGACCGACGGCACGGCGGAATTTCTCGCCGTCCGCCCGCAAATCCGCACCCTCAACAATGCCGAAAATCGCGGCTGCGGCTTTGCCTGGACGCAGGGCGCAAAATTGTCCGACCAGATCTGGACGATTGTGATGAACAACGACGTGCTCGTGCCGCCCGGCTGCATCGAAGGGTTGATCAGTTTTGCGGAGGAAAACCAACGCGACGTCGTGAGTCCCGCGATGTGCGAGGGCGAGGTGGATTATGATTTTCCGCCGCACGCGGCGGATTTCATGCAGCAGCTGAAGGATGCGCAGCGGCGCAACGTCGCGCACGGCGTCTGCTTCATGGTGCACCGGCGCGTGTTCGAGGCCATCGGTTATTTCGACAGCGACCCGAAGCTGGGCGGTTACGAGGACGATGAATATTTCCGCCGGGCGCGCGGCGCGGGATTCCGGCTGGCCATCACCGGGCGTGCGTTTCTGCATCATTTCGGCTCCATCACGCAAAAGAGCATCCAGGCTGCCGCTGGTCAGAAGCGCAAGGGTCTGGGTGACCGTGAATATTACCGCCGCAAGACCGGCCAGACCTGGCCGAAGCGCAAAATCCATCAGCTTAAACACGCCGTGCGCAGCGCCTGGTGGAAATGCTCCGAGCGGATGCGCTTTGGCCGCACCCTGTGGGAAAAACGCGTGGCTGGCCGCTCGGAATTTTTTTGACGTCGGTGGTCGGGCTGGCTTGCTTAATTTCGCCGAACAGGTTTATTTAGGCAATGGCCGAACCTGTCAGTCTCTACATCATCGCGTTCAACGAAGCGCACAACCTTCGTGAAGTGCTGCCGACGGTTTCTTGGGCGGATGAGGTCGTGGTGGTGGATTCCTTCAGCACGGACGGCACGGCGGCAGTCTGCGCGCAGTTCGGTGCGCGGCATGTGAACGTGAAATTTGAGGGCTTTGGAAAACTGCGCAATGATGCGCTCGCGCTGCTCAAGCACGACTGGGTCGTCAGCATAGATTCCGACGAGCGCAGCACGCCCGAACTGGCCTCCGAAATCCGGCGCGAGCTGGCGACCGGCCCGAAGTTTGACGCTTATCACGTCCCGCGCAAAAGTCATTTTCTGGGCCGCTGGATGCGGCATTCCGGCTGGTATCCCGATTACCGCCAGCCGCAATTTTTCAACCGCCGGAAAATGCGCTATGCCGACGATCTGGTGCACGAAAGTTTTGAACTGCAGGGCCGTCTCGGTTATCTCAAGGAACACGCACTGCAATTTCCGTGGCCCACGCTCGAAATCGCCATCGCCAAGCTCCAGAGCTATTCCACGCTCATGGCGCAGCGCTACGCCGCGCAAAACCGCCGGGCCACACTGTCCCGGCTCTTGTTCAGCCCCGCCGGCATGTTCCTGAAAGTATATCTTCTGAAAAGCGGCTGGCGCGACGGTCGCCACGGTATGATCCTCGCGGTGTTTTACGCCTATTACACTTTTTTGAAATACGCCAAACTCTGGGAACTTCAACAACGACGCTGAATTTTTGCGCGCATGGTTGAAAAAATCCTTCTCCTCCGGCTCAAATCCATGGGCGACGTCGTGTTGACCCTGCCGGCGGTTCACGCCGTCCGCAACAACTTTCCAGATGCGAAAATCACCTATCTTGTCTCGAAGGAGAACGCCGGGTTGCTGCGCGGCTTCCGCGAGGTGAACGAGGTCATCGCCATTGACCGCGCCGCGCTGCGCGGCGGCAATCCGTTGAAAGTCGTCCCGGAATTTTTTGGTTTGTTGCACCGGCTGCGTGCCGGGAAATTCGACCTCGTCGTGGACTTCCACGGCTGCAGTGAAACCGGCTGGTTGGCGCGGCTCACCGGCGCGCCGCAACGCTGGGGACTGGTATATCAAGACGGACGCGGCTGGGCTTACACGCGGAAGATCCGGCATGTTTCACAGATGCACGCCGCCGAATGGCACCTGCGCATGTTGGAGCAGTGCGGCCTGAAAATCGGCGCCATCCGCAACGACTTCGCGCTGCCGGAAGCGGCGGTAAAGGAGGCGCAGAACTGGTTTGCCGGCCAACGGCTCGATCCGGCAAAGCCCACGCTATACATTCAGCCGTTCACCAGCGGCGCACACAAAAACTGGCCGCTGGAAAATTATCTCGCCGTCGCCCGGCACTGGCAGACCGCCGGTATGCAAATCATTCTGGGCGGCGGTTCCGCCGATCGTGCCGCGCTCGAGCCGTTGCGACGGGAAGGCTGGGCGGTTTCCGCCGGTGTGCCATTGCTCGTCACCGCCGGGCTGATGCAACTGTCCACGCTGGCGCTCGGCGGCGACACCGGCACCTTGCATTTGGCCGTGGCACAGGGCAAACGGGTCGTGATGCTGATTTTGAGCAATAACCGCGGGGCGCCGGTGCCGTTCAATCATCCAGATTGGGCGGTCGTGCCTGAACCGGGCGGAAACATTTCCGATATTCAAACCGGCGCAGTCATTACCGCCTGTGCGCAGGCGATGGAAAAATCCGGTTAAGTCCGCCGCAAAAATGGTTCGCCAAAAACGGGGCGGCGACGATAATAAAACGCACATGCCAAAAGCTTCGCTCGCTGACATCGTCGCTTATTGCGACCGCAATCTGCGCACCGCCGAAATTGGCGATTACGACGGTGCGGTGAACGGGTTGCAGGTGGCGAATTCCGGCGTGGTCACGCGCATCGCGGCGGCCGTTGACGCCAGCCTCGCCACGGCGAAACTTGCCATTGCCGCAAAAGCTGATCTGCTCATCGTCCATCACGGTTTGTTTTGGAGTTCGCGCCAGCCGTGGACTGGAAAGAATTATGAGCTGCTCCGGCTGCTTTGTGAAAATAATCTGGCCGTTTACAGTTCGCACCTGCCGCTGGACGCGCATCCCCGGCTCGGCAACAACGCGCGACTCTGCGCGGCGCTGGGTTTGAAAAATCTCAGGCCATTTTTTGAAAGCCACGGGCAAACCATCGGTTTCAAATCACAAACCAAAACTTCCCGTCACGAGCTGGCGGTTAGGTTGGAAAAAGCCACTGGCGCAAAACCAAAAATAATTCCCGGCGGCAAAGCCATCTGCAAAATAATCGGTGTCGTGACCGGCGGCGCGGGCGCGGAATTAACGCAGGCCGCCGCCGGAGGCGTGGACACGTTCATCACCGGCGAAGGGCCGCACTGGACGTTCGCGCTGGCGGAGGAGGCGGGATTGAATGTTTTTTACGGCGGCCATTATGCGACGGAAACGTTCGGCGTAAAGGCGCTGGCAGCGGAACTTTCCAGAAAGTTCAAGGTGCCGTGGACGTTTCTGGATCATCCGACGGGGCTTTGAGGCCTGAAACCGGCGGCTTCAATTCCGCTTGGAGATTTTGCGAAACTTCATGATGGGGTGAAAAGAAAGCCGCCAGAGCCCCAACGCGTTCAAGGCGCGGGTCAGCGGCGGACGTTCCAGCCGCCGCAGCCAAGGCCACGGCATCGGCAGGCAATAGGTCGAACCGATGCCTTTCTCCAGTTCAAACCCGGCGTTGCGCATGAATTTTTCGATGGTGAAGATGGTGTAGATTTTGTCCACCGGCTGGAGCTTGATCCAGTTGGGTTTGTTCAGCTTCTCGGCCAGAATCCGCACCACGAGCCAGGGCAGGTGCAGATAGTTTGGGAATGAAAGATAAACCACGCCACCCGGTTTTAAAATGAAATTGATTTTATCGAGCACCGGCAGCGGGTCGGTCAAATGTTCGATGGTCTCCATCAACAGGCAGAAATCAAAGTTTTCCGCCGGAAGATTCAGTTGGTGCAGGTCGCCCACGCTAAGATTCGCGTTGGGAATGCGCGAGCGGACGAAATCAACGGCCACCTGGCTCTGGTCAATGCCGGAGATGTTTTCCTGCGGGAGCAGTTTGGTCTCCGAGATGTATTGCAGGACGTGCCCCTGTCCGCAGCCCAGTTCGACCAATTTGTGGTTTGGCTTGAGGGTGACGTCCAGTTCAGGAATCAGGAATTCATTCCAAGGCCAGATGTCGGTGCCAATCTTCCGGTAGTATTCATCATACCACAACACAGCCTTGGTTTCATTGGTCATAATTATATGGTTTCGTTCAAATCCGCCGGGCCAAATTAACAGGGATCACAAATTTCATTTACCTTGTCCAGTGCGTAAGCCGCCATTCTGTTTTAATGAAAATTGTTGTCAACAGTTTTTGGACTGCGGGATTGCACCGCCCGGCACCATCGAGAGGTGCCACACAATTTGTGAACAACCGGATGGCTGCTACCGGCAAGGTTTTTATTTACGTCGGGCGGCCGTCCGGTCGGCAATCGTGGCTTCAAAGAAGCCCAGCAACTCGGCGTAAATTTTCTGCGGATTGATCTGGCTGCGCAGGTGGTTCGCCGCGCCGGGCGGCAGTTGGTTGCCTTGCAGAAAAAACGTCACCTTTTCCGCGAACTCGTCGAGGTTTTTTACCACGAAGCCGTTGACGCCGTTCTCAATCATGTCGTTGCAGCCGGCGATGTCGAACGCGACAACCGGCAGGCCGAGCGCCTGGGATTCCATGACGTTGTAAGGATAGCCTTCCCATTTGGCCGTGGTAATGAAGAGGTCGCCCTGGCGATAAACGGAGGCGACCTGCTGGTTGGCGACGTGGCCCCAGAATTTCACGTTCGGCCAGCGGTCGCGGCACGCGCTCACCAGCGGCTTGAGTTCGCCGTCGCCGCAGATGTTCCAGACGATGCGTTCCTGGTGCAACGGATTCATCCGGTCAATCAACCGCACCAGATCCTGAACGCCCTTTTGTTCCACCAGCCGGCCGATCCAGACGATGTTGAACTTCCCCTTGTCGAAGCTGCCCGCAAACGGAAACTTGTCCGCGTTGGCCGCGAACGCCTCAAAGTCGAACGGATGATAGATTTTTTGGACGCGCCGCCGGGGAAACTGCCGGGACAGGATTTCCAGCGTGGAGTTGTTGATCACATGATAGGCGCTGACGCCGCTGGCGAGCCAGTTGTAGAATGGCGAGGTGAACAGGAGATTGTGCAGCTTGGCGTGGAGATGCTCCGCGATGGGATAAACGTGCGGAATGTGGCAGCCGAAAATGATCGGCGGCAGGTTGCGGTAACCCATTATGAACTTGAAGAAAAACGGCTCGGTGATGTCGTTGCGCGAGTAAATCACGTCGTAGTCCTGAAACCGGCCGGCGAGTTCCTTGAAGTTGCGGCATTTGAAATAGCGCGCCTTGCCCAGCTTGGCCGTGATGGACTCGAAGGTTTCGCGATACAGCAGTTTCGGATCAAATTTCTTGGCAAAATACAAGTTGTGCAGCTTGCCGTATTTCAGATTGAAGGCATCGTCCATTGTGAAAATGTCCACGTGGACGTTTTCCAGTTCCGAAAGGTCGCGGGCGGTTTCAATCAGATATTTTTCCGTGCCGGCGCCAATTTCAAGCAGGGTCGCCGCATAAAAAGCCACGCGCATAATTAAAAATTTTTGAACTCAAACCGCCGCCGGCCGGCGCCGTTCCAGAAAAATCAACAGACCGAGCAGAAAAATTCCGACCACCAGGGCCGTGAGCGTGACGTAGAGCGGCTTGTTCGGCAGCGTGAACCGGAACTCGACGGTGTGGCTGCCCGGCGGCAGATAAGCGCCGCGCATGATGAAATTGCAGCGCAGCAGCTCCGCCGGTTTGCCATCCACGGACACATGCCAGTTCGCATCGTATTTGTCGTTGAACAGCAGCACGGACACCGCGTCGGATTTTGTGTCGAACACGATGTGGGCCGGCTTGTAACTTTTGAAAGTGACCGTCCCGGAATTGTCATTGGCCGGGTTTGCCGCCGGAACTGCCGGCAGCGGCGTGGAAACGAGGACGGTTTGCTGCGGGTCGAAATTTTTATCGGTCAGCAATTTCAGGGTCGCTTCATCGTTGGTGCTGATCTGCCAGTGGGAATAGAGCTTTGCCCGTGGCAAGGCGCCGGTGAATTCAAACAGCGCGAGATCCTTGCAAAACGTCGGATATTTGCCGTTGTTGTCTTCCGACGGGATGGCGGTGAGTTCCTCCAGCCTTTGATGAAATTCCTCGACGCCCGGTTTGAGGATGACGTCAAAACGTTTGACGATGCGGAACCGCCGTTGCTCCGGGTCGAACTGGCTGTTCATCAGGTCCAGATAACCGGCGGGGCCAAGCAGGTAACGGTTGTTGGTCAGTTGCCAGCGGCGCGGCAGGAGCCAGGCGCCGTCGGCGTCGCCGCGCATCGCCAGCGCACCATCGAAGGCCGCCAGATCCGCCGACGTGCGCGACATCTGCACGATGTCCAGCGACTGGATGTTGTAATACGGAAAAAGCTGTTGCGCCCACTCGATGCGGTAGAGTTGATCGAAGTTTTCAAATTCTCCCGGCATGCGGAACGGAAGCACGGCGACGCGATGCTCGTAAGGCTTATCCTTCAGAAAATCCACGATGGGATTGAGCGAGTTGATTTCATATTTTTGCGCATAATCCCAATGGACGATGTAAGGCAGGTCCGCGCGGCCCAAATCGAACACCAGCAGGACGCCGAGCAGGCTGCCGCCAAGCCGCGCACGCTTGCCCGAAAACACGCCCGCAAGGATCAGGATGAACAGCGCCACGGTGGCGGCAAGAATTAAAAGGAACCAACCAACCTGGCCGATGCTGAAGCTGGCGATTTCCCCGGCCACCGCCGGGTCGGGGAAACCGACGGATTCCAGAAATTTGACGAGGCCGGGTTTTTGCGCGGCATAAATCAGCCACGCCACCGTGCTGACCCCGACCGTTCCGACGCAGGCCAGCGTCCACTGGCGATCGAAGCCGCGGACTTTCTCCCACCAGTTGATGAGCTGGGTGGAAGCCGCCGCCGAACTGCCAGCGGGAACTTCCAGATAGCGCCGACTCAAGACGTGGACGCCATAGGCAAACAAAATCACGGTGACCCAGGCCAACGTCAGGACGAATTTGGCCGGATTGCGGATGGTGGACAACCCCGGCACGTTGTTGTAGAGCCACTCATAAAATAAGGGCAGGTTGAACGGAGCAAACCGGCCCCACGCCAGCAGCAGCGAAGCGGCCGCCAGCCCGGCCCAAAACCAGATGAAGCGTTTTTGCGTTTGGGTGAACGGTGAATTTTCCCGGCGGAAGGATTGCGCCACCGCAAAGGCCGCCAGCAGCACCACGAGGATGCCGAGGTAATCGCCGCCGCCGACCTGCCGCATAAAGCCGCTGGCCGGCTGTTCGCCCTGTCGGCCACTGTCAAAGTATCGGTCCAGCACCGGATCCCGGCCAATGCCGCCCCAATACTCGCCGCCTTTGAAGGCGTTTTGCAGCGCAGGCATCATGTCCTTGGGCGTGTCCAGCTTGTAACCAAACAAGCCGGGCACACCGAGACCGAGGGTCTCGGTTTTGGGCAGGCTCCATTGTGTCGCCCAGTCCCAATGATGTTGTATGGAGGCGGCATCCTGTCCCGTGCCGGCGAGGCCGGTGACGGAAGTGCCGACCAGCGCCACGACCGTTTGCAGCGCCAGCAGGAAGGCAAAAACGGCCACCACCGCCACGCGGCTGAGGCCGCCGGAAATTTTCCGGACCAGCGGAACGCCCGCTTCGTTCAGGGCCTTGAAAAAAACGAACCCGGCGATGAACACGCTGAAGATCGCGCCGATGTCTGCCGCTTCGATCACATTCATGCCGACACAAAGTCCGGCCAGTGCCAGCCGGGTCCAGCGCGTCAGCCCGGGCAGCATTGGCGAATTGCCCGCGACCAGGCCCAGCGCAAAAAAATCCATGCCAATGCCGATTTGCTGCGACGCGACGCCCCAGCACGCCGTCGAAAAATAATCAGAGCTCAACGCCGCCGCCAGCCCGCCCAACACCGCCGCCAGCGGTGAGAGCTTCATTTGCCGGAAGCAAAACCACGCGCCGACCCCCAGAATCCACAGCGCAATGGGCGCGAGAAATTTGGCATAGCCGACCGGACCGAGCGCCCAGCAAATTGCCGAAGTGAAACTGGCTGAAAACACTCCGGCGTTGCTGCCGATGCTGTTCAGGTCATACCATTGGCCGCTCATGGCTTCTGGCAAGTGCATCCAAGCGGCGTTTTGCATTCCCAGCGGGCCGTCATTTGAGAAATGGACGAAGCCGGGCAGAAAACTCCGCCAGAAAAGGATGGCCAGCACGATGAGCAGCAGCCAGGGTGCGGATGATCTGGGCGACTTGGCTGCCGCCACGGGTTTTGAGATTTTCATAACGTCAAAATTGAATTGTCATTGTCAATTGAGGCGCTGTTGGTGTCAAGGAAGCTGCGTTTCCGCAAATAACTCATTTTCCTTTTCTAATCGGTGGGGTCACAGCATATTGTTTTCCCTGCGTTTTTAAGAAAATGAAAAGCCAAGTCAATTTGACATTGTCGCTGTTGAAACAAGGTGCCGACCCCGGCCAGATTCAGGTCAAGCTGGCTTTGCGCAAGGCTCTGTTGGGATGCCAAACGGTGTTGGATGTGGGCTGCGGTGCTGCCCCAACAATGCGTCAATTGGAAGTCCCCCATTGTAGCGGACTCGAGGGTTACCGCCCGGATCTCGAGAAGGCCAAAAACTTGAACACCCAAGACGAATTAATCTTTGGTGATGTCCGGGAACTCACCACCCTGTTTAAGCCGGGTCAATTTGATGCCTGTATCGCGATGGATGTTATTGAGCATTTGCCAAAGGCGGATGGGGTGAAATTTATGCGCGACATGGAATTGATTGCCAAAAAGAAGGTGGTCATTTTCACCCCCAATGGATTTTTGTCGCAGCGACAATCCGCCAACAGCGATCTACAGGCGCATTTTTCCGGCTGGGAAACCGATGAGATGAAAGGCTTCGGCTATGAGGTGGAGGGCATGCTCGGTCCCAAGAATTTGCGGGGTGAATACCATGCCCTAAAAAATCGTCCGGCTATTTTCTGGGCTATGGTTTCCACTCTGAATCAGATGCTCTGGGTTCACCGCCAACCGGAAAAGGCAGCGGCGATTCTTTGCACTAAAAAGCTTTCCAATTCATAGGAGTTTGAATTTTTGGCGGATAGGTCAATTTGTTGATTGACATTTGGCATCAGACAGCCTAAAACGTCGAGGAACCTACAAAAGGAAAGCACTTATGAAATCATCGCTGAATTTGTTTAGAAATATCGCCTGCCTGTTGTTTCTCTTTTCTGGCATGGCTGTCCAAGCCCAAACGACCGCCGGAGCAACCGCGACGGTATATAATGAGTTTGTCGTGGGCATTACCGTCACCAATGGCGGCACCGGCTATACTTTTGCTCCCGCAGTTACCATCACCGGCGGAGGCGGCGCGGGGGCGGCGTCATACGCGACGATCAGCAATGGCGTGGTGACTGCCATCACCGTGACCAATGCCGGTTCCGGCTATACGAGCACGCCACAGGTCATCATCACGGCACCCTCAACCACACCATTCGCCGCGTCGCTGGTTTTGGATCTGCCTTTGGATGGCAGCGTCGTGGATATGGGGCCGAACAAGTTCTCCGTCATCACCAACGGGGGCGGGACATTTGTGCCCGACCGATTCCAGCAAACCAATTCGGCGTTAGCCTTGGATGGAGCGAGTCAGAACATTTCGATTCCCTATGATGCACGGTTGTATCCGACTGAATTTACCTTTAGTGCATGGGTCAATTTGCAACAATTGACAACGAGCGGAACCTTTTGGCGAGCGGGGAATGGCTCTTCAGATGGTTGGCAAGGTTTTTCGCTTTATTTTAACGGGCCAAATTCCTTTATATACAACGATTTTACCGGCAGCGGATATAATGCTGTCCTTACTATTTCTCCAACAAACTTTGTTGTTGAAACATGGTATCAAATAGTCATAACAAGAAAAACGAATTCATGTGCCATGTTTATAAACGGATCGAATGTCGCTTCACAAACAGGGGTAACACCCTACACGAAGCCTCAAACGACACCCATGAGTTTGGGAGCTAATGATGCAGATCCCACTGGATTTAATTATTTCTGCCCGGTTACTTTTGATACGGTTCACATTTATAATCGCGCGCTGTCCTCCAATGAAGTGTTTCAGCTTTATGCTGCCGAGGCAAAAATCTCGCTGGCTCCCACCATCACCAACCAGCCCCAAAGTCAACTGGTCAATGCGCTGGCCCCGGCTTCCTTCAGCGTGGCCGCCACCGCCGTTGCGCCGCTGAGCTATCAATGGACGTTGGACAACACGATACTTTCTGGTGCCACCACCACCACCTTGACCATCACCAATGTCCAGCCGTCGGATTTGGGCGGTTATCGTGTGGTCATCACCAACGCCTATGGTGCCGTGACCAGTTCCGTCGCCAACCTGTATATGTATCCTTACCTGGCAACTCCATTCGATGGCGCAGTCACCTATTGGGGACAGACCAACGTATTGAGCATTCAAGCCTGGGGCAGCGGCCCCTTGACCTATCAATGGTATCAAGACGGCGCGGCGGTTCCGGGCGGCACGAATCAGACCCTGAATTTGGGATCCGTCCAGTTCACGAATGCCGGATTGTATTCGGTGGTGGTCAGCAGCGGCTATGGCAGTGTCACGAACTCGCCTTATGAGGTGGTGGTGAACCCGGCGAATGTATCCATCAAAATCTGCCCCGACGTGGTGATTCAAGGAACGGTGGGCTATTCGTATGTCATCCAAAGCACCACCAATCTGGGCGACCCCAATGCCTGGCAGGTGGAAACCAATCTGACGCTCACCGCGCCGGTTCAAAATTGGAACGACAACAATACCGATACGACCCAGCCGAACAACCCGCACAAATTTTACCGGGTCATCCCGGGACAATAACCGGGGGGTTGTTAAACCCGAACGCCGAAGCGGCCGGCAAGTGTAGCGGCGACGCCTCGTCGCCTTTTCTCCGGCAGGGCATAATCCTAAATCCCCAGCTGAAACCGCGAAAAGCCCGAAATACGCGAACCCGCAAAGGTTTTTGGAAAGGCCGACCTGCACCCGCTGGTTGCAAGGTTTGGGCCAGGGCAAATTCCATTTTGACTCCTTCTTTTCGCGTGGTTCGCGTGGTTCGCGGTTCATCCCAACTGCGGTTTCCATGATAGTCGCCGCCGCAACTGGCGACGAGGCGTCGCAGCTACGTTCAGGCCAGCTTCGGAGTCCGGCATCTGGCTTCGGCTTCAGCCGATTTTGGGCGGTCCGAACCGGGAAAGTTTTTTCAGTTCGCCGGCCTTGCCCAGCCGCCAGCAGAAAAACCGCAGCATCCACCAGTCGCTGTGCCGGCGAAACCCCCGCACCTGCCGCCGTTTGGCCCGCACATGGTCGCGCAGCCGCCAGCAATCGCGCACCGGCTCCCAGGCCGTGGCCCGCACCAGCGACCAGCGGCGCTTGAGCAGCAGCCAGAAAACACCTTCGACGAACAGCAGGGCGGAAAATGCCACCGCCGTCAGCAGCAGCAGGTGCTGCGCCTGTTTGAGCAGCACCAGCAAATGATTGCGGTTTGCGTAAAACCGCTTGCGCTCGCTCGTGCGGAATTCCGTGATCCGCTCGCCGCCCTGCGGGTTTACGGACGCCTCGCTGCGATGATGCAGGCGCGCCCGGGGCGCCGCCGCCACGCTGCCGCCAGAAAGCCAGATCCGCCACGCCAGATCCTCCTCCTCGCCATACATGAAAAATTCCTCGTCGAACCCGCCGAGCTTCCGGAACGCGTCCGCCCGGATGAAGGCAAACGTGCTGGCGCAAAAACTCGTCGGGCGCCGGCTGCCCGGGCGGGCCACCACGCCCAGGCCGAAAATGTCAAAGCCATCGTCCAGCCACCATTGCACCGTGTTGTCGGCGTAATCCAGAATCAGCGAAGCCACCGCCGTCGCGCCGGTTTTTTCGGCCGCCGCCACCAGTTCTTCGAGGCAATTATTTTCCAGCCAGACATCCGGGTTCAGGAAAAAAAGATATTGGCCGGTGGCCGCCGCCGCGCCGCGATTGCAGCCGCCGGCGAAACCGAAATTGCCCCCGGTCTGGAGAAATTTTCCATTGGCCCAGCCGGTCATGCTGGCGCGGGCAATGGCTTCCGAGTCGTCGCGGGAGGCGTTGTCGGTAAAAATGATTTCGATCTGCGGGAAAATGGTCTGCTGGCGCAGTGATTCGAGGCAGCGCGGAATCCAGGCGGCGGCGTTCCAGTTCAAAATGACCACGCTGACGGCGGGCGTTGGCGGCGTGAGGTTCATTCAGTTTTGGCGCGCAGAACGTGCCAGACCGGTGGGCCGGATTCAATCTCATTTCCCCCCAACCGGCTTCGCGCCTCGACATTTGGCGGCGGCTGGGATTTAATTTTCTCCGCTCATGCCAAACCATTGCCTCGTCACCGGTGCCGCCGGATTCATCGGCAGCCATCTCGTGGACGCGCTGCTCGCGCGCGGCGCGAGCGTCACGGGCATTGACAATCTCAAGCTGGGCCGCCGCGAAAACCTCGCGGCCGCGCTCCCGAATCCGCGTTTTCAATTTTTCGAGGCCGACCTGAATGACCTGGCCGCGTGTGGAAAAATCATCGCCGGCCAGTCCGCGCCGTTCACCGCCGCGTGGCATCTCGCGGCGAATTCCGACATCCGCGCGGGCGTCGCCGATCCGGACGTGGATTTCCGCGACACCTTTCTCACGACTTACAATCTGCTGAAGCTGATGCGTGAGCACAAAATTCCCCGGCTTGCGTTCGCCTCAACCTCCGCCATTTACGGCGACCTGAAACAAAAGCTGACCGAGGACATCGGTCCGCTGTTTCCGATTTCAAATTACGGCGCGATGAAACTGGCCAGCGAGGCCGCGATTTCCGCCGCCGCCGAGAGCTTTCTAGAACGCGCGTGGATTTTCCGGTTCCCAAACGTCGTCGGCAGCCGCGCCACGCACGGCGCGATTTTTGATTTCATCCACAAGCTCAAAAAAAATCCCGCCGAACTTGAAGTTCTCGGCGACGGCACGCAGGAAAAGCCGTATTTCCACGTCGCGGATCTGATTGAAGCGATGCTGTTCATCACGGACCACGCGAAGGACAAATTAAATTTCTTCAACATCGGCACCAGCGACACCATCACCACCGTGCGCTATCTGGCGGAAACCACCGTGCGCCAGGCGCAGCCGGCGGCAAAAATCCGCTACACCGGCGGCAATCGCGGCTGGGTGGGCGACGTGCCGAAAGTGGATTATTCCGTCGAGAAATTGAAAAAGCTCGGCTGGTCGCCGCGATTGACTTCAAATCAGGCGGTGGACCGCGCCGTCGCGGAAATCGTGGCGGAAAATTCCTGACATGGCGCGCCAGCTCATCATCCTCGCGGGCGGGGCGGGCACGCGGTTGCGTGCGCGGCTCGGCGATCTGCCCAAGCCGATGATTCCCGTCGCCGGCAAGCCGCTGCTGGAACACCAGGTTGAACTGGCCAAAAAATACGGCTTCACGGATTTGATTTTCTTCGTCCACTACCGCGCTGATCTGATTGAACAGTATTTTGGCGACGGCGCAAAATTCGGCGTCCGCATCCGATACGTCTTGGAAAAAGAGCCGCTCGGCACGGCGGGCGCGGTGCTGGCTGGAATGGAACGGCTCGCCGACCGCTTCGTGGTGATGTATGGCGACACGATGGTGAACGTGGATCTGGAACGCCTCTGGCACGCGCACGAAAAATCCGGAGCCGCCGCCACGCTGTTGCTGCATCCGAATGACCATCCGTTTGATTCTGATTTGGTGGCCGTGAATGCGGAAGCGCGCATCCTCGCGTTTCACAACCGGCCGCATCCGCCAAAGGTCTGGCGGCAAAACCTGGTGAATGCCGGGCTTTACGTTCTGGAAAAATCCGCGCTGGCGTCGTTCCGCCTTTCAACTCTCAACTTTCAACCATCAACTATTTTAGATTTCGGCAGGGACATTTTTCCGGCGCTCGTCGCGCGCGGCGAAAAATTGCTCGGCTACAACTCGCCGGAATTCATCAAGGACATCGGCACGCCGGAGCGCTACGACCGGATTTCCGCGCAGTTTGCGGCGGGCATCGTGCAGCGCAGTTCGCTGGCGACGCCGCAGCGTGCGGTGTTTCTGGACCGCGACGGCACGCTGATTCCCGACAAGGATTGTCTGCGCACGGCGGACGAACTGGAACTGTTGCCCGGCGTTGCGGCGGCGCTTCATGAATTGAATCTCCACGGCTGGCGGACGGTGGTGGTCACCAACCAGCCCGTGCTTGCCAAAGGGTTTTGCGACGAAGCCGAGCTGCAAAAGATCCACAACAAGCTGGAATCGCTGCTCGGTTTGGAACACGCGTTTCTCGACCGGATTTATTTTTGCCCGCACCACCCGGAAAAAGGTTTTCCCGGCGAGCGGCCGGAGTTGAAGATCGTCTGCAACTGCCGCAAACCGAAAATTGGCATGATCGAAAAAGCCGTGGCGGATTTGAACATTGATTTGTCACAGTCGTGGTTGATTGGCGATACCACGACGGACGTGCAGACGGCGAAGAACGCGGGGTTGAAATCCATCCTCGTCGGCACCGGTGCCGCTGGCCGCGATGGGAAATTTGAGGCGCCGCCGGATTTTACGTTGGCTTCTTTACTGGCGGCGGCCCGCTGCATCACGGCGGGAAACCTTGGTTTGTGAAGTTTGATGGCGGATTGAAAAAGACGTGGGCTTCGTCAAATCGGAGGTTGGGAACATCTGGCCAGATCAGGTTCCAAAAATGCTTTTCATGCACCTCGATCAGCAGTGGAATGCGATGCGCCTGTATCCAGTTTTTGAATTCGACTGATTTCAGAAAATCAATTTCCGCGCCCTCGATGTCGAGCTTGATGAAACTGGGACGGCCAAACTGCGCCTCCGCCTCAAGATAGGTAAGGCTCGTTTCGGTGTTTTGATCTGGTTTGTCGCTTGGACGGTTTTGCACGTCGGCACTGTCCGGGGGGGCATACCTGAAGGAACTGATGGCAAAGGCCCGGCCGACGGTTAGAATTTTCAGGCCATTTTTGGCGGCACTCTTTTGCACCAACGCAATGGCCTTGGGCGACACATCAAACGCAATCACCCGGTGGCCTTTTGAGGCCGCATAGAGCGAAAAAATGCCGACGTTGCATCCAACATCCCAGATGTCACCCTGGATGCATTCGATCATGCGGTCAAATCCTTCAGCTTTCTCGATGCGACGGGCGTCCACCGCCCAATAGACCAGACTGTCCCGAAAATCCAGGCAGACTTTCACACCGTAAATGGTTTTCCAGATGGGGACGGGCGGCGCCAGCCGATGCCAGGCTTTGGCCGCCTGGGTTCCCAGCCACCCCCGGCGAAGCCTGGCGACGAAGCCGTAGAATATTTTCAACATCGGCGACAGCCTGCCAACGTCTGAATGTCAAAACAATGGAATAGTTGCGGGATTAGCGTTGACAACTACTTCATGCGACAGCTTGACTACTCGCGATTTATGATCATCAGCAAGACACCATTACGGATGAGTTTCGTCGGCGGTGGCAGCGATCTGCCGGTGTTTTACCGCGAGTTCGGCGGCGCGGTGGTTTCCACCGCCATAGATAAATTTGTTTACGTCACAGTGAACAAAAAGTTCGACGAAAAAATCCGCATCAGCTACTCCAAAACCGAGGAGGCGAAATCGGTCGAGAAGGTCAGGCATCCGCTCGTGCGCGAAAGCCTGAAGCTGCTGGGGCTCACCGGTGGTGTCGAGATCACCTCCATCGCCGACATACCGGCGAAAGGCACCGGGCTGGGCTCGTCAAGTTCGTTCACAGTCGGGCTGCTGAACGCGCTGCACGCGTTTGCCAACCGCCACGCGTCTGCCGACAAGCTGGCACGCGAAAGCTGTGAGATCGAAATCGGGCGCTGCGGCGAGCCGATCGGCAAACAGGATCAATATGCCGCCGCGTTCGGCGGCTTCAGTTTCATCCAGTTCAATCAAAACGATTCCGTCTCCGTCGAGCCGATCATCTGCCAGCGCGAAACCATACGGCAATTGGAAAACAACCTCGTCGTATTTTACACCGGCATTACACGCAGCGCGTCCGCGCTGTTGCAGACGCAGCAGAACGCCATGGCCAGCCAGAAGGCGAAACAGAAAACCATGATCAAGATGGTCGGGCTGGCACGGCAGTTAAAAGCGGAATTGCAGAAAAATAATCTGGCGGCGTTCGGCGAAATCATCCACGAAAACTGGCTGCTCAAGCGCAGCCTGACGAGCGAAGTAAGCAATGACGCGATTGATGGCTGGTATGCGCGGGCGCGGAAAGCCGGGGCCATCGGTGGCAAGTTGCTGGGCGCGGGCGCGGGCGGGTTCCTGATGTTTTACGCACCGCAGGAAAAACACGACGCCATCCGGCGTGAGTTAAAGGAATTGCGCCCGGTGAAATTCGGCTTCGAGTCGCAGGGCAGCAAGATTATTTTTGTCCACGACTGAATGGCGGTGCGTAGTGGGACAGGCGTCCCGCCTGTCGAGTTTCAGATTTGGCCCGCAAAAAAATTCTGCGTGATCCAACCGCAACTGGACAGGCAAGATGCCTGTCCCACTAAATTTGGCCGAACTCAACTTCGGTTTTCGGAATTATTCGACCGTCACCTTCGCGTCTTCAACCATCACGCGATATTTGTAGCCGGCCCCAAAATCCTTATTGGTGGCCACCGTGCCCTCGACCAGCACCGTGTTACCAACCTTGGCCTGGTCGGCGCTGGTGACGAGCAGATCGTTGTCGCCGACGCTGCCGGTGCCGTCCTGAATGTGCAGCCAGTTCCGCCCCATGATTTCGGCGTTATACTTGACCACTTTGCCGCGAACCTTAACCGGCTTGCCCGCGAGCTGCTCGCTCGTGGCAAAAATTTCCGCAACCGTCTTGCCGCCCTCGGCCGGTTTGAGACCGGTGAAATCCAGCTTGGTTGCCCCCGTCCCGCCCGCCACCGGCGGATGGTTGGCGGGCAGCTTCCCGTCAGCACCGCCGCCAATCTCCGGATGACCCGGCGGCAAGGTCACTGCAGTCGCACTGGCGCCATTCACCGGGATGCTGCCAGCAAAATAGACCACGTCAAAATCCCGGTTCAGCGTCTTGCTGTGGAAACCCATCATCGGCATCGCATCCGGCACCGCCACGGCGTCGCCCTGCTTGACCGGAAACTGCGGCGCGGCCGCCCAGACTTTATTCGTGCCGGTGTCCACCAGCACATAAGTATAACCGCCGGCATCCATGGTCTCCGCCACCTTGCCGGAAAAAGCTCCCTGCCCGAACGCCGACGGGCTTCCGGCCAGAATCGCGGCGAAAACGAACGCGACCACCAACGATGCGATGTGTTTCATAAAAATTGTGGTCATAGCCTGAACCGAATCCGGCCTTAAATCAATGACGGAACATTGAAACCCCGCGTGGGAAAATGGGCGGGCGCGGGTGGTGGCCGCAACAAATACTTCACCACGGGCGCGCGGCTTTGAATTGTTTTTTTTCTTCCGGATTGGGCGGCTGGGTATTTCCCGCCAGCACTTTCAGGCTAAACGGCGGCTCGACTTCCGGCGGCAGCGGTGCCTCCGTGGTGACGTTGGCTGGAACGGTTTCCGGCTCCGTCGGGATGGTGTCCAGGGTCGCTTCGATCACGCCGAGCAATTCACTCCGGCCCTGGCCCAGCGTGGCGGAACAATTGTAGCTGGCCGGCAATTGCTCGAACCAGCCGACGATGCGCGCCGTGAACGCCGCGATGTTCGCCGCCACCGTCGCGGGCTTTTCCTTGTCGGTCTTGGTGAAGACGAGGACGAACGGCACGGCGTTCCGCGTCAGCCATTCCACGAAATCCACATCCATTTCCTGCGGCTCAATACTGGAATCAATTAGCGTGAAGACCAGGCAAAGGCTGGTGCGCCGCTTGAGGTAATGCGACACCGCCGCATTGAAGCGCGCGCTGTCTTTCTTCGCCCCTTCGGCGAAACCGTAGCCAGGCAGATCCACCAGCCGCCACGTTTTGTTGATCGTAAAAAAGTTGATGAGCTTGGTGAATCCCGGCGTGGGCGAGGTGCGGGCCAGCCCGTCTTTGCCCGCCAGCAGGTTCAGCAGCGAAGACTTGCCGGAGTTGGAGCGGCCGATGAAGGCAAATTCCGGCAGCGTCGCATCCGGGCACGAAGCCAGATCCGGCGCGCTGCAATCAAAAATGGCGGATGAAATGTTCACACGGAAAACCGGCAATCCATTGTCGCAGCAAATCTGCGGCACGGATAGAACCATTTTCAGGCATGGAACCAAACCGGCTACGGCCCGCCGTTGTGGCAGTCGGTGCAGGAACCGTCGTAGTCACCGCCGGGATGCCTGAACTGCTGGCCGGCCGGGGCGAGCTGATCCAGTTCCGCACCCGCGCCCTGTGCCAGAATGGTGTGGCACTCGTTGCAGTCGTTGGCCTTGATGGTGAGCTTCTTGTCCTCGGTCTTGTGCTGTCCGTCATGGCAGCGGAAGCAGCCCGGCCAGATCATGTGGCCGACGTTGTCCGGGTAGCTCGCCCAGCTGGCTTTCATTTCCGGGAAGAAATTATCCTCATAAATCTGCTGCACCGTCGCGATGGCATCCTTGACGCGGGCATCGTTCGGATAACGCGCGGCGAGCAATTGGGCGATTGAGTTGGTGGCTTCCTCGTCGGTTTTGTATGTCCGCGTCAGCACAAACATCGCGTTGGTCTTGATCCACGGCAGCGTCGGATCAATGCGGTTGAGCGCCATCGCCTGATTCACGGCCTTCTCCGGCGAGAGATAGCGGTGCGACGGGCGGTTGTGGCAATCCATGCAGTCCATCGTGCGGAGATCCATTTTGGAAACATCATTGGTGAACCGCGCGGTCTTGAACACGGTGACATGGCCCGACGCATCGGTCACGCGCACCCACGGAATCACCTGGCGCGCCTCGTCGGTGGCGACGTATTCCACCTTGTTGCCGGGCAGATTGTGCCAGTGAATGCCGCCGACCGGCCCGCGCCGCGGATCGCTGCCGCCGATTTTCAGGAGCAGCCGGATGGAATAGGGCGAGTTGGACGCGTCGCTCTGGAAATAATTGAACGTGCGGTCCAGGTTGCCGACGAACGACTGCGGCCAGTGGCATTCCTCGCAGGTGTCGCGCGCGGGGCGCAGGTTCATGATCGGCGTCGGGATCGGGCGCGGATACTTGTTGAACGCGACGGCATAAAGCTGATAAGAGCCTGAAATCTTCGACTTCACAAACCACGAAACACCCTTGCCGACGTGGCATTCCACGCAGGCGACGCGCGCGTGCGGGCCGTGATCGTGTGTGGTGAGTTCGGGCTTCATCACCTTGTGGCAGGTCTCGCCGCAGAACGTGACGGACTCCGTGAAATTAAAGGCGTTGTAGGAACCGATGGCCGAGAGCAGCAGGAAAACGATGCTGCCGGAAACGAACGCAATCAAATTCCGCCGGTCGCGCGGCTGGTTCAAATCAATCTTCAGCGACGTCGGCCCGCCGCCATGCGCGCGCCGGCGGCGCTCCCGCCACGCCCCGAAAAATGCCAGCACGATGCCGCCAATCAAAAACTGTGGCACGACGATGTAGGTCAGGATGCTGACGTAGGGATTGGAAAATTTTGAAATCGCATCCAGCACGAACAGCAGCAGAAACGAAAACAGCGCCCCGATGGCGATCACGGTGCCGATCAGGCTGATCCAGTTGCGGAATGAAGAGGGGCGTTTTCCGGTATTTTGAATTGGCGTATCGCTCATGCGTGGGGCGGTATCAAAAAGTAAAAAATCGGTCGCTGGCCGGCTGGGGATTCCACCGGTTCACACGTTTTTGTTCTCGGATCGGTGAAGGCATCCGGCCAGCAACCGAAAGCAGATTATTTCTTCAAGGTGTGGACGTAAGCCACGAGCGCCTTCACTTCGTCGTCGGACAACTGGTCGAACGGCTTCATCAACGTCTTGCCGTCGTCGGATTTCAGACCTTCCTTGAGCGCCTTGGTGGCGGCGTCATCCTTGATGTCGGCCTGCACCTTGGCATCGGTGAAATCCTTGCAGCCGAGCTTGGCTCCGATCTTGGTGTCGCCCTTGCCGTCCGCGCCGTGGCATTTGGCGCAAAGTGTGTCCCAATTTTCCTTGGCCTCGGCACCCTTGGTCACCAGGGTGGTCGCCAGGCCTAACATTGCCGCGAGCAGAAGTATTTTTTTCATAATCGTTTTTGTCGTCGTTTGGTTGTGGTTGGTTGGCAGCGCGTGAGCGCCGACTTACCGGAACAGTTTCGGCTAACCGGCGGAATCCGGCTAAACATCGGTTGCCGAACTCTTGCCTTTTTTTGCGCCGAAGAACCGCTCCGCAAAGTGAAGATAGGTGGAGGAAAACGCCCAAACAAGGCCGCTTATTGAAAAATTCCGCCGACTGGGCGTCGCTTCCTGCCGGAGACGGCGTGACAAGATTTGGCTTATGAAAGCCAAAGTAAGCTTTGCCGGTTCCCAGTTTTCCGGTAATTTAGCAGGCACGAAAATGAAGTCATTTACTCCTTCCAAACTCTGGCCGGCCGCCGTCGGTATTTTTCTGCTGGTGGCCGCCGCCGGCTGCGGGCGCGACAACGTAAAAGTTTATCACGTTGACTCCAGCGACACGACCACCCCAACGCCGCCGCCCGCCGCGATGCCATCCGCCATGCCGAACGGATTGCCAGCGCCGGATAACAGCGGCCAACCGTCGCTGCAATATGATCTGCCCGCCGGCTGGGAGGAAAAAGCGCCGACGCAAATGCGCGTGGCGAGCTTCGGCGTTTCGCAGGCTGGCAAGCAGGCCGATGTCAGCGTGATTCCGCTCCCCGGCACGGCCGGCACCGATCCGGCGAACGTCAACCGTTGGCGCGGACAGGTTGGACTGGGCGCGCTGCCGGAATCCGACGTTGCCGCGCTCGCGGAAAAAATCACGGTCGGCGGGCAGACTGCCGACTTATACGATCTCGCCGGTACCGCACCCGGCAGCGGCAACGCGGAGCGGATTCTCGGCGTGATTTTGCATCGCGACGACACCGCGTGGTTTTTCAAAATGACCGGCGAGACTGCGCTGGTTGAACAAGAGAAACCCGCGTTCATCGCCTTTTTAAAATCTGTCCAATTCGGCGCACCTTCGGCGGCCCCGGCGGCGATGGACTTGAGCCAGTTGCCACCGTCGCATCCGCCGATTGACGGGATGCCGCCTGGCACTTCAACTGCAAGTGCTGCCGCTGGCGACAAACCGACTTGGACCATTCCCGCCGGTTGGCAGGAAGGTCCGCTCGCGCAATTTCTGGTCGCGAAATATGTCATCGCCGGCGCGGATGGCGCGCAGGCGGCGGTCAATGTCAGCTCGCTCGCCGGCGACGGCGGCGGACTGCTGCCGAACGTGAACCGCTGGCGCAAGCAGCTCGGCCTCGACCCGGCGGCGGACGCCGATCTGGCGAATCTGCCGACAATAGACGCGTCCGGCGTCAAAGCCACTTTGATCGAACTAGCCGGCACGGATGGTCGCACCGGCAAACCGGCGCAGCTGGTCGGCTTGGTGCTGCCGCTCGGCGGACAGACCTGGTTTTACAAGCTCATGGGCAACGCGACGGTTGTCGCGCAGCAGAAGGACGCGCTGATCCAGTTCGTGCAATCCGCCAAATATCCGGCGGCCCAATAATTTTCTAACCGCAATCGTCAGCGTAATCTTAATCCTGTAAAACGATTATGATTATGATTACGATTCCGAAAAACCGGCAAACCGATGCTCCTCAAAAAAATCGTTGATTTCTTCACGTCGCTGAAGCTGACCGCCACGCTGCTGGCGTTCGCCATCATCCTCGTGTTCATCGGCACGCTGGCGCAGGCGGACGAAGGGCTTTACGGCGCGCAGGCTCATTATTTCAAGCAATGGGTGGTGATCGGCGCGCATGTTTTCGGCCACAAAATCCCGCTGATTCTGCCGGGCGGTTACCTGCTCGGCACGCTGCTGCTGGTGAACCTCGTCGTCACGCACATCTGCCGGTTTCAACTGACCCCGAAAAAAATCGGCATCCAGATCGCGCACGCCGGCATCATCGTCCTGCTCGTCGGGCAGCTCGCGACCGACATGCTCGCCCGCGAAATGCAGATGCACTTTGCCGAGGGCGAGATGCGGAATTATTCCGACAGCGACGGCGCGTTTGAACTCAATTTTGTTTCCGGCGACGTAGTCACGGCGATTCCCGAATCTCTGCTCAAGGCTGGCGGTGCGTTGACAACCGAAAAAACTGGCCTGCCATTCACCATAATCGTCAAGTCGGCCTGGAAAAATTCCGACATCAATTTCCGCGCGCCGATGCTGCAGAACGGCCCGCCGCTCACTCCCAACGGCATCGCGGCGAACTTTGATTTCAAAAAAGCGGAAGACGTGAAGGCCATGGACCAGCGGAATGTCCCGTCGGTGGTGCTGGAATTTTCCACGCCGGCCGGCTCGCTCGGCACCTGGGTCGCGAGCGACTGGGCGGGCGACCCCTCGCTGGTGGAGGCGGTCCGCAACAACTACGAGCCGATGGGCGCGGACCTGGCGCAAAAAATCGCCGCGCAGCTCGTCGCGCCGCAGACAATTGAAGCTGGCGGGAAAAAATACACCTTCACGCTGCGCCCGGCGCGTGTCCGGTATCCCTTTTCACTGACGCTGCTCAAGGCGACACACACGGTTTATCCCGGCACGGACATTCCCAAGGATTTTCGCAGCCGCGTGCTGCTGAACAATCCGCAGACCGGCGAGAAGCGCGAGGTGGAGATTTCCATGAACCATCCGCTGCGCTACGGCGGCTACACCTATTACCAATACCAGATGGACGCCGGCCAGGCCGCGCAGATGGCCGGCCGCGCGCCGACCTCGGTGCTGCAGGTCGTCCGCAACCCGAGCTGGTTGACGCCTTACATCGGCTGCGCGATGGTGGGGCTGGGTTTGGTGATTCAATTCCTGTATCACCTCGTCGGGTTCGTTTCCAAACGGAAGACAAAATGAAAAAAACTTTTCAACAATGGCTGCCGCCGGGCTTGATGCTCGTGATGGCGTTGTGGTTTTTCGGCAATTTGCAGGCGCCGAAGGACAAGGATTTCGCCTTCGCGGAATTTGGCCGGCTGCCGCTGACCGCGAACGGCCGCATCGTGCCGGTGGATTCGCTCGCCCGCAATTCGCTGCTGGAAATCCGCGAGAAACAGACGCTCAACACCGAGCCGTGGAAAGGCTGGAATGAAAACCCGAAAATCATCCCCGCGACCGAGTGGCTGGCGAACGTGATGATGAATCCCGCCGTGGCCGACGACTGGCCGGTGTTCCGCGTGGATAATCCCGATTTGATCTCGCTGCTGAAACTGCCGGACAAGGGCGCGGCCAACAAGACGGATGGCAAGCATTATTCGTGGAACCAGATCCAGCCGTCGCTCGAAACTTTTGACAAGGAAAACAAGCGCGTTGAAGCCGTCGAGCCGGCCAGCCGCACGGCCTACGAGAACGCCGTCGCCAAAATGCAGCAGCGACTGTCGCGTTACGCGCAGTTGAAGAACGCTGTGCAGCCCGCCGATGCGCAGGACTGGCCGACCGAACTTGCGGCGTATGAGAAAATAATTCCGGACGGCGTCATTGCTGCTAAGGCGCAGCAGGCTGGACAGAAATATGATCAAACCAATTTCAACACCTTCGTCGGTTTCATCGAACGGTATCAGTTCATGGCCAATATGGAGCCGCCGCTGATTTTGCCGCCGAATGGCGCGAGCGAATGGCGGCGCATGGGCGACGCACTGCTCGAAGCTCCGCGCGGCACGCCCGTGGATGCGGCCATGCACGACTACGCGAAAATGGCCGGTGCGCTCGCCGCAAACCAGCCGGAGGAATTTAATGCTGCACTGAAGGATTACAATTCATCGCTTGTTCCCACGCAGTCGAAGGCCATCGCCAAGGCGCGCGCGGAAGTTTTCTTCAACCAGATGGAGCCGTTTTACAACGCGATGGTGATTTACGTCCTTGCCGGATTGCTCGCGATTTTTTCGTGGTTTAATTTGTCCGAGACTTTGCGCCGCTCGGCGGTGTGGCTCGTGTGGCTGGCGTTTGCGATTCACACGACCGGCCTGGTTTATCGCATGGTGCTGGAAGGCCGGCCGCCGGTGACGAATCTTTATTCCTCCGCCATCTTCATCGGCTGGGGCGCGTGCCTGCTGGGATTGATTCTGGAAAAATTTTACAAGAACGGCATCGGCGTGGTCGTGTCGGCGGGCATCGGCTTTATCACGCTCATCATCGCCCATCACCTCGCGCTCGAAGGCGACACGATGGAAATGATGCGCGCCGTGCTGGACACGAATTTCTGGCTCGCCACGCACGTCGTCGCCGTGACCGTCGGCTACGCGAGCACCTACGTCGCCGGCTTCCTCGCGCTGATTTACATTTTACGCGGCGTGTTCACGAAAACTTTGGACGAGGCCACCGGCAAGGCGCTCGCGCGGATGATTTATGGCATCGTCTGTTTCGCGACGCTGTTTAGTTTTGTCGGCACCGTGCTCGGCGGCATCTGGGCGGATCAGTCGTGGGGCCGGTTTTGGGGCTGGGATCCCAAGGAAAACGGCGCGCTCATCATCGTGCTGTGGAATGCGCTGATTTTGCATCTGCGCTGGGGCGGCATGATTCGGGAACGCGGCCTCGTGAACTGCGCCATCTTCGGCAACATCGTCACGGCATGGTCGTGGTTTGGCGTGAACATGCTTGGCATCGGGCTGCACAGCTACGGCTTCACCGACGCGGCGTTCAAATGGTTGGTGTTGTTTGTCGTGAGCCAGCTTGCGTTCATAGGGCTTGGTTTGTTGCCGTCGAAAATGTGGAAAAGTTTCAAGCATCCGGCGCAGGCTTGAATAAAAGGAATTGCCGGGAGTCCGGCGGTGCGGCTGGTTCAATTTCGATGCGGTGCAATGCCGTTCACCTGAACGTCGGCCGTGGACTTGAAAGTTTTTGAATCCAAACCGGCGATCCGACGCATCTCATTAGTGAACGATTCAACCGAACAAAAATTATGAAAAACCCATCAAGCCTGCTTTTAACTCTGGTTTCTTATCTAATCATGCTGACCACGATCATCTTCCTGCTGTTCGCGATCATCCCACCGTCGCTCAAGGCGCAGACCAACGCGGAAATAGTTGCCACCAACACCACCGTCACCACCACCGTCGCAGCGTTGGCGGCAGAAAATCCAAAAAACGCACAAGTTCCGTCCATCAATTTTGACGGCACGGGTGTTCATATTGGCGGGGCGAATTCGGGGGACAACAAAGTTCCATTCATCGCGACGCTTTCCTCAACGCTGGCCTTGCTCATTCCGATTGTCGGAATCGTAATGGGGTGCAGCATTCCCATGGTCATCATCGGGCTGCTGCTTTATTTCCGCCACCGCAAAAACAAGATGCTGCACGAAACCGTGCGTGCAATGGTGGAAAAAGGCGTGCCGATCCCGCCGGAAATGTTCAAGACGGGAACCGAGTCCATGGAGGGCTGCCGCACGGGTCGTCCACGCAACGATTTACGCAAGGGTTTAATTCTCCTGGGCACTGGAATTGGCGTGGTCTTCCTGGCTGGAAAGGTGGGATATATTATTCTATTCTTGGGCGTGGCATTTGTTGTGGCTTCATTCTTTGAGGAAAAAAGTGACAATCAACCGCCGAAACTATAATCGTGTCCTTCACCGACGCCGACCTCATCGCCCGCGTCCTGGCGCACGAAGACCACAATGCCTTCGGCGAATTGGTGCGGCGCAACCAGTCGCCCGTGCGCGCGTTCCTGACGCGCATGACCCGCGGCGATGCGCATCTGGCGGACGACCTGGCGCAGGAGACATTTTTGAAGGCGTGGCAGAAATTGCAGACGTTCCGTGGCGGCGCAAAATTTTCGACGTGGCTGTTCGGCATCGCGGTCAACGAATTTCGCGGCGCGACGCGCAAACGAAAGGAATTGCTGCTGGAGGAAATGGAAGCCGGATCGACAGAACAGGAGCCATCCGCAGCGGCGGCCGACAGCGCCTTGCGCCTTGATTTGACGTCGGCGCTGAAGCGGTTAAATTCAGAAGAGCGCGCCGCGATCGTGCTGTGCTGTCAGAACGGTCTTTCGCATGACGAAGCGGCGCAGGTTTTGGATTGTCCACTCGGCACGGTTAAAACGAACATTTTGCGCGGCAAAGAAAAATTAAAACGCTGGTTATCTATATGAGTTTGCCAGAACAAAACGATCCGCTGGACACGCTGCTGCGCGAGCAAAATGCCTATGTTGATGACGGCGGCTTCACCGCGCGTGTCGTCAAAACTCTGCCGCGACGCCGGCGCGCGTGGCTGCGTCCGGCGTTGTTGATGAGCGCAACGGCCATCGGTTCCGTGCTGGCGGTATTGTGGCTGCCGTGGGGTAGTTTGCCTGCGTTGGATTTGTCGGCTTTTCTTTCACTCAACCCGCAGGTGTTCCTGCCGTGGGTGCTGGCGACGGCGGTGCTTGGTTCTTTGATTTGGAGCACCGTGGCCGCGCTGCAATGGGAGGACTAAAATTTTTCGAATGGCGGTTTCCTGATTTGGCTCGCGCCGGTGGGCTTTGTTAGTTCCGTGGTCGCGAGGCAAGGCGCATATCAGGCTGTGCTCGACCGCAACCGGTAAATTCTGGTTCCAGTTTACAACGAGGCATCTTCCTTCCATGCACTCTCCACCTTGGTATCAATGGTCCGCCGTAGCAACTTTTTGCGCCAGACGTCGCAATGATTCTTCGCTGCATTCGCCGCGTTCGGTGGCCAGCACGCGGCCGGCGGGATTGAGCAGGAAAACATTGGCCACATCAGGTTCGCAACGAAGCGAAGCCGGCAGGTGGCCCGACCAGTCGAGCAGAATCGGATAGGGATATTTTTTCTGAAAACTCTTGCGAATCAGGCCGTGAACCCAGCCGGGCGCGCCGCTGGCATTCGCCACGCCAATGAATTCCAGCCGTTGGCCGCAGCGGGCTTTGACCATCTTCACCCATGCATCAATTTGCTCCGATCCTTTCCGGTCAGCGACGATCAGCAGCAGCGGTTGCGGGCGTGGAAAAGTAACCGTGTGATTTGTGCCGAACTGGTCTGGCAGTTCAAAACTGACACAGATCAGGTTCGTTTCCGCCACCGGCGGCGCGACGGAATCGGCCTGCGTCTTCAGCGAGGATAATATCAGCGCGGCAGCCACCGTTAGCGCGATCCGCGCGGCGGCGGTTTGCGGACCGGGTTTGGCGGGCAGATAGTCGCGGCCTTTCCATTGCATGGGCTGGCCCATAAAATGTCGCCGCAATGCCTGCCATTGGATTCCCAGCAATAAAAAAACGCCGAGAGGATGCAGCAGCGCTCCCAGCCACGGTTGCTGGAAGCGCCGCGCTGCCACCACGCGCGGCAGGAGCGCGAGCCCGCCTCCCATGACGGAAAAATAAAACGCCCACGAACCCGGCGCGGCCAAAAGCAGCAGCCCAAACGGGAGGATTTGCCCGAACACCAGCAACGCGGTCATCGGTAAAATCGTCGCGGGCGCGGCGAGACCTTCCGTGGCGTTTTTGCCGAGGCCGCGCCAGGTTTCGGCATTCGTATGATACATGCGGCACTTTGCCACATCGGTGGCGTCGAACAAGTCCGTATGGAAACCAGCGCGACGAAACACCCTTGGCAGTTTGATCCCGTCGTGCAGTGATTCCCGGATCTGCGCATGGCCGCCGCAAGTTTGATACGCGCCGCGCCGCGCGATGAACAACTGGCCGCAGCCGGCGGAAAATGCGGGCGACCTCGTCCGCCGCATGGCACGCATCGGGAGAAATCCGAGCAAGATAAAATGAATCAACGGAATCAACAGCCGGTCCAACAAGGTGCCGAGTTCCTGGCGCGGGACACCGCTGGCCAGCGCGGCATCGCTCTGCTCCATGAAGCCGGCCATGCGGTTAAGCGCATCGGGCGCGAGCCGCACATCGGCGTCAATGAACACGAGCAGGGGATGTCGCGCCAATTGGGCGAGAATGTGGCACGCGTGCTGTTTGCCGCACCAGCCTGCGGGCAGCGGCGGCGCAAGCTCTAGCCGCACGCGCGGATCGCGCGCCGCAGTTTCCAAAATGATTTTCGCCGTGTCATCCGTCGAATGGTCGTCCAGCACGACGACTTCAAATTCAACGCCGCAGTTTGCCAGCACCGCCGCGAGCGTGGCCGGAAGATTTTTTCCCTCGTTGCGCGCCGGAATCAAAACGCTGACCGGCGGGGCGGTTTTCGCTTTTCGACTTGCCAGCGGGCGATAGACCGAAAGATTGGCCAGAAAAAGCCCGCAGGGAATGGCGGCCATAACCAACGCGATGAGGGCGAGTATTTCCAGATTCATTTGGTGCCATGCTCCTTCCGGAAATCTTCGCCGCGCATCCTGGCTTTGGCCGCGCGCCACCAATCATAGATGCCGCCTTGGCCAGCACCGCCGCGCAATACGGTTTGGAATTCATTCGCATCGCGATGTAGCGCGGCGGCGGCGAGCGCGTCCTGCGTCGCTTCCAGCTTTTGCTCGAAAAGTGTGGTCCAGTATTTCGCGTCAAAGGCCGTGGAATGTTCCGCCCGGACTTCAACCGGTTCACCGAAGCGCACAAGAATTTCCGGCAGCCGTTCCTCCCAGAAAACAAATTCCGTGGCCATCGGCACAAACACTGTCCCCTCGGCGCGCTTTGCCAGATGCCCCAACCCGGCCTCGAAGCGCACCGGACGTTCGCGCACGTCGGCGAAGCGGCCTTGCGGCGTGACGACGAGCAGGGAATTGGGTTCGCGCAAAACATTTTCGGCGGTTCGCAGGAACTGAATCGCGCCGCGCGGCATCTTTTGTTCCACACCGAAAAAACCAAGCTTACGGAAAAATTTGTAGCGCTCCAGCTGGGCGGCGTCAATCGGCGCGAACGCGCTTCGCTCGGGAAATAATTCCGACTTCAAAACCAGACCGACAAGCGCGTCCCACCAGGACGCGTGGTTGGAATAAATGACTAGTGGTGTTTGTCCGGTGGCCGGCGGCAGACCCGCGCGCGAAATGCGCAGCGAGTGGAAATGCCGGCGCACATACCGGCGCGAATACCAGGTGAACCAGTTCAGCAGCAGCCGGGAAATTTCCGGCAGGCCGGCATCCTCGCGCCCGCTCAGTGCTGCCGAACGCAGCGGCACGGCGTTGGCGGATGATAGCGCGGTGCTCATGAAATTCAGCCCGCGACGAGTTCGCTTTCCGCAGCGCGCGAGTTGAGCGGCATTTCCGTGCGGGATTTTTCCGCGACGCCGTCTTTGTCCAGCGCATCGGCGGCGATCCAACCGGACATCAGCACCATCGGCATGCCCGGGCCAGGATGCGCCGCACCACCGGCGAGATACAGTCCGCGCAAATCCGGCGAACGGTTGCCAGGCTTGAACGCGCCGAGAAAACGGCCGTGGCTCGCGAGGCCGTAAATCGCGCCGTTCAAAACGTGGTAGCGGTCATGGATGTCCTGCGGCGTGAGCGCGCGCTCAAACACGATGCGGTCTTCGATTTCCTTCATGCCACCGTTGTGCTTGAGTTTTTCTAGGATGACTTTGCGGTAGGCCGGAAACATTTTTTGCCAGTCATGATGCGGTCGCAAATACGGCGTGTGAACCAGGACGTAAAGCGCCTCGCCACCAGCGGGTGCGGTGGCCGGCTCGCTGCACGTCGTCGCGGCGAGATAACAGGTCGGGTCCGGTGCCGGCTCGCCTTTTTTGTAGATGAAATCAAATTCCTCGTGTGGGTCACGGCTGAAGACAAAGTCGTGATGCGCGAGATGTTCGTAGCGTTTATTCAGGCCAAGATATAGCACCACGCCGGAACATGCGGGTTCGTAGCTGCGCCGCTTTTCAAATTTTGCACTGGCACCGCCGCTGATGAGTTCGCGGTGCGTGCGGACGGAATCGCAGTTCGACACGATGGCGGAGAGCGGGATTTCTTCGCCGTGATTTGTTTTCACGCCCGTGACTTCGCCACCGCGCGTGAGAATTTTTTCGATCTTTGTGTTCACCCGGATTTCCACGCCGAGTTCGCGCGCGAGTTTTTCCAACGCCACCGGCACGGCGCGCGTTCCGCCCAGCGGATACCAGACGCCCTCGTCAGCCTGCATGTGTGCGATGCCGCACAGCACGGCGGGCGAACCGTAGGGCGACGAGCCGACGTATTGCGTGTAGTGATCCATCATCTGCGCGACGCGCGGGTCGGGATTGAACTTGCGCACGGTGCCGGCAACGCTGCATCCCATGCGCATAGCAAGCACATCGGCGAGCATCTTGGGATCAAACGCGGTCTTGAAATCGAACATGTCACGCAGGCCGCCGATGGGCTTGTTGAAAAAAACCCGATACGAAATGTCGTTGAGGCGCTGGCTCAATTTCATGAAATCGAGATAGCCCGCGCCAGAATTATTGCCGGGCGCGAACTGATCAAGGCGACCGGCCATCTGTTCCGGATTCTGGACAAGATCGAGAACCGAGTTGTCTTCGAAGAAGCAGCGCCATTGCGGATCAAGGCGGATGAGTTCGAGATGATCCTCCATGCGCCGCCCCGCCTCGGTGAAGATGCGGCGCAGCACGGACGGAATCGTCACGATGGTCGGCCCCATGTCGAACCGGAAGCCGCCACCGGTCAGCTCTGCCGCCTTGCCGCCGAGCCAGTCGTTGCGCTCAAACAGCGTGACGCGATGGCCGCGCGCCGCGAGCGTGCAGGCCGCCGCTAACCCGCCAAGTCCGCCGCCGATGACGCCGATGGGATGTTTGGATGAATTTTTCATGCGCGATTCGATTTGGTGGAGCGTTGTTTGAGGGAATGGAAAAGTTTTTTGAGCGCAGCCAAACGATTGCGCCAGCCGCTCGTGTGCGCGGCTTGAATGTAGGCGGTGAACAGCTCCGCATCGCCGGGCTGCGATTCATCGAAGTGCCGCCGGGAATTGCCGCGCCGGATAGTCACAACTTTTGGCGCGGTCATTTCCAACAATCCTTCCGCTCCGCGCGTGACACCGAAGCCGCTCCGACCACGTCCACCGAACGGCAGGCGCGGATCGGCGGTCGGCACAATCAAATCGTTGATGACGACCACGCCGGCGCGAACGCGCGCGGCAAGCGCACGGGCGGCGGATTCGTCGCGGCTGAAAATCGTCGCGCCGAGCGCGTAAGGACACTGCGTGGCAAACGCGAGCGCTTCGTCGTCGTCGGCTACGGTGATGAGCGAAATCACGGGTGCGAAAATATCCTCCTGCACGAGCTGCATTGAGGGTTTTATACCCGCAAAAATGAGGGGCGTGTGAAAGCTGCCTTCCTGCGGAACGTTTCCCGCCAGCAGATGCGCCCCGCCGTGCAAAGCCTCGGTAATGAGCGGAAGCCAATGCGGGTTGGTGAAGCTGGAGATTTCTACGCGGTTACCTGTTTGAAATTGTTCTGCCAGCCGGCCTTCGAGTTCGGTGGCAAGGCTGCGATGCACAAACACGCGACGTGGCGCGATGCACGTGGCGCTGTTGTTCAAACGCAAACCGAAAGCAAGCGCTCGGACAACCAGGTCCAGATCGGCATCGGCGCGGACGAACACAGCGTCGCAGCCGGAAAGCTCGACGGTCGCGGGCGTCAGGGTTTTTGCACACTGATAAAGAACCGCCTCGCCCGTCGTGGCACTACCGGTGACAACGACTTTATCCACGCCAATTTGAATCGCGCAACTCGCCGCCTCCGCCGCCTCGGGTAAAACCTGGCAAAGATTTTCATCAATTCCGGCTTCCGCGAGAAGTTCAGTGAAGGCAAAGGCGGCCGTCGCACCGCCGAAGCCGGGCTTGAGCAGCACGGCATTGCCGGCGGCCAAGGCTTGCAGGGCTTGGACGCACGGCAGGAACAGCGGGTAGTTGCCGGGACCGATGACGAGCACCACGCCGTGCGGCTCGCGATGAATCTCACTGTGAATACCGCCCAGCCAGAACGGACGTCCGCGCCGGCCAGGTTTTTGTGGCTGGAGAATTTTTTCCGCCATTCGTTCCAGAAACCGGCAAGCCTCGGCGAGCGGCAGAACTTCGGCGGTGAGAATTTCCGCGAGCGGGTGGTGGCGGGCGACATTCGCCGCGAGAGCGAGCGACTCGGATTGCTCCGCAATCAGCGAACGAACCCGGCGAAAAATTTTCCGCCTGGCGGAAATCTGTTTCGCAGCCCAGTTTTTTTGCGCGAGGCGGGCGCCGGTGATGGCGCGCTGCACCATTTTGGAGACAGGCGCAATTTCCAGCGCGACGTTGACCGCACCGGCGGTTTCAAATTGGACGGGCAATTTCATGCGGTTGTTTTTTCCATCTCGAGTTCGGCCGGCGGCGCTAAATTTTTGGATGCGGCGGCCTCGGCGCTTTCCTTCCAGTCCACGCTCATGCCGAAATCCTCGAGCAGCAGGCGCGAACTGATGCGGGCGCTTTCAAAAATCACCGGCAGGCCGCTGCCCGGATGTGTGCCGCCGCCGACCAGATACATGCCGTCCAAATCTTCAAACCGGTTGTTCGGCCGGAGGTGCAGCATCTGGTCGAGCGTGTGCGCGAGGTTAAAGGTCGCGCCGCGATAAATTTCGTAGCGCGTGTCCCAATCGGCAGGTGTAATGACACGTTCGTAACGGATGCGCGATTCGACATTGGTGAAGCCAGCCTTGGCGATTTGCTTCAGCACCAGATCACGGAAGCGGCTCTTCTCTTTCGCCCAGTCCACATTTGGATGCTGATGTGTAACGGGCGCGAGCACATAGAGTGCGCTGTGCCCGCGCGGCGCAAGCGTGGCATCGGTGACGCTGGCGTTCTGAACATAGAACGACGGATCGGCGCTCAAGACATGCCGGTTTTCAATCTCGTCGAGGTTGCGCGTGTAATTTTCCGCGATGTGAATGTTATGGTGCGGCAGTTCGTAACGGCCTTCAATGCCGAGATACATCATGAATGTGGAGCAGGAATATTTTTTCCGCGCCAGTTTCTGGTCCGTCCAACGGCGGCGCAAATGATCCGGCACGATTTTCTGCATCGCCCGGGCAAAGTCGGCATTGACCACCACGGCGTCGGCATGCTGTGTCCCGCCGAGTGTGCGCACTCCGACGGCTTTGCGCCCGGCGAACAAAATTTCTTCGACCGGTTCGTTGAGACGAATCTCCACCCCGAGCCGTTCTGCCACGCGCGCCATCCCCGCCGTGATCGCCGCGCAGCCGCCGATGGGATGCCAGACGCCGTGTTCGTATTCGAGAAAACTCAAAATGCTGAACAGGCTCGGACAACGGAACGGCGACATGCCGAGATATTTTGACTGGAAACAAAACGCCAGCCGCACGCGTTCGTCCTTGAAAAACCGTTTCAGATAAGTGTCCACTGATTGATGCGGTCGCAGCATTGGGAGCATTTTCAGCAGGCGCTTGTTGAGGACACTCTTCCAGCCGTTGAATTGCGTTTCCAGACATGGCTCCATCAGTGCGAGCTTGGTGCGGTTCTCGGCGAGGAAGCGGCGGAAGCCCGGTGCGTCGGCAGGCGAAAGCTCGGCTATCTGTTTTTCCATCCGCGCGATGTCGGGCGTGCAATCCATTTTGCCGCCTGCGCCGAACGCGATGCGATATTGTGGATCCAGTCGGATCATTTCGACTTCTCGGCGAAGTTCTGTGCCACCGATCCGGAAGATTTCTTCGAGCACGCGCGGATAAAGAAAGAACGTCGGGCCGAGATCAAACTTGAAGCCGTCCGCCTCGATGCTGGAAGTGCGTCCGCCGATGATGGGCAGGCGCTCGATGATTTTAACCTTCACGCCCTGGCTGGCGAGCAATATGGCCGAGGCGAGTCCGCCGGGTCCGGCACCGATGATGATGACTTGTTTGGTCATAAATTGGTAAAATTAAAATTTGGTTTTGATACCGCAGGCGCGCAGCGCGCACCAGCCCCGCAACGCTTCGAACAGCACAAATGCACCGCTCAACAGGAACACAAGACTCAAAAACCAGTTGAAGTCCCACGCAGCCAAACCGCCGATGAACAGCGCCGCAGCCAGCAGTCCCCGGATGACGCGGCCCTTCTTTTCAAGGTTCGGCACAAAGCGTTTTGTTTGGTTCGACATAAATTAAACAGGCTTCACCGTGTTAACTGTCTCAAACCTGTATAGCTTTTTATCCGGTTTGTCAATGTTCTGTTTATGTTTTATTTTTAAAGCTTAACCGCCTAAAACTGGCATATATTTGATATTTTCAACAAACCTCGATTATTTTGTTGATTGTTGTCTATATTGTGTCTATTTTAATTCTATGAAAGAATCACATCACTCACTCCGCGTGGTGACCCAGAGAACCGGGCTGACCACGCATGTGGTGCGCGTCTGGGAAAAGCGTTATGGCGCGGTGAAACCGAAACGCACGGCGACCAACCGTCGGCTGTATTCGGACGCCGAGATCGAGCGGTTGACGTTGCTGCGGCTGGCGACGGGAGCGGGCCACAGCATCGGCGGCATCGCCAATCTGCCGCTGGAACGGCTCAAGACGCTCGTCGCCGAGGCCGAGCCGGATGGTTCGACGGCGCGTGGTGCGGGCAAACCTGTTTCACTGCCGGACAGCTTCCAGGAATCCTGTCTGTCGGCCGTGAGACAGATGGACGTGCGCCGGTTTGAGGAGGCGCTGCAACGGGCGTTGATCGCGCTCGGTCATCAAGGGTTGTTGCAGCGGGTGATCGCGCCCGTGGCGCAAACCGTTGGCGAACTCTGGTGGGCCGGCGAATTGACGGCGGCGCACGAACATTTTTTGAGCGCGAGCCTGAAGGGCTTTCTGAGCCAGATGGCGAAGCAATATGCCATTCCGGACAACGCACCGGGCATCATCGTGGCCACGCCGGCCGGCCAGTTGCACGAATTGGGCGCGCTGATGGCGAACACCGCCGCCGCACACCTTGGCTGGCGGACGATTTACCTCGGCGCAAACCTGCCGGCGGCGGAGATTGCCGGGGCCGCCGCGCAAAACCATATTAACGCCGTTGCCTTGAGTCTCGTTTATCCCGAGGACGACCCAGCTCTGCCCGAGGAGCTTTTGAATCTGCGCCGCTTTCTGCCGCAAAAAATTCACATCCTCACCGGCGGCCGCGCGGCGGTGGCTTTCCGCCACACTTTGACCCGCATTGGTGCGATTCAAACAGTGGATTTGGCTGATTTTTGCAAACAACTTGACGCGCTGCGGAAACCGGCACACGCCGCCTGAATGGCTTCTTGTGAAAGAATTTTTATTTGAAGCCGAACTTTGGCTGCCGCGTCCGCGCGCCGAGGTCTTTGCATTTTTCGCCGACGCGCACAACCTGGAAACCATCACGCCGCCGTGGTTGAAATTTGAGGTGCTCACGCCCCGACCGGTTGCGATGCAGCCGGGCACACTGATTGATTACCGCATCCGCATCCACGGCGTGCCCGTCCGCTGGCGCACGGAAATCACCGTCTGGCAGCCGCCCCACGAGTTTGCGGACAAGCAGTTGCGCGGCCCTTACAAACTATGGCATCACACGCACACCTTTGAGGAGCGGGACGGCGGCACGCTTTGCACCGACCGGGTGCGCTATTATCCGCGCGGCGGCACCTTGATGAACCGGCTCTTTGTTCGCCGCGATGTGGAAAAGATTTTTGAATACCGGCGAACCCGGCTGTTGGAAACCTTTCGCTAAACCCGGTCGCGAATGGATTGTGGAACCTTCACAAGCTCATGGTCATTAAATAACTCATCCTGACGGTTAACGAAGGTAAATTATCGGGTTTATATCTGCGTCTCTGCGGTTAAACCGGTTTTTCCGGTGACGCCGGCACCGCCAGTTCCAATTTGGCCTGTGCCCGGTTCACGAGCGCGAGCATGGTGAGGCTGTCGGCCGCCGTGCGTTCGGCTTCCTCGATGCGGGCGAATTCTCCCAAAACTTCTGCGCGCACCGGACCGTCGCGCATGGGCAGTTCCTGGCCGCCGCCGGTGCGCAACGCGTGGAGGATGTGATGCGCAGTGATGGCTTCCAGCGGGCGGGCGGGCGTGTAACCGGATTCGCGTCCGCCGGTTTCCACTACCAGCCGCGCGGTGAGCAGGGTTTGCAACACCTGCTGCGCCAGCCGCGACGGGATGCCGAGTTCGGCGGAAATTTTCTGGAGCGTGACCGGCGGCTGGCCGGATTGGAACCGCTGGCCGATGCAGGTCATCAGCCGCAGCGCGACAAATTCGCGGCCGCGCTGGTTCACGTTTTCGACGAGCTTGTCCTGCAGATAGGCCTTGCGGTTCTGGAACGCGTAAGCGATCTGCGCGCCAAACAGCAAAATCAGCCAGGAAAAATACAGCCCCGCCATAAACACCGGCACGAGGCCGAGGCTGCCGTAAATCTTGCTGTTGGTGACGACGCGTGAAACGTAGAGGAAGCCGAAAATATTGTTCAAATGCCACAGCGAGCCGCCGACGATGCCGCCGATGAGCGCAGCTCCGAAATGAATTTTCGTGTTCGGCACCAATTGGTAGATCAGCGCAAACAGCAGCCACAGCAGGACGAGCGGCAACAGGTCGAAAATGAAATTGCCAATCATCGTGCTGCTGACGGCACCCTTCGTCGCCTGGAAGTGCGGGCTACCGGCCAGCGCCAGCGCGCCTGCCAGCAGCAGCGGCCCGAGCGTGAGCGTGGCCCAATAGAGGATGATGCGCGAAAGCCAGGTGCGTCCGCGCGTGACGCCCCAGATGTCGTTGAAAGTTTCCTCGATGTTGACGAGCATCTGGATCGCGACGAACAGCAGCACCAACATCCCGACCACACCGAGCGTGGCGCTCCGCGTGTTTTGCACAAAATCATGGATGCTTTTCGCCGCCGTCTTCTGCACGCTGACGCTCACGGCGGGCGTGTCGCTGGCCGCCGTATTCGTTGTTTCGGCGGCGAAAAACGTATTGGTGATGGAGTTCACCGGCATTTTGCTGACGACGGCATTGGTCGGCGTCACCATGATGGACAAGGGATTTAAGTTCAGCGCAACGCCGTGGCGGTCGGTCTTGGCGGTGGCCGGCGGCATGAGACTGGCGATGAACTTGTCAATCGCCGAGAAAATTTCCTGTTCACCCTGATCCTTGAGCATGCTGCTGGTGACGCTGATGGCCACGGCCAGCATCGGGATGAGCGCGAGCAACGACGCGTAGGAAAGCGCCGCCGCGCGCACCGGGCAGCGGTTGCGGACGAAACTTTTGCCGGCGAGCACGCAGAAGTGCGCGAACTGTTCGAGCCGGCTGATTTCCTGCTCGGCGCCTGTCTGGACACCGGACAGGATTTGGATGAGTCGGGCAAGCAGCTTCATGATATTTCGCACCGCACGCTAACAAACCGACACGCCAAGTCAACCGGCGGGCGGTGCCGGCGTTGGTTCAATTGAAAAACCGCTGCCAGCCGTGCAAAGGCAGCGGCTGCGGCTGGCTGAACTTCTCGCTGTTCATCCGGCCGAGGTCAATTTGCATGAGCACGCCGACGCTGCTCGCGCCGCGCCCATTCGCGCGGATCGCGTCAATGCCGTAGGAGTAGTTGAGCATGAACTTCACCCGGTTGTCCGGCGTGTGATACAAAATGCCGCCGCCCACGCCACTCAAGCTGTTGCCGGGCTGCGATTCGCCGGGCAGATAGTCCACGACCGCCGTGGACGCGTTCAAATCCAAGTCAAACAGTTTTCCCGGATCAAGCGGCACGAGGTAATTGGCATTGAGCAGCACAAACTGGCGCGCGCTGATTTCCTGAAAATAATAGCCGGGCAGCGACAGCGGAAATTCCGATACGAGCGGCAGAAATCCGCCGAGCCGATACGCGCTGAAGTGGTCGGCGTCCACGCTTGTCCCGGCGGTCAGGCGCACATAAAAACTTTGCTGGCTCTTGGGCAACGTATAGGCCAGCGCGGCTTCCGACCAGAACAGATGCGATTGCTGTTGAAGTTCGTCGCTGTTGCGGATGCCGTAGGTGCCCGGATCGGTGCGCAGGTGGCCTTCATACCAGGCGGATAATTCCATCGCCAGCGGCGGGAAGAGCGTCGGCTCCACGCCGCCCCAGCGCAGGCCGGTGCGCACGCTGAAATCGGCGTGGTTGTTCGGCAGTTGAAAATTCGGCGCGGTGTCGTTGTCGCGGTTGTAATCAGAATAGTGCGCCGTGCCGCGCAAAATGTAGTTCAGCGGAATTTCCTCGGTGGGATTAAACCGGTGATAGACACTGGAGGAGATTTCCGCGCCGTTGCCTTCAAAGGATTCGCTCGGATAGTAAGTGCCGTCATGGATTTCATTGTAGCTGTCGGAAAAGCCGCCGCCGGCCAGGCCAAGCGCAAAATCCGTGTCCGGGCCGAGGCCGTTGACGAAGCCGAGGTTGGCATCCACATAGACCGGCGCGACGGCCAGCCGCAGCGTGAGGTTTGTGCGCAGAAAATCCGGCTGGTTGTGATAGTAAAACGCGTAGCCCGCGATGGGCACATGGCCTTGAAATGCCTGGTTGTAGCCGAACTGCACGAGGTCGCGCGCGGCCGGATCAATTTGCGCGGATACGAGCAGCGGAACGAACAACCCCAACCACAGCAGCCGTTGTCCGGTCTTTTTCACGCCGTTGTCGTAACGTAAAGTCGCATGTCCAGCAAGCAGCGAATGCACACTCCGCTGGACACGCGGAGAAATTTCCGGCTTACTATCGCGAATTTGATTTCGCCGAATGTCATCACTCAACGCTGAAAAACTCGCCCAGGCCAAGTCGCTCGGATTTTCCGATCGGCAGATTGCCCATCTTACTGGCACCACCGAGGACGCCATCCGCGCCGAGCGCAAACGCATCGGCCTCGTTCCGAGCTATCGGTTAGTGGACACCTGCGCCGCCGAGTTCGAGGCCTACACGCCGTATTATTATTCCACTTATGATCGAGGCGATGATGAGGTCAAGGGCAACACCGCGAAGAAGGTGATGATTCTCGGCGGCGGACCAAACCGCATCGGCCAGGGCATTGAATTTGATTACTGCTGCGTCCACGCCGCGTTCGCGCTCAAGGAAGACGGATTTGAAACCATCATGGTGAATTCAAATCCCGAAACGGTTTCGACGGATTACGACACCAGCGACAAACTTTTTTTTGAACCGCTCACTCTCGAAGACGTATTGCACATTTATGAACGCGAAAAATGCTGGGGCGCGATCGCGCAGTTCGGCGGTCAGACGCCGCTCAATCTCGCGCTCGGTTTGCAGAAAAATGGTGTCAACATTATCGGCACCTCGCCGCAGAGCATCGAGATCGCCGAGGACCGCAAGCTGTTTGCGGCGATGTTGAACAAGCTGAACATTCCGCAGCCGCCGAATGGCCTCGCCACGAATGCCGAGGAAGCACTCATCATTTCCAAACGCCTTACATATCCTGTGCTGGTGCGGCCGAGTTTTGTGCTCGGCGGCCGCGCCATGCAAATCGTTTATTCCGACGCGGAGCTGACGCACTACATGAAGTTTGCGGTCGAGGTTTCATCGGATCGCCCGGTGCTCGTGGACAAATTTCTCGAAGACGCGACCGAGGTGGATGTGGACTGCATCACCGACGTCGGCCATTTCAAAAATTCCAACGAAGGCACGATTGTGATCGGTGGCATGTTGGAGCACATCGAATTCGCCGGCGTGCATTCCGGCGACGCCGCGATGGTCTTACCGCCGCACACGCTTTCGCAAAAAGTCATTTCGACGATTCGCGAATACACGCACGCGATGGCGCGCGAACTGAAAGTCATCGGCCTTATGAACGTGCAATACGCCGTCAAAGGCGAAACGGTTTATGTTCTCGAAGTGAATCCGCGCGCCTCGCGCACCGTGCCGTTTGTTTCCAAAGCCATCGGCCAGCCGCTGGCGAAACTCGCCGCCAAAGTCATGGCTGGAAAAACCTTGAAGGAATTGAATTTCACGGAAGAAATCTGGACGAAGTATTGGGCGGTGAAGGAATCGGTTTTCCCGTTCAACAAATTTGTGGGTCAGGACATTTTGCTCTCGCCCGAAATGCGTTCCACCGGCGAAGTCATGGGCCTCGACGCCGACCTCGGCGTGGCTTACGCCAAATCACAAATGGCCGCCAACTCGCCGCTGCCGACGAGCGGAAAAGTTTTCATCAGCGTCAGCAACTCGCATAAAACCGAAGTGGCGGCGGTAGCAAAATTATTTTCCGATCTCGGCTTTGAACTGGTCGCCACCAGCGGCACGGCGGCGGTTTTGGAAAAAGCCGGCTTGAAGGTTGAGCGCATCCTGAAATTGCTCGAAGGCCGGCCAAACGTGATTGACCTGCTCAAGAACAAGGAAATTCAGCTTGTCATCAACACACCCGCCGGCCAGTCGCCGCGCGAGGACGAGGTGAAAATCCGCACCACGGCCGTCTATACCGGCACGCCGATCATGACGACGCTCTCCGGTGCGAAGGCCGCCGCGCTCGGCATCGCCGCGCTGAAAAAATCCGGCTACGCGGTGAAGACCGTGCAGGAATATCATTGAGGTAGCACCTGCGTCCCGCAGGTGAAATTCGGCGTCCCGCCGAATTTTGGCAGGCAGCATGGATTTGCCTTTGGTTAAACAAACGACCAACTCGTCGCTTGTCTCCGAAGGTTTCCGGCGTGACGCCGGAAACAACTGGCCGGAGGCCCGTGCTACCAAAAATCATTCTCGACAGCCACCTCACCTGTTTTAATTTGAAGGTTGTGAAATCCGCCGCCCCAGAACTGCTCCCGCTGCTGAAGCAATACTTCGGCTTCACCTCGTTCCGTCCGTTGCAGGAAGAAATCATCTGTGACTCGCTGGCGGGAAAAGATGTCTTCGCCTTGCTGCCGACCGGCGGCGGCAAATCGCTTTGCTTCCAGCTTCCCGCGCTTGCGCGCGACGGCCTCACCGTGGTCGTCTCGCCGCTGATCGCGCTGATGAAAGACCAGGTGGACGCGCTGCAGGCCGCCGGGGTGCCGGCCACATTTCTGAACTCATCGCTGGCGGCGGGCGAAGGCCGTGAACGCCTGCGTGGCCTGCACAACGGCGAATTCCGCCTGCTTTACGTCGCGCCGGAGCGGCTGATGCTGTCCGGTTTTCTCGAAGATTTGAAACGCTGGAACGTGCAACTCATCGCCATTGACGAGGCGCATTGTATCAGCGAATGGGGCCACGATTTCCGCCCGGAATACCGCCAGATTTCTCAACTGCGGAAACATTTCCCTGAGGTTCCGTTCATGGCGCTTACCGCCACCGCCACCGGCCGCGTGCGCGAGGACATCATTACGCATCTAAAATTGCGCGAGCCAAAATGTTACGTCGCCAGTTTCAACCGACCGAATCTGACATATCGCGTCATTGCCAAAAACAAACCGTTTGATCAGCTCTTTGAATTTCTCCGCGCCCGGCCCAAGGAAAGCGGCATCGTCTATTGCCTCTCGCGCAAAGGCGCGGAAAGCGTGGCCGAGCGGTTGAGCGCCAACGGCATCAAGGCCAAGCCGTATCACGCCGGCCTCACGCCGAAGGAACGCAGCGAACATCAGGAACTTTTTCTCCGCGACAACATCCGGGTCGTCTGCGCGACCATCGCGTTCGGCATGGGCATCAACAAGCCGAACGTCCGCTTCGTGGTCCACTACGACCTGCCGAAAAACATCGAGGGCTATTATCAGGAAACCGGCCGCGCGGGCCGCGACGGGCTGCCCGGCGAATGCGTGCTGCTCTTCAGCGCCGGCGACGCGGTGAAGCAGACCACGTTCATTGACGAGAAAGCGAATCCGCAGGAACGCGAAATCGCCAGGAAGCAATTACAACAGATGGTTCACTACGCCGAGTGTGCGAACTGCCGGCGCGTGGAACTGCTCGCATATTTTGGCGAAGATTTTGCAGTGGGCCAGGCGTCTCGCCTGTCCAGTCCACCAGCTGCCGCCAACAACACCAACTCGACAGGCGAGACGCCCGTCCCACTAAACTGCGGCGCGTGCGACAACTGCCTTTCGCCACGCGCGACGTTCGACGGCACGCTGGCCGCGCAAAAATTTCTCTCGTGCGTCTATCGCATCCGCGAGAAAAACGGCTTTGGCGTCGGGCTGAATCATGTGGTCGAAGTGCTCACCGGCGCGGACACGGAAAAAATTCGCAAGTGGGCTCATTCTCAACTTTCCACCTTTGGCATCGGGAAGGAACACAGCCGTCCCGAATGGGCCGCGATCGGCCGGGAACTGATCCGGCTCGGCTTGATCCGGCTGACGGCGGAAAAATTCAGCGTGCTGGAAATCACGAACGAAGGCCGCGCCGCGCTGAAGGAACGGGAAAAAATCACGCTCACCAAACCGGTCGTCGCGCCGGAAGCCAAAACGCATCACGTCGGCGAAATCAATTGCGACGAAGTTTTATTCGAACGGCTGCGCGAACTGCGCAAGCGGCTTGCCGACGAGCGCGATGTGCCGGCTTACATTGTTTTTTCCGACGTGGCCCTGCGGCAGATGGCGCGGAATTACCCCGAAACGGAACGCGACTTCACCCGCATCAGCGGCGTGGGCGAAAAGAAATTGCGCGAATACGGCGAAGTTTTTCTCGGCGAGATTGCCGCACATCTGGCGACGAATCCGCGCCAGATTTTTGCGGAAGAATCTTTTGTCGTCCCCGTGGCGCAGCGTTCCAGCCTGGGCGACACCGCGCGCGAAACGCTCCGCCGCTTTCGCGCCGGCGATTCACCGCAGGAAATCGCCGACGCGCGCGGGCTGGCGGTTGGCACGATTTACGGCCATCTCGCCACCGCGATTGAAGCGGGCGAGGCGATTGGCCTGGCGCAGCTCATCAACGCGGACGCGCAGGCGGAAATCGCCGCCGCGTTTCAGTGGACGGGCTGGGGCAACATCGTCGGCGCGCGGGAACTGCTCGGTGAAAAATACGATTACGGACTGCTGCGGATTTTCCGCGCCGCTAAAAATAAACCAGCCGGCGGACGCTGATCCCGCGCGCAGCACGCGCCACTCGTTCGTCCACGGATCTATCCGGCACACCGCGCGGTAATCACAATAGTCGCATGCCGTCGCGCTGCCCTTGCGATACGGATCCACCGCCGCCGCGCCGGAAAAAATCTGCTCGCCAAGCGCCCCCAGTTGCGCTTCCACTTGGTCGAGCAAGGCGGCGAATTCCCTGCCCGGAATCGCCTTTGCGGAATTGGACGGCAATTCGCCACCTTTGTTCAACCGGAAATTAAACTGATCGCCTTTGGTCGCGTCGGGACGCCGGTCAAATTTTCGCAGTTCATCCGCGTCGAACCGCCCGTTGTGGCGATATGCCAGTTTTTTTGCCTCGGTGTTCGTAGTGCAAATTATTTTCTCCGGCAAGCGCACGGAGTTTGGCGCGGCCAAACTGATGCTGCTGGAGTTCCGTGAGCAACGCGCCGAGTTCCTGCGCGAAGCCGGCGCGGCGGGCACTGTTGCAAAATCGTTTCAATTCGTCGGCGTGCCGCAGCAGCAGGGCGCGCAGCACCATCATCCGGCCTTCGGCGGACAACAGTTTCGGTGGCGCGACATTCAGCTTTTCAAAAACGAATTGCGCCAGACGGTCGAAGGAAAGAATTTGTAGCCGGGTGAAGCCGGAGATTTTGCCGGTTTCGAGCAACTGGCGTTCGATCTGGAACGTGGCCTGTTTCGGTGCAAGAAAGATTAGCGGCGCACCTGTGGAATCGCTGGCCAGTGCGGCACGCACTTCGGCAAGACACGAAAGGGCTTGCCGCTGCCGGCGGGGCCGAGGGGAAAGCGCGCTTGCACGCCGGAATTTTCCGCAAAGCCGCAAAGTGGCAAAGGAATTTTTTGTGAATAACACGGTGGTGTTTTTTATTTCCTTTCGGGCGAATTAGGCTATGATTTTTCCCCGTTGGAAAAATTTAGGTTCATTCAACCGCAAATTAACTACAAAAACTATGCCACTGACACACACACGGGACCTGTTCGCAAAGGCTTTGAAGGGTAAATACGCCCTCGGCGCATTCAACGTCAACAACATGGAACTCATCCAGGCGATCGTCGAGGCCTGCGAAGAGGAAAAGGCGCCGCTGATGCTCCAGATTTCCAAGGGTGCGCGCCAATACGCCCATCCGACGTATCTGAAAAAATTGATCGAGGCCGCCGTCAGCCTTTCGACCGTGCCCATCGCGGTGCATCTGGACCACGGCGACACATTCGAGCTGTGCAAGGAGTGCATTGATGAAGGCTTCACCAGCGTGATGATTGACGCGAGCCACGAGCCGTTCGAGAAGAACGTCGAGATCACCAAGAAAGTCGTGGAATACGCGCACAAATACAACGCCTCCGTCGAATCCGAACTTGGCCATCTGGTCGGCGCGCAGTTCGACGAAGGCGAAGAAGGCGGCGCCCATTCCGCCAGCGGTCATTACACGAACCCGGAAGAAGCGGTCAAGTTTGTGAAGGAAACCGGCTGCGACTCGCTCGCCATCGCCATCGGCAATTCCCACGGCGCCTATAAATTTAAGGGCGAACAGCATTTGGATCTGGAGCGTTTGAAATTGATCAAGAAGGCGCTTATGGATGCGAACCTTGGCGATTATCCGCTGGTGCTGCATGGTGCCTCCAGCGTGCCGAAATATCTGGTGGACGAAGTCAACAAATACGGCGGCAAGATGCCCGACGCGCAGGGCGTGCCGGAAGCCGACATCGAAGTCGCGCGCCGCGTGGGTTGCACGAAGGTGAACATTGACACCGATCTGCGCCTCGCCATGACCGCCGCCATCCGCAAGGTGTTCGCGGAAAAACCGGGTGAATTCGACCCGCGCAAATATCTCGGCCCGGCCCGTCAGGCTGTGAAAGATCTCGTGCGTCACAAGGTCAAAGATGTCCTGTGCTGCGCCGGTCACGCGTTCGACTGAAATTTATTCTCCATCAAAGCCCCAAGCCAGCCGGCTTGGGGTTTTTTATTTTTAGCGCAAACATGGCACAGAAATGTGGCCATTGGCACACCGTTTGTGCCAGATGTTTCCAGCGGTTTTCTGACGGCTGTCCGGCGACGTGCAAAAAACGCTTTGTTTTCAATGGTTCCTGGAATTGTCCGCAGTTGGCATTGCGCCAGCTAAAGATGTCTTGTCGTAAACAACCATTAACCAAATAAAAAATATGAAACTGATACAATGTGAAAGACCCGGACTGGTCGGCCTGAATTTTGGCCGCCTGTCGAGTTTGCAGGATGAACTGGACCGCCTGTTTGAATCGCCGTTGACGGGCTGGGCACCGGCACTGGATGTCCACGAAGACGAGGACACCTTCATCGTCCGCACGGAATTGCCCGGACTGAAGCGCGAAGACATCGAAGTCTCGTTGCATGACGGCGCGCTCGTCATCTCCGGCGAACGCAAGGCGGAAAAGGTGGAGGAAGGCGTTGAAGTGCACCGCCAGGAGCGTTACTACGGAAAATTCCAGCGTGCCCTGACGCTGCCCACGCCCGTGGCGGCAGACAAGATCAAGGCCCAATACAAGGACGGTGTCCTGACCGTCACGCTGCCGAAAGTCGAGGAAGCCAAGCCGAAACAGATTGATATTTCGGTGAACTGACTGGGTGACGGCGCAAACTCCCGCGGACAAACTTTGTTCGCGGGAGTTTTTTCTTCAAAGCTGTCACCGGCGCGACACGAAATAATTTAATTCCGTTGATTGCTTTCTGCGCGGGGAATTTTATATTTTGCCTCAACATCATCATGATCAAAGCACTCGCGCACCTCTGCATTTTTTCCAAAGACCTTGAACGCAGCCGGGATTTTTACTGCGACGCGCTCGGCCTGAAGCCGCATTTTAATTTTCACAAGGACGGAAAGCTGTTTGGATTCTATCTCCAGATCGCGCCGGGCCAGTTCATCGAAGTTTTCAAGACCGATCCGGCGGCGGAAATCAAGCACCAGCGCATCCATCATTTTTGTTTCGAGGTGGACGACATTGACGCGATGCGCGACGCGCTGATCAAACGCGGCGTGGAGGTGACACCGAAAAAACTGGGCTGCGACCAGACGTGGCAATTCTGGTGCAAGGATCCCGACGGGACGGACATGGAGTTTCAGCAATACACGGCGAAGAGTTCGCAGCTCACCAAGACGGACTGCATCGTGGACTGGTGAACGGTTGAAATGATTTTTCCGTCACAAAAGATTTTCATTCTGCGGATTGCTTTCTGCGCGCGGAGTTTTATAGTTCGCTCGTTTGAACCATTGAGATGAGCAATCCGAACGACGCCGCGCCGGCGTGGAGCATCGAATCCGCCCGCGCGCTATACAACGTCCAGCGCTGGGGCGCGAAGTATTTTGACATCAACGACGCCGGCCACGTCATCGCCATGCCGCTGCAGGACGCCGGCGCGACCGTGGATCTCACCGACGTGATCGAGGAGGCGAAAGGCCGTGGGCTGAAATTTCCGCTGCTCATCCGCTTCCAGGATATTTTGCGGCACCGCGTCGAGGCCATCAACAAGGCGTTTCTCAATTCCATCGCGGAATTTAATTATCAGGGAAAATATCGCGGCGTGTTTCCCATCAAGGTGAACCAGCTCCGCGAAGTCGTGGAGGAAATTTTGGACGCCGGAAAACCCTTTGATTTCGGCCTCGAAGTCGGCAGCAAGCCGGAACTGTTTGCCGGTCTCGCGCTGCAAAACCAGCAGGGCTGCCTCATCATCTGCAACGGCTACAAGGATTGCGAATTCATCAAGATGGCGCTGCTCGGCATCAAGCTCGGCAAAAAAGTCATCATGGTGGTCGAGAAGCTGGAGGAGCTGAAACAGATTATTTCTGTTTCCCAGCAGCTCGGCGTTGAGCCGGTCATCGGCATCCGGGCGCGGCTGTTGAGCAAGGGCGCGGGCAAATGGGCCGAGAGCGGTGGCGAAAACGCGAAGTTCGGCCTGAGCACGGTGGAGTTGTTGACCGCGACGGAAATGTTGAAGGCGGAAAATCTCGGTCACTGTCTGAAGCTCCTGCATTTTCACATTGGCTCGCAGGTGCCGGATATTTTGACGGTGAAAAAGGCCGTGCAGGAGGCCGCGCGCTTTTACGCGAAGCTGTACAAGATGGGTTTCCCGATTGAATTTGTGGACGTAGGCGGTGGCCTCGGCGTGGATTACGACGGCTCGCGCAGCGCGTTTGATTCCTCGACGAATTATTCGTTGCAGGAATACACGAACGACATTGTTTATTACATTGCCGACGTCTGCAACGCGGAGAAGGTGCCGCATCCGACCATCATCAGCGAGAGTGGCCGCGCCATCGTCGCGCATCACAGCGTGCTGATTGTCGAGGTGTTCGGCGCGATTGAAAAAATTCGGCCTGGCGACGCGTTCAAATACGGTGAAAGCGAGCACGCGCTCGTCAAGGAACTGCTCGACATCAAAAAAAACCTCGCCAAGGCGAACAAGCTGGAGGCGTTTCACGACGCGCAGGAACGCAAGGAGGACGCGCAGCAGATGTTCGCGCTCGGCCTGTTGGATTTGCCGGACAAGGCGCGTATCGAAAATCTTTACTGGGAAATCAGCCAGGAAGTGGTCACGAGCTTTCGCGGCCAGGCGTATGTGCCGGAAGAAATCCGCAAGCTTGAAGACACGCTCGCTGACCAGTATCTCTGCAATTTTTCCGTCTTCCAATCACTGCTCGATCATTGGGCGCTCGGACAACTGTTTCCCATCATGCCGGTCTCGCGCCTGAACGAGCGCCCGACGCGCGAGGCGACGCTGGTGGATATCACCTGCGATTCCGACGGCGCGGTCAACAAGTTCATTGACCTGCGCGACGTGCGCGACACGCTGCCGCTGCACCAGCTGGTTGCCAACGGCAACGGCAAGCCTGAATCATATTTCATCGGATTTTTCCTGATGGGCGCGTATCAGGACATCATGGGCGACCTGCACAATCTCTTTGGCCGCGTGAACGAAGTCCACGTCTTCCTCGAACCCGACGAGCCGACCGGCTATTACATCGAGGAAATCATCGAAGGCGCGACCGTCATCCATTCGCTCTCGCAGGTGCAATACGACGAGAACGAACTCAAGCGCCAGATGAAGGCGCAGATGGACGAGGCCATCAAATCCGACCGCATGAAACCGTCCGAAGCCATGCGCCTACTGGATGATTACGAGCGCGGGTTGAAGGCTTATACTTATTTGAGCTTTTGAAATTGCGGATTTCAAATGCCGAATGACGAATAGATTTTGTGCGGCGTTGTTTTGTTTTAATTCGACAATCGAAATTCGTAATTCAAAATTTTCCCAATGCCTGACCCTGCGCCCAACGCCGAACTGCTCCGCTCGCTGGGCCAGCTCGCGCGCGGATTGTCCGCGCTGTTCTGGGGACTGCCCGCCACGCTGATCATCTGCGCGGAAACCGCCCGCGCCAGTCTGCTCAAGCCGCTCGGCATTCTTCCCGCGCTCGGCGCGACCGGACTGCTGCTCTACGGCCTCTGGCAGATGGGCCGTTTTCAAAAACAGGAGCGGCCTTGGCGCAACGCGCTCGACCGCGCGAAACTGCTCGGCCTCGTCAACTTCGGCCTCTGCCCGTTTCTCTACTGGCAAAACAAGATGCCGGGTGAAATTTTTTTTAACACGGCAGTCTTTGTGCTCGCGCTGTCGGCCATCCTATTTCTATTCAACCTGAACGTCGTCCTGAAGCAGCTCGGCGCGATGCTGCCGGACGAAACCCTGCGGCAGGAAACGCGGCAGTTCACCGCGCTCAACCGCTGGCTGCTCGTCGGGCTGCTGCTGTGCGCCTCGGCGTATGTCGTCCTGCTTCACGACCCGCGCCTGCCGGTCAGCCTCGGTTCGCTGTTCGTCTGGATCAACCGGTTCAGTTTCTGGGCGCTGACCTTTTTCGCGCTACTGCCACTCGCGATGACGATGGCGCTGATCTGGAAAACCAAGGAGGTCATCCTTGATAGCGTGTTCGGTCCGCGTCAGTAAGTTTTAACAACCAAGAACCAAAGCAACGAAGGAAAATCAGCGTTCACTTGGTTCCTTCGTTACTTTGTTGTTCAATTTTCCAGCTTTGAATATCTTCTCCACCCGTTTCAAATGAAACCGAATTTCCTGTCTAAAATGGGCCGGCGCACCGGCGTGCCGCCGATCTCCTGGCTCATGCAGACCGCGCTGACACGGCCCAAACTCATTTCGCTCGCCGCCGGATTTACGGACAACGCCACTTTGCCGGTCGAAATCTCGCGCAAGTTACTCAACGAAATTTTACGCTCGCCCAAAACCGGCCAGCCCGCTTTGCAATACGGCATCACCGCCGGCGAAATAAATCTGCGCACGCTCACCGCCAAGCACCTGCAAAAGCTCGACGGCGGACACGACCGCGCGCATTCGCCGGAACACGTCATCATCACCGGCGGCTCGCAGCAGTTGCTTTACATGACGCTTGAGGCGCTCTGCGACGAAGACGATATCATCCTCGTCGAAGACCCGACGTATTTTGTCTTTTTGAGCATCCTTCAAAGTCGCGGCATCCTGGCGCGCGGCATAAAGCTGGAACGCGACGGCATTGACTTGGTTCACCTCGAAAAAGTTTTGGAGCGATTAAAAAAGTCCGGCGAACTCCGCCGTGTAAAAGCGCTTTACCTCGTCACCTATTTTCAAAATCCGACCGGCGCGACGACCAGCCTTGCCAAAAAAGCCGCCACGCTGAAGCTGTTGAAAAAATTCGAGCGCGCCGCCGGACATCCGCTTTACCTGATTGAAGACGCCGCGTATCGCGAACTGCGCTTTGACCACGGCGAGGACGTGCCGACCGCGCTGACGCTGTCCGGCGCGTCGGAACGCGTGATTTACACCGGCACTTACAGTAAGCCTTACGCGCCCGGCGCACGCGTCGGCTTCGGCATTTTGCCGGAGCCGATTTTCACGACTGTTCAGCGCATCAAGGGCAACCACGATTTCGGCACGGCGAATTTGCTGCAACAACTTTTGGCTGGCGCGCTGGCGTCGGGACTTTATGACCGGCACGTCATGAAGGTGCGGAAAAATTACGCCCGCAAGGCGCGCGTGATGAAGTCGGCGTTCGCGGAACATTTTCCGGCGAGCGTGGAAATCTGGGAAGCCGGCGGCGGACTTTATTTCTGGGCGTGCTTGCCGGAGGGAATTTCCACCGGCGTGAAATCAAAAGTGTTCCAGGCTGCGCTAAAAGCCGACGTGCTCTACGTTCCCGGCGAACTCTGCTACGCCGACGATCCGTCCCGCGCCAAGCCGGACCACGAAATGCGCATCAGCTTCGGCAGCGCGAGCGAGGAGAACATCCGCAAAGGCATCGCGCGGCTGGGCAAGGTGTTGAAGAAATTTGTTTAATCACCCCGGCGGCCAGGCCAGGTGGCGTCCGCCGAGAATGTGGACGTGCAAGTGCGGCACGGTTTCGCCGCCGTCCGCGCCGTTGTTGATGACGAGCCGGTAGCCGCTTTTCAAATCCAGTTTCTTCGCCACTTCGGCGGCCTTGAGCAAAATGTGTCCGAGCAGCTTGTGGTCGTCCGGCGTGGCCTCGGCGATGCGCGTCACCGGTTTCTTCGGAAACATCAAGACATGCACCGGTGCCTGCGGATTGATGTCGCGGATGGCGAGCACCAGGTCGTCTTCATAAACAATCGCCGCCGGAATCTCCCGCGCGATGATTTTTTCGAACAGCGTTTTGCTCATAAATTTTAACCGCGAAATACGCCAAATACACTAGCGGAGCAAAATAAATTTTCTTCTTCTTTTTAGTTCGCGTGTTTCGTGTATTTCGCGGTTTCCATTTTTCATTCCACCACAAGCGCGCAGCTTTTTTGCTCCGGCTCGGCGGTCAAGCATTCGCGGAGATAGCCGACGACCTGTTCCTGCATCTGTTCGCAACGCGCGCTCCAGCGTTGCGCGCCGGCGAGCTGTTTGACGCAGCCGCGCAGTCCGCGGAAATGCAGCACGCGCGGCGATTGCCGGAGCTGGGCGCGCAACGCGTCGCGCAGGCGCGGGAAGAAAAAAAGTTCCAAGCAGTCGGCGGATTCGCGCGCGAGGCGGCCGAGATCGGCGGCGAGATGCTCATCCGGCAGCGGCGGCGGCTCGTCGGCGTAAAGGGTCAGGCCAAAACCGCGCAGGACTTTTTCCAGCGCGACGGCGAATTCGCCGACGGTGACGCTCTGGCGTTCCATCTCGCATTTGAAATAGTGGAAGACGGACGCGGCGGCGTGACGCAGCATTTCGGTGTCAATCAAGCCCTCGGAGTTGCCGGCGATCTCGATGGTGATCATCTCGGCCGAGCAGGGAACGCTCTCGCCGTTGGTGAGCTGGAAAATCAGATGGTCGGATTGCAGGGCGATCATTTGGCAGCCTCCAGTTTTTTGACTTCTTGCACGAAGTCGGTGGCTTCGGCAAACCGGCGATACACGCTGGCGAAGCGGACATAGGCGACCTCGTCAATCTCGCGCAGGCCGTCCATGACCATTTTGCCGATGAATTCACCGGGCACTTCAGTTTCAAATTTCGCGGTGACGCTGGCGACGATGTGGTCCACCAGGTCGTCCATCGCCTTCATGCTGACGGGCCGTTTCTGGCAGGCCTTCTTGAGGCCGGCCAAAAGTTTTTCGCGGGAAAATTCCTCACGGCGGCCGTCGCGCTTGAGCACCATCAAACCTTCGTGTTCGACTTCCTCGTAGGTCGTGAAGCGGTGCCCGCAGGCGGTGCATTCGCGGCGGCGACGGATGGTTGCACCTTCCCGCGAGGCACGTGAATCAACGACTTTATCATCCTGACAACCGCACTTGGGGCAACGCATAAAACCACTGCTAATTGTGGCTGCCTGTTTGTAACACACAAAATTTTGTGGTGTCAAGTGGTGGTTATTAACAAAAAGCGTTGAAAAAGGATGTCGCAGGCAAAAACCGCGCTTGCCTTCACTTGATTTTCAGCTACTTTCTCCGGCTCACGTTCGGCAAATAATTCGACGCGGTAACTTTATTTTTTAATTTTATGGCAACAGCAGGTGATCTTCGGCGCGGCATGGCGATCAATTACAACGGCGACATTTCCGTGGTGCTGGACATGCAGCACCGCACGCCGGGCAATCTTCGCGCCTTCGTGCAGGCGACGCTCCGCAGTATCCGCACCGGCAAATCCTCCGACGTGCGCTTCAGCTCCA
>Ga0302320_10001520_pt1 | contig 55630 bp, 52 predicted proteins | sample Bog_T0_3_FD_202130 | JGI IMG/M metagenome (GOLD analysis project Ga0302320, IMG submission 202130) | Peat permafrost microbial communities from Stordalen Mire near Abisko, Sweden - Bog_T0_3 | ecosystem: Environmental > Terrestrial > Soil > Wetlands > Peat | place: Sweden: Abisko, Stordalen Mire...
GATCGCCGGCAGCGTCAGGTAGCTGCGCAGATCGTCCTTCAGCACCACGTCGGCGAAGCTGCGGAACATCGCCATCAGGTCGGCGACGTTGATGAACTCGGCGAAGCGGGTGACCGGCTTGTAGAGTGCCGGAGGGCTGCAGCTCCAGCTCGGTCGTGCTGTCCCCGAAGGTGGCAGCCCAGGCATCGAATTCGTGCAGGCCGCGCTCGGCCAGCGCCGTCGGCTGCAGGAAGCGCTGCAGGGTGAACATCTCGGCCAGGGTGTTGGTGATCGGGGTGCCCGACGCCATCACCAGGGCGCGGCCGGGATTGAGCGTCTCGATGAAGCGGGCCTTCACATGGAGGTCCCAGGCCCGCTGCGAGCCATCCGGCTGCACGCCCTTGAGGCTGGTCATGTTGGTGGCGAAACTGAGCTTCCGGAACTCCTGCGCCTCGTCGACGATGAGCTGGTCGATGCCGATCTCGGCGATTGTCAGCATGTCGTCCTTGGGCGATGCCAGCGCCTCCAGCTTCGCTTCCAGCTTCTCCTTCATGTTTTCGATCCGCTTGCGGGTGATCCGGTCGTCGCCGTCCACCCGTTCCAGCAGCTCGGCGTAGGAGGCGATCTGCGCCTGCACCATGCCGCGCGCAAAGGCGGCCGGGGCGGCGATGAACTTGAAGGCGCTGTGGGTGATGATGATGCAGTCCCAGGTCGCCGTCGCCGCGCGGGCGAGGAACCGGGCGCGCTTGCCGGCGACGAAGTTCGTCTCGTCGGCGACCAGGATGCGGGCGGTCGGGTAAAGCTGCAGGAACTCGCGGCTGGCCTGGGCGAGGCAGTGGCCGGGCACCACCATCATCGCCTTGGCGATCAGGCCGAGGCGCTTCTGCTCCATGATCGCCGCGGCGAGCGAGTAGGTCTTCCCCGCCCCGACCGCGTGCGCCACGTAGGTCGCGCCGGCGGCGATGATGCGCCAGATCACCCGCTTCTGGTGGGGGTAGAACCGGATCACCGCGCTGGCGCCGGGCAGTTGCAGGTGGGCGCCGTCGAAGTGGCGGGGGACCAGGTTGTTGTAAGCGTCGTTGTAGAGGCGGGCGAGCCGGTCGGTGCGGTCCGGGTCGGTCCAGATCCAGGCCTCGAAGGCCGCCTTGATCTTACCGAGCTTCTCCTTGGCGGCCTCGGTCTCGGCGGCGTTGATCTCCCGGTGCTCGCCGGCGTCGTCGCGCCACACATCCCAGATGGTCGGGATGGCGGCATGCAGCGCATCGTCGAGCAACTCGCCGGCGTGGCGGCGGGCGGTGCCCCATTCGGACGTCGCCGCCGCCTGACCGGCGAAGGCCCGCTTGTCGACGCTCCAGGCGGCGATCTCGACCGTGTGGCGGATGGTCGTGGCAATGCCGATGACCTCCCGGCTGAACAGCGCCACCATTTCGGCCGGGATCCACGGGGCGCCGAGGCGCGCGGTGATGTCGGACGGGCGGAGGTCCGGGGGCTGCACCCGCCGCAGGGCGTCGACGTTGCTTGCATACCGGGGGTTGGTCGCCGCGGCGGCTTCGGCCTTCGCCAGCTTCCCGCGCACCAGGCCGGAGAGATAGGCGTCGGCGGTCTGCCACCCCACCCTGCCCTCCGCGTCGGCGCGCTCGGGGTCGAGGAAGACGGCTTCGTCCAGTTCGGCGGCAGCGTCCGCGCGGCTGCGGCCCAGCAATTCGGCGATCCGGTCCATGTCGACCAGGCCGGCCTCCGCCAGGGTGACGGCGAGCGCATCGGCGGCGGTCACGATCACCGGCTCGGCCGGCGGATGGATCACCCGCTCGGTGAACACCGGCCCCTGCCGGGCGGTGCCGCTCTCCGGGTCATACTCCTCGATCGAGGCGACCAGCCAGCAATCGGGGTCATCGGCGAACGGGGCGAGGTTCGCCCGCCGCTGCGTCTCCGTCACCACGCCGGTCGCGGCATCGGTGCTGCGGTTGGTGGTCGCCAGGTTGATCGGCCCGAAGGCGCGGACGAAGGCGGCGTAGGCCACGCGGAGGGTCGCCTGGGCGGCGCCCCAGGGCTGGTTCTCGACCTGGGCGCGCAGCACCTCCCGCAGCGCGTCACGCACCGGGATCAGCATCCGGATGATCCGGGCGTGTTTGGCGAAGATGCCGTCGGTCCCCTTGCCGGACTTCACCGCCACGGGCACCGGGCGGCCGTCGATCACCTGCATCAGCGCGTTCTCGAGGATGACGTAGCTGCCTTCCTTGATGGTGGCGCCGTCGGCGGCGGTGCCGACCTGCAGGCGCGCCGCCGCGGCCGGACGGACCGATCTGGATTCGCCTGACGGATGATGGAGGCCGCGCGGCAGCCGGTCGATCGCCGTGGTCAGGGCCGCGGCCAGGTCGCCATCGCGCGGCTGGCAGGTGTAGGCCGGGCCATAGGCGCTGGTGGTCCAGGCGTGGGTGCCCAGCACCATCTCGGGGTGGGCGGCGAAATACCGGTTGGCCTGCAGCGCGCCCTCCCCCGCCGTCGCCGGCAGCACCTCGGCCAGGCTGTCCCACGCGGCACCCGCAGCAGGCTGGTCCGGGGCGCGGCGCTGGAAGAACAGCAGGTCGACGACGACATCGGTGCCGCTCGCCGCCGCCATCGCGCCCTCGGGCATCCGGATCGCGCCCAGCAGGTCGGCCATGCCGGCGATGTGGGCGCGGCTTTTCGGGTCGATCCGGTCCATGGCGTAGCGCGAGCACACGAAGGCGGCGAGACCGCCCGGCTTCAGCCGCTCGATGGACCGCGCCATGAAGTATTCGTGCAGCGACAGGCCGAGCCTGCCGGAGGGATCGTCGGCGCGGACGGTGCGGTCGCTGAAGGGGGGATTGCCGATCGCCAGGTCGTAGGTCTCGGTCAGCTTCGCCTTGGTGAAATCCTCTTGCCGGATCCAGGCTTCCGGGTAGAGCAACCGGGCGATGCGGGCGGTGGACGGGTCCATCTCGATCGCGGTGACCGCGGATTTCGCCGCCACTGCGTCGGGCATCAGCGCCAGGAACAGGCCGGTGCCGCAGCCCGGCTCCAGCACCGTGCCGCCGGCGAACCCCATGGCCGCGATGGCCCGCCAGATCGCCCGGACCAGGTATTCCGGGGTGTAGTGGGCGTACTGGGTCGACCGCGCGAGGGCGGCCATCTCCTCGGGCGAGACCAGCTGCTCCAGTTCGTGGCCCAGCGCCTCCCAGCCCGGCCGGAACGCCTCGCCGGCGCGGCGGAAGAAGCTGTTGGCGAGGTCGGTTGCCCCGAAGCCGGTGAACAGCGCGAGGCGGGCCTGCTCCGCCGCAGTCGCCGGACGGGCCTCGTCCTCGATCTGCCGGGCGAGGCGGATGGCGGCGATCGTGTCGGCGGCGCGGGCCTTCCATCCGGCGGCGAGCGCGCGGTCCCCGGTCAGCCGATATGTCACCGCCGGGGCGTGCGGCGCCACGGGCGGCGCCGGCGGTGCAGCCACAGGCGCGGCGCTATTGTCCGCCGTCTCACGGTACCGTCCGGCGCCGGGCGATCCGCCGATGCCGAGGTCAAAGCCCCAGCCGAGGCTGGTGCTGTCGAACAGGCCGAGTTGAGAGAAGCAAGTCTTGCGCATGGGAAATCGTCCTGGCGGCAAGGCACGGAAGCCCCGCGCCGCTGCCGGGGGCAGTCGCGGGGCCTGGTGCGGAGGGAGGGGCCGGAAAAGGCGGCGGAAGGTGTCAGGGTCTCGGGCTGGCGGGCGGCCAATTGCCGAGGACGAGCCGTGCCGTCTCGTGGATCGGGACGGTGCTATCGGGATCCGACACGAAACCGGGCAAGCTCAGGAGGACGTAGATTGCACCAGCGAAGAGTACCGCTCCCGCTGTGATCCTCAGGCCCTTGTCAATCTGTTTCATGTGCCGCTCCTGTTCTGAGTCTTCTCCTCGAAGACCCCTCCCGGCAGCGGCTTCGGGGGCGCCGGGGCAAGGGCGGGCGAAGCCGGGGTCCCCGCGCGCCGGCGGGCCCCGCCGCGCCGCTTGCGCGGTGGGTGTCGCGCGTGGGGTGGCAAGCCCGGGAGCGCAGCGACGAACCCTTGCGCCGGCGCACCCGCAAGCCGCAGCGCCTCCCGTTGCTCTTTCAGATTGGGATTTCTCGATTCGCCTTCTGGCCGTCAGGTTGGCGGCGGCCGTGTTGTCTCGACCTCGGCAACACGACGGGTCCGTATCGTCGCCGTCCTGGCGCCCTGGAACGCGTGGGTGCACGTCCAATCACCGCGCTCCCCCACCCTTCCCCACCGAGCGGATGTGGGATTCCGAGTGGAGTCTCGTCATGATGCCACCATGGTCACCATCAGGACGATGTCACGCCCCGAGGTCGATCTCGCGATCACCTGGGCCGCCGAGGAAGGCTGGAATCCCGGCCTGGCCGATGCCGACGCCTTCTGGGCCGCCGACCCCGAAGGCTTCCTGATCGCCGTGCAGGACGGCACGCCGCTCGGCTGCATCTCCGCTGTTCGCTACGGGCCGGATTTCGGCTTCATCGGCCTCTACCTCGTCCGTCCCGAGTATCGGGGCCGTGGCGTCGGGATTGCCCTGTGGCGCACGGCGATGGAGCGGCTCGCCGGCCGCAATGTCGGGCTCGATGGCGTTGTGGCGCAGCAGGCGAACTACCGCCGCTCGGGCTTCTCACTCGCTCATCGGAACATCCGGTTCGGCCTCTCCGGCGGGGATCGCCCGTCGGCGGTGCCAGGTGTCGCGTTGTCGCCGGCCGCCGCCTGCCCTCCGGAGACGATCGTCGCCCTCGACCGCCGCTGCTTCCCCGCGCCACGCGAGGCGTTCCTGCGCAAGTGGCTCGCCTTGCCCGGTCATGTCGCCCTGGCCGCGCTGGTGGACGGCACGGCGGTGGGATATGGCGTCATCCGGCCCTGCCTGGAGGGTGCGAAGGTCGGCCCGTTGGTGGCGCGTGATGACCAAATTGCCGCGGCGCTGTTGGCAGGCCTGGTTGCCGCCGCACCGTCCGGGCCAGTGTTCCTTGATGTACCAGAGCCCAATGATGCAGCACTGGCGCTGGCACGCCGCGTGGGCATGGCGCCGGTCTTCGAGACTGCCCGTATGTACACGGGCCACACGCCCGACCTGGTGCTTTCCAACGTGTTCGGAATCACGACCTTCGAACTGGGCTAAAGCCCTGCCCTATGGGAACGGCGTCCAGGCGCGGCTGCCATGCACGAGGTATCGGTGCATCCGGTGGCCATCCCAGGCGTAGCGGAACTGCCGTGCCTGCGCGACGGGCAGTTCGAGGCAGTCCGGCCAGAACAGGGCGAGCGCCAGCCCGGAGGGGAGCCTGACGCTCGGGTAGACCACGCCGTCCCCGCCGGAATTCCGCACGGCCCGGCCCAGCGCCTGGCCCGCGCTCCAATCATCGGGCGCAAGCACGTCAGGCGCCACCCGATCCGCCACCTGGCCATGGGCGGCGCAGACGAGTTCCCGGTAATCAGCCTCGCCCGGCGGCTCCGCGGTCGCAAGCATGAAGCGTTGGAAGTGGTGCGCCGTCTCGGCAAGCGCGACCTCGAAGCGGTCCCCGCAATACCACACGCCGTAGCTGCCGTCCGAGAAGCGTCCGGGCCGGTCCCGCGATGCGTGGGTGAACGCCCCCATCACCAGTGAGGCGGTGGGACCGCTGACACGGCGGTCGACCGGCACCAGCCCCAGATTGCCCACGGCATCGAGGATGCGCGGGTTGGTCTTCGCTTCGGCCGCGACCAGAAGCTCCCAGTCGGCGGGATCGGCAATGTCCTCGAAGAGGTCGACGGGGGGATAGATCGTGCGGATGATCCGGTGGGACTTCGCCCACCGGACGGACCGGAGCGGCGGGATCACCAGCCGCCGCGCTCGGCGTCGAGGTAGGCGCGCACAGCGGCGAGGTTGGTCGGCGCACCCTGCAACATGCGGTCGAGGGCGCTGTATCCGCCGAACGCCGCGTTCGGCTTGCGGATCCAGGCGTATCCACGCTCCGGTGTGCTGAACATATAGCGCAGCGCCTTGTGGATCCCGAGCAGGGTGCCGAGCCGAAAGACGGTGTCCCGGGAAAGCGGGGCCACCTCCCCGCTGCGCCAGCGCTGGTAGGTGCGCTCGGAAGGGCCGCCGAGAAGGCACCGCGCCTCGATCGCCGACAGCCCCCATTTGTCGAACAGGTTGAGAACGGCGCGCAGCATGGCCGCCGCTTCCTGCGGGTTGACGCCATTGTCGACAGGCGGCGCGGGGCGGTTCTCCGGGACTGCTGGAACTGGGATCATATCCATGACCTTGGTCGGGCCATGCTGAGATAGGCATTCCGCCAATTGGCGTCAAGTGTGGCGTATGTTGCCATTTGGCAGTCGGCGCGCCAGTGCGAACTTCGCCAGCCCGGAGTCAGGCCCCCGATGGGACACGTTGCGTCATCTCGGATGGCCGCGCTGTCCGGGACACAAGGTCGGGTAGACTTCGGCCACGTCGGAGCAGCCAGCAGGAGACCAGCCGTGAAGCAGGTTGTGGGTTTGGACGCGTCGCAAAATGAGGCCGCGATAGGTGTCGTAGACCAGAACGGAAAGGTGCTGTTCGCGGACAAGGCTGCATTGGTCAGGCGGATCCGCAAGAGGGCGCCAGCTTCTGTCATCTTGAGACACGGACAGACTCGATGATCGATCCGGCCCTGGCAGGCCCATTGCCTTTGCTGGGAGTCATTCTCGTCCTTGGCGCCTGCCTTGGAGATGCCGCCGAACGGATCAGAATCCCCTGGATCACCGGCTGCATCGTGGCCGGCATCATTCTCGGGCCGGCCGCCGTCAACGTGCTGCAGGGGCCTGAACTTGCCGGGTTGGACGGGTTCGCTCAGGCGTCGCTCGCGGTGATTGCATTCAACATCGGATGTCAGTTGACTGTCGGCCGCCTGAAGTCGATCGGCCGGAGCGTCGTCTGGCTCGCGGCGGCACAACTGCTGACGCCGCTCATCCTTGTTTTCGGCGCGGAAAGGCTGACGGGACTCCCGCTGCAGACGGCGTTGATCGTCGCCGCGGTGGCGCCGGCGACCGCGCCGACGACCACCTTCTCCGTCATCCGTCGCCGGCAGGCTTCCCGACCTTTCATCGACCGGGCACTGGGCGTGCTCGCGATCAATGATGCAGCTTCCGTTCTCACCTTCAGCGTCGTTTCGGCGGCGGCGGTTGCGCTTGCCGGCGCCGCAGCGTCCGGCGCAATCATCCGAGACTCGCTGTCCGCCGCCGCCAGGAATGAACTCCTGTCGGCGCTGGTCGGCGTCGCGATTGGCGTTGCCTACCTGGCCGTGCGCCGGCTGATCGAGGACGGCCGGCCCGGCTGGGAAGCGCGCCTGACGGCGCTGCTGATCGGGCTGCTGCTTCTCGGCATCGGTGGGGCAATCGCCTTCGGCCTATCCCACCTCCTGGTGCCGCTCAGCATCGGTCTCGTCGTCGCCAACGGCGCCGACGAAGCCGAACGGCAACGTGTCCAGCGGTTGATCCAGGCGCTGGAGGAGCCGCTGTTCATCATCTTCTTCGTGTTGGCCGGCGCGCATCTTCCGCTTTCGCTCACCCAGCATCTCGTCTTGGGTCTGGCAGCGGTCGTCTACCTCCTTGCCCGGTTCGCCGGCAAGTACGTGGCCGTCTTCGTCACTGCTTCCGCCCTTCGCCTGGATGCTCCAACGCGCCGCTATCTCGGCCTGTGCTTCCCGTCCCAAGGTGCCTTGGCGATGGGCCTCGTTCTGGCATTGAATGGTTCGCCTGCGGTCCGGGAATTGCCACCGACCGCAGCCGGGTCGGTCGAGGAGGCGGTTTCGATCATCCTCATTGGCGTGCTGTTGTCCCAAATCCTCGGGCCGGTGCTGATCGATTTTGCCGTCCGCCGCGGCAGTGAGGCGACAAGAGCCTGAACCGCGCGGTCCCGGAACAGACTGCGCGGCCACGAGCGGGGTGCAGCCGCTTCACCCCGATCGTCGCGCTACAAGCAGAGGGCATGGCCAGCCATAAGGGCCTGTGATGTCGCCGGTGCGCATGCCGCGCCGCCGGCCTGCTTCGACTGCCCCGTGACGACCAGCGTTACCACTCCCACTACCTGCCGGGCGCACTGATCGCGTTTGAGGGCCAGGACCTCCACCGGCTGCGGCGGATCGAGCAGCCGCACCGGCCGCGGCAGCGTCGGCGGCCCCGACGCCACGTTCTGGGCGGATGGCACCGAACAACGGGCGGATTTGCCGGGGGCGACCGGCATGGGGGCCCCTGCCCGCCTCAGGCGGACATTGTCGGCCGCACCCCAACGCACTACGTTGGCGTCATTCGCTCTCCAACTACGGGCGGTGCCGACATGGGCTCACCGATCTCCATCCGCCTCGACGACGACGTGCGCGACGAGCTGGAAGCACAGGCCCGGGCCCGTGGCATCGGGCTGGCCACCCTGCTGCGCGATCTCGCCACCGAGGCGGCACGGGCGGCACGGCGCCATCGCATCCGCCAGGCCAGTGCCACGGTCGGCAGCCATGTCACCTCTTCGCCGGAAGCGCGCGCCTTCTACGAGGACTGGGGCACCCCCCGCACCGATGCCGGCTGAACCGGCACCGCTCGTCCTGCGCGCCGGTCAGATCGTGCTGGCCGACTGGCGCGGTGACGCACTGCCCAAGGAGCCGAACAAGCGACGCCCGGCCGTGGTGGTCGAGGACGACGGGCTGTTCGCACCGAGCTACCCGAACGCCATCCTGGTGCCGTTGACCGAGGACGCCGCGCTCGCCATCCCGGACCTGTCCGTCGCGATTGCGCCCACGGCGGAAAACGGCTGCAGCAAGCCCTGCTGGGCGGTGTCGCACCTCGTGACCACCACCTCGAAAACGCGGCTGACCGCCACGCCCTCGCGGATCACGCCCGAGGAGCTCGCGGCCATTCGGCACCAGATCGCCTTCGCGGTCGACGCTGAGCGGTAGCCCTCCCGTGTCGCGGGGGATGGGGGTGCCTCATTACCGGGGGTGGAGGCAAGGGGATGCCGCGAAATCGAGGTAGGCGCCCGCGTCCCTTCTCTGCCCTGCCCGCCGCCAGCGGGCGGTCAGTACGAAACGACAGCATCGCGCGGCGTTGCGGCATCCGATGCTCGGGCCGGACCGCGGAGACCGTGCTGTGCCGCGCCGACCGCGGCAAGAGGTCATCGTTGCGGCCTTATGTAGCAGCCGCCACCAATAGACTATTGCAACGAAACTAAGGGGTTGTACTATAGTGCCGCATGTGCCAGGAAGAGAGCCGGGTTGGTTCTCTCACGGCGGGGCGTCATGGCGCAGCACTTCCTCCTTTCAGCGGCGGCACGCTCGCTCAGCGCGGCGAAGATCATGCGCATGTCGGAAGAGGGCGTTGCGAACGTGTTCCTGCGGCTGCGCTGGCCCGAGACCGACGGCAAACCGGTGTGTCCTGGTTGCGGCTGCATGATCTGCTATGCCTGCCCGCGGGCGCCGGGCCAACATCGATGGCGCTGCAAAGCGTGCCGCGGCGATTTCTCGATCACCTCGGGCACCCTGTTTGCCTGGCACAAGCTGCCGCTCCGGACCTATCTGCTTGCCGTTGTCGTGTTCTGCAACGAGGTGAAGGGCAAGAGCATGCTCGCGTTCAGTCGTGAACTTGATGTCCAGTACAAGTCCGCCTTCGTGCTGGCGCACAAACTGCGCGAGGCGATGGCGTCCAGCGTGAAGGCGCTGCGCATCGGCGGCGAAGGTCGGGTGGCCGAGATCGACGGCGCCTACTTCGGCGGCCACGTCCGGCCTGAAAACCTGGCGGCCGATCGGGTGGACCGGCGGCTCGCCGAGAACCAATCGGACAAGCGTCAGGTTGTCGTCGTGATGCGCGAGCGCGAAGGTCGCACCCTGGTGCAGGTGGTCCCGGCCGAGGAGGCCGCCGTGCCGGTGATCCGCCAGCGCATCGCCAAGGGCACCGTGCTGCATGCCGACGAAAGCACTGCCTGGAACAAGCTGCACGCCGCGTTCGCGATGCAGCGGATCAACCATCAGGTTGGCTACAGCATCGATGGCGCCTGCACCAACCGGGCGGAGTCGTTCTACTCACGCCTGCGCCGCGGCGAGCTGGGGCATCACCACCACATCGCCGGGCGCTACCTTCTCCGCTATGCCCAGGAAGCCGCCTGGCGAGAAGATGCCCGCCGGGTCAGCAACGGCGAGCAGGTGCACAGTGTTGTTCGCCTGGCTATGCGGAGCAAGCCATCGGTCGATTTCTGCGGCTACTGGCAACGCGCACGCGCCGCCTGACGCACTCGCCACCGGACCACGCCCGCGGTTTCGATCCGTTCGATCGTCGCCTTGGCCCGACTGAGCGACGCCAAGATGGTCTTCTGGATCAACGCGCGCTCGCGGTCGTCATTGGCCAACATGCTTTTCATGGCAATGATCCGTTCGACAAGGTCCGGCGTCGTCACCGGCTCCGGTGCATCGCGCAGCACGTCGTAGATCAGCCGAAGGCATTCACCAGGACGGAACCAGGTGTTGCAGGTCCGCCGCTTCCGAGGACGAATTTCCTCCGGCCGGAGTTCCGGATCGAACAGCCGCATGGTCGCGTCGAGATGCGTCAGGCTGGCGCGGCGCTGGACCAGTTGCTGCTCCAGGCTCATCACTATCCCGGCCAATTCCGATCGCTTGTCGCGCAACGCACCAATGACATGCGGCTCAGCCATCGCCGTTCTCCTTCCAAAAGCCAACGGAAGGAATGGTAACCAGCCCGCCTCACAGCCGGAACGAGCTACTGGTGGCGGCTGCTACATGATGCCGCATCGTTGCGCCGATCGTCCTCACGTAAGGTTCCATCGCTCGGCGAGCGGTGATTATGTTTGGCCGATCAGTGCCCAACGACCAGATACCGGAAACGAGAAGGTTTCAATATGGCCGATGCCGCCCAACGCCAGCGCAAAATCGCAGCCAAGGCTGCTCGCCGAAAGACTGTCGTTGCCGAAAAGAAAAAGCTGGAGACACCCTCGGTCGGCGTGGTTGGACGCATTCGAGTGGCGTCGAAGGGTCCGATTGTCCGCTGCGTGGTGCCTTCCGTTCTGTTCGAGATTGGCATTGGGCACGTCGTCGTTGCTCGCGCGTTGCCGTCCGGGCTCCTCGGTTGCGGCTATTTTCTGATCGACCCGTTCTGCCTGGGGGTCAAGGACGCCTTCTACATCGAGATCGGAGAGAATGAGCTCCAGTCTCGCTTGGACGCGCAGGATGAGATGCAGAAGTTCATCGACGTGGAGCCTGCCTACGCGCGCAAACTGGTCCGGGATGCCGCTGCCTATGCAGCCAATCTCGGGTTGGCTGCGGCCAAGGACACCCCCGCAGTCGAGGCGATTTTCGGCGACGTAGACGCCAGTTCCTGCACCGAGGCCTTTGCGTTCGGCAGGGACGGCAAGCCCTACTACGTGAGCGGGCCGCTCGACACGCCGCAGCGCATCCGCCTCGTCACGCGGACCTTGCAGGAGCGCTGCGGCGCCGGCGGGTGGGATTACCTGGTCGAGGTAGCGCGCGGCCTGTAGGGACGGGTCGGACCGGCCTTCCTGCTGATCCACGCAGGACAAATGACCAGCACATTGGCGGCGCGTCTCGTCACCGGAATGCCTCGATCCGTGCGCCCCGGGATGACAAAGCTGCGCGACTTTGTCCAGGGTCGCCCCTCGGCGCGATATCGCGGCTGAAGCGGCCAGCAACGAATTTGAGTTGACGTTTTTCGCGACCTGCTTTTTACCTCCGCGCTCCGGCAATCCAGCCGACCTGCGCCACGCGGCGCATTCCCGAGGCCATTCGAACAGAGAGGGCGAGCGAAGCATGCATCCGACTGCGACAGCTTTCGCATTCGCCGCCTGTCCCGCGTCCAGCGACGACCTGTGGCGGCGAGTCCGCCGACCAGGTCGATCGAGACGAACAGGGGTTCTCTGCCATGACCATGTCATCACCCGAGCGGCAGCTCGGTTGGTATCTTCGTAACACGCTGCACAGCGAGGCCTCGGCAGAACTGCTGAGGCCGATCGCCGAAACGGCCGCTGTTCTCCTCGGCACCGCAACACCGGGCAGCACGGCCGAGGAACTCGACCGAGCGCTCGCAGACCTGCCGTCTATCGGCACTGAGCCGCTGGAGCGCAACGCGCGCTTCGCGGCGGTGGAGTTTGGCCTGTCGGAGGTAGAGCTTGAGGTCCTTCTTTTGGCGCTGCGTCTGCGCCGGAGCCGTCAGCTCGTGCGGTTCTGCGGCGCGGTCCAAAGCGCGTTGCGCGATCCGCCGCGCGTGATCGCCGTCTTGCTTGGCCGTGACCTGGATCAGGTGCAGTCGTGCGTGGCCCCCGGCGCATCGCTGCGAATCTGCGGGCTGGTCGAGTTTGACACAGATGACCCTTATGACAGCGGATTCGGGACCATCCTCGCCGTGAGCCGGGCGGCGGTGGGCGCGATGCTCGCCGTGCATGCCGATCGTGACGCGTGGCGGGCGGCGTTGATAGGCCGCCCCTGCGGGCACGGCCTACCCTGGACGTCCTTCGACCACATCGGCGCGGCTGCACCGCTCGCGGCGCGCGTCCTGGGCGCTGCCGCCGCGCGCGGCGAAGCGGGTGTGCACATCCTGCTCACCGGCCCTCCCGGTACCGGCAAGACCGAGCTGGCGCGGGCGCTCGCAACGCACGCCGGCTTGGCGCTCTATGCCGCCGGCGAGGAAGCAGACAGGGAAGGCGACGAGCCCTCACGAAGTGCCCGCTCGGCGGCGCTGCGGCTCAGCCTTGCCTTGCTGCGTCAGCGCCGCGATGCCGCCATACTGCTCGACGAGGCCGAGGATGTGCTGGATTCGACGCGATCTTTCGGTGCGCGGCGCGACGCCTTCTCCAAGGTGTTCCTCAACCGCACGCTGGAACAGGCGCCGGTGCCGGTGATCTGGGCCTGCAACGAGATCGGCTGGATGGACTCGGCTACGCTGCGGCGCATGACGCTGGTGGTGCGCATGCCCGTGCCCGACGCCGCGCGTCGCGCCGCGATCTGGGAAAGAGTGCTGGACCAGGAAGCGCTAACCCTCCCGCCAGGCACGGCGAACGCCCTTGCGGCAAGCTGGCCTGTCCCGGCCGGAATCGCGGCCGGATCAGCGCGTGCCGCGCGCCTCGCAGGCGGCGGTCTGGCGGAGCTGGAGCTTGCCCTCGCCGGTGTGGCTGAAGCGGTAGGACTCGTCCGCACCGCCGACGCCCCTCCCGTGCCGGCATTCGACCCGACGCTGACCGTGTGCGCCGATGACCTGGACGTATTGTGCGCACGGCTTGCCCGCCCAGGGGCGCCGCGCGCGTGGTCACTGTGCCTCTCAGGGCCGCCTGGCACCGGCAAGAGCGCGTTTGCGCATTACCTTGCTGCCCAGCTCGCACTGCCGGTGCTGCAGAAGCGTGCTTCTGACCTGCTGTCGATGTGGGTTGGTGGCAGCGAGAAGGCGATCGCCGCCGCCTTCGCCGAGGCGCGGGCCGAGGGCGCGATGCTGCTGATCGACGAGGTGGAGGCACTGCTGTTCGACCGCGGCGCCGCAATGCGTGCCTTCGAGGTCAGTCAGGTGGACGAGATGCTCACTTGGATGGAGCGTCACCCCCTGCCCTTCGTCTGCACCACCAATCTGCCGGAGCGCCTCGACAGCGCGGTGCCGCGGCGCTTCACGCTGAAGCTCCGTTTCGGGGCACTGGATTCCGCGCGCGCGGCGCTGGCATTCCGCCGCATCCTTGGCGGCGTGCCGCCCGGAGCGCTGCCGGAGGGGCTGACACCGGCCGACTTCGCCATGGTCCGCCGCAAGGCTGATTTGTTGGGCGAGTTGCGTCCCACGGTCCTGGCCGAATGGCTCGCCGAGGAACGCGCCGCGAGGGGGAGTGCGCGTGCCCCGATCGGCTTCCGGTCGACCACATCCGAACCTGGGACACCGGAGGCGGGTCTCCAGGATGCCGCGTAATGACGGTTGCAGATAAGCATTTGGCAAAGGTTGAGGACATGCCTGTCGAAACGTTCGCGAGCGGAGGCGGCAAGAAGACCCTGGCCGAGACGCTCGCCGAGTTGGCCGCGCGGCAGGAGCAACGTACCAATCGGGAACGACACGGCGAGGGCGAATTGATCAGGTGTGACGGCGTACCCACGCACGCATCGGGCTGCCTGCTCCCGGACGGCGGCTTGACCGCGGCAACATGCCTGACCAGGCAGGACGGGCTTGCCGACGAGGATCGGGTCTGGACAAGGCCGGTCGTGCCGGGCAGTCCGCGTCGGCGCCGTGGCCGATTGCGGGTCGAGCCTGGGGTCGCACTGCACTTCCATGACGAGGGGGAGGCCGACATTCCGAGGGCGCTCCGGCCGGCGGTTGCCGATCTCGCCGGTGATATGGCGATGTCGGAGCGAATGCGTACTCTGGTGCGGGACAGCGATTTGTTTGCCGCCCTGCTTTACGCGGCCTTGTGCAACAGGATGTGGATCCATCGGGCGACCGGTCAGGAATGGAGTGTCAGTTGGCGTGGTGCCGGGAGCGGCATCGCGCACCTGCGCGGCTCTGGCGACTACCTCGACTGGTACTGCGGTGGAGAGGAGGGCATGCTCGACGAGCAGGTGCTCGCCGAACTGGAGGCGCTCGGATGGCGTCCTGTCGCGGCGGCCGAGCCGGCCAACCCGGAAGTACTGGCACAGTTTGGCCACGCGGAATCGTCGGGAAAGCCATAATTCCCGGCCAACGCGTCCGCAATGTTTAGGTAGGTTGAAGATGCGTGTGTCTTCAACCTACCCCAGAGAGCGGGCTAGGGCATGCTCGGATCTCATGTCGCATGTGGATTGTCCGCACGGAATTGTTGCCCGACGCGGCGCTCGTAGGATTCGCTCATCTGCGGCAACCGGAGAACTGGGCCGTGATGGAGTATTCGCTTGGGTCATTCGGGGACGTGCGGCTCGATAGGGTGGGAGCCAGCGTCCTTGAACGCATGGCTCTGCGCAAGACGGTATGCCTGCGCCGCCTCGGCGGAGATCGTGGCGGCGAGTTACGTATCGGCCGCTTCTTTAGAAGCGAAAAGGTGACGGCGGAGAAGATCATCGAAGACTGGGGACGGTTGACCGGAGCGGCCTCTGCGGATCGGCACGTGCTGGCGATTCAGGACACCTGCGAGGTGAAGTTCCCGACCACGGCACAGCGGCGCCGCGGCTTGGGCCCAGTGAAGAAGGGCAACGCCTATGGTGTGCTGGTGCACGCCATGATCGCGGTGGACGCACCGACCGGCGCCTGCCTTGGCTTGGTCGGCGGCGAGGTGTGGACGCGTGATGGCGTGGCCGAGGTTGCTCACCAAGATCGTCCGCTGGCCGAGCGTGAGTCGATGCGCTGGCTGGCGACGGCGGAGCGGGCCAAGACGGTGCTGCGGCCGGCCACCATGGTGACGGTGGTGGCTGATCGAGAGGCCGACATCTACGCCCAATGGGCTTCGGTGCCGGGAGAAGGATTTCATCTGCTGTCGCGCGCGATGAGCGATCGTCGGCTCGCCGGCGGCGGCCTGCTGTTCGAAACCATGGCAGGATTTGCCTACGCCGGGCAGCGCGTCATCGAACTTCCGGGGCGCGAGCCCGGCCAGGCGGCGCGCACCGCCAAGCTGGAGCTGCGCTTCGGCACCGTGGACATTATGCGGCCGGCCAGTGAATGGGACCGTAGCCTGGCCAGGACGGTAAAGCTGCGGGCGATCGAGGTACGCGAGATCGATGCGCCATCCAACGTCGAACCGCTGTGCTGGCGGCTGCTGACCACGCACACGATCGCCGATGCTGCAGCAGCATGGTGCATCGTAGATTGGTATCGGCTTCGCTGGACCATTGAGCAGCTGTTCCGCGTAATGAAATCGCAGGGTCTCCAACTGGAAGATAGCCAGGTCACCAACGCAGAACGCCTGGTTAAACTCGCAGCCGCGGCGACCAAAGCCGCCTGCATCGATATCCAACTCACCCAGGAACGCGACGGCCGCGCGCAACTGCCGGCATCGAGCGTGTTCAGCGAGGCGGAAATCGAGACGCTCGCGGCCCTCGGCCCGACCCTGGAAGGCAAGACCGAGCGCCAACGCAATCCGCATCCCCCTCGTAGCCTCGCCGCCGCAAGCTGGATCATCGCGCGGCTCGGCGGATGGAACTGCTACTACAAGCCACCTGGACCGATCACCATGCGACGCGGCATGGAACAGTTCCATGCCATCCACCGCGGCCGCCAGTTGGAGTGATACCGCAACGGAAATGTGCGACTCCCCTAGAGAGAGCGGGGCGGTGAGCGCGCTACGGTGTTTCAGATTCAGGGCCGAGCAGCGGGGCCCACGGATTGAGAACCGGAACACCCGTGGACGCCCCCTTGGGAGGATCGCGGCGTTCGGCAAGCAGTGTGGCGATCTCCAGTTCCTGGATGACGATCACCGACAGGAAAAGGCTTCCGGCCAGGACGACTCGGACCCAGTGGGCCACGTTCGGGTCGGCCTTGCCGGCCCGGACTTTCCGCAGCTCGGAAATCGACTTCGCCTGATGTTCCTGGGCATTGAAGATGTGGAGATGGAAATCGCGCCGATGCACGACGTCGCTAGGCCGGCCGGATCCTCCGTGCCTGGTTGGATGAGCACGTGCTGCGCGCCTTTTCTGAGCGTATCCTGCTTGTCGATATAGCTGTCGCCCGCCGCAGCGCGGCTCTCCATGTTCCCGATCCACGGCCGGTGCGCGACGGGCTGATCGCCGCGACCGCGCTGGTTCACGGCATGACCGTTGTCACGCGGAACGTGACCGATTTCGAGGATAACCCCTTCGCCGGTGAGAGGGATTCCGAAAGGTCATGGTGCCTCGTCCGGCGATGCGCCCACGACGAAAAGCTTTGGTAGTTGACGTGGCTGCGCCGCAGAGCATTCACTCTGAGGAATGCGCCCCGAAGAGCCTACCGCCGTTCAGATCCGTGTCACGTTGGCCGAGATAGAGCCCCCGGTCTGGCGAAGACTTATCGTGCCATCCGCTTGGCGCCTGGACCAACTCCATCTTGCAATCCAGGCGGCTTTCAATTGGTGGAACTACCACTTGCATGAATTCTGTATAGGCGGCCTTCGGTACGGCGATCCCGAACTCCTGGAAGACGGCAGCCTTGAAGACGACCCCCGCGTCTTTGCCGAAAACGAAGTGCGGCTGCGGGATTTCAGTCCCCAACACAGCAGCACCTTTACCTACCTCTATGATTTTGGCGACTGTTGGCTTCATACAGTCGAGCTCGAGAAGCTCGTCGCCTGCGACGGAGACCTCGAGCTTCCCACCTGCGTGGCTGGTGCGCGCGCACGACCGCCGGAAGATGTGGGTGGGGTCAGCGGCTACGAGAACTTCCTCGCGATCATGGCCGATCCAGCCGACCCGGAACATACAGACACCAGGCTCTGGTGCGGCGGTCACTTCGACCCGGATTGGTTCGACCTGAGCATGACCGACAAATACGTGAGGAGCGCCCTCAGGCCGAATGCCCGCAGGCGTTTGCACCAGCCGAAGCCAGTGCAGCGGCGTACATCGCAACAAACGCGGCCGGGATAGCATCTCTCGCCCACCGCCCAGCCCTTGCGGAACCTAAACCAGGTCAGATGATACATCCCATGGGATGTATCATGGTGATGGAGTGAGGCGGGTGGTGTTGGATAGTTCGGTCGTGATCTCGGCTTTCCGAAGCCGGAACGGCGCCTCTCACAGACGGCAACCTCTCCGCCGAGACGGAAGCCCATCTCCGCCACGAGTTGCGGCGCCGCGACTGGCAGTCCGACGATGCCCGCCTGGTCGAGCCGATCAGCCAGGAAATCGAGCGGTTGGAATGCGAGGCGGCCACCCTGCGCAAGCTGCGGGCAACGATGTTCGGGATCGCGTAGCGCGCCCACTCAGCCTACCGATGCCAAACCCAAACCTCGGCGTCCCCGCGCCGCCGTGGGCCTCGGACGCCGGCGACACGGCCTGCTATGGTCCGATCCATGACGCCATCGTCGAACTCATCCGTCGCCACCTTCACCGCGAGCGAACGGATGTACATCCGGCGAGAGCTCGACCAATTCTTCTCAACCTTGCCAACGGTCGCCGAAGGCTTCCAGCTGAAGAGCTGGCGAACTGGCGCAAAGCAGGGCCAGCCCAAGCTGTCGCCAGCGGCCGAAAGCCTGGTCGAACGCGGTCTGATGCGCCTCGATGCCGCCCTCCGGCGGCCGCGCATCTTCTTCACGGAAGCGGGCCTCGCCGCGCTGCGCGCCATGATGGCGGATCGCCGGCTGGCCAACCCGGCGGACTTCGCCCACGTCCGCCAGGAGTTGGGCATCGATCCGCCCCGGCAGGACGAGACCGCCGCCGGCTGAAAGCCGCTCCGGCGGAGCGGCTTGTCGCGCAGCCTGATTCTGGAGCAAGCGCGTTTATTGTAACACACGTTATAACTCCCTTCGAGGTGAGGTCGGTATGAACGAAGCGGTGAAGGTCAGCGCCATCGGCAACTCGCTGGGTGTCACCCTGCCCCGGGAGGTCCCGCGCCGGCACCGGATCGCCGAGGGCGACACGCTGCATGTCGTCGACACGGCTGATGGCTTTCGCCTGGTGCGGCACGATCCGGAATTCGCACGGCAGATAGAGGTCGCCCGCGGCGTCATGCGCCGGCGCCACGAAATGCTGCGCGAACTGGCGAAGTGAGCCGGCCGGCCATCGTCTGGCTGCTCCGGGAGGTCGTCGAGGCAATCCATGACGAGCAAATCGCCTGGCATGGTGGCCAGGACGGCATCCGCGATGCCGGGCTACTTATGAGCGCGCTCACCCGGCCCCGGAACCTCGCCGTCGAGGCCTTTCTGCTGCTCAACGGGCTGACGCTCACGGCCAGCGATGCAGACTGCGTCCTGACCATCGAGAGGCTTGCCGAGGGCAGCCTCAGCGAGGCCGACTTCGCCACCTGGATCCGGGTGAACGTCTGATCCTCGGCACTATCCGCGATGGCCAGCGAACGACGGCCGGCGGAGCGGATCGTCTCGGTAGCTGGTGCTAGTTAGACGAAGCCGGCAAACTTCGCTGACGGTGAACATGCCGTAGAGCATGACGCGGACGGCGGGCAGAGGTGCCAGCAACCGTCACACGATTGGGGTCGGCGCGTATGCCTGTTCAACCCGCTCTGGATCGTTCGATATCGCCAGGAGATAGCTCCGGGCCGTCGTATCCGGCTCGCGGCGTCCAGCCTCCCAATTCCGCAGCGTCTCGACCTCCAGACCGTAGCGGGCGGCGAACTGCTCACGGGTGAGCCGGAGGCGCTCGCGCAGCTTGCGCACGTCGACGGTCTGCGGACGTTCGACGGGCGCCGCGGCAATGCCCGCCTTGGCGAGTTCGCCCGCCAGGGTATCGCGGTCCTCGACGACCGGCAGATCAACGAAGGCCCGGCCGCTGGCCAACAGTTCCTCCATCGCGCGCTTCGCACGCAGCATCGTCATGCCTCGCCGCGTCAGGGCGAGCGCTCCGTCGATCGTCTTAGGTGTCGCTTGGTTCCGCGGCAGGCGCAGGACGAACATGGCGGGAGAACCGCAGGATATCCGGTCGACGGCCCGGACTGGCCCCAGTCGTGCGAAGCGCTCCCTCAATGACGAGTCCATTGAGATCCATCCTTTCCATTACCGACCGTGCGAGCACCTTCAGGTTCGCCGCACCGACCGCATTCGCCCAGGCGTCCTGCACGTGAACGCCGCGCAGGATCAGAGTGGAGCCCGATATCTCCGGCTCGGCCATGAACCTGAGGACGCCGTCCGGGGTTGAGACCACCACCGTAACCACGGGGTCAGATGTCAGGTCGTCGATGATTTCGAACGAAATGCCCGCTGGGTCCCACACCTGATTACATTGGTCCAATGGACCACAACTTTCAAGAGCGGCAACCTACTTCCTGCTCTGCGCCGCCGCGAGCTTCCCTGTTCCTGACCGGCGGGCGGCCGACGGCGGGCAGGGACCGACACCCCCTCCCCTTCAGATCGACCGATACCTGACCGATCCAACCTTGCTTCAGGTAACTCGAACCCACCGCGCCACCGAGTAATCAGCCGACCGACTCTATGCCGCCATCGCTCACGGGTGCTAGCGCCTACTAGCACCAATATCATCGCTCGCGTCCACTAGCGTTCAATAGCTGGAGTATCATCGCTAACTGAGCTAGCGGGCAAATCCTCCGCAATCCGAGTTGGCCGCGCCATCTTCGCTCGCCTCCCCGGCTTCGGACACCGAATAGCCCGCCTGCTTCGGTCGACCCTGACCCAGACGGCAGAACACGTCGGTCTGTCGCTCGCAGCGCTAGTGGCCGCTAGCGGGGCGAGCAGGGCTCGCGCTGCCTTTGGCACTAGCAGCGCTAAACGCGTCTTCACCGCGGTCGCCGATTACGCGGAGGCCACGCTCGCGACGCGATCCCCGCTAGCGCAGCTATGGTCGCTACCAACCTTCGCAGCCACCGGCTTCACTGATCGCTCGCGGCGCTAGCTTGCCTATGCATGCTTGCAATAATTGCGCTGCTAGCGAGCGCTTTCAGATACGTCGCCCGATATGCCCGCTTTTTACGCTAGCTCCGCTATTTGGAATAGCACAAGCTATGCATGCTAGCCTCCTAAGGCCGCTAGTTGCGCTAGCTAGTTAGTGGTGCGCGCCTGATAGCGCAAAAGTGGGCGCTAGCATATATAGCATCGCGATCGCGCTAGTTCACCTCGCGTGCTAGCGGCCAAAGCGCGATAGCTTCCCTTGCGCCACAAGCACGCTATCCGTACTCGCATGCTAGCGCCTTTAGCTTGCCTATCGTCGCGATGCAGTGTAGTTCCGATCGCGGTGGTATGGGAGCTCGCGACGATGGGGGTGATTGCGGCGATAGGGTCAAGTAAGGGCGGGGCGGGGAAAACCAGCCTTTGTCAGGTACTTGCACCGAATCTGTTGGCTCGCGGCTGGCGTGTGGCGGTGGTCGACGCCGACCAGAATGGCACGTTTTCGGCTTGGTTTCGTGATGCCTACGAGGGGTCCGGCTTCCAGTGCGTTCATGAGCCGCACGAAGTTCGTGCCGTCGATGAGGCCCAGCGCCTGTTGGCCGAGTCCGACATCGTACTGGTGGACACCGCCGGGTTCAAGAATCTCACGGCATCCACAGCGATGGCTGCTGCAGACGTGGTGCTAATCCCGACGATGTCCGACCGCGGCAGCGTGATCGAGGCTATTGCAACGTACCAGCAGGTCCAGGGCCTAGCGCGGGCATCCAGGCGCAGCATTCCAGCATACGCGGTTTGCACCCGATGGCGGGGGAGGGGGCTCGCGGAAAAAGCGGCTCTCGAAGGGCTTCGGTCGAACGGTGTGCCCGTGCTGGCATCGGTGCTGTCGGACCTTGCTGACCTACCCAAGCTGACGCACTCGGGTCGGGTGCCAACGACGGGGAAAGCGGCGCGTGAGGCCGATCAGCTGGCAGATGAGATGGTGCAGCTGGGGCATTTTCCGCCGGAGCCCGATCGTAGCGGCGATAGCGATGAAGAGGAGGCAAGCACACCTATCTCCGCTAGCGTGCCTAGGGCTGGTGGACGCAAGAAGGCGGCGGCATGAGCAGGAACTTTCAGGCGAAGCCAATCGTCGGCGAACGGCCGACGGGCGCCGAAATTCGCGACCTGGTTGCCCCTGCCGTCAGGGGTGTCGCGGTCCAGGCTCCGCAGGAAGCGCGGCGCGAGGAGGTGCCGGATGAGGGCAGGGCACGCAGGCCTAAGGCTGTCCCAACAATGCAGATCAACTTCAGAGTCTCCGCCGAATTCGCCCGTTTGATCGCAACTGAGGCCGAAAAGGCTGGCGGGATGCGGCGATGGTTCGCGGGTCTTGTCCAACAAGCCGGACACGAGGTGCCTGAAATCGACATAAATCCACCGACCTCAAGACGGGAATGGTGACGCCCCTGGGACCGAGGATCTGGTAGGCTGTGATCCTTACCGCCCAGCGAGCGGCACAAAGCTTGGGGTCCGGGAGTCGATGTGATCTTTGCCGACCCGTCTACTTGCAGATCGGGGGAGGGGAGGGGGCCAGCAGCAGGCCGCGGTCTGTCGTCCGGACCTTTGCCGCCCGGTAGACGGCCAGGGCGAGCGCTAATGGCTCCTGGAACTCGCTCTTGAACGATTTCAGAGACTTGAACTCACGACCAAACTGGTGCCAGAGCGCGGCCCAGGAGACCATGGCTTCCTCGGTGAGCGCATGCAGGCGGAATGCGAGCCAGAGGTAAGTGTCGATAGCCCGAGGCGACGTCTGGATATCCCGGATTGCGGCTCGGTCGATGAGAACAGGGTGACGGCGCAGCTCTCGATAGAACGCCTCACTCAGGACTACGCGTTCGATCCATCGAGAGTGACGCTTAGTTCGCGGGTCCTCATCGCCGACGTACGCGAATGCCTCAACGAGTCTCTCGTTGACGACAACAGCACTTCGGTCGGTGCCGAATCGGAAATCAATGGTGCATGTCGCTAACCGCTCAAGCTGGTCGGCAAGTTTGCGGGTCACCGGGCCACCGCGGCTCATGCCGAGCCGGGCCAGTAGGGCGCTCGGATTCCTGCCGAGCACGATTTCCCGACTGCCGCGCTCGAACGCCTCAGATTGCCAGTCTATCAGTAAGAGGCGTGCAAGCGTGCCTGATGGGACCGCCAGCGGTTCGCGGGTGTCGTCGTCACGAACGCGAACGCCGGGGCGCACAAGCAGCTGGGCATAGTCCGTCCGGATCAGCCAATCTTCGCCTGGCAACCTCTCGCGGTGCGGTAGCCCAGCCAGACACCAAGCGCTGTAGCTGTAGCCAACCTCAGAGCCTCCCTCAATTTCACGCGTGAGCGTCGCTGAGGCGGCATCTACGATGCGGCGACCAGCGCGACCGGCGATGGCGTCCAGCAGGCAAGGGTGGTCGTCCGGATGGCGGGCTGCGACAGCCGATTGAGCAAAGGCAACGGCTTGGACACGACCTCTGGACTCCACCAGCTCGTGGATTGAGAAGAGATCGGGTTGCCCGGTTCCCGAGGCTGTCTTCGTTTCCATTCGCATCGTTCGGAACGGTGCCCATGATACGCATCGATTGTCGATGTGTCTGATGCCGACCTGCCTATGCGTCCCTTGCCGACCAACCAATTAGAAGGACTCTTTGATTGACAGATTGAAGAGCGTCGGCAACTAACACGTGGATAACTCTGCTAACTAACTGAAAAATAGCCGATTTTTGCCGACGCTACGAAGGCGATGGTCGGCAACAGACACATCGGCTCTGGAACTTCGGCGGTCGGCAAAGGTCACAAACGGAGGCCGGCCGCAGGAGCTTGGTGGTCGCGTCATCAGCTCCGAGTCGCAGACCGGTTGGTCGGCAACGATCACAAGTCCCGCAGGCCTTCGGTCGGCAAGGATCACAAGGCTGGTCCAGCCATTGCGCCGGCGGCTGAGGACCGGCTGAGCTGACTCCGATGGCTTCAACCTATCCGTAAATATCCCTCCAGCATATTGTGCTAAATATGTGGCTTGGATCCGCTGTGTTGTCCCACAGAGGCGGACCTGCTGGATCCCGACTTCTCTGGCTCGCTGAAACAACCCACGTTCTCTCGCTGCACGTGCGCCGGAAGGCGACTCACGTCCGCCGAGGCGCGCGATGCAAATCCGGCATTGGCCGCCATGCTCATCCCGCTCGACGCCTGGGCACGGGGAGCGGGCGTCGCGTGATGGCCGCGGGGGGCAGGGCAGGGCAGGGGAGGGACCCAGCGTGCCTGTCTGGCATAGCAAATCGAGCCAAATCCGCCGCTTTCGTCGCTTTGACCGCTGATTAAGGCGCCCCCCCATCACCCGCGATAAGGGGGCGTTATCGCATCTGATACCCGGCCGAAGCGCCCAATGAAAAGGCCGCCTCCAGTGCTGGAAGCGACCTCTGAGCCCCGCCGGAGCAGGAAAACCGGATCCCCGTGACCGGGAGAGATAAGTGCATCTCCTCCTTACCGAGGTAGACCCCCGCAAGCGGAGGCAAGTGCATGATTACCTTCGGCCGCGCCGGGGCGGGGTGTCAATGCACGTGTCTGTGGACACAGCCGCGGCTGACTCCTCAGCCGGCTCATCGGTGACGCTTTTCCTGAGCGTATCCGGCCGCAGCATCCCAGCGATGTTCAGTGCATAAAATCAGCGAGTTTGTTGTCGGCACTAAACTTCTCAAGATTTTCCGATGTGACGACCAGATAGCCCGTGTCGATGCGGGGGGGGGACCGGCTCGCCCTTTGCCGCGGCTATGGCGGCCTTAACGCCCTCGTAGCCCTGACGGTATAGCATCTGGCCAACATCAGCCTGAACCCAGCCTCCCCTGAGCAATGCAAGTGCGTTCGGCGCACCGTCGAAGCCGATGACCCGAACTTTCCCTTTGGAATATTGGAGAGATCGCAATGCGGCCACGGCTCCGATCGTGCCGTCGTCCCATGCGTTGGCGATCGCCGTGACCTCGGGGTGAGCACGCAGTTCCCGGGTGACGCCGATTTGTGCTTCCGTCACGGTCCAGTCGGTCTGGACCTCGATGACGGCAACCTTCGGCTTCAGTTCCTGCAGGCGATCGAGAAAGCCCTGACGCCGATCGCGTCCCGTGGACTGGCTGAGACTGCCGTTGACCAGGATCACCGTGTCTGACTCGCCGATTGCCGCTGCCAGCCATTCGGCCTGTGCACGGGCAGCAGCAAGGTTGTCGGTACCGACGTAGCTCTTGACGGCCGCATCATCGACCGCCGTGTCGACGGCGACGAAGGGAATGCCCTTCGCGGAAGCGCGTCGGACAATCGGAATGATGCCATTCGAATCGACGGGTGCAACGGCGACCGCCTTTGCGCCCTCGGCGATGACGCGCTCAGTCGCATAGATCTGGCTGGCAAGCACGCCTTGGGCGGAGGGACCGGCGACAATCAAGCGGACGCCCGCCTCGGCGCCAGCATCCTCGGCTCCCTTGTTGATCAGGGTCCAACCTTGGTTGGGGGCTGACTTTGTCACGTAACCGACAACGAGCTGGGTGTCCGCGCGGAGGGCGGTGACCATCCCAAAAAGAAGTGGGATAGACAACAAGGGCGCCACAACGAACGTTCGCACGGGTTTCATTTCGCTTCCTCTAAATTGGAGCCTGCCGGTGGTCAAACCTCGCCGCACCGCACAAATTCTATATTCTTATGTTCGCCATGAATCGGGGCGTCTGCAAATTTGACGACACACATGCGAGGGTGACTGGCGGTGCCGTTGCGCAACGCCGGACATCTCGCAGCTTTAGGTCGCAGTTCCTATGAGCGCAGATGGCGAGCCTGCTTGACTCGCCTGGATGCGGCATCCTGCCTTGCGGCTCACGTCGCTGTGATATTCCGGACATGAGGTTGCCCAGGCCGGGGCGGACTTCTAACGTACTGAACCGATGGGGATGGAGTCCCCCGAAACCGCCCGCGAGGGCTGATGACTCCTACCGCGTGAGACTGCGGTAGGAGTCTGCCCGTCGAACCCCGGACAGGCCTGCCGCAGGGAGCCTTCTGCTCGTTCCTCACGTGATGACACGGTGATGGAAGGAGCGCGTAGTTTTGGACTGGGCATCTGCAGAACCGCTGACGGAGGCATTCCCGGCTTCGTTAGCCGCACCAAACGGCTTGCTGGCCGGGAACCCGTCCCGTTCGCCCCTGAGGGCTGGGCAGTGAGCCTGATGACCTACCTGTGGATCGCCCTGGGCGGTGCGCTCGGCAGTGTCGGGCGTGCCTGGCTGGCCTTCTTGGTTGCTCGCCTGACCGGCCCACAGTTTCCGTGGGGCACCATCGGGATCAACATCGTCGGCTCCTTCGTCATCGCCTTTTTCGGCACTCTCACGGTCGCCTCTGCCGGTCGCTTCGGGGTGCCCCCCGACGTCCGTGCCTTCGTGATGGTCGGCATCTGCGGCGGGTTCACCACCTTTTCCTCGTTTTCACTGCAGACCCTGGAACTCGCCCGCGACGGGCGCCCGGGCCACGCGCTGGCGAACATCGCGCTGTCTGTCGTGCTGTGCCTCGCTTCGGTGGCCGCCGGGCATTACGGGGCGGTGGCCCTGAACGAGAGCCTCGCGACGGAACAGGATGCGCAGGCCCTGCCTGAAACCGGAGGTCGCCGGGTGCTGGCTGTTCTCGACCGCCCGGAAGCAGCCCGGGGTGTACTGTGGGCGGCTGCGTCGCTGCTGGAACCCGGCAACGGCGGACAGGTCGACGCCCTTGCGCTCATCCGGCAGCCAGTTGCAGCATTGCTGCCGACCGAAGAGGTCATGACTGCGGAGCGGGAAACCGAGGAAGCCGAAGGGCAGGGCTGCGTCGCCGCACTGCGCGCCAACTTTGATCGATGGGCTGCACGCGGCACGGCCGTCGGCTGGACAGAGGTGGAGGGTCCGCCGGGCGAGATCGTGGCCGAGCACGGCAGGCGGGCGGACATTGCCGTGGTCCGGCGTCCCGGTCCCCGCGGGGACGAGCCGGGCCAAGAGGCGCTGCAGGCCACGCTGTTCAAGGCCGGATGCCCGGTGCTGGTCTTGCCCCCCGCAGCGAGGACCGGACCCGGCTTTGGGCGCGTCGTTGCCGTGGCGTGGCAGGCCGACAAGCACGCCGCAAAAGCCGTTCGGTCCGCCATCCCCTTGCTGCGCCGGGCGGAGCGCGTCGTGGTGCTGTGCGGAACGGAAAGCCCCGGCCCCGGCGCGGCGCCGCCGCTGCCGCGTGTGCTGGCTGACCACGGCATCAACGCCGACGTCGTCGCTGTTGTCGTTCCATCTGACGGTGAACCGATGGGGGCCGCGCTGCTGGCGGCGGCGCACCGTCTGCACGCCGACCTGTTGGTCATGGGGGCCTTTGCCCATGGCGCGTTCCGCGAGCGCATGCTCGGCGGCGTCACGCAGCATGTTCTGGCCGAAGCCGACCTGCCGGTTCTGATGCGGCATTGAGATGAGCACGTTCGAATCCGAACCATAACGAGAGGATAATGGCCATGCCTGAGCACGAGGGTTCACGCCGCCGTTTGCTGGCCAGTGCACTGGTGCTGCTGGCGGTTCCGGCACTGGCGGCTGTTACGTCGGGCGCGGCAAAGGCAGACGATGACCGGCCCACGCCGGAGGAGCGGGCCAGAATAGAGGCCGCTCTCCGCCAGATCGGCTTTGAGACGTGGGGGGAGATCGAGCGCGAAGACGGGGGCCGTGTCTGGGAAGTCGAGAACGCCCATGACCGGGACGGACGCCGCTGGGAGCGGAAGGTGGCTGCCGACGACCTCCGCGAGATTTCGTGCAAGCCCGAGAACTGAGCGGCCGGCACCGATTGGTTAGGGATCCAAATCATACCGCCGAATGGGAGAACACATTATGAAGGCACATATCGTCCAGGTGGACGCCATGGAGATCCTGGATTCTCGTGGCCTGCCGACAGTCCGCGTGTGGGTCGGTCTCGACGATGGCACAGTCGGCGCCGCCTCCGTGCCGTCCGGCGCCTCCACCGGGGAGAACGAGGCGCTCGAACTGCGCGACGGTGACAAGGCCCGGTTCGGCGGCAAGGGTGTCGCCCGCGCCGTCGCCAACGTGACCGAGACCATTGCTCCGGCGCTCGCCGGCCAGGACGCGTCCCGCCAGGCCGAAATCGACCGCCTCCTGCTCGAGCTGGACGGCACGCCAACGAAGTCGAAGCTGGGCGCCAACGCCATCCTAGGCGTTTCCATGGCGGCGGCCCGGGCCGCCGCGCAGGCGGCGGGGCTTCCGCTCTACGCCTACCTGGGCGGCCCAAGCGCCTGTCGGCTGCCGGTGCCGATGATGAACGTCATCAACGGCGGCAAGCACGCCGACAACTCGCTCGACTTCCAGGAATTCATGCTGGTGCCGCATGGCGCACCCAGCTTCCGCGAGGCGATGCGCTACGGGGCCGAAAGCTATCAGGCGCTCAAGTCCGTCCTGAAGAAGCGCTGCCTGTCCACCGCGGTCGGTGACGAGGGCGGCTTTGCCCCGAACCTCCCGGGCAACGAGGCGGCCTGCGAGCTGATCGTCGAGGCCATCGAGGCGGCCGGCCTGAAGCCGGGTGAGCAGATCGCTATCGCCCTCGATCCGGCCGCCAGTTCCTTCGCCGAGGGCGGCAGCTACGACCTCGGCAAGTCCGGCGGCGGCCGCAAGACCAGCCAGGAGATGACCGAGCTCTACGGGAAGTGGATCGCGGCCTACCCCATCGTGTCCATCGAGGACGGGCTGGCCGAGGACGACTGGGCCGGGTTCAAGGCGCATACGGCCGCCCTGGGCGGGAAGGTGCAGATCGTCGGCGACGACAACTACGTAACGAACGTGGACTTCATCCGCCGCGGCATCGCCGAGGGATCAACGAATGCCGCCCTCATCAAGCTGAACCAGATCGGAACGGTGACGGAGACGGTGCGGGCCATCGAGCTCTGCCGCGAGGCCGGATGGCGCTACGTGGTCTCGCACCGCTCGGGCGAGACCGAGGACACATTCATCGCCGACTTCGCGGTCGCCATGGGCGGCGGCCAGATCAAGACCGGCGCGCCCTGCCGCAGCGAGCGGGTCGCCAAGTACAACCGGCTGCTCGAAATCGAACGCGAGCTTGGCAAGTCCGCTGTCTACAGCAGCCCGTTCACCAACGCGGCCCGGGCGGGAGACGCTGGCGGGAGACGGTGACGGCCATGCCCGGCCTGATCCTCACCCTGCTGGAGCGCCCGGACACCGCGCCCGGGCTACTGGCGGCCTCGGAGCGCCTCTCCGAGGTTATGAGCGGCGCGCGCATCGACGTTCTGGTCGTGCGCATGCCGCCCGAGGCCACCATCCTGCCCAGCGAGGAGGTCCTGACCACGCGTCAGGCGACCCGCATCCGGGAACGGGAACAGGAGCGCGCGGCGGCATTGCAGGCGGCGTTCGACCGCTGGGCCGCCAGGACGCGCAGCGAGGGGATCTCGACCAAGTGGTGCGAGATCGAAGGACTGGTGGACTCGGCCGTCAGGGAATGGGGAGTCCGCGCCGACATCATCGTGCTCCGGCGTCCCACGGACCACGACCATCTGCCGGCCCAGCAGGAACTCCACATGGCACTGTTCGAAACGGACCGGCCGGTCCTGGTGGTGCCGCCCGGTCCGGCGGTTCCGTTCGGCAGCCGGGTGGCCATCGCCTGGCGCGACGATCGGCCCGCCACCCGGGCGGTGCTGTCCGCCTTGCGCTCGCGCATCCCGCCGGAACGGGTTTTCGTGCTGGCGGGCGTGCGCGAGGGGGCGGCCCGACCCACGATGCCGGAGATCCTGCTTGAACACGGCATCGAGGCCGAGCTGCACGTCCTTACCATCGGCTCCGGGGTGTTCGGGGAGACGCTGCTGGCCAAGGCGCATACGCTCGGCGCCGACCTGCTGGTGATGGGCGCCTACCGGCACAGCCCGATGCGTGAGCTCGTCCTGGGCGGCGTGACGCGCTTCATGCTCGGGCATGCTGACCTGCCCATCCTCATGCGCCATTGAGGGAGACCACGGTCATGCCCGAGGTAATCCTTGCCATCCTGTATCGTCCCAAAATGCCTTCGGGGGTGCTGCGTGCGGCCGAGCGCCTGGCCACGCTGACGGGCGGCGCGCGCATCAACGTTCTCGCGGCCGGACCGGAGCCGGCCGGGCTGAAGGCGGCCTACGACGACTGGCTCGCCAAGCCGCGCGCGGCTCCGGTGTCCTCAAATTGGCATTCTGTCACGGGAGATCCCTGCGCTGCCATCGAGGAACGGGGACGACGTGCCGATCTGATCGTCGTTGCCCGGACTCTTGAGGGTGACGACCGGACGGCGCGGCTGCCCTTCCGCACTGCGCTGCTCAAGACCGGGCGTCCGGTCCTGGTGGTTCCGCCGGACGAACTGGCCGTGCCGGATTTCGGTCGCCGGGTGGCGGTGGCCTGGCGTGAAGACGAGCACACCGCCAAGGTGGTGGTGCCCGCCCTGCGTTACGTCGCAAGCGCAGAACGTGTGTTCCTCCTGGCCGGGATGCGCGAAGGGCGGCCAGCACCGGCCGTGCCACAGGTCCTGGCGGAGCATGACGTGGAAGCCGAGCTGCATCTCATGCCGATCGGCCCCGCTGGCTTCGGCGAGGCGCTGCTGGCCAAGGTCCACGACCTCGGCGCCGACCTCCTCATCATGGGAGCCTACGCGCACAGTCCGCTGCACGATTTGGTCTACGGCGGCGTGACCAAGTTCATGCTGGGCCACGCCGATGTGCCGGTGCTGATGCGCTACTGACCGCGAAGCGAGGTGGACAGGGACAGCGCCCTGCCGGTAGCTTTCCGTTTGCGGCGGATGCCTGGACTGGGTCCGCCCTGGGGATGGGGTTCCCCCGAAACCGCTCTCCCGGAGAGCTGATGACCCCTACCGCGTGAGGGCGCGGTAGGGGTCGGCGACTGCCTCCTCCTGCCTTCCTCACGTGCGACCCAACCTGGCGGCGGACCTTCCGCCGCCGAATGGCGCGTAGGAGGCCATTATGGACAACGTCTGGCTCGCTTCGGCTCTCTGGATTGGCCTTGCCCTGGTGGCTTCGGTCCTCTCGGTCTGGGTGGCGATCTCCGTGGCCCTCGTGGAGATCGTGGTGGGCGCCGTCGCGGGCAACATCGTCGGCCTGCCGCTGGCGCCCTGGGTCAACTTCCTGGCGGGCTTCGGCGCCATCCTGCTGACCTTCCTCGCCGGCGCCGAAATCGACCCGCAGGTCGTGCGCCGCAACTTCTGGTCGAGCATGAGCATTGGCATCGTGGGCTTCGTGGCGCCCTATGTGGGTGTCCTCCTGTTCGCCCACTACCTCGCGGGGTGGCCCTGGCCGCAGGCGCAGATTGCCGGGATATCGCTGTCCACGACGTCAGTCGCCGTGGTCTATGCGGTGATGATCGAGACCGGGTTCAATCGGACGGAACTCGGCAAGATCATCCTGGCGGCCTGCTTCATCAACGACCTGGCGACAGTGCTGGCGCTTGGGCTGGTCTTCGCCAACTACGACCTCCGACTGGCGGGATTTGTTGCTGTCACCGTCGTTGCTCTGTTCCTGTTGGCCAAGTTCGCGCCGAGGCTGCTCGCTGCTCTGGGCGAGCGCCTGAGTGAACCCCAGACCAAGTTCGTGTCGCTCGTCCTGCTGTTCCTGGGCGGCCTGGCAAGCGTCGCAGGCAGCGAGGCAGTGCTGCCCGCCTACCTGGTCGGCATGGTGATGGCGCCGACCTTCCTGAAGGACCGCGAACTGCCGAACCGGATTCGCATCGTGGCCTTCACGATACTGACGCCATTTTACTTCCTGAAAGCCGGATCGCTGATCGACGCGCGAGCCGTTTGGGCCGCAGGCGGCCTCATCCTCGCGTTTCTGGCCATCAAGATGGTGACCAAGTTCGTCGGCATCCTGCCGCTCACCCGGGCCTTCAGCTTCGTTCCCCGCGACGGCATGTACACCACGCTGCTGATGTCCACCGGCCTGACCTTCGGCACCATCTCTGCCCTGTTCGGCTTGACCAACCACATCATCGATCAGCAGCAGTACACAATCCTGGTGACGGCAGTGGTCGGCAGCGCCGTGGTGCCGACGCTCATCGCCCAGCAGTGGTTCCAGCCTGAGTTCAAGGCGATGGACGATGAGGATGCCGCGGTGTTCCGGGCTGAGGCAGACGTCGAGACCGTGCCGGTCCGGGACAGGTAGGCGGTGGCCGTGGTGCTGCGGCCGCACCTGATCGCGTGTCCTTACCAACAGGACATGCGTGAGCGGCGTTCATGATCCTGCGGGTTCCGGCTTGCCGTCGGGGGCGGCCGAAGCGGTAATGACGTAGAGGCCGGTTATTTGTGTCGCCAGACCTCTATGGCGGAGAGCACGAGGATGACGGCTAGGAGCGGCAGCAAGACGTCCGTTGGAATGATGCCAAGCAACTGGCCGCCAATGAAGCTGCCGACAATGGACCCGGCCGCCATGACGAGCACAAACTTCCGGTTCTCGCCCAGAACAACGAAGCTGCGGTCTCGGCTGTAGCGCGCAAAGCCCACGAGCATCGTCGGCAGACTGACGGCCAGGGACAAGCTGCCCGCCAGCTTGATGTCCGCTCCAAACAACAGCACGAGCGTGGGGATCAGCAACTCCCCGCCTGCGACGCCGAGCAGCGCGGCCACGATCCCGATCGCGAACCCGGCAATAACCCCAGCGACCGTCTGCGCCGGACCGGTCAGCAAAGCGCCGGAGGTGACCGCACCATGACCGAGCATGAGGACCAAGGCGATCAGCACCAACATGACGCTGATCACGCGATACAAGGATTGAGATGCCAGCCGCGTCGCCCAACCGGCCCCAAACCAGGCTCCGACCAGACTGCCCGCCAGCAGGTTGGCAATGATCCACCCGTGCGACATCACGGCATCGAACGGGACCGCTGCCGTGCGGAACGGCAATGCCGATGCGACAACGACGAGGCTCATGGCCTTATTGAGGATCACCGCCTGTAGCGCGGCGAACTCGAACGCGCCGATGAGCAACGGCAGCCGAAACTCGGCGCCGCCCAACCCGATCAGGCCACCAAGCATGCCGATAATTGCACCGCCCGCGAACGCTCCCGGGGCTTTGCGGGCTGGCTGAGACGGCAGGGCAGCGACCGGCATTCGGCTCTCCGTGCGATATCGCAGCTACCCGGCCGGGCAAAGGCATGGTGGTACGACCGAGCGGTGCTCTGAAGTGGACCAAGTGACCTCTCCTCCCTCATTCCACCATCGCACGCCTCGGCTAGCGGCGCGATAGAAGGCCGACGAGGGCGATGGCCGTGAACCCCGCCCCAGCCCAGAAGGTTGCCGCCGGGCCCAACCTGTCCCAGAGCGCGCCCGCGAGAACGCTGGCCAGCAGCAGCGCGCCGCCGCTGACAAGATTGAACAGCCCGTAGGCTGTCCCGCGGAGGCGTTCCGGCGCCGTATCGGCAACGAGAGCCGCGAGCTGCCCCTGGGTCAGGCCCATGTGGAGGCCCCACAGCGCCACACCTAGCAGCGTCACTGCGACCGAACCGGAGAGGGCGAGCACGACATCTGCCGCGATCAGGACAGCGAGGCCGAACCCGAGCAGGCGCGTCCGCTCCATCCGGTCGGAGAGCACCCCGGCGGGATAGGCGCTGAGCGCGTAGACCAAGCTCATCACCACCATTACCAACGGCACCCAGGTCTCGGGCAGACCCGTGTCGGCGGCGCGCAGCACCAGGAATGCCTCGCTGAAGCGGGCGAGCGTCAGCACGGTACCCAGCACGACCACAGTCCAAAAGGCGGCGCCGAGCTGCGCCAACTCGGCACGTCGGATCGGGTTGCGCGGCGGCCTCGCCCCGGACGCGGCCGCAGGCTCCTCGACGCCGAGCGCCAGCAGCGCAACGGCAATCACGGCGGGCGCCACCGCAAACCAGAAGACCAGCCGGATGTTGCCCGCGAGCGCCATCATGGCGGCGATGGCCAGCGCCGGGCCGAGGACCGCGCCGACGGTGTCGAGGGCCTGGCGCAGGCCGAATGCGGCGCCGCGGATCGCGGGCGGCACCATGTCGGCCACCAGCGCATCCCGCGGTGCGCCGCGGATGCCTTTGCCGACCCGGTCGGCGAAGCGGGCAAACAGAACTGCCTCAAAGGTGGTTGCGAGAGCGAAGAAGGGCTTGGTCAGCGCGGCGAGTCCGTAGCCGAGGACGGCCAACGGCTTGCGCCGCCCGAACCAGTCACTGATGACGCCCGAAAAGACCTTGGTGACAAGCGCCGTGGCCTCGGCCACGCCCTCGATCAATCCAACCTCGGCGACGCTGGCTCCGAGCGTGCCGGTCAGGAATACCGGCAGCAGGCTGTGTACGAGCTCTGATGAGGTGTCCATGAACAGGCTGACGAAGCCGAGCATCCACACGCCGCGGGGAATGGCGCGCAGCCCGTGAGCGTCCGGCGCAGAGGCGGGCGGCGGCGCCGTCACCGCGACCCTGCTGCGCCAGCGCGTTGCCGAGCCGCCAGGACCACGTTGCGGAGCAGGATGGCAGCGCAGCCAAGGAAAAGCGCCGGTCCCAAGACGTAGGGCAGCCCGGGCAGGACGAGCGCGGCCACTCCGATGGCGGCGCACCAGGCGACCAGCGCCAGTGCGAGCGAGCCATCGTCCACGAAGAGGTGGACAATCTCGGCCAGAACGGTGCGCAGGGTTTCCATCAGCGCACCTCCGCCACGGCCACCCGCCCCACGAGACGCACGCCCAGCAGGGCGGCGGCGAGCAGCCCGCCCGCAATGACGGGCAGCGCGAGGTCGTGGCCCGGCCATCCGACGCCGAACCCCTCGCCGGACCAGTAGATGCCGAAGGCGGAGATGACCACGCCGACCGCGAACTTAAGCGTGTTCTCCGGCACGCGCGCCAGCGGCCGGTGCACCGCGACCGCCACCAGGGCGACGAGCAGGGCCGCGGCCAAGGCTCCCGCAGCCGCCGCCGACAGCAGGCCCGGGCCGCCAGCCGAGACGGCCAGCACGATGAAGGCGACCTCCAATCCCTCCAGGAGCACCGCCTTGAAGGCGGTCACCGTGGCGATGGGATCGACACCGTGGCGCTCGGAGGCGCGGGCCAGCCGGAGGTTGGCGGTCTCACTTTTGAAAACGGCGTCCTCGTCGTGTGGCGGGAGGGTCCCGGCGGCGCGCAGGATCGCCTTTCGGAGCCAGCGCATGCCGAACAGCAGCAGCAGGAGGCCGACGAATAGCTGCAATGCGCGCTCTGGCACATGCGAGAGCGCCGGTCCGAGCGCCAGTACGAGGGCGACCAGCACGAGGAGCCCGAGACCGGTCCCGGCAAGAGCCGAGCGCCAGCCGCGTACGGTGCCCACGGCGAGGACGATGGTGGCCGCCTCGACGCACTCCACGGCGGAGGCGAGGAAGGAAGCGACAGCCGTCGGCGCGATCTGGATCCAGGTCATCGGCGAAGCTCCAGGAAAGTCGCGTGATCTCGGTCGGCGCGCTCAACCCACATCGCTGCGGCTCCCGGCGATGGCTGCGCGCAGATCGTTGAGGCGCTCCAGCGTGGCGACGGCCCGCTCGCCTTGGGCGGCGGCGAGGCCGAGGGCAATGGCTTCGAGCGCAACGAGCGTGACCCCATGCAGCGCCACGCGCCGGGCGCGCCCGCGCCGGGCGGGCACCACGACATCCGCGTGCCGGGCGAGACTGCGCTCAAGACTGTCGGTGACGAGGACAAGAGGCAGGCCCAGGCGACGCGCCTCGGAAAAGACGGCAACGACTTCGCGGTAGGAGCGCCCGTAAGCCAGCACCAGCAACACGTCGCCTGGGCGAAGGTCGAGCAACCGGTCGGCAAGTTCGATGCCGGTGGCGTCCAGTGCGCGCGCGGCCCGGCCGGAGCGGCGGAGAAGGAGCACGACGTAGCGCGCCAGGGACGCCGAGGGCCCAATGCCGAAGACCAGAATGCGCCGCGCTGGATGCAGGGCGGCGACCGCGGCGCGGATGGTTGCCCGCGCCTCAGGGGCAGCGAGCGCTTCGAGCGCCTCGCGCTGGGTCTCGATAACGAGATCCACGGCGCGCCCGGGCTCGGTGCCTGCCTCGTCGAGAGTCCGGCGCATGGCCTCGACGAGAGTCGCCTCTGGCGCACCGAGGGATGCGGCCAGGATCCGCCGGAGCTCCGGTAGGCCATCAAAGCCGAGCGCCTGCACGGCACGGACCACGGTGGCGTCGGAGGTTCCGGTCCGGGTGGCCAAATCCGCGGCGGAACCAGCGAGGGCGAGGGCGCGGTTTTCGGTGATGAAGCGCGCCACCCGGCGGAGGGCAGGCGACAGGGACGCGGCGGCCACCTCGAAGCGCGCGGCGATCAGGTCGCCCCCTGGGCAACCACCTGAGCTGTCCGTTGAACCCTCGGTCACCGCGATTGCCATGAAGGTAGCATTTACTACAAAAGCTGGCGAAAGGTAGTAATATCTTCACCAGCCAGCGCCCGATCCGCTTGTCCCAGCCCGGGGCTGTCGGTTCGGTAGATCCAAGCCAGTGACGGGGAACGGCATCCCCCCGAACGATCCGTCAGAAGCCTTGACGGGGTTTCCCGCTTGCGACGGTCGATACTAGACCGGCATGTGCCGGCGAATGCGCCCGGCAAGTTCGGCGATTCGGACCGGGTCCGCGTCCCCGGTGCGCGGCCAATTCAACATGAGCGCGTCGCCGTCGCGGCGCGGCAGAACATGTACATGCAGATGCCCCACGGTCTGGTTCGCTGCCGCACCGTTCGCCTGCACAAGGCTGAGACCGGACGGGCCCAGGGCGTCCCGCACTGCAACCGCGACCCTCGCTACCATCCGCCCGACCTCGGCGAATGCATTCGGGGGGATGTCGAAGATGGTTGCGAAGTGCGCCTTGGGAATGACGAGGCAATGCCCGTCATTGGCCGGATGGATGTCCATGAAGGCGAGTGTCGATTCGTCCTCGGCGATCATCGTGCACTGCCTCGTGTCGGCGACAATCCGGCAGAAGACGCAGTCGAGGTCGCTCACTGGTGTTCCTCCCCCGCTTCCGGCGTCGATGAAAGCTCTCCAGCGTGCCGACGCATGACCTGGTACAGCACCGGGCCCGCGAGGAGCTGCACTGCCACGGATACGACCACCACGGCCGTGATACTGCGGTCGTACAGAAACCCCAGCAACAGGCTGCCCAGGAACCACGCGATGCCGCGCGTCATGTCGTAGGTGCCGTAGCCGGTCGCACGCCGGTCCAGCGGCACAAGGGTGCCCAATGCCGCTTTCAGAACCGAGTCCTGCGCACCCATGCCGAGACCCCACAGCACCATGCCCGCCAGCGCGGCTGTGAACCCACCGAGGAAGAGGAGCGGCGTCGCCAGCGATGCGACCATGCCCGCGCCCAGCACGACGACGATGCCGAACCGGTCGAACAGGCGCCCGAGAGCCAGCGCGCCGAGCCCGGCGGTCAGCATGGCAACGGCGTAGAACAGTGGAATCCAGGTGGGTGCGATGACCCCGGCCTCGCCGAAATGATAGGCCACGAGTGCGAAGTCCGTGTAGCCCGCGCCGATCAGGCCACCGGCCAGGCAGTACATCCAGAAGGTTCTGGAGAAGCCGGTTCCGATGACCGGACGCGACAACGGCGCCATATCGCGCGGGCTCGGATACTGGCGCGCGGCGGCGAGGACTAATCCCATGGCGATGCAGGCCGGGATCAACAGCAGGGCAAACCCGGTCCGGTAGCCATCGTGCTGCCACAGGATAAACGCCACGAGCAGAGGGCCGATCGTCGCGCCGGTCTGGTCCAGCGCCTCGTGAAGGCCGAACCCCCAGCCTTGGCCAGTGCTGGTTGCGGCATGCGACAGAATCGCGTCACGCAGCGGCGAGCGGATTGCGCGCCCGGTGCGTTCGGCAATCATCAGAGCCGCCGCCGTCCCTACGCCAGGAGCCAACGCGAGTAGCGGCACCGAAAACAGGTTCACGGCGTAGCCGAGGAAGATGCCGCCCCAGTATCGCCCCGTACGGTCCGCAAGGCGGCCGGAGACCACGCGTAGCGCGTAGCCGAGGAGTTCACCAAAGCCCGCGACGAACCCCACGACCAGGGCCGAGGCTCCGAGACTTCCCAGGAATGGACCGGCAATCGCCCGAGCCCCTTCGTACGTCATGTCGGCGAACAGGCTGACGGTTCCGATCAGCAGGATGAAAGCTATTGCATGCCGACGAGCCTGTCGGGTCGACGACGTGGACTGGGGGCTGACAGACAGGGCTGAGGCGTGTTCCGGCTCCATGTCAAGGACACCCCCCGTGTCTCGGCAGTCGGCATCGGCAGGAGGGCGCAAGCAGCGCCGCCGCAATCAATGCCTCTGCCATCATGATCGGTCACCGCGTTCCTGCACGGCCGCGTGCGCGAGCAGCGCATCCAGAATCACCGTCAGAAGCCGGACCGCTTCGTCGCACGCTGAGGCTGCGCCGCTGACCGTATCCGCCTGATGCTGACGGCGCTCAAGCGCGGTCTCCATCGCACCTTGGGTCACCGCCAGCGCAGCGGTCAGCCGCTCATCAAGTGATGCGGCGAAGCGGCGACAGGCGTCATCCACCTTCTGCCGCATCATCCATCTGAGATTCTCAACGTTGCGCCGCGTCACCGCCGCCACTTCCTCGCAAAGTTGCCGCCTGGCACGCCGTCGCCGGATCGCATTGGGAATAAGCCGTTCAATGGCACCGACGGTCAGGTTTGCGAATGTCTCCGTCCGGCCGTCGACAACCCAGCCGGCCAGCCGCGGGATTTCTGGCGGGTCGCTGGCCTCTGGAGGTTCGAGAGGCAGATCCATCAGGGATGCGGCGGTCTGCCGCACCGAGGCGGCGAGCGCATCGGCGCGCTGCTGGTGGCGTCCCAGGGCAGCCAGCAGCTCCCGTTCAATTCCCTCCGCAATTTCCCGCTGCGCGCCCTCGAACAACATCGGGACACGAGCGGCAAGCGCAGCCCGCGCCGCCGCCGGATCGTCGCCGTTCCGCGCCGCCGCGTCGGCTTCCCGCCCCAGTTGGTCTTCGGCAGAGCGGCTGAGCCGTTCGAATTCCTCCTCGATCCGCGCCGAAAGCCGCCGCCGGTCACCCGCGATCTGATCGGCGGCAGACCGGCGTTCGTCCTCGAAGCTGCCGACTGCCACCCCGAACCGTGCGATCCGCTCCGCCAGATCCTCCAGCGGCATGCGCAGTGCGTGCAGTTCGAGTTCGGCGTCCATGCGCATGGAGCCAACCACCGCGGCTGCCTTGGATGCGACCGCCGCGCCGAGCACCTCGGCCCTTTCGCCGCCGAGCAGCGCGGCGAGGTACCGCTCTACCACGCCCAGGCCGCTGGCTTCCACCGCCGCGGCATCACCAGCCAGCCTGGCCTGTAGCCCGGCGCGAGCGGACACCGGGAAAATCGGCACGTCCGGCGGCAGACCCGCCTGTTCGGTCAGGACCCGGCGCAGAAATCCGACGGAAACCTCGCGGTCCCCGTGGTCCACCGTGTCGGACTTGTTGAGCACGACTGCCAGGCGCGCGACGAAGGGACGGATTTCGGCGAGGTAGGCCAACTCCACGTCGGTGATCGGCGGATCGGGCGACACGACGAACAAGGCAACATCGCATTCCGGCAGGGCGGCCCGGGCGGCGGCAGTGTTGTGGTGCAACGTCGAGCCCACGCCGGGCGTGTCCAGGAGTACCACCCCTCTTTCCAGCAAGACCGACGGCAATCCGGCCTCCACCCTGGCGAGGCCGAGGCGGTTCTTCGGGTTGCCCTCTTCGGTCACCAGACCGGCGAGTTCCCGTTGGAGTTCCTCACCATCCGCCAGCACACGGCACTCAGACGTGCCGTCGAAAAACTCCACGCGCAGGCGCGGCGGAGATGCATGGGACAGGAAGGTGGCCAGGGCGGTCAGCGGCAGCACGCCGACCGGCAGCACCGGGCCGCCCAGCAGCGCGTTGGCCAGCGAACTCTTGCCGCGCTTGAACTGCCCCAGCACGGCCACTTGCAAGCGCGCGGTGGCGAGCCGGGTGGATAGCGCCTCAAGTTGCCGGAGGTGTCCGGCTTGCGCAACGGAGTTCCCCGACGTGCAGGACATCGCCTGTGCCATCAGGTCCGCGACGGTGGCCGCCGACCTGCCAGTGTCCGCAACATCGTGTATGTCGGCCGCTGCCAGCATCATGGGCACCCTACCTCGTTCCTGTCGCATCCGAAGGCCGAACGGCGAGCAATTGTCCGGCTTCTGCCGGAAGGACGGCGTGCTGCGCCTGTGGCGCATCCAGCAGCACACGTGCCGCGCGCCAGGCGGCGTCGCGCTCCTCCTTGCTCATCGAGCCCTGCCGCGCCGCGTCCTGCTTCAGGGCAAAACGGCTGGCATCCTCGGCCAGGCGCTCCATCACCGCGGCCTGCCGCCGCAGCAGCAGAGAGACCGCAGTCGCGTCCGGCAACGCCGCGGCCAGGCGCCCCGCGTGCGGCAGGCAGAGCGCCGAGCGGTCGTGTACGACCAGGGCGCCGTCGCGCCGCACCGTCGCCGCGAGGCGTTCAACGGCGTCCGTTTCCGACCGTCGCGCGACGGCGCAGGCCGGGCAGTGACTGCCGTTTGGCAGCAGGGCGCCCGCCCGTTCCGCTGCCCGGTCGGGCGAGGGCATCGAGGCAGCGAGGCCGCGCAGCGCAGCCGCCTGGTGCAGCAGCACCGGCGCCAATGCGGCCGAAGATTCGCGGGCTGCCGCGATGGCTTCGAACTGCTGCGCATGCGGTCGGCAGAAGCCGCCCCGAGCGGCCAGGTCGCCTCGCGCTTGGGGGCTGCCGTACAGCTCTGCCTGGTATCTGGCAAAGAACTGGAAAACAGCATCGGTTATGGCGGCGCAGATCTCGCAGCCGGTCAGCAGCGCCGGGAGCGGCGGCTCCACCGGCACCACCCCGGCGGCCGTCGTTGCCGTCGTGCCTGTCACCCTGGCGCGCAATCCGGCGAGCCGTTCGGCCATGACCTCGCCACCCGGCACGGCCAACAGGGCCGCGATCCGCTCACACATCCCGAGCAGGAAGGCGCGCCGCTGGTCGTGCACCAGGAAGTCGACGAGCGTCGCTTCCAGCGCCGGGAGGCCGCTGGCTGTCAGTGCCGAAGCATCTCCCGCCCGCCTGGCTGCCAGTGCATCGCGCGAGGAAAGCGGGAACACCCGCAAGGGCGCTCCAATGCCGAGCCTGGCCGCCTCGCCACGCACGTGCGCCAGGACCTGCGCGCGCGCCGCTGCGTCTACCATGTCCTGCTTGTTCAGCACGACGAACATCGGCCGCCCGGACGCACCTGCCCAGGCCAGGACGTCCGCCTCTTCCGCGGAGAGCGGGCTGTCATGGCTGGTGACGAGAATGAACGCGTCCGCCTCCGGCATGAAGGATTGCGTCGTCCGGGTGTTGGCGGCAATGGACGAACCGATGCCAGGGGTGTCGATGAAGGTGAAGCCGCGGCGCAGAAACTCGGCCGGAAGCTGGACCTCGGCAATCGTAATGCCGCGCTGGTTGCCGGGATTGCCCTGCTCGGTGATGTGGGCGGCCAGCTCCGACAGGGGAATGTCCATGAACAGGCTGGTGTGCCGATAGTGCAGCACCGCCAGCGGCTCGCTGCCGTAGGTCACCTGGGTGATCACCGAGGTCAGCGGCACCACTCCGGTGGGCAGGGTGTCCATGCCCAGGATGGCGTTCATCAGCGAGGTCTTGCCACGGCTGAACCGGCCGACCAGGGTGATGTTGAAGCGGTCCTCCGCGAGCCGGGCGAACAGGGCACGGAAAACAGCGGACTGTTCCGCGGTCGGGCGCGGCGTCAGTCGGGCGCGTTCGCGCAGGATGGCCGACAGCTCGAACTTCCACTCTTCGTAGGACCTCAGGTCCACGGCACTATTCCTCGGCCTCGGTGGACGACATCAACCCGACGCGCGGCAGGGCTGTCGCCTGCCCATCCATCCATCGCGAGATGGCGTTTCGGTCACCGGCGAGATGAGTCGCCCATACCTGGGAGCGGATCAGAGTCTGGCGTTCGTCCCACCAGGACTCGGCGACCACCATCACGCTCCAGGAAGTCCCGCCGTGATGATAGTCGAGCCGATGGATGTCGAGCGTGGTGACATAATCCGGCGTGGTGATGCTGTGGCGGCTACGCCGCCATTCGACGTCACCGACCCGCCATGCCGTCGCCTGGGGACCCGGCTGGCTGGCGGCTTTGAGCATCTGCCACGCATACAGGAACCTGCGGCCGCCAATCCGGCTCATCGGGGCCGTGCCTCTGCGTCAACGAGGAACCGGCCATCGCATTTCTGATGCACCCGGGCGCACCAGACTGGCCCAATCCTGCTCCTCACGGCGCACCTACGCGAGCGTCCGTATCCGCAGGTCCGAGGTGACCGATCCCGGGACGGGAAGCATCCTCGTGGAAGATGCCCCTGTACAGGTCTTCGCCGAAGCTCGTCGCCAGTGGCGGCCCTTCGACCAGTTTGAAGGTCCGCGTTCCATCTGCTTGCCTATCGGCCCGAAGGAACATGATATTGCCGCGGTTCGCCTGCTCGAACCCATGGGCCAGCTCATAGAGGTGCGTGACACAGACCACCTTCATTCCTATGTCCACCAAAGCGGAGATGATCTGCCGCCCAATCTCCGATCCCTCCCGCTCGTTGGTTGCTGCGAACGACTCATTGAACAGAACCAGGGAGTGGGGCACGAGATGGTCGACGATGTCACTCATGCGGCTGAGCTCTTCGTCGAGCTTCCCCCTCTTCATGCTGGCGTCTTCCTCCCGCTTGCAGTGCGTGAAGACTGCCGCACACACGCTGGCGCAGAACGACTCGGCTCCTACGAACATGCCTGACTGCATCATCAACTGGGCAAGTCCGACGCTCCGCAGAAAGGTTGTCTTGCCCCCCTGGTTGGCGCCTGTGACGATCAGGAGATCCCGCCCTGCTGCGTCGGCATCATTGCCGACCACATGTTCCCCGGTCTTGAGGGTCAGGGAGACGTCGTACAGTCCCTGGAAGGACAGCCGATCGGCCCCCGGGGCCATTGGCGATGGAAGGCATACAGGCTCCCCCTTCCTGGTGAGCCGCTCATGCAGGTTCACGCAGCCGACGTAGAACGCCAACTCCGTCCGCAGCATGTCGAAGAAGTCCCGGACGTGCCAAGTGGCCTGAACGAGCGCCTTGGCCACGAGGGCAATGCCGCGGTCGCGCAGCTCCGCCAGGGCCCTGGCACCGTTGTCGTCGCGGGGCGCGAGCGTGAAGCTGTAGCCGGGAAGCCGCGGCCCGAAGAGTCGCGTCAGCCACGTCTCCCTTCGGTCGGACGGTCTGCAAAGGATGTAGTTGCTGCCCTTGTTGCCTGCGTTCAGCCGGGCGCTGAGGAGCACGCCGCGCCGGAACCTAAGTTTTTCCAGGTGGGTCCGGACGTCGGCGAGATATGCGTCGCCGAGGTCGTGTTGCAGCGTCGCATGGAGCGCTGTCCATCCCGCCGAGACGAACTTGTCCGCATGCGTATCGCTGATCCGCCTCAGCGCCTTGAGCATGCCAAGGAACATCTCCATCAGCTCGATTCCGTGACGGAGGACCCAGTCGGGGTAGCGGTCCAGGGAGCCCAGATAGTGCTTCCTCTGCTTCTCCACGGCCTCCACGGCGACAGCATACATTTCACGGACGACCGCAGGCTGGGCGAGGCAGTCCGCCAGGACGCTTTGGCGGTAACTTATTGTCGGCAGGTCGTTGGTCAGACCTGCCAAAATAACCTCCTTGGCAACGTCGAGAATGAAGGCGTCGTCGCCCGCCATCGCGGCGAGGAGCGTATCGAGTGAGAGGTCTTTGACCAATGCCTCTTCATTCCACGGCAACTTCCGTTGCGGGTCGAAGTCGTCGTCCGGATGGAGAAGATGCGCTTTCATGAGCCGACGCGCTCCCGGATCATGCCATAGGTCAGCCGGTGCTTCTCAGCAATCGACATGGCATATGAGAGGCCGTCCGCGGCGCGCCGGATGATCTTGTAGGTGCGCTGTGCCGGGTCAGCAGGATTGACCGTGCTGACCATGCTGACGGTCTGCTCGCCCAGCGATGCCAGCTCGTCGATGAACGTCACCCAGACGCACAGCAGGTCCAGGTCCATGAGCTTGGCGGCAATCCTCTTGCTGAGGGCGATGGCGTCGTGCAGCGCGGTGGACGTGAAAATCTCGTTCATGATGACGATGCTGTCCGGCGATGCCTGGCCGAGGATCCGGTGAATCCGGATGAGATCGTCCTGGAGCTTGCCGCGCAGGTTCGTGGCGATCTCCTCTCTCTCGAAATGCGTCAACAGTCTGTCGAAAAGAAAGAGCTGCGCCTCCCGGCCGGGAACCGGCAGGCCCAGGCTGGCGAGATAGTGGAGTTGGCCGAAGGTTCGGGCGAACGTCGTCTTACCGCCCTGGTTCGGGCCGGAGACGACAATGATGCGCTCGCACCCGCGAAGGTGAAAATCGTTGCAGACGGGAGCTACGCCCTCGCCGACGAGCTTGCCAGCCAAGGCAAGGTCGAACCCGCGGCGGTTAAGGACCTCTTTGGTGCCGTTGACAACGCGGGGGTAGCAGAACTCCAATCCTGCCGCTTCCAAGCGGGTCATGTGCTCGCGATAAGAGATGTAGAACTGTATCTCACGGTCGAACGTGGTGACCGTGTGATTCACAGATGCTTTGTGATTGGCGCAGTAAGCTCGCAGGGCGGAAAAAATATCTGGATGCAGGCGAGAGACGAATTCGAGAATGATTGCTTCAACGTTATTCATATCTGGCGAGTTGCTGAACTGGAACTTGTAGTCTTTGACGGTGCCCTGCCTAAACCTGTCGAATGTCGCCTGGACGTCGGCGCTGTAGTCGGATTCTGTTTCGCAATGGCTGACGCGGAAGTGCGGGCTGTCAACGTGCACACAGTAGCTGATTGACGCGAGATTTGCCTTGAGTTCCTTAGTTTGCTGACGAAGCGAAGTGAAGCGGTCGGATGACGTGTAGGCCACCAGATAATCCCGAAGGCCCAGCAGGCCGCGCGATTCGAATTCCTCCAGAGACAGGTCATGGGCCAACCGCGTTACGGCATCGCAGTAGAGGTCCATGGCATCGAGAAACCAGCGTTCCTTCTGCTGCGTGTAGTAACGCTTTTCGGCGGCTGCCATTTGCTCGCGCATCGCTCGCATGCTCTGCGCGAATGCTTGCAGGATTGAAAGGACGCGGGGGTTGTTGAGCGCCTGCATCACCTCGTGGCGGTAGGCGATCGCATCTGAGTCGTGCAGCGGCACGTAGAAGAACGGCTTGAGGTTGTATTCGTCCTTTCCAGCCGTGGCGGCGGCGACGATCTGATCCAGATTGAGGTCGCGGAAGAAGTCAGGAGGGCCATCCGGATCACGTGCAGCCCAGTCTGGCGCGCCCGGAAAGAGGATGCTGCGGAAGGTCATTGGATGCTTCCATTCATCCCCGCCCGTGCGGGCGCGAGGCAGCGAGATATCCGGCGAAGCGACTGCTGTCGTGCGGTGCCCTTCATGGTATCGTGGGAGTCCGGATGCGGTGCGTCGCCCGATGCCGCGAGTAGGGCGCGCGTGACGTCCTCATGTGCCAGCAGGCTTTCCTCGATGGCGAGGCGCACCGCAAGGCTTGCCGTGTCCAGAAGCGCAACCAGGCGCTCGGCCGCCCGCTGACGCTCGCTTGCCGTGCCGCTGGTCAGGCGAATCCGGCAGGCGGCGGCTGCGATGCCCGCGTCCGCTTCGTCGCAGAGAGCATCAAGCTCCTCCGCGGTCACCGTGCTGCCGATGTCGGCGAGCGCGGCCAGCGATGCGCGGCGGCGCCGCAGACTGGATTCGCTTTCGCTCTCCCGGTCCGGCTGCGGGTTCCGCGCCGCATGCCACAGGCCGGATGCCGCGGCCTCGCCCAAGTTGCGGAGTGCGGTTTCGGCAGCTGGGCGGGCAATGTCGTCGCCGAGCGCCGCGATCAGGGAAGGCATTGCGTCAAGGCACCGGCGTGCGCCGAGAACCTCGATGGCGCCAGGCAGAAGCTGGGTCGCCGCGAGCCGAAGCAGCACAGGAAGCAGCCCGGGATCGGCGCTCGCCGACAAGGCGCGTGCCGCGGCGTTGCGCACCGCCTCCTCTCCGGCCCGCGCGACCGGGTCGGTGGCCTCGATCGGCGCGGCGAGCAACTCCATGAGTGGCTGCTCCGCTCCGAGCGCTGCAAGTGCCTCCACGGCAGCGCGGCGTGGCTGATACAGGCCGCTCGGCTCGGGCGCCAAGACGATCGCCCGCAGCGCCGGAATGGCGGACGCGCCGCAGGCGGTCACCTCCAGCACGCCGCGGTCGCAGTCGGCGAGCGATTGCATGTGTTGCAATGCGCGCGCCAGGGGCACCTCGCTTGGTTGCCGCTCCGTCGGCAACGCCCTGCCCGGCGCGACGCGTTCCCCAAAGTCCCGGGGCTTTGCGATGTCGCCCGGTGCCCGCTGTGGGCCTTTGGTTCGCCAATTCAGGCCCGGCCACACATGACGGGCGCCAGCAACGTGACGCGTCGCTTCCAGCAGTTCCCTTGAATCCGCTTGGTCCGCCGCCACCGGCAGTTGCGCCAGGAGTGCCTCAAATAGTGCGCGGAATGAGCCTTGCTGTAACCTCGCCGCCACCACCAACCTCCTGCCAGGTGCTCCCTGGCTGGATTGCGATCGGTAGGGGTCATCAGCCAACGCGGCGTGTTCGGGGAACCCCATCCCCGTGTGAGCCCAACGCTAGGCGTTGCTTTTCTCTATTGTCAATGCCTCATCCCAAGACCGGTCGGCTATCGCCGAAATGACGCGGCAAGCAGACGCGCTCAGCGCGTCTACCTATCTGGCGGGCACCAACACGCGTCGGCCACCGAGCCAATGGAAGTCGGCACGCACGACGCATGAGATCGACAAGGCTTTTCTGTGTTCGATCGGGTCATCCTACTCTGGCACGGGCGACCGCGCGGCGAAGAGCGGGGCATTGGAGGTGCAAGCCTCGCCTCCATGCACCAACGCTGACCTGAGAGATATCAGGCGCGGGCCCGCACCGCCTGCGGCGCCATGCGCAGCAGGCCCCAGCCGGCCAGCCCCGCGAGCAGCGATCCGCCGAGGATTCCGATCTTCACGTCGTAGAGCAGCGTCGGGTCCTCGGCGAAGGCAAGCATGCCGATGAACAGGCTCATGGTGAACCCGATGCCGCACAGCAGCGCCATCCCGAACAGTTGCGGCCAGGTCGCGCCCATCGGCAACTCGGCAAGGCCGAGGCGGATAGTGAGGGTCGCGCTGCCGGCAACACCGACCAGCTTGCCCAGCACCAGGCCGGCTGCGATGCCAAGGGTGACCGGCTCCAGCAGGGTCTCCGTGGTCAGGCCGGCGAACGAGATCCCTGCGTTGGCGAAGCCGAACAACGGCACGACGATGAAGGCGACCCAGCGGTGGAGGGCGTGCTCCAGCAGGTGCAGCGGCGACCCAGTCATGTCGTCGCGGCTGCCCGGAACCTGACGGAGCGGGATGGTGAAGGCGAGCAAGACGCCGGCAATGGTGGCGTGGACGCCGGAGCGCAACACCAGGAACCAAAGCACGGCGCCGAGCAGCAGGTAGGGCAGGAGCCGCACCACGCCCTGCTGGTTCATGGCGACCAGGGTCAGCACCACCAGGCCGGCGAGCCACAGGTCCAGGACGGACAGGTCGCCCGTGTAGAACACGGCGATGACCAGGACCGCGCCGAGGTCGTCGATGATGGCCAGCGCGGTGAGGAAGACCTTGAGCGAAGTGGGCACGCGTGGCCCGAGCAGCGACAGCACGCCGAGGGCGAAGGCGATGTCGGTCGCGGTCGGAATGGCCCAGCCGCGCAGCGTGGCCGGGTTGCCCCAGTTCAGACCGACATAGATCAGCGCCGGTGCCGCCATGCCGCCCGCCGCGGCGATGCCGGGCAGGGCACGGCGCGGCCATGTCGAGAGCTGGCCGTCGAGCATCTCGCGCTTGATCTCCAGCCCCACCAGCAGGAAGAAGATCGCCATCAGCCCGTCATTGACCCAGTGCAGCACGCTGAGCGGCCCGACATAGGCATTCAGCGCGCCGAAGTAGGAGGGCGACAGCGGCGAGTTGGCAACGACGAGAGCCAGCGTGGCGGCGGCCATCAGCACCAGCCCGCCCGCTGCTTCACTGCCGAGGAATTGCCTCAGCATCGATTGCAGCCGGCGAGGCACGCGCGCCGCTCTGGTGTCGTCATCCATGGGAAGCTGCGCCCTTGCTGTGCTCGCCTTGCGGCCGAGGATACCTTTGCGGCCTCGACGTGCCCGCCGCGTGGTTCGGAACCGGCGGGGCCTCGGACGTCCCCGCCGACGCGGCCTTCCTGGGCAGCCACCGCGACCGCCACGTTTAGGTCATGCCCGACGCCGTCCCCGCGCCGTTGCGTTGAAGCACCCGAAGGACGCGGGCACGGGGTGCGTCGGCCGCCGTCAGCGTGAACGGGCTAACGCAATACCGAAGGGCGCGCGGCCCCGCGTTTGGTGGGCCGGGGAGCCGAGGCAACTCCCGGCCGCCCCGCCCCGGCCGGGTCAGTCGTCTAGGCGGCGGGACACCTCGCGCAGGTCGTCCATCGCGAGGCGAAGGTCATACTTGCGGCCATCCGTGTGGCGGGCGTCGTCCACCTCCCACTCCCGGCCGCCGTTCTCCCGCTCGATCTCACCCCAGCTCTGGAACCCGGCGGCGCGGAGCTGAGCCTCAATGCGTGTGCGCTCCTCGGGCGAGGGCCGCTCGTCGGCGATGGCGGGCAAGGCCACGAGTAGGGCAGCGAGGACCGTGGCTGGCAAGCGGAGGGCGTGGTGCATCAAACCTCCATTGGCACTGGTAATGTGCGCCAAACGCCGGAGGCCAGGGCTGGTTGGGGTGGTCCACCGGGTTTCCAGCTCTCACCGAACCGTGACGGTCAAGGTGAAGTGCTCGGATTTCGGGCAGACCACGCGCAGCCGCACCGTTGCCGCCCCTATCGCCAATCGGGACGAGTTCACCACGATCGCCGCCGAACTGGTCCGCAGCATCTTCCCGCTTCGCAAGTCTGTTCGGCTGCTCGAAGTGACGCTGTCCCATTTTGATGAGGCAGGGCGACCAGGAGGGTTGCAGATGACGTTCGAGTTCTGAGCGGCGCCTGCTTTGTTCGTTATGCCGCGAAGTATCCGAAAGCGAAGACTGGCGATAGAAAGTGCAACGGCTGACGAGACACCGGCACGGGCCTCGACCATCCCTATTTGTCCGACCTTACCACTGGCCAGCCGCGGTCCATTTCTCCCTGACCATGCCGCTTGATACCCTCGATCCGTTCTCCCAAACGGTCACCGGCGCGGTGGTGAGCGCGGCGCCCGCGGTGCTCCATGTCACCATCCGGCGCGACGGCCGTGCCGCTGGCGGCGGCTCTGGTGTGGTCTTCACACCCGATGGCTATGCGCTCACGAACAGCCACGTCATCGCGGGGAGTGCCAGCGTGGCCGCAGCGCTGCCGGATGGCCGCGAAGTCGCCGCTCGGGTCGTCGGCGACGATCCGGCGACCGATCTCGCCGTGCTACGGCTGGACGGCGACCGCTTCGATCATGCCGCGCTCGGCCGCAGCAGCGACCTGCGGGTTGGTCAGCTTGTCCTTGCCATCGGCAATCCCTTCGGTTTCCAGGCCACCGTCACCGTGGGCATTGTCTCCGGTCTTGGTCGCACGCTGCGCACCCGTGATGGCAGGCCAATCCCGTCCGTCATCCAGACAGACGCGGCGCTCAATCCCGGCAACTCCGGCGGCCCGCTGGTCGATGCCTCCGGTGCGGTGGTCGGCATCGCTACCAGGGGGCGCCCAGGGGATCTGCTTCGCGGTCGGCATCGACACCGCCGTGCTGGTCGCGACCGCGCTGATGCGCGACGGCCGCATCCGCCGCGCCAGGCTCGGCCTTTCCGTGCAGACCGTGCCACTCCTTCAGCGTCTGCGTCGCCATCACGGCATCGCGCAGGCCAGCGGCGTCCTGGTCACATCTGCCACCCCGGATGGCCCGGCCGCCCGCGCGGGGTTGCAGGCGGGCGACGTGCTGCTTGCCTTCGATGGCATTTCGCTTTCTGGCACGGACGCCCTCTATGCGGCGCTGTCTCCGGAGCGAACAGGCATTCCACTGCCTGTCGAGGCGCTTCGGCGAACCGAGCGCGTGATGTTGATCGTCACGCCGGACGCCGAAGCCTGACAGAGCGCCCAAATCTTGGCACGCAGCTTGCAACGACCTGATACGGTCGGAAAAATCCGGATGGCAGATGCAGCCGCACCAGCATGGGCCGCACACATATCATATAATACGTGGGAAGGGTTCTTATGACGTGTGGACATTTGCGTTCCGTACGACCTGAATAGGCTTTTTTGGCTCTCGCACTCAGAACTGGACGTCGGGCCACTCGACGAAGCCGGGGTGGCTGCGCCGAAAGACCGTCCGTGCCACTCTGGAATGCGTCCCATTGCTGCCGGACGATGTGACCCGCGAAAATGTAGCGGTTGTTCACTGCAACCGTCTCGAGCTCGCCGCCGCGCCAGGTACTGATTTCTTCGGCCAGGCAGGTACGTGATGGGGAACCAGAGCATCGCGGTCCCTTCGAACGTCATGACGACGCGCACGCGCGTAAGTCCATTTGCCTTTGACACATCGCTCGTGACCGCGACGCGCCCATCATAGTCAGTGGTCCCGGCAAAGCGGCAGACCTCGCGCGCGGAGGCAGCGCCCGTGCATAATTGCACGGCGACGAGGCCGAGCAGCAACCGCCGGGTCCTGGATGTCAGTGAGTTACGATGACGTGTTGCCATATGCTTTCAAGATCAGGGCCTATGATCCAAGGCCTTCAACGTGTGCAGGCCGGGCAGCTCGAAGACATCATCATCGGTCCAGACACATGTCACGGCCGAACCACAATGCGGCGTGGTGGCGCGGGTTACCCTCCCGCTCGGCTGCATCGCTATGTGCGTCACGTCTCGAACTGCGGCGCGTGCACTACACGCCGACCAACTGCGCTCTTGCCATCGGTGCGGCGATGCCCTCATGCTCCGCCAATGTTTGCAGTCACGGAAGCTGAAGCTGCTGCCATCCGCGCGGCCTTTGATGCGGGCGGTGAGTTCTCCGCCGCCGTCGAGTTGCGCCGGATCTTTCCAGGGATTACCGACAACGCGCGGGCGCGTGAATGCGCCCGGATCGTCGCCGGGTGGGCGCCGATCAAGGTGGCACCGCAGCCGATTTCACAACGGCGACGAACAAAGATCTGACGACACTACGCTTGGCGACGCATCATTGTTGCCAGCCGCGGGCATCGCGGTCCACGCGATCGAATGGGCCACGATCGTCGAACCTGCGAAACGCAAGGGGCTCGCCGTCGATTTGTATCTGCGAGCATCAAGCGCGTAGCCAATCATTGTGACTGGCATCGCGTGTGTGCGACCGTGAAACTTTGCCGGATTTACGTTCGGGTCGGTTGACGACCTCGGCGCCGCCTGCGGGGATGCGCGCAACACCCACACACAGGTGCCGCGGCGAGAAATCCAGTCAGGGAGCAAGGCAGCCCGTAGCGACAACGTGCACCTGGCCGAAGATCAAGGCATAGACAGCCAAGACGCCCCGACCGGCGCGATGGCATCACCCGCGCAGCTGACACCATCGGAAGCTCCTGCCGCGTCAAGCCGGTCGCGCGGCCATAGGATAAGTGACGAGCGATTCAGGAACCAACCGAGTCCTGCACGCATTTCTTTGTAAAGCTCGTCTTCGCAGCACCGGCGAGCTTTTTGTCAGCAGCGGCAGCGTCGCAGCTGGCCTGGGCGTCGCTCGCGCACTTCTTCATGAAACTTTTCTTGGCAGCGCCGCCGAGTTTCTTGTCGGTGGCCGTGACCGAACAGGTCGGGCCGTCGGCGCGTGCAACCCCGGGCAGGGTCACGACTGCCACGACGGCGAAGGCGGCGGCGAGCACGTCTGTTCTCATGCGTTCCCTCGTATCATCGTAATATTCCGCGGAACGGCGAATAGCCGCGCCTGCGTCGAAAAGCCTAGCGGACGGCACGGCGCCGCGTCGACCCGAATTCAGGTCGGACGCCAGGCGGTCAATGCCGGCAAGCTTCGCGACACAAACAGGCTCATCCCAACGGCCGATGCGTTTGACTTCGCCGCGGGGCTTCCCCGCGGGCGCAAACCGCGACATCGATAGCGGCGGTGCCGATCCGCTGCTGGCGCGTGGCGGCAGCAGGCTCGTGGCACGAGAATTACCCTTGTGGCAGACGCTTGCCCCTGATATCCGGAATTGGCATTGTGTATCTCCTAGACCATGGAGGCACGTTTCGGATGCCGACCCGCGTGCGGCTCCGGTTCAAGCAGCAGTTCCGCATCCCAACCGCCGAGCACCGCATGATCCTGACTGACCTCCTGCCGGCCAGGCTCGAATTCCGGATGCAGGAGACGCGGCGGTGACGGAAACCCGGCGACGTCTCGTGGTGGTGGCCGGCACGGCGACACAGGAACCGGCCGAACCCGGCTATCTCCACGCCGTCCTCTGCCAGCTCGGCCTCCCGCGCCGCCTTGCTGCTCATCGACGCGGCGGAGCTTGTTCAGCAAGTCGTCCAGGCTGGTGTCGGCCGCGTCGTCCTGGTCGACGCTCGTTTGCGCAAGGCTTTCCTCCAGCGCAACCAGCTCGGCCAGCTTGGCGTCAAGCTCGCCCTGCAGATCGAACGCGAGCCCGATCCGGGGCTGGTAGTCGGCCAGACGGCGGCGGTTCTCGATCAGGCTGCGGCGGTGTTGCGCCAGCTCGGCCTCGAACCGGTCGAGCGTGTGCTCCAGGCGGGAGACCAGGCCGAGCGCGGTCAGCTCGGGTGAGAACTGCACCGCAACGCTGCCACCCGTTCGCTCCAGCGCGATCTCGACCGCCTCGTCTCGGCCGGACCGAGGCCTGTGCCGGCTCGCGACAACATCGAACCCACCGATCCTGGCCACGGTCCAGTCGCCGGTCTGGCCGCGCAGATCGAGGTTCCGCAGCAGATCCAACAGTGCGGCGCCGGCCTTGGGCCGCTCGGTGTACGATGCGCCCTCAACCGACATGGCGAACAAGTCGCCGCGCGTCGGCACCCGAAGCGTGATGTCCTGTTCGATGGCGCCGATCCGTCGTTCCGCGACGGCGATGTCATTCTCCGCGTGAGCGACGGTGCTGCGCACTGCATGCTGATCGTCGATATACGCGGCGCGCTGCCGTTGCAGCCTGGCGATCTCGGCCTCCAGGCCCGCCTTCTGCATCAGCCTCGGGTCACCCGACGCAATGGCCTTGGCCATCGCGAACTGGTTCACCTGCGACCCGGCGTCTTCGATCCGGCGCACCGAGCGATCGCCCGACAGCGCCGCGTTGATGAAACGCTGTTTGCGCTCGTTGGTCTGCCACATGGTGGCGTCGGTCGAGCCCAGCGTGGCATAGGCATAGATGCCGATCTCGTCGTGCTGATTGCCCTGCCGCTCGATGCGGCCCTCGCGCTGCTCGATCTGGCTGGGCAGCCAGGGGACATCCAGGTGGTGCAGCGCCTTCAGCCTAAGCTGGGCGTTGACGCCGGTGCCCATGGTCTCCGAGCTGCCGAGCAGCACGCGGATGCGCCCGGCGTTGATGTCGCCAAACAGCCGCTGCTTCGCCATGGAGGTCTTGTGGTCCTGCATGAAGGCGATTTGCCCGGCCGGCACGCCACGTGCGATGAGCTGGTCCTTGATCCAGCGGTAGGCCGAGAAGCCACGCTTCGCCTCGACATTCATCGTGCCGAGATCGCTGAAGATCATCTGCGCCGCGCCGGGGATCGAATAGAACTCGCCGTCCGGGCGGCGGTAGCGCTGCTGGCTCGTCTCGCTCCATATCCGATGGACATTGGCGATGAGCGCATTGAGCTTGTTCCCAGGCTCGTTGTCAAAGTCGTTCAGCACGAAGCGTAGGTCGATCGCGGCGTGCCGCCCATCGGTGATGACGGACAGCAGGATGTCCATGCCCTTTACTGGCTTACCCTTGCGGGCCTCGATCGTCTTGATCCGCTTCGCGAGGACGCGCTGATACCAGCGGAATGCCGGGCTCGGTTCGGCGGTGATGAGCTGGCGGCGCCCGGTCTCGATCGCGGGAATCGTCAGCGAGCCGCGCAGTTCGTCCTTCAGCACCACGTCGGCGAAGCTGCGGAACATCGCCATCAGGTCGGCGACGTTGATGAACTCGGCGAAGCGCGTCACCGGCTTGTAGGAGTCCCGACGGTTGCAGCTCCAACTCGGTGCGGCTGTCGCCGAAGGCCGACGCCCAGGCGTCGAACTCCTGCAGGCCGCGCTCCCGCAGCGCATCCGGCTGCATATAGCGCTGCAACGTGTACATCTCACACAGTGTGTTGCAAATCGGCGTGCCTGATGCCATCACCAGGGCACGGCCGGGATTCACCGTGTCGATGAAACGCGACTTCACATAGAGGTCCCAGGCGCGTTGCGATCCGTCCGGCTGCACACCTTTCAGATTCGCCATGTTCGTGATCAGGCTCAGCTTGCGGAATTCCTGCGCTTCGTCAACCACGATCTGGTCGATGCCGATCTCGGCAATCGTCAGCATGTCGTCTTTCCGACTCGCCAGCGCTGCCATGCGGGCCGCCAGTTTCTCCTTCAGGTTCTCGATCCGCTTGCGGGTGAAGCGGTCGTCGCCGTCGAGGCGTTCGAGCAGCTCGGTGTAGGTGGCGATCTGCTGGCGAACCATCTCCTGCTCAAACGCGGCCGGCGTGGCGATGAACTTGAACGCCGAGTGCGTGATGATGATGCAGTCCCAGGTGGCGGTCGCCGCCCGTGCCACGAACCGGTGCCGCTTGCCGGACACGAAATTGGTCTCGTCGGCGACCAGGATGCGGGCGTTCGGATACAGCAGCAGGAACTCGCGGCTCGCCTGCGCCAGGCAGTGGCCTGGAACCACCATCAGCGCCTTGGTGATCAGGCCGAGGCGCCGCTGCTCCATGATGGCGGCCGCCATCAGGAACGTCTTGCCGGCACCGACCGCGTGCGCGAGGTAGGTGCTGCCGGCGCTGATGATCCGCCAGACGCCGCGCAACTGATTCGCGCGAAAGCTGATGGCATTCGACGCGCCCGGCAGCGTCAGATGCGAGCCGTCGAAATGCCGCGGCACGAGATTGTTGAACCGATCGTTGTAGATCTGGGCAAGCCGGTCGGTGCGCTCGGCGTCGCGCCAGATCCAGTCCTCGAACGCGGCCTTGATCTTGGCGAGCTTTTCCTTCGCGGCCTCGGTTTCCTGGGCGTTGATCTCGCGGTGCTCGGTGCCGTCCGCGTCGCGCCAGCTGTCCCAGATCGTCGGGGTCGTGGAGTTGAGCGCGTCGTGCAGCAGCAGCCCGGCGTGGCGCCGTTGTGTGCCCCACAGCGACGTGGCGACCGCCAGCCCGGCAAACGGCGTCACATCGACAGACCATGCGGCAATCTCGACGGTGTGGCGCACCGTCGTCGCGGCGCCGATCACCTGCTCGGCAAACGCCTCGATCACGTCCGTGGGGATCCAGGGCGCACCCGGGCGAGCGGTGATGTCCGACGGCCGCAGGTCTTCCGGCTGCACCCGGCGCAGCGCCTCGACGTTGCGGAGGTAGCGCGGGTCCTCCGCCGCGGCGGCTTCCGCCGTCGCGAGCTTGTGCCGCACCTTGCCCGACAGGTAGGCGTCGGCCGTCTGCCAGGCGCCCTCCAGCCAGACCTGGCCGCCGGCCGGGTCGAGGAACACCGCCTCGCCCAGCTCGGCCGCAACCTCGTCCTGCGGCCGGCCGAGCAGTTCGGCAACGTGCGCCATGTCCACCCGCCCGACCTCGGCCAGCGTCACCGCCAGCGCGTCGGTCGCGCAGAGGATCACCGGCTCCGCCGGCGGGTGGATCACCCGCTCGGAGAACACCGGACCGCGCTTCGCGGTGCCGCTCTCCAGGTCGTAGATCTCGATCGAGGCGACCAGATAGGCGTCAGGATCGTCCAGGAACGGCTGCAGGTTCGGCCGGCGCTGGATTTCCGTCACCTCGCCCGTCGCCGCGTCGGTGCTGCGGCTGACCGTCGTCAGGTTGATCGGCCCGAACGCGCGCAAGAACGCGCCGTGGGCCACCCGCAGCGTCGCCTGCGCGGCGCCCCAGGAGCTGTTGTCCACCTGCGCCCGCAGCACCTCGCGCAGGGCGTCGCGCAC
>Ga0302320_10001522_pt1 | contig 55620 bp, 41 predicted proteins | sample Bog_T0_3_FD_202130 | JGI IMG/M metagenome (GOLD analysis project Ga0302320, IMG submission 202130) | Peat permafrost microbial communities from Stordalen Mire near Abisko, Sweden - Bog_T0_3 | ecosystem: Environmental > Terrestrial > Soil > Wetlands > Peat | place: Sweden: Abisko, Stordalen Mire...
ACGCCAAAGGGCATTGGCGGCGGCGCGGTGGGTGCGGGCGGGAAAATCCAGCCAAATCCAACGGCCAACGATTTCAACCAGTTCGTATTGGGTGGGCAGTTGGGTTTTGAGCAAGTCCAAGACGGTCTGCGTGGGCAACTCACGGTTGGCGCGGTGCGCGGCAAAAGCGCGGGTTTTTGAAACCGACGATGGCCGGACATTCGCCGGTGCTGCCGCTTCGCTTCTTTGATTTGATGTTGTGTTCATAGCTTTTTTTTGAAACCGCTGTCCGTCACCCTGCCGTTTGCTGCTCGCTTCACTGACGGGGAGACAGCAAGCCGCGCGCGACAGCGCATCAAATACCCGGCGAAAGCTAAAACCGTGACAGCGGCGGAAGGGCAAGAGGGAGCCGCTGGCGCGGTTTTTGATCTCGCCCCCAACCTCGGCTTGGTGTCGGACCAGCGAGCAGCAAATGGTGGGGTGATGGCGGGCGTGAAAAAAGGCGAAGACACACAACCTAAATCGCCTTTTTGGGGCGCGAGACGAAAACGCCGCCAGAGTTTTTCGGACGGCGTTTTGGTTTCGCGCGGGGAGGATGACGGGGCAAATTATTTTGCCTTGTCGCTATTGGCTTGCATCTGCCTTGCGATTTCCTTTTGCAACAACTGAATCTGTTCTTCTGAAAGATGGCTGGTGAAAAAGACGCAGCCATTGTCATGTCCATCCTGATGACGCACTTCCGCCCCGGCTGCGTCTGGAACCACCAGTGCAAAGCTCTGTGGATTGACCGCGCCATTGTATTCTGTCCGTTCAATCTTAATCGGCACCTGGGCAATGGCGAGTTGCCGGAACGCATCTTGGTTGTAATTCATCACCCGTTCAACCTCGGCGATTTTCCCGGCGGCTTCGCGTTCCGCATAAGTGTCGAAAAAGTGGTAGAGGCCCAATAACCCCAGACCAAAAAGCAGGAATGTCACGATGAAGGAACCCGCCCACGCGGTTTTCCAGATATGTTTCATCCAGAGCGTATGGGCTTCGGTGGACACTTCCTTGATCTGTTTCAATGCCGGTAGCACCTGCTCGCCCAATTCTTTGGAATGCTGGACGAACGGCGAAATGATTTCGTCTTTGATGCCTTTGTCCAAGGCGGCCTTTATCCCCTGCACGATGGCCTTGGTGTCCATCTGTGCGCCAAGATTTTTCACCATCAATTCAACGCTGGCAATCGTCTCGTCGCACTTGGCCTGCGTGATTTTGCAAAGCTCGTCCGTCTTGGCGGCGTGATTGGTGATGTTCAAGTCGCGGGCTTCGATGGTCTTGGCAATCATGCCGATTTCCCCGCGCATATCCTCCAAGATGGCAAACGACTCCTGATTGGCCTGAACTGCGGCCTTGGGGATGCGCTCGACATAACGGGCATACACGTCCAGCACCAGCAACAGTTGGGTGAAAAACTGCGTGCTGTCGCCGTCGGCAAACCGCTGATAAACTTTCCGCGCCAGCTCCCGCTTTTCAGCGGGATAGGTGGCGAGCATTTCTTCAAATAAATCTGGTTCGGCCATAACGTCTCCTTTTTAGTTGGTGAGGTTCACTTTCGCGCCGCGCTTGGCGATAAACGGTTCGCCGATGGGTGGAACAATCTTGGGTTTTATACTCGCTGCTTCAATGGCTGGCAAAAGTTTTCCGGCGATCTGGTCGTATTGATTGAACATGGTGGCGAGCCAGTCCTGCAACACGCCCCGCGCCATGATGTCCAAGCCAAGGGTGTCGCTGCCGATGGCTTCATTGAACGGGATGCCGCGCTGCTGCTCGGCCTCCAGTTTGGCGAGCCGGAGTTTCACAAACTCCGACAGCACCGGCACGGTGATGGTGACTGCGCCGCAATCGAGCAATTCCTTTTCCAGCGGGCTGTTGTCAAACATCCGATTGCGGGACGCCCGCGCCGGGTTGCGGACAACCACATAATCAACCTGTTTGCCGCAGAACTGGCAGACGGCATCGAGGTTGGTCATCACGTCCATGTCATCAAACGGAAAAACCATGAGCGTGACGCCGATGTTTTGCGCGCTGGCGATTTCAAAGAAGTGCGTGGCGGCAAGCGCCTTCATCAGTTGCGCGTCCAGATGCGCCCGTGGGTCAATCAGGGTAACGGGTTTGGCGGTCGTCTTTCGCAGAATCAAGATGAGTTCGTCCAGGTCTTCGGCCTGACCGCTCAAGGGCGTCAATTTGACCTGGCTTGGGAATAATCGGGACAAGGTGCGGTTGTCGCCGTCCAGATCGAATCCCTGCCACGGGATGCCGCGTTGGTTAAGCCAGCACGCGCGGGCGGTGGCTTCGATGCTTTTGCCCACGTTGCCTTTGGCCTGAATGGGCAGTATCAGGCGATGTTTGTTTGTTTTCATATTTCGAGGTTGAACCGATATTGGTTCGTTGTTTGGTTGGTTGTTGTTTGCGGTATTGGAGTGAAAACTGGTGCGGCCTGTTCAACTTCAAGCGGACTGCCGCTGCGTGGCCGGCGGGCGATTGCCCGCTCGCAAAACCGATAAACGGATGGGGACGTGACCGCCACGCCATGCTCGTTGAGCCATTTGGCAATCTGGCGGTAAGTCCAGTGTTTGCGGCGCAGCGCAAAGATGGCTTCGCGGTGCGCTTCCAATTTGCTGCGCGTCTTGCGCGGGCTTTCATTTTCGGCTTGTTGTTGTAAATCCATATTTGGTTTTTGGTCGCCAATAATTCCGTCAGACGTTTGCGCAACTGTTACGCAACAGTTGCGCAACGCCGCTCCGGGCGGCGAGTCCCTCTAGCTGTGCTAAGGGAAGATGTCTGACGGAATTATTGGCTTTTAACACTGGCTTCATAACTGTGTGCATCGTTGTCATTACGATACGGTGATTGAAGTGGATACCGTTACCGAGTAGTGGGAGGGTAGGTATGGAGTAAGTGCGAATAGTGGCTTCAAGGGGATGACGAGGCGTAAATTCCGGTTACAGTGGCCGCTATGTTAAGAGTCATAGCGAGTCGGAATGCCAAAGAATACTTCGCTGAATCTTTGAAACGTGAAGATTATTACAGTGAAGGGCAGGAAGTCAGCGGCGATTGGAACGGGATTGCCGCTGAACGCTTGGGACTTTCAGGAGCAGTAACAACGGCTGCTTTTGAATCCCTGTGTGACAACGAGAAGCCGGGCACAGATGAACGATTGACGCAACGGAACAAAAGTAATCGCACGGTTGGTTACGATTTCAATTTTCATTGCCCTAAATCGGTATCGGTCGCTTACGAATTCACGCAGGATGAACGGATTTTGGATGCGTTCAAATCGTCGGTGAACCAGACGATGCGGGAAATTGAATCGGACATGAAAACACGGGTTCGGAAAAATGGGGCGGATGAGAACCGGATAACGGGCAACATGATTTGGGCGGAGTTTGTCCATTTCACCGCGAGGCCAGTCAACGGCATTCCTGATCCGCATTTGCACGCGCATTGCTACACTTTCAACACAACCTGGGATGACGAGGAAAAGAAATGGAAGGCAGGGCAATTCCGGGATTTGAAGGCCGATGCCCCGTATTTTGAAGCGGCCTTCCATGCGCGGTTTTCAAGGCAACTGGCGGAAATGGGCTATCGCATCGAACGGACGGCCAAAGGCTGGGAACTGGCCGGGGTGCCGCAACGGGTGCTGGATGAGTTTTCCAAGCGCACGGAACAGGTCGAGCAAAAGGCGAAAGAATTGGGCATTACGACAGCGAAGGGAAAAGACGGACTGGCGGCACTGACACGCGAACGAAAGCAAAAGCAGCTTACCAAGCCGGAATTAAGAGAACGGTGGAACGCGCGGGTTTCGGCGGAGGAACGGGCGAGCATACAAAACAACCTCCGCAACGAAGTATCTGACGCCCCAAAAATTTCCGAAATGAAGGCGATGGATTTTGCCATGCAGCATTGTTACGAGCGCGCCTCCATCGTCACGGACAAGGAACTGCTCCGGCACGCGCTGCGCTTCGGCATGGGCGACGTGGACGTGGCACAAACCAAACGCCAGCTTTTGCGCGATGAGCTGATTAAGGAAAGCGTGGACGGTCGGCAATGGCTCACCACCAAGGATGTGCTGGCGGAAGAAAAGCGGCTGATTGATTTCGTCGCAGACGGCAAAGGCAAGTTCAAGCCGTTCGGGTCGGGCAAATACCAGTTCCAGAACCAAAAGCTTTCCGATGAGCAGCGCAACGCCGTCCAGCACGTCCTGCAAAGCACGGAGCGCGTGACGGCCATTCGTGGCGGGGCTGGCACTGGCAAGACAACGATGATGAAAGAGGCGGTCGCTGGCATTGAATCCGGTGGCGCGAAGGTTTTTACCTTCGCGCCGTCGGCGGAAGCCTCGCGCGGGGTGCTGCGGGCGGATGCCGGGTTTGCCAATGCCGAGACGGTCGAGGCATTGCTGCAAAATCCGAAACTGCAAGCGCAGGTTCGCGGCCAGGTGCTTTGGATTGATGAGGCCGGGCTTTTGAGCGTCCGCACGCTGGCGCGGGTGGCTGATCTGGCCGAAAAGCAAAACTGCCGGATTATTCTTTCCGGTGACACGGCGCAGCATCGCGCCGTCGAGCGGGGCGATGCGCTGCGCCTCTTGGAAAAGCACGCCAGCCTGCCCGCCGCCGAATTGAAAGAAATCTGGCGGCAAAAGGCCGACGCGCATAAAGCCGTGGTCGCCGATTTGCAAGGCGGCAATCTTGAAAGTGCCTTCAAGCGATTGGACAAGCTCGGAATGTTACGGGAAATGGATGCCGACCAGCGGCATGAAGCGTTGGCAACTGATTACGCTGCGGCAGTGAAAGCGGGCAAATCAGCTCTGGTCATTTCGCCGACGCACGCCGAAGGCGAGCGTGTCACGCGAGAAATTAGGGCGAAACTCAAAGCCGCCAAGAAGCTCGGCGTGAATGAGCGCGAATTGGTTCAACTCAAAAATTTGCAATGGACGGAAGCGCAACGCGCCGATACCCGCAATTATCAGGCCGGGCAGGTCGTCCAGTTCCATCAAAACCTCGCCGGATTCCAGCGCGGGGAACGGGTCATGGTGGCGGCGCGAGATGAACGCGGCGTCATGGTCGAGCGGCAGAATGGCGGGACGGCATCGCTCCCGTTGGACGTGGCGGCGCGGTTCCAAATTTATGAATCCCGGCAAATCGCCCTGGCTGCCGGTGATTGGATTCGGATTACGCAGAACGGTTTCACCAAGGAGAAGCAGCGGCTGAACAATGGCGATTTGAAACAGGTGAAAGGGTTCACCAAGGACGGGGACATCAAACTGGCAAACGGATGGGTGCTTGCAAAAGATTACGGCAACCTGACGCATGGCTACTGCCTCACGTCATACAGTTCGCAGAGCAAGGGCGTGGACTGCGTGTTTGTGGCCGAAAGTTCCGAGTCGTTCCGCGCCGCCGACCGCGAGCAATTTTACGTTTCGGCCAGCCGGTTCAAGGAAGCCCTGACGATTTACACGGACGACAAACATCAGTTGCTTGAGGCCGTCCGCAAATCCTCGCACCGGCCTTCGGCCACGGATTTGGTGAAAAAGGAAATTTCCGAATCTGTCAGTAAAGCTGAAATCAATAAACCGTCACCGGCTGCGGCGGTGGAAAATGAGCAAAAGGAAATTACCCAAACAACAAGGCCGCTTTGGTTTCACAAACCCGCAATTCGTAAAGCTCAATCAAGAGGCGTAGGGATATGAAAATGGCCGCCGTGTCATAACCATGACATCGCACTTTGGATTTTTGCGCGCTCCAAAGAAGTTCGCTAAACGAGGCAAAGCCAAATTTCGTTGCGATTAACGGCGGGCGGAAATTCGAGAACGGCTGAAAATTGTCGTGCCAGTCAATAATCCGACCGCCAATAAGACAAAAGAACTTGGTTCAGGAACCGCCTGAATTGCAAGTGATGATGGCTGAAGAGAGGCCGTAAGCCCCGATGCGGAACCGGTCGGTGGCGTTGGATAAAGAATGGGAATCGAGATCATTGTCATAACCATTTCCGTCGCCACGGTTTGGTTGTAATCATTTTGGCCGTAAGAAGACTGCGCCACAAATTCCGAACCCATTCGCCCTTGCGCGCGAACCGAAACGGCAAGAGCCAAAAAAATGGCAACAGTAAAAAATGCCTTCATAAACGAAACAAAGATAGCAGATTTGCGGACGCTGGCAATTCTTATCTCCGGCAAGGAGCACAGCGTCTGTCACCTAAACCAGATGCGGACCACCAAAGACACTTCCGTTTCGTCCGTCAAAAATTTCTCTGCATTGGGTTTCGTAGGTTCGCACCGCAGAAGCAAGCGGCTTCGTTCTGTCGGCGGGTCTAAGAGGATTCACATTGGTTCCAAAGATTCGCCAGAACGCTTCGCTGACGTTGAAATTCAAATCGCCGCGTTGTGGTGACAAGACACGAAACTGTTCCAATCGCAGGCCATGCTCACGCGCTATCTCAAATAGCGTCTTGGTGTAATTTGTGAACCAACCAATGCGCCGCTGGTCAAATCCTTTCCAGCGCCAACCGTCCAGATCGGGCAGTTGGAAAGCGACCAACTGCACTCGTTCCAAAAGGCGTGAACACGTTTTGGCACATTCCGATGGCAATGCGACGTTCTGTATTCTCGCAAGCGCCATGACATCCAATGGCCCACGCAGCAAATAAAATCCTTGTTCCTCCCCACGTGGGCCGTGAGCACCCAGGAAGGTGTCAGTTATCAAAAACTCCTCCCGCGCACGCTTCAAGTGATCATCGCGCAAGAAGGCGGATTCCGGGTCAAGCCAAATCCCGTGATTGAAAAATGTGATGCCGCCGCCGGTCGCAACTTCCGCCACCTTGTGAACGGCAATAGCCATTCGTTCCAAGCCAGAAGCAGGCGCACCGGTGAAACAGATTTTGCTGTTGAATGCAATTTGAGTATTCATGGCATCTTTATGGTGCTCATGCCCTAAATTCATTTCTGGCCTCAATTCGCGTCTTATTTCTCAAGTTAATGGGTTCCAAACCTCCAAAATGATTGATTGATTGTCGGAAGGGATCGTCCGTGACGAACGGTCAAAACGCTCAATTTCCCCGGTTGTTGCATTGCGATAATTTTCAGGATAAGGCAGCAAATCGCTTAATCCATTTCGACATTCTGGACAAATCATGCTCTTTTTTTCTAGTTCAAAATTTCGATTGGAATAATGCTCGGCTTCTGCATCAATGGCAAATAATGCTCCGCACTTTGGGCAAACATAAAGTCGAGCTGTGTCGCCGAAATCTGGAACTGTAAAATAGACGGTCTGTTGGCTCTCGCCAGAGCAGCCGGCAATTTCCTTCCAGCAACGAATTTGGATTTTTTTCATGGTGTTGGAACTACAGTTGCTGAACCATTACGAATAATAGTATTGAATGTGCCTGGCAATCGAATGGATTCCGTTGTTAGCGTGTCGGCTGCAAAAGGTAACGGCCCAGTCGTGTATCCCGCAGGTGGTGGTGTAATTGTGTAATTCAGTCCAGGAGAGTATTGGACTTGCAACACCGTTGGCGCAGACCGACCAGGCACGGACATATACTCTGCAATAGCACCTTCGGGAGTATTATTTACATAAACACCAGCACCGCCAAGTCGTCCCCCGGCTGAATCATAAAGACCGTTCGCCAATATAGAATCCACGTTCGCAGACGCGGTCGCATGATAGCCAACTTGAAGTGTATCTTCTGCCACATTTGCCATCGCCCCCGCCTCTTCCAGCGCGGTTATTTCTTCTCCGACAACGGCCCCGCCGGGAATTGCCATCAATTCCGCCGGGTCGTCAATGCCTACGGCGCTCAACACCGTTTGTTGAACCGCGCCAACCGCTCCTAGACCCGCCAGCACGCCGTTCCCGACTGTCATCACCGCACTGTTGACCATGTTGACGGTGCTGTTGGCCGATGCCAGCAAACCATTGCCAATGTCACTGGCGGTTCCCGCCAGTCCGTTTATTATCCACGAACTGCTGCCCGATTCGCCAACGGCACCAAGCCCGAAGGGGTCTAAATAGGAGATAGGATTGCCGTTGGCATAGGCAAACATATTCAGCCCGCCAGCAAACCCGCTTGGGTCTTGGGAAACAAACCGGCAAAGGTAAGGATTGTAATAGCGGGCGCGCATGTAGAGCAACCCGTTGGCGTCGGTCATTACGCCATACCGTCCGTTGAATAAGAAAGGAGTGTCATTGGTGCCGCCGCGATAAGTGGTCAGGCCGTAAGCCGAGTATTCAATGCGGTCGGTGACAAGGCCGCTATCGGCAGACAGAGCAATGGTGCTGCCACGATAATCGTAATGGTAGGTCAGTGTGTTCGTCTTGGTGGCCGTCTCCGTGATTTGGTAAAGCAAGCCCGCGCCGTAAATGTAGTAGTTCGTGACGCCGTTCTTTATCCGCATCAAAACTTGCGGCAATTTTGCATTCGGGTTCACCACGAAAGTCGTGGTGTTCGTCCCGACCGTCTGACCAATGCGATTGTTCGCCGCATCGTAAATATTCGTGACGCCGCCGGAACTGGTCAGCCGGTTCCGCGCGTCAAATGTCTGCGTCACAAATGTTCCGTTCGTCAGTGGCGCATAAGTCAGGTTGCCGTCAAGGTCGCTTGTCACGGATGAACCGTTGACCGTCGCCAGCCGGTTGTCATCGTCATAGGTCATCGTGCGCGTGGCGACGGTGGCGGTGTGCGGCAGCGGCGCGGCAAATTCCCAGGCCATGCTGCCGGTGTTCGTCCAGCCGTGTTTGAAAATGGCAATCGGCAGGCTGTTGGACATCTGCTCGTAAATGTTCGTCGCCTGCCCGGCTGAATCGTAGCTAATCGTGCGATAGGAACCATTGGGACGGGTGATGCTCGTAACGTGGCTGTTCAAATCATAGCCAACGCTGGTTTTCCGGCCTGACCAATCGGTAACATTGGTAACGCGGTTCAAGCTGTCATAAAAATAAGCCACGGTGCGGTTGCCGGGATAAATCAGGTTGGTGACGTTCCCATTGGCATCAAAACGGTATTGAATCAAATTACCCGCCGTGTCGCGGTAACTCGAAACGTGGTTGTAAGCGTCGTAAGTCCAAGCATTCGTCTTGCTGCCCTCGACGATGCTCGTCGGGTTGTCATTGGCATCGAAGCCGTAGAACGTGGTGGCGACATTGTCCGTGCGGTTAGTCAACCGTCCTTTGGCATCAAAATAAAACGAGGTGGGCTGGCTGGCCGGGTCCAGAATATAATTCACCAAACCCTGATGGTTGAACGTCAGGGTGGTGCTGCGGTTCAACGGCGTGATGGTTTTGGTCAGGCGATTCGCGCCGTCAAACTGGAATTGCCACAGTTTGCCATTGCGGTTGGTCAGCGTGATTTGATTTCCAGCGGCGTCGAAACTGTGCGATGAAACGTGGCCCGCGCCGTCGGTCAGTTGAACCAGCTTCCCGCGAGCATCCCAAATTTGGCGGGTCACTTCCTGCGCCGCATTGGTGGCGGAAATTTTGCGTCCGTCGGCATCGAAACCAAACGTGGTCGTCCGGTTCACCGGGTCGGTGACTGAAATCATCCTGCCGGCGGCATCGTTGGTGAAAAGCGTTGGCTGCTGGTAAGGGTCAAGGGTCTTCACCAGATAGTCACGATTATCATAAATGTTGGAGACAACCGCAATGCCCTGGGCGGTGGCGGGCAAAGCCGTGGCGAGCAAATGGCGCGTGGCGCTCCATGAATTGCTGGCCGAGTTGCCGCGCGGGTCGGTGGTGATTGTGGGATTCCCCACGGCATCCAAAAACACTTTCACCACCACATTGGTCGGGGCAATGGAGTTGGTGAGTTGGCGGCGATTATTATATTTGAAGGCGGTGGCAAAACCGCGCGCGTCCGTGTAGTTGGTCACGTCGCCAAAGGCGCTGTTAAAATTGGTGACGCTGCCGAGGTTGTTTGGATAGGCGATGGATTTCAACATTCCCAAAGAATCGTAACCATAAGTGGTCTGGCCTCCGGCGTCGGTGCGTGACTGCATGGTGCCGTCAGTGTTGAAGGCGTAGTTCACCCAATCGCCCGCGCCGTTGGTCTGGCCCGTCAGGGAAAATTGTGAGCTATAGCCAAAAGTGGTTGGATTGCCGAGTGGGTCAACCAAACGAACCAGGTTGTTTTGGCTGTCATAAAAAAACTGATTGGTGAATCCCAGCGGGTCAATCCTCTTAACCAGGTTGTTGTTGCCATCAAAAATGAACTGGTTGGTTTCGTTCAAGGGCGAGACGGTTTGGACAATGTGATTTTGCCCGTCATAGAAAGTCTGCGTCAGGTTGCCGAGTGCGTCCTGCTGGCCGATGAGCCGCGATTGGGCGTCGTAAAAATATGTTTGCCGCCCGCCCGCCGGGTCTTGGGAAACGGTCTGCCAGCCCGTCCAGAAAATCTGCCAGGCTTTGTTCGTGTCGCCCTGTGTGTATTGGGTGGCAACGTGTCCATCACCATCATACACATTGCTGACAACCAGCCGGCTCAACGCATCGAGCGTCGCGGTGATTTCGTGGTTGGTGTCATATTGGTAAGTGCTGGTTTTGCTTTCGGGGTCGGTGAACGAAATTAGGTCGCCCTGCGAATTGTAAGTGGTCGCGTAGCCATAACTGACGGTGCGCGTGCCGTCGCTCACAGAAGCCAGCCGCGATGGCGTGCCGCTGTAAGTGAAGGTGAACGTGGAGCGATTCTGCCAGTCTTTAATGGTGCTAACCCAATTGCTCGTGTTGTAAGTCAAATTCAACGCTTGGCCGTATTGGTCAACGATGTTGGTCAGGTAGCCAGCCGAATTGAATTTGAAAGTGTTGCCGTGGCGCATTTGCAGCCAGAATGAGGAATTGGTTTGCAGCAGGGTCATGGTGCTATTTGCGGGCGGCGTGAAAGTGCCGTTCGGTTGTTTGACGAATTGAACCGAGTCCTTGCCGAGCGAAACCGACACGCCGTTTTTCGTAAGCTGGTCAACGCCCCATTTGGCAATCAAGGCGGTGGTCAGCCAGTTTTTCGGGGCGGGCTGCGTGTTGTTGTATAGGTTCAAGGTGGCGTAGGTGGTGACGAGCATCGCGGCCATTTGCGCGGGGGTAGTGCCGCCCAGCCCGGCCTGCGGCGCGGCGACGCTGTTGGCGGTGGCGCAGTAGTTGTGAATCCAGCCGCCCGCCATGCCCGCCGGATTGCTGAACCGGCGCGTGCCGTTGTAATAGCGTGAGAGGGTGATGCCGCGCGGCTCGGCCTGACCAAGCGACAGGTCGGTGTTCTCAACTTGAAAAGTCCCGTTGGCAGTATCCACCGGGTCGGCGGTAACAGGGGCGGGTGTGGCAACCGGCGTGGTGTCGAAGTAGGTCGGCTGGTTTTCCACTGTGAGCGAAGTATAATCCACATTCACCACTGCCGTCGGGTCGGAAACATAACCGCCGTTGTAACCACCGCCGATAATCATGCCCATGCTACGCTGCGAGGATGTGGCATACAATTCAACATAGCCGTCGCCCGACCAACTGCCCGCCCCGGCGACCAGATTGGCCCCATTTTGTGGCAGCAGCAAATAGTAGCCCTGACTTGTCAATGAAGCGAAGGTGCTCATCAAGCTGCCATAATTGGTGAGGCTGCCCGAAATGGTTGACCAATTTGTGCTGGTCGCCAGATAGACCGCCTGCCCGTTGGTGTTGGCGACTTCCAGCATCTTGACCGTGGACGCGCCGACAAGGTTGGTGTTCTGCATCTGCTCAATGGTGCCATGCTCCAGCGCGCTCCAGATATAACTGCTCACGTCAAAGACCTGATTATTATTTAGAATGTCTGCCGAGCCATAGCCGGTGGCGGGAAAAGTTCCGTCCTGCTGCATATAAACATCCACATAATAACCGTGGCCGGCTTCCTGCGCCATGCGCCCAATTCGATGATGATACTCATCCAACTGGCCTGCTTGCTGGCAAAGAAGTTCCTGCGCCAGTTCAGTCTGCGCCAGCCAATTCATGCCCATGACATTCAAGGTGGCGTTGACTACCTGGGGCGACGTGTTGGAATAGCCCTGCTGCCGGTAAATCTCCAGTTGTTGTTCCAGTGCGTTCAACCATTTCAGGCTCGGCTCAAAACCATACATGATGGCATAGTTGGCGTTGGTGCGCTGATAAGGGCGCGAAAGGGACTGGTCGGCATAGCCTGAATCCACCGGCAGGTTGTTACCCGAATTCCAGCCAAAGGGATGATTGGCCGACAAGGTGACGGTCGTGGACAACCCGGAGCCAGTATTGGTGCTTTGCATCGCCAGGGAGCCACCGAGCCAGAGTTTCGCCGTGCCACTTTTGTCAAAACTCAAGGACACGCCCTGTCCTTGTAACTGCGGGAAGAACCAAGTCTGGTTGGTGCCGGCAAAATTCACTGAAAAGGTGGACATGAAGTTCGTCGGCACACTGCTCCAAGTTTGGAGCGGGTAGTTGTTGTTGTCCGTGTAAGTCGGAAACAAAAGCGTCTGGCTCAAGGATGTGTTGGTGGACGACACAGTCTGCCAGCCGCCCATGACATCCTGCACGCTGGCGTTGGGAAAATTGTTTTGCAGATAATTCAGGAAATTCGTGGTGTAGCCGGTCAATTTGCCGCGCACGGCGGATTCGCTCAAATTTTTGGCGTAGTTGGTGGTATCCGTGCCGGCGGCGGCAGACATCAAATCGTTGCTGACCGTGCTGCTGCCAAAGGCGGTGGTCAGCGAAAAGCCGGACAATGCCGCCACCGGCTGGCTCACCTTGAACGCCGGGTCAAGCAGGTAGGTGGTGCCGCCGATGGTCAGCGTCACCCAAGCGCGCTGGAATGCCAGGTGGTTGTTATCCCCCATATCGAACAGGACGCGGTAGCCCCGCGAACCCAGCAAATAGCTGAAATAATTGTAGGTATTGCTCCAGTTGGTGTTGACAACGCTTAATTGCAGCCAGTGTTGCAAGTCGTTGGCCGTGCCATCGGTGGCCTGATAGGGAATCTGCTGCATACCGAAACCGTAGCCGGGCGAGTAGCCCGCCGCCTCCAACAAAGCAACGAGCAATGAACACTGGTCAACGTCATTCCCGCTTTGTTCCAGCAAGGTCAGTTCCGCCCCTTTCAGCGAGCCGAAATAAAACACGAATTTGATGTGGTCATGGACGTAGTCAAAAATCTTCACCGGGTCATTTTGCAACCCGGCGGCAAGCGCCTGAATGTCCGGTGTAATGGCCTCGGCATAGCCCGGTGAACCGGGAGAAGCGTTATTCGGCTGAGCTTGCGCCTGTGCCTGACTGATGACATTGGTGTCCGGCGTCAAGACGGGAATCGAGTTGATGGATTGAATCCGTCCTGGGTCGGTGTCGTCTTGCGCGCGCGCCACCAAAGTCACGGCCAGCAGACCGAACGCTAAAATTTGCAGTGTTTTCATTTTATTTGTTCCTCGCTGATTATTGTGAAACCGATTGCACATTGCCTTCATTGTCCGTGGTGATGGTTCCGGTCTTGACGCCCGAAACTCCGTTTAACCAATCCGCCGTGGTGTAGCCATAGTTGGCGCGCTCGCTTGGTGAGGTGAAATTGGCCGTCTGAGGATTCAAGCCCAGCAAAACATCCCAGCCGTCCAAGATGCCGTCCAGATTGGAATTGGGGTTGTGCGGGTCGGTGTGCGACACCAGCAATTCATAGGCGTCCGTCAGGCCGTCACCATCCGAATCTTGTGGCGTCCCTAAAATCAAGAAGGCGTTGTTGCTGGTGATCGGCAGGGTGTAGGTGTTTCCGGAATTGCCCTGACCCATCCAGAACCAAACGCCATTCGTGATGGGCGATTGCAACGCGCCGGTGGCGAAAACGTCGTAAAAATAACCGGCCTGCCCGCCCTGAATCGTGAAGGTCACGTTTTCGGTGCCGCCGCCCGCCGCCGTTGCCGTGACGTTGGTAATCCAAACTAGATTGGCGTTGGTGCTGTAATTTGGCGTAACCGCCCCGTCCCATTGCAGATAACCCGCGCCAGTGATCACGTCGGGCGTTGGGCTGGTGGATGGACTGGAATTAGCGGATGATAATTTCATCATGGCCGTGTTCCACGGACTCATCATGTAATAGGGATAGGTCTGGCTGTAAATTTGCTGAATCGTCCCGGCGTCCATCGGCGTGTTATAGGTGGCGACGGAATTGAACAAGCCCTGCGCCTGATACACGCCGTTGCTGTCGCTGCCGATATAAAAACCGTTCGTCAACACGTCGAGGCCGGGGAAAATCGTCACGCCAGAACCGCTGGCGGCAAGCACGCCGTCGAGATACAAGGCCGTGTTGGTGGCCGAATAGGTCAGCGCCACGAAATGAAAATAATTGGTCGTCCAGGAAATCGGCGCAGAAACGTAGGTGGTGAGATTGCTGGAAAGGTCGTTGGTCTGCGCCGAGAAATAGAGGTTCTGGCCGACATCATCAACATAAATGCTCCACAGGCCATAACTGGAATCGGGCGTGTAGCTGCCGACTTCCAGCAAACGCCCGAATTCGCCGGGACCAGTGCCGCCCGCGTTCGTGCTCGACCAGTTCCCCGGCGCAAACCAAAACGTCACCGTTCCGCTGTCCACCGTCAGGTTGGTCGTGCCGTCGTTTTCGATCACATTGAATTGCAACCACGCGGGCAGATTGGTTTCCACGACCAGCGACGCGCCGGTGCCGAGATCAGAAAATGCCAGATTGGTGAACGAGACGGGCGCATAACCAAGGTCGCTCGTCCAGTTCGCGCTGTCACGAAACGACCATGAATCCAGCGGCGCGTAGTTCGGACTGGAATTCGTGCCGCCGCCGCCGGGGTCAAATGAAAAGGCGTGGCTCCTTGGCGTCAGGGAAAATAAAAAGCCCGCGACGATGAACGCACAGGTCAGCGTGACAACATGGGCTGGAGAAACACCATTCTCTTTAGTGATTGAATTCATAAGTTTTGCTGGGTTACATATCTATTTCGATGAGTGGTTTAATGGTTTCCGGTTCCCTTCGCAAGCAAAAGTTCTTCACATGATGTCAGGTAAAGCCTCCACGATTGTCCGAGTCTGGTTGCTAACGTGCCAGCATCAAAAAACAGCCTGCACAACTGAACATCGTCGGCCCGCAGGTGCGAAAAATCCGCGGGCAACGGGGGTGGACGCAAAATGACTTTGCCGTCAAACTGCAACTTTTCGGCTGGGACACCAGCCGGGAATCGGTGACGAGCCTTGAAAATATGCAGCGGCGCGTTCCCGATCTCGAACTGTTTATCCTCGCCCGCGTTCTCGGCACGAAAATGGACAATTTGTTTCCGCGCGGCATTGGCGGGAAACTGAAAGACCTTTATCCGCAATACCGCGTCAAGCTTTCGCGCGGCCAGATTCCGCGCTCCTCGTGATTGAAGCTCGCCGGAGTTGGAATTTGCCTGAACGATGAATTTATTTTTGTCAGCCTCGTGTTTCATGCCGTTGCGGTTTCTTCAACGAGTGAAAGGATGCGGGAAAGGAAATCCTGCGTGTCAAACGGCTTCTCAATGAAATCCGCCGCCCCAAGGTCAAGGCCGTGTTGCTGATTTTCAATGCTACTATTGCCGGAAACAAAAACAATTGGTATTTCTTTCAAGTGGGGAATTTGCCGCAGCTTCTGAAACAACCTAAATCCATCGAGGTCGGGTATGCCCACGTCAAGGGTAATTAAATCGAACACGTCCGTTTGCGCCAGCCGTAAGGCTTTCTCGGCACTCAAAGCCCCTTGCGTTTCGCAACCGGCCCGTGTCAGCAGAAATCGCATCATCGTTGTCACGGCCATTTGGTCGTCCACCACCAGAATTTTTGCTTTTGCCCTTCGGCTGTTTTCCATCCCGTTCATTGTGTTATGTGAAGTTCACATAATTAAAACCCGTTTTTCCAGTAAATGTCAAGTATGTGAATTCCGCATTTCACATACCTGTGAAAAAAACGCATCAATTACCGCGTCGAAACATCATTGGCCGACGGATTCGGGAAGCGCGCCTAAAGAGCAAGCCACCGATTTCGCAGGACGATTTGGCTGGCCGCTTGGCTGTCAAGGGCATCGTTCTCGACCAAACCGCCATTTCGCGCATTGAGCGGCAGGATCGTTATTTGATGGATTACGAAGTGGCGGCCATTGCCAAATGTTTGAAAGTTTCCGTCGCTTGGCTTCATAGTGAAAAATAACAGACAGCTTCGGTCAGCGGTTCGGCGGGCGGTAAAGTGAAGTGCAGGCGGAGAGACGGCTGGAACGGAGCCGGAACGGAACGACCGCCGCCGTGCCGCTGACGGAAGCAAACGCGACTGCGTTTTTTCCATTTCCGTCCGCGATGAGCGCGCGTGAAGCCGCAGCGGAACGCGCGTTGGTCGCGGCGGGCGACTTTTGCGCTACACACTTCATTTTTCCTTGTGCGGAAATCGCACAGGCATCGCATTTTCTTCCGGCAAAATCGTCAAATGAAAAAGTCGTTATCATTTTCGATTGCACTCCGGGCGGCGCAATTCGCCCGAATAAATGTGCCATCATCTTGTCTGATACATAGGACTTCTCTGTCGGGAAGCAATTGCTGGTTGACACGGTGGCGCATGGAAATAAATTGCAGGAGACGGCTGACGCCGCCTGACGGCAGGGGGCGTCCCGCCGGCCATGAAACGAAATCGAAAGTTGTGATAAACTCATCACGACCTTCATTTCCGGTTCCGGCTAAACTTGCTCTAAAAAACCAAAGGAAAACCATGCAAATAAAAAACGACGTATCGGAGTCTGACGCACTGACGATTGGCAAAAGTGCGTCCGCCTTGGGCATTCACGAATTCAGCCTGCTCTCGCGTATTCAGGCCGGGGACATTGCCGCCGCAAGGTTGTCATCGGGTGAAATGGCCGTCCCGGTCAGCGAACTGGAACGGCTTTCCAAGCTGTCCATTTATTCACTGGCCATTCCACCGGACAAACCGGAAGCGGTTTTGCCTGACGCCCGCTTGGGCATCAAACGAGAATCTTTAGGTGGCGGTTTAATGCGTGATGGTGAACGTCAGGAATTCAATGTGCCGGGCGGGGATTTCCGGCGTTTCACGGATTCCGAAATGAAAGGTTATCGCGCTGCATTCAGTGCCATCGCTCCCGAATTTGAATCATTGGGCGTATTGAAAAAGCAGTTGGAAAATCCTGCCACGGTCAAGCCTTCGCCCGAAAAGGAAATCTGCACTTCCAAGCTTGGCGTCTGGCAGGTGCGTTCAACGCTGCTGAATCTCGGCTCAAGCGACATTTTGCTTTGCCAGAAGCAAAACGACTTCGCGGTGATTGAAAAATTCCGGGACCATGTGCCTTACGCCAAAGCCAACGGCAGCGCGGAGATTTTGCTGGAAAGAAATGATCCGCGCCAAGCGGCAGCGGCATTTAATGAGAATGCCAAACACACGCTGGAATTTATGGCGAGCAATCAGGTCGCCACGGCGCAGCGGGTGGTTTGGGGACAATTTCAAAATCACGAGCATCGCCCGGCGCGGTTGGTCGAGGCGATTTCGGAGCGTTGCCGGTTGGCGGTCGCGGATGAGGAAACGATTTCGCAGACGCCAGCGGAGGGGCATACAAATTCAAACAAGCAAGGCCACAACCGGGGCATGAGCATTTAAGGAGGACGTATGAATGAAGACATCGAACGTCTTTTGAATTTAAGAAATCCTCCGCAACGGCTGACGGCAGAAGAGGCGGCGGGCAGGCTTGGTCTTTCCCCACATGAAATTCCCATTCTGGTAGCCAGAGGATTGTTGAAGCCGTTGGGACATCCAGCGCCCAATGGCCCCAAACATTTTTTAACGGCGACACTGGATGACTTGAGACGTGACGAAAAATGGCACGGCAAGGTATCCGACGCGCTTCAGGAATACTGGCGGAGCAAAAATGCCCGGAAGCAAGACCCGACGGACAAACGGCAACCGTCCCGACTGCAAACTCAAAATGCTCGTGCGGAAGATTGATGGGGATAAAATAAATGGCGCGGGCGGAGCATCATCCGCCCGCGCCTCGCCATTCACGCGGCAGCGGCCATTGCCGGGGTTTCGACACGCAGACTGGTGCTTTGGGCGCGTTGCCGTTCGTATTCGCCCAGCGAAGGCAATTCCACCTTGGCCTTGCGCGAATAGGCGCGATGAACGGCCTTGCTGTTGTGTCCAAGAGCTTCCTGCGCGAACCGTTCGGGATAACCGGCGGTTTTCGCCCGTTCCGCCCATGCGTAACGGTAGCTGTGCAATGACACGCCTTTGATGCCAAGACCAACGCAGCGCTGCTTGAACTCCGTGGCGCGGTCGCCCGCGCGAACCGTCCGCAGATAAGGAAACAATGGGCCATTGCCCGGCAAGTCCCGCAAGATTTCCTCCATGTCTTCATCCATCCGCATCATGGCAATCGTGCCGGTTTTCATGCGGCTGTAACTGATGACGTGGTGTTCCCAATCCACGTTCTCGGCTTCGATAAACGCCAGATCGGATTGCGATGCGCCCAGGTGCCAGGCCAGTTTATAGAACGCCCGTCGTTCAAGGTTCAACTCGCGGGCAACGATGGCTTGATGCTCCTTCAAGGTGATGCCGCGCTTCTCCTTGAACTTGAAGGCTGGCCAGCGTTTCTTGGGCAGCACCGGCCACGGCAGCCAGTTCATGTCCAAAGCGAAGTTGGAAACCCGGCGCAAATAGATGTTCGTGGAGACGGAACCGCTTTCCAGCACTTTCATAAAATGCTCGGCTTGGGTTTCCAGCACCACCATGTTGCGGATGGAATCAAACGCCTTGTCTTTGATGGCGGTAAGCCAGCGGTGGCGGGTTTCGCCGGTCTTGAGCTTGGGGATTTCGTCCATGACGTGCTGCCATGTCCGCGTGGCTCCGGCGGGGTCGCCTGCCTTCCAATACACCCGCGCCAGATGGCGGCTGAAGGCCGGAGCTTCCTCGTTTTCGTTCTTGGCCGCGACGAGGCGAAAGGCTTCGTCCTTGTCGCGGGTCTTGAGGGTTTCTTGCTTGCCGGTCTGGTGGTCTTCGTAGTAAAAGACGCCCCAAGGCCGGAGGAATACGCTGTATCGTTGTTTCATGTCATGTTTCATGTTATGACTATGAACCAACTCGACTTGACCCCGTTAGCGAGTAGTGGGCGAGTTCGTTTAGAGTTGTAGCGGGGTAATCTCGCTACTGAAACTTTCACTGAAACTCGGCCAGTTTTCGCTCTTTTTCCTCGCAAATCCCAACAAAAAGGCTGGAGGCGGGAGTCGGAATCGGACGCGTCTCGCCTGCCACAAGCCACTCGAAATCAACGGTCTAAATCATCACCGTTGCCTTGATACTAAATGGGATTCTGCATTTTGTCAACGATAACTTTAACCGACTTCAACGGGCTTTTTTTTACTCCATTTTACTCCCCACCGATGAGGTTTGCTGGCACTTCTGCTGGCACTTTTTAAATGGTTTTCTTGTTAATGTATCAGGACTGATCGGTAGAATTGCGGGCCGGTATTGACTGGCGCAGTAATCGTGAAGCTGAATGCCCCATCGGCGGGTGAGTTGGTAATGACACTCGCCCAATGGATGAGGTCTGAAGAAATCTGGACTGCGTAAGCATGGCCATCATATCCGGTAAACTGTACCTGTATTTGACCGCTGGTTGACGCAATCGAACCGATGGAATCCGCGCGTAGCAACCAAAGCAATTGGCTCGGAATTTCTTCATAAACTTCATCGCTGATGCCATATTGTTGTTGAATGCTGTCGTTCCAATTTAGAAACGGCGACTGTTCCGTCAATTGTGGTATCGCCAGTATATTGCCGATCTCGCGAAAATATTGATTGGGCTGGCTGACCCGCGCAGTTTGAATGATGTTAGCGATGAGCGATGCCTGAGCCGAATTGGATGAGATTACAAGGGTGCCGAATTGGGACGGAAATAATCCAGAATGAAGCTGAACATCGGAAAGGTTGTTTGTCAACGCTGTCAGACCATCAAACAAAACCAGCCAGGAATTGGAGTTTGGATTATTCACGGACAAAAGCGATTGAAGGTCATTGGTGTTCAGCATGGACATCAGCAGGCTAACCAAATGCCTGTCTTGCACGGGAGCCATTGCTGCGGCGTCGGCTGCGTCAAAATCCCCCGTCCAATTCATCCATGTGTTGGTTCCAATGTTGGTACCATTTTGAACTTCACCCAAAATATCCGAAGCTTTGAGGTAAATCGTTTGCCACGGCGTACCGCGATGAACCTGCCCAATCCAATTCAAATCCGTGGTTTGGCCGTTGGGAAAATTCCAATCATCCGCTGAATAAATCAGCGGGTCTTTCAGGGACAGGTTAAACGCGCTTGTGTCCTCTTCCCCAATTGGTAGAAATAGCAGCGGATTACCACCCCAAGGCTGGTAATTTTTATTCAACTGGCCCAAATCAAGATTAGTCAATGTTGGCATAGGTGTGCCGTAATTATAATGGTTGGTCAAACCCGCACTCAGGGTGACGGACGGATTCATATCACTGGCCAAGTAATGAACCAGCGGATCATTCGCTTCCATAACGGTGTATCCGACTCCGTAGCGTGTGGGTGAATAGGGAGCCTGCATAATCGAAAGAGAATTTGACGCACTCGCCCTAGCATATCCACCCCAACCGGGCACGGTCGCTACGAAACCTAAAGGTAGGAAAAACGCTTCAAAAAAAGCCTGCTGTTGTGGCGGCGTGCCGGCGAACGCTTGAGGATCAGAGGTCCATAATCCATCTTCCGCAGAAGGCCCGGGCGGGACTAAGACGCCTCTGGAGACAGCAATTTGATTTTCTACGCCATAGGGCAGGCCGGTGCGAGGATCGGTGTTTGTATTCCATACGCCAGACATATCATCCGAAAAAATCTCCGCATTCAGATCGCGGCTACTGTTCTGCTCGAAATGGGCGTAGTCAATGACGTGGTAAACACCGTTAGAATCCAAATCCAGCATGAAAACCTGCAACTGATTCGTCGCCAGCAAACCGAAATGCGGAAATGGAAAACTGGGTGTGTTGGTCTCATATAGTGCCGTCATTCCAAGAGCGCCAAAATAGTTCGTGGGAACCAAGCATGGCGGTGAGAGTCCAGGCGGTACGGTTCCAGGAGTGAGGCTGGCATAAGGCGAACGATACACCGAGTTGGTCAGCATGATGAATGAGTTGCCCAGCGGGACGATGAAAGAGGCGGAATTAGGGCGGTTGCCTGCCCGCGGCGATGTGCCGGGCCAAAGACTGACAAAAATTGAACAGTTGGTTGAAAATATCATCGGCTGTAAAATGCCGGGATGGGCATTGAATCCCACATCGTCGTTGGTCAATGACATGGAAAGATTTTCCCGCACCCAACTGCTCACATTGCCGCTGTAATTGCTGCTGTAGGAATTCCATAAATCCACGCCCAGCGAAGTGTTGATGCTCATCAGATACATCTGATTGGTGCCGGTTATGATGGGCGGCGAAGTGTTGGTAGTGCGTGTAAGTTGCAACCGACGGGTAACTCCCACAACATTTTCCATCACGAATTCGTTGAAATTCGGAAAACCCTTCTTTGCGCCGATGATCCAAGGAACGTTGTAAACGTTTACAGGTAAATTGGCGACATTGCCATTCATCTCAACTAGAAATGAAATGTCAACCGGCAGGTCAAACGGAGGATCGTTGACATTAATGGAATTGGTGGGAAATATCTGCTGATACCCACTAATAAAAACATTGGGGCCGAAGCCGTCGGCGTCCCGCGAAAAGAGCGGGCGGAAAACCGATGGATAATGATTGGTCGTCGTAGCGTCATAAACATTCGCTGCGACCTGCAACAGCCGATGAACGGCAGGTGTGTATTGGTTCGTCGGATAAATCTGAATTCGTGTCGAGTCAAGATTCAACTCAGACGACAATAAACGGGAGGCAACGTTGGTAAAGAAACCAATTGGGTTTCCCGCATCGAGAATCGGCGCGGCATTTGCCAATGTCAAAGCCGTGATTATCGCGAAACCACAGAGTAAAAGCTTCAAGCAATCGGATCGGGATCGGGTCAATCCTCGTTGGCTTGGGCAACTCTGCCCCCTTAAGTTTTTCATCATTAGAATTCTAATAATTCCATACAATTATTCAATTTTTAATTAATTGCTTGGCGCTGCTCGTTTTTGACTGTCAATGGTCTTGAAACCTCGACATGCAAACTCCGAGCGTGTTTCCTAAGCGCGCTCCATCTTGGCGAAGGGAGCGCAGTCAATGTGGAGGCGACGGGCGGCAGGGCGCTCTACATTGACGGCGCGACCAAGCCATATAATTAAAGCGCGAGGCACGCTCGGTTTATTGTTTCATAATAGGGCTACTGATTTTTTCAGCGCAATATAAAATCTGTGCTGGCCCAACAGCGACGTTCTATTAGTGTGACATACCCCAAGCGAACCTAACAGCAAATAGAATCCAAAAACCAGCCCAAACGGTTCCCCCAATAATTCCCGCTATGGCTAAAGGCAAACCGCGCAGCGTGCCATGAGAACGTCGAATCCGAATTACTGCGATAATTCCGGTTGATAGCGTTACAATTCCTGCCACGAATGAGCGAAGTTCATCACCACCTCTGCCAACGAATGGCAATCCTGCATATAAAAAAACAATGTGAAAGAGATAAGGATTCAGCACGACGCTCATTGTGGAAAACACCGCTACGTAACTAAGAGATTTTGACGAAGAGCGATTCAGCAGACAAACGACGACATAGGCTAACAGGAAAAGACCTGCGGCCACTAATTCAGAGATATTAAATAAAAACATGAGCAAGTGTCAAATTGCGGTTACAACTGCCCCATATTAAGAATCATGACCCAATAAACAAAAATTGCGACTGCATACAGAAACAAGAAGGGCCTACAGTTGCGACGGCTTTTCTTCCACGACAGCGTGACAAAAATTGCCGCAAAGACAGTTGCCAAAAGAAAAAATGGGATGAAAAAAATGGTAGAAACCAATGCTCCTGACGACGAATGTTTATCAAAATGCTCTACTATTACGAAACCTAACAAAAATAGAAATGGCAGCGAACATAAAGTGGCAAAGACAAAAATAAAATCAGGGGCGTTTTGTTGCAGCTCTTTTTCAGATTCTTCGGGCATACCCAAATCGCTCGTTAGGGTTGCAAGTTGCGTGAGCCGGCTGGATTCACAGCCCAGTCAATATTGAAAACTCCCTCGTTTTGATAATAGGCGAAGACCTCCACACTGATTCGCCCATAATTTTGGCCGCCTCGTGTCTTGATGTAAAAATTCCTTTTTACGCGATATGTCCATTTGGCATCCGATTTGATCAAGTGGAAATTGTATTCGGGCAGATAACCGCTTTCCGGGGCTTCATACATAAAATCATCTTCCGTTTCGATGATGCCGCCGTCAATTGGTGTGATTTGAAACGACCAATCATAATGGTCTTGTCGAGATACCCCTGCCGGTCGGTTGACTGATATTTTTAAGTCACCGACAGCATTCCCAGACTCTTCTTTTGTTCCTTGAAGCAAATCAATCGCGTAAATCCGTCCGTCAGGAATGATGCCCCAAAATTTACTGCCACCAACCAATTGCGCTTTCTCACCTGTCCGCCACATTTTGAAAACCACCGGGTTTTCAAAACTGCCGCCGATAGCCCCATAGCTGTGGGAGGTTGTCGGAGAGAGTTCATAGCCTGCCTTCTGGATGGATTCCACATCGAAACCATTGCCTTCCACGCCTTGTATATCAAAGCGTCCGTTTGCCCCGGTTTCTTTTTCCAAATGAACAACCTTGGCCCCAATTGCAAGGTTCGTGGACGATGGCATATACGTTTGCGAGATGGAGACGTTTATTTTTACAGCTGGAACGGGGTTGCTGTCTTGGTCAATGACCTGCCCGTAAAACTCAATGGGGCCATTCTTTGCCGAAATTATTTGTTGAAGTCGAAGCGCTCTTGATTCGTCGGTATTTTGATTTGTAGCAGTAGAAACTGCCCGTTCAATAGGCGGTGTGCTCACTAGCGTGGAACCGGTTGGCGATGGATTGCCTGTAGTTCCAATCATTGCCGCAGGGGTGTTAGTTGGCTGAGCCGTTGCAATCGCTGGTTCTGGTATAGCTGTTTGCTGCGTTGGCCTCCAACAAAGGAGAACAATTAAAATTATTACAGCTAAAGCAAATATATATATCCAAAATCGATTTTTCATGGTGATTTCAATTCAAAGTTTACTAAGACAGCATTCCAAAATTGCCAACGCTGCGGATTGTCGGAACGGAACTCGCCACTATGGTATTTATGCACACGACCGAAGTTATAAGGTGCAGCGTCCAATTCGACTTGGATGTTATTAAATTTTCCTCCAACGTCCGCTTGTGCTCCGAGCGCATAACTGCGCGCTTCATCGGCAAAGGAAAAAATCTGGTAGGTGTTTGTGGGGAAATTGATCGGCGTGAACAAATAGTAGAATTGCCCTGGAAGTTCGTAATGATAACCCGCATCCGGTTTCAGACCCTGGTCCGGCTCCCACAATTGAGTTAATGCCCAATCATTTGTGTTGCAAAAATTAACATAAGTCCCTGCGCCCCTGACACCATTAAAATAGCTTGGCGCACCGTTTGTCCAATAATAGGCGTAACAGTCCGGTGTCCCAGCAAGTGGGTCTCGCGTTGGCGTTGTTGGGTCATAGGCATGGGCTGAAACTGCCGCTTGCATTGCAACATAGGTGTTCACAACCTGGTTTGCGCCCGCCAAACGCAAAGCTTCGCCTGCCACAATATTGCCCATGCTGTGGGCAAATAAATAGACATGCCCTGGATACTCTACATTCAAGCTGCTCAAAAGATTTAGCAAACCAGCGCCCGACTGCCATGCGTTGTATTCACTATTGTCAAAGTTGCGAAGATCAATTGCTTGATAGGAAGCTTCACCGGCGAAGAAACCATAGTAGGTTGGCCAGCGAAATTCTCCAAACCTGCCTTGATAACCCTGCCAATAAAGCCGCTTGTAAGCTGTCTCGGCAAAACGGTCTTTTTCCCAAATTGGTTCATTCCAACCATGCACAAAAAGAATGTAAGTCGAATTTGTATCCATTGATGGCGCATATTGAAAAGCGTATGGCACACCATCCCCTGTTAATTGAGGCGTGCTTGTCGGCGCAATACTCGGATTATCTCCAACCGTCCATCGCTCATACATTTGCTTGATGTCTTCAATTTGGATGGATGCCGAGTTTTGTGCCAACACGTTGTTGCTGCCGTCATTAATGGTCATGGTCAATTGCCCGACACCATTGCTGACCCCACACCAGATTAAATGATTTCTGCCGTAAGCATTTTCGAATAAATAAGCAGGTAATTGGATTCCTTGTCCCGGCCCAATTCTGCCCATATAAAGATGCCGGGATGGGTCAATCTGTCCGACTGCCGTCGTTTCATTTGTCAGATAACCGATGCCACCAGCTACCTCAGATGATTGAAAAACATCAATCGCCGGGTTGTTTGGGTTGGGATTGCCCATGTCTCCCCAACTCAAAGTCACCGTGCTGCCGTAAGGCAGATTGGAAACCAAGTCAGGCGTAATCCCGCAAACCCATAAACGTGCAAAATCTTCCAAGTCACGAGTGCATGGAATCACCCGGTTTCCACCGAGGTCTTTGTAGTTATAGTCCGGATCGTCCGGGTCGAGATTAGAAAAATCCTCCACCCCCGGCAATAGATCATCCTGCTCGCTGTCGGAAGAAATTATCGTAAAATCCACCATGTGTTGCCGGTCGAAATTGTTATTGCACCAAAAAATGAAAGGTGATTTTTGCGACGTGGCATCCGCTCCGCTGAAACTTAAATCCATGTTGCCGTCATGGTTCTTGTCGAGAACGAGACTCACACTGTAAACGGTGCAGGTTCCGCGTGCGCCGGTGTCCAGGTCGGGCATCGTCACCAGCGCCGCTGGACCGGGTTGTGTGGCGAAGTAATCACCATAAGGCGACAAAATGCCGGTGGTATTGGTGGTCACGGTTCCATTCGCATCAATTTGGTAGGCTTCATCAAAGTATTGTTGCAAGTAACCATACACACCATTGTAACCATTCTGCACGGCCATCTTCGCGTAACCGGCAACGGTAAAATAGGCGAGGCCCACATTTGGTGCGAAACCTTGGCCGACTCCGGTAATCAGCAAGCGGCTTTGATTTGTCGTCGAAAACCCGGATTGGCCCGGCAGCGTATCCACATACTGTTGCCAGAAATCATATTCCACCGTATGCAACTGAGGTTGAGTTGTTTGCGGATAAAAATTCCCATCCACGTTCTCCACTTGGCTGCCAGCAGACAGGGTAGAGGTGGCACCGCCGGTGTTACCCCATGCGATTTTGACCGATGAAAACGGCAACCCATACACATTTCGGGCATTGCCAGCCAACGAGAAATACATGTTCCAATCCGCATCATATGACTGGGTCACGCCGAGTTCTCCCAGGGACTCATCCGACGCATAAAAACTGGCCCAAGCAGCGAGCCATTGCGTTTGGTTAGTCCCCAGTATGGGCGAAATACTTCCCCCGCTGTTTGCGGGCACCTGAAACTGATAGGTCAGCGGGTCCTGCAAATTCAACGTGGAGTCATAATAATCACCACCCGCCCCCGTCGCCAAAGCGCCGCCGCTATCCACATTCGTCAAACCAAACGCAAAATTTCGCAGCAGATAATTTTCCACGAATGGCCAATATACGTCTCCATAGAACCCCATGCTCCCGGAGGTTGAATAAAATGACTGGTTAAAATCGGCCACCGCATAGCTGGATGGTTCGGCGAAAGAATAATAGGATCCGTAGTTGAAACTGAAGGGATAATCCATCGTGGCCGCCCGCAGTGCAAAAATCAGATTTTGTTTGAGTTGCGCTCGCCCGTCAAAATACGGTGGCATGGCCCAATTGCGACTGTCTTCACCATAACCGGAACCCCAACTGACCAATTGCGCCGCACTGGGTGGCTTGTTCGCATACACGGCTTGAACCCACCAGCGATAAAGCGAAGCTCCGTAAGCATCCACTGGCGAAACCGTCATGGAAGTTGGTAACTGGTAAAGACCATTGTTGGTAAAGGTGGATACCGGAATGTCCCAGTGGGTGTCATTACTCAAATCGTCGTACCAATATTCCGCATACCAATCAGCGCGGGTTAGCCTCAGAGCCACCGTACCGGAAGGCAGCATCGAAACCGAAGCCGCCAGATAGTTTGAGCCTTGCGAACCTTCAAACATATAAACGGGTATCACATTGAGGATTCCAGGGTATTCGGAATCTGGCGCTTCCAACCGCACGGAAGCACTCCAAGCCGAATTTTCAATGGCATAATCGGCTTGAACTTGAAACGAAGCGAAAAGCGCCGGGCCGTTCTCCGCAGGATCAGAGTGGGCCGTTGAAAGAATTTCAGTAAGATTCGTCGCACTGGCCGAAACACTGTAATCGGTTCCGTTAAAATTCACCGTATAGCCCGTAACGGACCCCGGTGAATGCTGCCAACTGACATTCGCCGCGCCGGTGCTGGCATTGTAAGTGACCGTCACACCCTGCGGTGCGGGAGGAGTGTAAAACACGTTCGGGTTCAATCCCATCTGAAATTTCTGCAAGTTCGACCAGCCATCACCCGCAGGGTCTGCCGCAGTTGGGCTGACCCCGGTATGGCCGAAATACTGAAGTTGCCACCACAAAGGCAGGCCGCTTCCGTCGTCTGCATCCGAACGCAGTTGCAAGAAAAGAATTGGCCGTCCATTCTGTGACACGGTTAAAGGCGTCCAGTTGGTCGTTTCTGAGCCACGGATATAGCCTTCATACTGCCAGTCCGCTTGTAGCAGATTCGTGCGGGACATTATAGAGTATTGAATATCTGCTTGGGTATTAGTCGCAGTGCCGTTCAAGTTGCCTGCCACGACGGACACCTGCATGATCCAAAGATTCGTGCCGATGATCATGGATGAAAGGCCGTCCGGCGACATGTCGCTTGAATCGTCCATGCTAATTCCCATTGCCTGCTCAAGTTGCGCTTCCTGAACCTGATCAATGAGATTGACCACGGCGTTGGCTTGTTGAGCTAAAGCATCCGTTGCTTCGGATGCAGTCATTCGTCTTCCAGCAAACTGCGGATTCGCTGCCAGTTGCCCATCCGTGGCATCAACAAGAAACTGGCCATCGGCTATTTGATAAATTGGAAAGGCATCTTTGGGTGGACATGGCATTGGAACGGCGTTAATTCCGGGCAATACCAGCCAGAACGTTCCGCTGGACGGCAAAGCATCCGGTGGCACCAATGCCAATCCTTGCGCATCTGCCGTAAGCTGGACGATGGAATCCGACTGCGCAACGTCAATGGCGGAACCAGATTGGACTGATAATGCCTGGGCAAAACTGCTGGCCGGTTTGAACAATCCGAGCGAAAGCAACAATACGCTGATTGTTTTTGGCCAATGGTTTGTTTTCATGTGGTTTCCTTCAGTTCTGTTATACGGTTAAACATGGTGGTTGTTCCAGAAAAATTGAACCCAGCGAGTCGCGTCCGAATTGAGATTCGCAAACGTGCGTCAAACATGGCAAGCAGAATCCGAAATCTTTTCACGATATATGTATCGTTCATTTCCATCATTAGAAAGCGATGTAATATGCCGTGGCAATTTCCAAGAAAGAATGGAAGCGAATCAAGGTCTTTGGTGCGAATGTGCGCCGGGAGCGAGTGCGCAAGGGGTTGACGCAAGATGAACTGGCCGAACGCGCTGAAATTGCCACGCGAAATCTCCAAAAAATTGAGGCCGGAGAAATCAACATTCTCGTCACCACAGCGTTTCGGATTGAATTGGCACTTCGTTGTCCATGGAAACGGCTGGCTCCTTCTGAATAGAGTTTGATTTTTCATGCCGTTGCCCCTTCGGTTGCAGTAACAGTATCAAAGTCGCTTTTCTGTTTGGCGCATGAAAGGATTCGGAAAATGAAATCAGTTGCCTCAAACTGTTTTTTGATGAAATCCGCTGCGCCTAATTCAAGGCCGTGTTGAACGTCATTCTCACAAACCTGGCCCGACACAAAGACAATGGGAGTCTGAAAAAATGGATTTTCTTTCAAACGGCGGCAAATTTCAAAACCTCTGATGCCCGGCAAAGTTCCGTCCAGTGTGATCAAGTCGAATTCATTAGTCTGAGCCAGATTTATTCCCCTTTTCGCATTCCATGCGGTCTGCACTTTACACCCGGCCTGCGTTAGCAAATACACCATCATCATCGAAACGCCCGGTTCGTCTTCAATCACCAGAATTCTTATCCTGTCTCTCATAAACCAGCGGATTCCCGGCAAAATCTCAAACCCATTCCCAAAACAGTTCCTTCCGAAAACGGAAGGAATACTAGCCTGCGCTCGCATACCGTCAATGCGAAATCGTGGGCAAATCTGTTCCTCAAAATATTGTCGGTCCTGTCGTGCGCAAAATCCGTTACGGCAAGGGCTGGACACAGGCCATGTTGTCGGCGCGTTGTGCGCGTGCCGGTTGGGACATTGGCGAAAACACCATTTCCAAAATCGAGGCGCAAGTTCGATGCGTGACTGACTCCGAGATCGTCTTTTTGGCGCAGGCGTTGAAAGTCAGGGAGCAGGAATTGTTTCCCTCGCGTTCCTGAACCCGTCCTGGGACGCAATGCGGACTGCCGCCCGCTGGTGCGGCAGTTCTGTGGTGTAGTTGGCACCGCTGCTGAAAAGACATCTGGTTTCACGCTTCAACGCTTTCCGTCACTCTGGCTTCATTCAGTCCCTCGCCAATCTTCCACCGGGAAAACGGGGTGTTTTGGTTACATGCTACAAGTGTAGCATCCTCCGTCAAGCATATTTTTTGTATTGGCTTCAGTGTGCCAGTCAATCGAATGCCGGAAGCCATCAGTTTGCAGGTCATCCGTTTGTTGAAAGCAGAACGGGAGAAGCGCGGTATTTCCATGAATTTGTTGGCTCAAAAGGCGGGTATTAACCGGCAAACCGTGGCTTTTATCGAGCAAGGTTTGCGAAATCCCACCATGAACACCTTGTTTCGACTGACTACCGCCTTGGAAGTGGAGCCGGAAAAAATTATCGCTCGTGCCCGCAAACTGGCCGGTGGTTAAGCGGCATTGAATTACCTTTAGCTGCACGTCACATTCCCCGCGCGAAATCCTAAACGCAAAACTCCCGGAGCCGGGCGGCGGGTCAAGGTGGAAGCCGAGGGCATACCGAGGAACGACCTTGACGCGACGACCGGCGACATACAATGGAAACCGGATTCGCGCGCAACATGATGGATTTGTCGGCATTCAATGCTGATTTCAGTGATGCCATACATAATGGCCGATCAGCAGGGCGACGACACAGGCTGCCAGCGTGCCAACGATATACCAATGGACGCCGCGAAGATTGATGGCATCGTCCAATTTTTGGCAGACTTTTTCAAACCGCTGCCGCTCCCGCGCCAAAGCATCTTGCGATTGATTCCATTCGGCCACGGCACATTGCAGATTTTTCTGAATGCTTTTGGCAACATCATTCGCGTCAACCAGCCGACTGCTGACAAACAACGCATCGCGTTTCACGGTTTCCGCATGTTGGAGAACGATGGCTTTCAATTCGCCATGCTTGATGTCCACCTTGCCCGCAAAATCGTTGGTGAGCGCGGCAGTCTGTTTCCTGTATTCAGCCAGATGCAATTCCAGCCATTTCTTACTGTCGGCGATGGAGCGCGGGATACTGGCTGCCACCTTGAATTGTGCGCGGGTCAGCAATGATAGTTGTGCCGGAAAACTGTTTTCCGGCCCGATGCCCCATTCATGTATCAATCGGTGAACCCGATCCACTTCCGCTTTTGTCAGGTCGCGGCAAAGTATCGCCAAATCATCTTTGTCCAAATCCATAACGTCATTCGCCCAAATTGAACATCGGCTGTTTGGGCCGGGATGATTTCGCCGCCGGTTCGGTCTGCGGTTCAAGCTCCGGCATCTGTTCGGATGGCACCAGCAAATCGGCAATCGTGTCATATTGCCGGAACATCTGCTGCATCGCCCATTGCATTTCACCAGCCAGCATCAATTCCAGATGCGGCGTACCGGGCGTGGCCGCTTCCGCGAAGCTCAATTTGCGTCCCGCCTTCGCCTCGGCGCGTTTGATGGCTAGCAAGGTGATGCTCGTCACCGTCGGCAAAGTGATTTCCCTGGCTCCAAATCTTTTTAACTCCGCTTCAATGTTGGATTTCTTAAAGAGGTTTGTCCTCACCTTGGCCGGATTATGGACGATGACATAATCCACGCGGTCGCCCGCGAAATAAAACAGTTCAAGCAGATTATTCATGCTCTCCGTGTCTTCACTTGGAAACAGGAAGAACGTGAACCGGACGCCTTGTGCGGCGAGCGATTCCAGCAACTGCAACGAGTCCAGCGCCTGCACGATGAGACTGTCGGCCTGCGCCCGGCAATCAATGACGTGAACCGGCGCATCATTGCGCGATACGTTGCGAAACAAACCGAGCAAGGTGGATTTGCTTTCATCCTCGCTGCCGAGTTTGTAGGACTGCACTTGGTCTGGATGCCGGTCGGCAAAAGAATGATGCCGGTCATCGAGATCGGAACCATTCCAGTGAATGCCGTGATAATCGAGCCATGCCGTTCTAAATTCGGCCTCGAAACTTTTGCCGAGGCTGCCCTTGGATTGGGGATTGATGTGGATGCGTTTATTTATGTTTGTGTTCATGTGAAGTTCTGGTCGGTGTTAATGTTTTTGAGGTCTGGGCGTTTGAAAGGGACTGGCTTCGCCAATGGCGATGGGCGTGATTGTGGCCGACTGGCCGCCACGTCAGGGCGGGTGGGTGGGAACCGGGAATCATTTCCCACATTTTCCCAATTCGGTTTTGCGGCGCGTTTTAATTTACGCCGATAAAAGCGATACGGCGCGTAGAGCGTGACGCGAATACCTTTTTCGATGAGCAATGACTTTGCAATTTCCTGCCATGTCTTGCGCCGCTGGCGCTGCTGGTGGATGAAATCAAAGTGCGCTTCCAGGATGCTATGGAACGCCTTGCCGCCGCGTTTTAGTTGTGCCGTTTCGCTCATCAGCGGACAGTATAGCCCGGTGGCGGAAAATCGTGCAGGGAGTAGTTGAAAGTTAAACTAAGATGAAATCAGGCTGCGAATGCGGCAAATGACGGCAACTGCCGGTGTCATAAGGCGGCAAAGAGCGGCAAATTTCCACACGCCATTGCAGCAAATTGCGGCAAATTCATTGCCGCATTTTGCCGCATTTTGCCGCCACGTTTCGCGCCGCTTTTTTCCTAACGATTTCGTTAGGAGATGGTGTCATCCTTCCCCATTCCATTTTTGCGTCTAGCAATGCCTCATTTTTCATGCTCGCGTGAACGTATAGTTTTTTGCTTCGGTGCATGGCGAGTGTTCCCATTTTTGTTTTCGTGACCGTTTGGATGGGGTGCATTTCATCGGCATTTGATTCGTGACTGCGATGAGAATTTGCCATGACGATTTTTCCTTTCGCACTGAACGGGCATTTCTGAAATCGGAGCGGCGGAACATCTTTGTGGAGTCGCGGGATTTTAGAAATGCCCGTTGAGTGCGCCGCCGTATAGGTTCGGTTTCAATGCGGCGATTTGTCTGGCCGGTTGCTGAACACCTGGAAGCAAGCCGGCCAGTCAAAGAGCCGTGCCAAATCCATCATTGGATATTTGGAGCACATTGCCCGGCAGCTTAACCGCGCAATCGTTTTCTCTGCGGTCGGGTCAACGTGCCCAGCCATTCGTGCGGGGTGTATAGGTCAATGCCAAAGGGTTTCTCCACTTTCGTCAAATCCCATTCGCGGGCAATGATCGTGTGACATTTGGCGTTCACTGCCGCCTCAATCAATCTCTCATCCTTGAAATCGCGGCACACGATTTTTCCAACCGACAGCGACTCCGCCCACAAAGCCGATGGTCGCAAGACATCCACCCACAGTTCGGTATCCGTCGTGAATTGCTGCTCCTGCTTCACCCATTCCAGTCCCGCCTCGTATTCAGCGAGCATTTCGTCGGTCATCACCGGCGTCATCATGCCGAGCAGCCACGCTTTGAGGCACAGGTGCGGCTCGTGACGCCAGAAGACGCCTGCCACGAAGACACCGGGATCAATGACGGCCAGATTCATCACGCACCTGGGCGCAACGCCTGATTGACAATGGCGGCTGCCTGACGGGGGGAATGTCGGCTGGCGGGTGTTTGTTCCAAAAGTTTGGTGATGACCTCTTTTCCGGGAGCCTTTACCGGACGGATCAACAGACCATCTTTGCCCAGGTCGAACACGTTCAACGGGCCGCCGTTTTCCAATCCTTCACGTCGGCACCACCACAGCGGGAAGACCGTCTGGCGTTTCGAGGTCAATGTCATCGTTATGGTCATAATCTTCATGGTAAGGATTTATTACCTGAAAACACGATTTGTCAAGGGTTTCGCCCGGATTTTGCGGGTGCAATTTTGTTCATCCATTGAACTAACCAGTCGAAAATTTATGTCAGACTCATCAATTGACATGAAACAAAAGAGTCCATGCACGGCAGAATTCAAGGCGAATGGCGGTTTTAGCGGGAGTCCATTGCCAAATGATTATTTTGTAACCGGCGGCTGGTTGGCGGCAAAGGGGAGTTTTCGCCATCGTGAAATTCGCGGGCAAAAGTTTTGTCGGCAAGACTGGCGTCCGCCGGTCAGCTTCACGGTGGCGGTGAAATCGAACCTGCTGCCGGGGAAATTTCCTCCGATGATTTCAACCATCCTTTTGCCCGCATTTCGAGGTCATGGTCATCGTCATCATTTTGCCATTGTAAGGATTTATTACCGAGAAATGCGATTTATCGATGGTTTTGCCCGGATTGTGACGGTGCAATTTTGCGCGCCTGTTACACAAGGTAGTCGAAAATTTATGTCAGACTCGTCAATTGATATGAATCAAAAGAGTCAAGATACGGCAGAAACAAGGTCGGTGGCGCTTTGGAAAAACTGAAACATTCCATGTTCACCGCTGTCGCTCATAAAAATCTGACGGATGCCCGGAAGTATTTCGACGAGCATCTGGCGCAGAATGATTACTACGCCGCCGGGGAAATCCGCCCCGGACAGTGGATGGGCGCGGGCGCGGAACGCTTGGGGTTAAAGGAAAATGTCACGCGCGAACAATTTCACGCGCTCTGCAAAAATCAAAATCCAAACGATGGCGAACGGCTGACGCAGCGAAGCCAGAAGGAAGGCCAGCGCCGGGTGTTTTATGATTTCACCTGTTCCGCGCCAAAATCGGTTTCGGTGCTGGCGGTCACACTGGACGACCCGCGATTGATTGAAGCGCATGAGGCAGCGGCCAAGCTCGCGTTTCGTGAACTCGAAACTTTCGCTGCCGCGCGGGTGCGGAAACAGGGCAGTCGGACGGATCGGACGACGGGCAACCTCGTAGCGGCAGCCTTCGTGCATGACAGTTCCCGCGCGCTTGATCCGCAGTTGCATACGCATTTCACGGTGTTCAACGCCACGTTTGATAAAGAGGAGCGTTGCTGGAAGGCATTGGAAGCGCGCGGCATGTATGACGCGATTCGCTATGGCACGGCGGTATATCGGAATGAACTGGCCAAACGGGTGCAACAAATCGGGTATCGCATTGTCCCGGCCAAACACGGTTTTGCAATCGAGGGCGTGGGCGATGAAATGCTGAAACGATTTTCCAAGCGTGCGCAGCAGCGTGACGCGGTGGTGAAGGAAATGGAAGAAAAGTTGGGGCGCAAACTTTCCAACGACGAAATTTCCCATGCGGTGCATCAGAGCCGGGCAAAGAAAATCAAGGGCATTTCAACGGCGGAAGTGCGCCAGCGGCAGTTGTCGCAATTGTCGGATGACGAACGGCAATCGCTGCAAACACTCCGCGCGTCGGCCCATTCAACCCGCCTGCCGCGAATTGCGCTGGTGGAAAACCAAGCCCTGAACCATGCCGTCGCTCATGTGTTCGAGCGCAAATCGGTCGTGCCGGAACATGAATTGCTGAACGTGGCATTGTCGCATCACCTGGGTGCGGTGGATTTGAACCATTTGAAAGGGGCGGTGAAGCATTCACCGGACTTGGTGAAAACAGAACGCGGATTTTCAACCAAGCAAATTGTGGCGACGGAATTGGATTTAATTCAGACGGTCAACGCGGGCTGCGATTCGGTTGCGCCGTTGCATCCCGGCTACCGGCCTGCCGACTGGCTCGGCGAAGATCAACGCCGGGCGATTTACCATGTCCTGCGGACCAGTGACCGGATTACGGGACTCAAAGGATTGGCAGGCAGCGGCAAAACCACGGCGTTGCGCGAACTGGTCGCCGCCTGCAAAGAGGCGAAGATTGAACCGTTGTTTTGCGCGCCAACGGCGGCGGCAACGGACGTGTTACGCAAAGAGGGATTCGAGGCGAAAACACTGCAAAGCCTGCTGCTGTCAAAGCCGGTTCCGACCGAACGGCAATTGATTGTCTTGGATGAAGCTGGGGCGGTGGGGATGGACGACATGAAACGGCTGTTTAATTGCGCACGCGATGCGCGAATCATTTTGTCCGGTGATACCGGGCAGCACGCTTCGGTTGCGCGCGGCGATGCGCTGCGAATTTTGGAGCAGCATTCGGATTTCAAGTCCGGCCAATTGACGGCCATCCGGCGGCAACACCAAGCCGAATATCGCAAGGCCGTGGAACTGGCGGCGCAGAAACGCACTGTGGAAGCCTTCGCGCAATTGGAACGCATGGGCGCGGTGGCCGAATTTTCGGACGGTGAACTTCACGGTTCGGCGGCGAAATCGTATTTGAAAGCGGTGACGGAAAACAAGTCCGTGCTGCTGGTCGCGCCGACGTGGAATGAAATTGAAGCGGTGACGGAAAAAATTCGGGCGGAATTAAAATCGGCTGGCCGTTTGGCTCTGGAAGAAAAGGCATTTCAAGTTTTCGATTCGCTCTCGTGGACGGAAGCGCAGAAACGGGATGCGCGGCAATACCGTCCCGGCATGGCCATCCATTTTCATCGGCGCGGACATGGTTTTGAGAAAGGTGAAACGGTGGCGGTGGTCGCCGTGGAAAACGACTCGCTCAAAATTCAACATGGAGATGGCACCGAAAGCTTTTTTCCATTGGGCGCGGGTATCGCCTGCGATGTGGGCGAGAAGCGGAAATTGAAAGTGGCTGCGGGTGACAAGCTGTTGCTGCAATCGAACTGGCAAAAAAAGTTTGTGAACGGCGAACTCGTCGAGGTAACGGCCATTCAGGGCGATTCTGTTTTGCTGGCTGATGGCCGGGTGATTCCTGCCGATTATCGCACGTTCACGCATGGCTACGCCGTCACGTCGCACGCCGCCCAGGGCAAGACGGTGGCCGAAGTTTTACTGGTCGCCTCGTCGCGCTCGCTGCCCGCCATCAATCAGGAACAATTTTACGTCAGCATTTCGCGTGGCCGCGAGCGTTGCCAGATTTTTACCGACGACAGCGACTTGCTTCGCTCGCACGTCACCGATTCCAGTGCGCGGCTGGCGGCCATTGAAGCCATGCCGCAGCGTGACTTCCTTCAAACCATTTTGCAACGTGGCAATCATTTTCTGAAACGGTTCCGCCAGCGCCTTGCCCAATCTATTTCAACGGAAACAACTGAAAGGAGTAACCATGAAATCAAGCCAACTGAACACCAGCGACAATCCACCCGCCATATCAGCGTCTAGCCCGCGCGATAATCCCTGTCTTGAAAGGGATTCCACCATCGCCGCGCTGGAAGCCGTTGCCGATAGCGGCATCAGCTATCTGCTGCCTTACGCACAATTTTTGTATGCGGAAAAAATTCCCAACCCGGCCTTGGAAAAGGAGCCGGATGCGCCGCCGGAAAAGATGCTGATTCATTTTGCGTGTGCCGATGTGGTCGTCCTGGGCAGCGGCCTCAAACGGCTGGAACAAGACATCCAGAAGTATGAATTGAAGTTTGTGAAGTCGGCGGATCGGCGGTTAGCCGCCACATTGAAAACCCATATTGCCGCCGTCACCGTCACTTTAACCAAGGAAAATGTATGACTACTGATTCACCGTTAAACATCCAGCCATTGGAAAAATACCATGCCACCATGACCAAGGAGGAAGTCGCCGAGGCTTTGGGCGTCGCTAGGCATATCATTCCACCGCTGTCGCGGGCAGGCTTGATTAAACCATTGGGACATCCGCAGAAATACTGTGTGAAACATTATTCCCGCGACCTGCTTGCCAGGAACTTGGCGGATGTGGGCTGGCTCGACAGGGTGGTGGCCGCCATTCACAAGCATTGGCGCATTAAAAACGCCCGCAAGCGTGCGCGGCAGGCGCAATTGAATGGGCAACCGGCGGCATCGGCGTAATGAAGCGGGCGAGTCCGTTACGCGGTAGCGACCGGCGGCGCGGCGAGCTGGTGGCTCAGAGTTTCCGCGCCGCCGCTCGGCTGGCCAAATAGCCACGCTTCACAGAACACTGGTTTAATCCGGGCCATCATCCGGCGGGTCGCATTCGTGGATGATGATCTGCGGCGGTGGTGGTGTGTGCGGCTGAATGATAATGCCGATGCTGGCACTGACGTGCGGTTGATTGGGGAGTTTCCGGCGCAACCCGCCGCTGAACACCCAAGCCAGCACCAACAGGGACAGCCAGACGAATACGAGATAAAAATACACGCCGTATTCTTCAAGCATTCCATCCAGAAAGTGGAACACCGGGTCAAGCACTGTGGCAGGATTCAAGTTCATGTGATTTCCTCCGGTTAGGCGCTGGCCATCACTGGCTCAACGGTCTTGGACATTTCCGCGAACTTGGCGCGCATCCGTTCGTATTCGCTCAAGGAAGGCATTTCTACCTCGGCTTTGCGCGAATACGCCCGCGTCATGGCTTTGCTGTTATGTCCAAGATTCACTTGGGCATACCGTTCGGGATAGCCTGCCGTCTTTGCCCGTTCCGCCCAAGCGTAACGGTAGCTATGCAGCGAGACGCCTTTGATACCAAGTCCATCGCAGCGTTGCTTGAACTCCGTGGCGCGGTCGCCCGCACGGACGGTTCGCAGATAGGGAAACAACGGGCCGCTGCCCGGCAGATCCCGCAGGATTTCCGCCATGTCTTCATCGAAGCGCATGATGGCAACCGTGTCGGTTTTCATCCGCTTGTAGCTGATGACGTGAGTGTCCCAATCCACATTCTCCGCCTCAAGGAATGCCAAGTCCGATTGCGACGCGCCCAGGTGCCACGCCAGTTTGTAGAACGCCTTGCGTTCGGGATTGGTTTCGCGGGCGACAATGGCCAGATGTTCGGCCAGTGTGATGCCACGCTTTTCCTTGAACTCGACTGCCGGCCAGCGTTTCTTGGCCAGCACCGGCCACGGCAGCCAGGTCATGTCCAAGGCGAAGTTGTGGATGCGCCGCAGATAGACGTTGGTCGAAACTTTTCCGGCTTCCAGCACGCGCAGAAAATGTTCCGGGCGGGTTTCCAAAATCGGCAAATGCCGGATGCTGTCGAACGCTTTGTCCTTGATGGCCGTCTGCCAGCGGTCTTGGGTCTGGTCTTTTTTGAGCTTCACCAGTTCGTCCATGACAAACTGCCAGTTGCGGGTGGCGATTTGCGGATCACTCGCCGCCAGATACGCGCGGGCGATTTGCAGGTTCACGGCGGGCTGCTGCTCGGCTTCCTGACGCGAATGGAACAGCCGGATTGCGGTGGCGTGGTCGGTCGTGTGCAGGCTGTCCTGCTTGCCGGTCACGTCGTCATGAATGTAATACCGTCCACCTTTTTTCCGTTTATAGAGTCTGAATCGTTGTTTCATAACTGTGTTCACAGTGATGAGGTTACGACGATTGACCTCGACTCCGGTAGGGAGCAGGTGGGAGTTACGCAGGGCAGGCCAGAGTTAAATTTTGCTGGCACTTCCGCTGGCACTCATCTGTGGAAGTTTCCAAAACCTTTCAGTTCCAACTGATTAGGTTTGGAGGCGAGGGTCGGAATCGAACCAAATCAGCGGCTTTATCAAAAGCCATGCTGTCATTCCAAAGTCCCCGCCAGAACGCAAGATACAAATACTACGCTGCTAACATTGAGAAAATCGCAGGTTTTTGCGTTTCTGTCAAGCCCCGGCATTAACCGTCTGAAACTCCAAAATTACTCCGGCACTACTCGGTTGAAACTCCGCTGCTGGCAGTTTTGCTGGCAGTCAAAGACACAAAATATCGGACTCTAAATTACAAAAATAGAAGAAATTCGTGACTAAAAACTTGTTGAACTTGGGAGAAAAATTCACAAAAAGCAAGCTGACGAGGTTCTGACGGCAGGTTAAAATCGTGCGAAGAGATTAAATATGAAAACCGCCCTTCTCGAAATCGAGGCCGTCTTGAGCAATGCAACCGCCGAGTTGTCCATGCCAAACCCAAATGTGGAAAAGGCAAAACAGGGCATTGAGGTTGCCAGAAAAAAGCTCTTGGATTTTGCGGAGGGTCAATCTGGCCGCGATCCGCTGCTTGAAGCCAAACGCAAACTGGCCCTCGTTTATCTCGGAATGGCGAAGAATCAATTCTCCGACGCTGACACCGAGATTTTTTCCATACTCGCCAAGGAACGGATGCTGCAAGATGAGTTGGAACGAGCACGAAAGAACAATTGAGCGCCGCTGGAAAACAGCGGCATGAATTACAACAACGAAACCAAAGAACACAAAATCAAGCTGCGCAATCTCCGCGACCGTGAATGTGTGCTTGTCCACTGCGAACGGGGTTTTCGCCGTGTGACGCTCCAGCCGCTCGAAGCCGACGGAACGGTTGCAAAATGGTTTTCGTGGTGGAAACGGATTGCTTTCTGATCACCGGCGTGGGCGAATCCGGCCTAGACTCCTGACTTGCAGCGAGTCCGCGCGAACTGCATTCTCTTGCTGAAACATGTGGCTTGATGACGCTTTTCAACACCTTGGCTGGCCGAAACCAGACCAAGTGAAATCCCCCTCTGGCGGCGGGCCGAGCCACTACGCACGCCAAGTTGAGCAAAAGATTGGCGCGGCTTTGAAGCGGCGATGCTCGTTGAACGGGGTGCAAACCGGCATCCTCACTGCCGACCCCGCTGCGGATTCAGCCGAATCACCGCTCGCAATCGTATTGCAATTCGACCAGCCCGTGAGCGATGATGTGCTGCGGGAAGCGCATCGGTTGTGCTGGAATTTTTCCCGAACGGCGCTCTTGGTTACGCTCGAACCCAACCGGATTCAGGCTTGGACTTGCACACTCGCACCCCGAAAAATTCACCGACTCAATAAGTTTCGCGTCTTGCCACCGTTGGAACTGGCTAAAGGTGAAACACCCGCCAGCGTTCTGCAAACTGAAGCAGCCCAGGTATTGCATTGGGTGAACCTCATCAGCGGCGAGTTCCTGCGCCAGCACGAATCCAAATTCCGCAAAGAGGAACGCGCCGACGCGCTGCTAGTTTCAAATCTCCGCGCGGTTCGCAAGCAATTGTTGGCCGCCGGCCTCGACCGTGACATCTGCCACGCGCTGCTTGCGCGTCTCATCTTTACGCAGTTTCTTTTTCAACGCACCGATAGTGACGGGCGGCCCGCCATCAGTCAGACCACACTTGCCGGACGTTTTGACGGCGCTCTCAAGAAAGTTTATGAACACGCGACTGCGCTTGGTAAAATCCTCGAATCAAAGGAGGAAACGTATGCGCTTTTTCACTGGCTTAACGAAAAATTTAATGGTGATCTTTTTCCCGGCAAAGGACAAACTGAAGAAGAGCGTGAAGCCGAGTGGAAACGAGAAAAGCGCAACGTCACGCTTGCTCACCTGAACATTCTTGCCGAATTTGTTTCTGGAACGATCAATCTTGATGACCGTCAACAGTCCATGTGGCCGGAATACTCCTTTGACACATTGCCCCTCGAATTCATCAGCAGTGTCTATGAGGAATTCCTAAACGAAGATCAACTGCAACTCAGCGCCTACTATACCCCGCCACATCTCGTGGATTTTGTGCTGGACGGCGTCCTGCCGTGGGGCGGCAAGGAGTGGGATTTGCAGATAATTGACCCCTGTTGTGGCTCGGCGATTTTTCTCGTCAAAGCCTTTCAACGGCTGGTGCAGCGTTGGAAAAACGCGCATCCGGGAGAAGAACCACGAGTGGACGACCTGCGTGGATTGCTCATGAATAATTTGCTCGGCGTTGATGCGAGCGGCGAGGCCATTCGCGTCGCCTCTTTCAGTTTGTGCCTCGCCCTCTGCGATGCCATTGACCCCAAGCACTACTGGAAGCAAACACTTTTTCCGCCACTTCGCAGCGTGCGACTCATTGAAAGTGATTTCTTTGCAGAGAATCACGAAGCGTTTCGGACAAAGGAAAAGGGTGACGAGCGAACGTGGGATTTGGTGATCGGCAATGCTCCGTGGCGCGGTGGAGCTTTGGAAGATGATTCTCCAGGTATGAAATGGGCGAAAACAAATGGTTGGCCGGTATCAAATCGAAATCCTGGACCGCTGTTTCTCGCCAAAGCCGCCGCTATCACAAAGCCAAAGGGACGCGTTTCAATGATACAACCAGCGGCCACAGTATTGTATCAGCGTAGTTCAGAGGCAACCGATTCACTGCGGCGCAAGTTGTTGGAGGAATTTTCTGTCGAGGAGGTTGTCAGCTTTGCTCATCTGCGCTGGCAGTTGTTCAACGCCAAATCGCCGACGTGTCTGGTGACACTGCGCCCTGCCAAGCCATCCGCCAACGCGGAAGTGACTTACATTTGTCCGAAACCTCAATACTCATCTGAGGATGACACTACGATTTCAGTAGAACGGAATGACATCCATCAGATTTCCAACGGCGAGGCGGTGAATAATCCACTCGTATGGTCGGTGCTTCTTTCCGGCTCTCGACGTGACCTTGATTTAGTTTGCCGACTCCAAAAGAACTCTACGCTCAACAAGCTCAGGGCTGAGTCGAAGGAGCGAGCCACTGAAGGGCAAGTATTATTGATTCGACGGGGCTTTGACCGCGGCAAGTCGGGGCAGGATGAAGTGCTGGAGATCGTGGGACGGAGAATTCTTGAGACTCCAGACTTCCCGGATCAAACAGAAATGTGGATTGATGCAGACAGCTTGCCTAAAAACACGAACCCAAAAGTTTATAGCACTTCTGATTTCACTGCTTTTGAAATTCCACAACTGGTAATCAAGCAAAGTTTGATAAAGGCACGCGGCCTATTTCAGTCAGCTTTGGTTCGGCCCGGTAGGGATGGTAAAGGAATTTTGGCTACTCAAAGTTATGTATCAGTGCATCAGTTTCGTGAAGGAGACGAGTGGCTGCGCGCGGCACACCTTGCATTCAGGAGTCGCCAGTCTGCCTACTATCTTGCTCTGACAAGTCGTTTATCATGGGATCGTGGTTCGGCAAGGGTCGGCGATATACTCGACGTTCCAATTCCAACCCCCAATCCCAAACTGGTCGCCGATGACGTTGATCTAACCGATGTGGACGCGCTCGTCGAACAAGCGTTCGGCTTGAGAGAACCAGAGCAAGCATTGATCGGTGATTTGTTGGACTTCGTTTATCGCGAGGGCGGACGTGAAGGAAATGAACGGCCCGGACGTGCATTCACGCTTCGCGATAGTCCAAACGAGCCTGGCGACCTTCATCACTATGCCGACTTTCTGCTCAAAACTTTGCGGGCGACTTTTGGCAAAGATCGGGCGGTGCGCGCCACGGTTTTTGAAGAGTCGCCAGCATACAACCGGTTGCCGATTCGCATGGTTGCCATCCATCTCGACTGGCCGCAGCGTCGAACGCTGCTGACCAAAGAATCCATGCCCGCCGGCCAGCTTCGTAGGGAAATGGCAAAGTTTTACAAAGACCAGCTTGGCGTCCGCACTCGACAAGGTTCGCCGATCACATCGGGACTGGGCTTTCAACGCGTGGCGCGGCTATTCATAACCCACCAGCCCGAAATCGGTGTAAAAATTCCCACGGTGTTTTATCTGAAACCCGACCAGCGCCGTTATTGGACTCGCTCCCAAGCACTCCGCGATGCTGATGAATTGGCTGCCACGATTATTGCGAGCAGCCAGCGACATCGCACAAAAAAATGAGCCGCCGCGCGCCGACAATTCTTGATGATTTGTTCCCGGACACATCACCGGAATTTGCGGCTATCGCCGCCGCGTGGCCCAAGCACGTCGTTGTGGAAATGTTGACGCTGGTTTGGGATGCCTTCGACAACTTGAAAGATTCGCCCAACTTCAAGTTACTAGATTTCTCAAAAGACTATGCGCAGCTTGAGCGCAGCCTAACTGACTTGCACATGAGTGAAGTCACATTACTTTGGAAACGCGGTTCGGGGTTTGAATCCTTCATTCCGCAACATGAACCATGGGAATTTGAAAATCTCTCGGGGCGTTCCGCACGACCGCCATCGGGTGACATCGGGTTTGTGCTTCGCGAAAATCGCCGCCTGCGCTGGTCTGTTGAAGCAAAAGTTTTGAAGTCATCCACCGACATTTCCCGCTACCTCGGCGATCTGAACAAATACCTCGAAGGCAGGAGTTCTCCCCTTGCAACCGAAGGTGCGTTGGGTGGATATGTGATGAACGGAAAACTCGAAGATGTTTTCAACGCCCTCCAAATCGAAATGAAGGTAGTTTTGAAGTCATCAGTCGAATTTTCCTCGCGCGCCCATCGCACCAGCGAACATCTGCGCGACAAGAGCAAAATTCCACCCGCAACTCCGCCCGAATTCGTTTGTCATCACATGCTGTTCTCGTTGAACTAACATCCGCTCCTCAAGTAACAGCGTAGCGAGAAGCCAGCCCCGCCAGTGTCATGTTTCCAGTAATGGCATCATGGGGAATCAGAAGGTATCGCCAGGTCTTCCCGCCGTGCTCCTTTGCATGTTCCGTGGCGTGTTTGCACCATTCGAGCGTTGCGGTTTTCTTGGCGAGGACTTCCGGGTTTTCCATTTGATCGGCTCGCTTGGGTTCGCAAAGGAAAAGTCCTGTCTCACTCTCCACCACAAAATCCGGCTCGTAAGCCTGATCCTTGTGGTAATAAATCTGGAACTGGCCGCGCGCGGGCTTGAACCATTTCAGCACCGCGTTGTCGTCTTCCAGAATCACCGCGAAGCGACGTTCTGAATCCACGTCGAACTTTTGGATTTCGTAGAGGCATTTACGGAAACCGCCAAAGAGATACTTCTTGATGTTGGTCGGGTCTGAAACCGTTTGCCTGACGGGACGAATCTCATCTGCGACACTGGCCGTGTAAGCATTGGTTTTCAAGGTGGAGAATCCCTTGCTAACCGTCACGCGATAGCCCGCCGCCTTTTCCCAGCGATGCGCCTGCATTTGCGCGTGAATCAGCGCCGCCAATTGCTGCTGATGATATTGCAGCACGTTCACCGCATCATCTTCCGAGAGATAGCTGCGCAGATGCTTCACCAACTGGCCGGCCAGCTCGTAAAGCAAGTCGGAGTGCGCGTCATAATTCACGTCATCGAAATCAATCAGCGCCCGGACGATATAATCTTCGGGCCGCGCTTCCTTCGCACCGCCGCTGATGTTCTTCAGAAATTCCTGCGTTGCCGTCCGCAAATGCTGAATCAATAATTCGCGGCTCACCGGCTGAAGGCGCACGGAAGCACAATCGAGCGTGAAAGATTTGAAGCCGCTCGCGACTTCGCCAGTCGGTGCAACCACGATTTTGGGAATATCAATCGTCTGTTCAACGACGAGCTTCGTTGTTTTTGCCACAATTGCCGCGATGTCCGGCTTCTCGATGATCCCGGTCAACTCCGTTTGCGCGGGCGGCACATAGGCCGTTTCGACTTCGCGAAGAATCAATGCCTGCACTTCCTTTTTTTGCAGGAAACTCGCCTGCGGCAAATTCTCGTGTTGCTGGATAACCTTTACGGCAATCTCGGCAATTTTTCGCTCTTGTTCCGTGGCAAATAACGGAGGTGATGGTTTTTCTCCGGCGGCAGCGGATGTTGCCGAGGGCTGACCCGAAATCTTCGACAAAATCGTCGGCTGCGCGATGACTGTCTTCATCGGCTGTAAATCATTCGCCGGATCGAGAATGACCTGTGTGAGACGAACGGGTGAATCCGGCTTGTTCGCTTCGTCCACGATTTCCTGAAATTTGTCGTGAGCGATAATGTTCAGCCGGTCCACGGCGGTCACGCCGGTGCGGACGCCATACGGCAGACGCAAGCCGCGCCCGATGGATTGCTCGATAAGGATGCGTGCATTGGCCGCGCGCAGCGGGACGATGGTGTAAAGATTGTTCACGTCCCAGCCTTCCTTGAGCATGTTGACGTGGATGACGATTTCCGTTGGCTCGTCCAGGTTCTCAACCTTCAAAAGCCGCTCAATCATTTCATCTTCCTTCGCGCCCGTCTGACTGGAATCCACCTGAATGACGCGATCCTTGTAACGGCCGTCGAAAAACTTTTCGGACTGGATGAGGTCGAGCAATTCCTTCGCGTGCGTGATGTCGCGCGCGATGACCAGCACGAATGGCTTCACCAACCGCACCTCTTTCTGGCGCGAGTAAGTCTCCAACTCCACCTTCGTCGCTTCGTGCATCCGAATGCCATCTTCCAATTTCAGCCGCTCCAATTGTTGCGGCGTGAATTGTCGCGGGTCGAAATTGCGTTGCGTCACCACCGCCGGTTCTTTCACGAAACCATCGGCCAGTGCGCGAGCCAGCGGGTAGTCATAGACCACGTTCTTGAACGGCGTCGCGCCTTTGCCCGTTTCCGTGAACGGCGTGGCCGTCACTTCCAGGCCGAGCATCGGCTTGAGTTCATTGATGGCGCGGATGCCTGCCGAGGCGCGGTAACGATGCGACTCGTCCATCAGCATCACCAGGTCGGGCAAACCGGCGAGGTAATCAAAATAACTTTGCCCGATGTATTCCGAGAGCCGTTTGATGCGCGGAGAACTGCCGCCGCGCACTTCGGAATTGATCTTGGAAATGTTGAAGATGTTGATGCGAACCCGAGTCAATTCAGCAAACCCACCGGCTCGCTGGTCGTAATTGTCGCCTGTAATGATTTCGGGCGTATCCGTCGCAAACTCTGCTATGCCCTTGAACACATATTTGGGCGTGTTGGGCGTGAAGTCGGCAATCAGCTTGTTGTAAATCGTCAAGTTCGGCGCGAGAACAAAAAAGTTGTTGATGCCTTTCGCCAAGTGTAGGTAGGCGATGAACCCGCCCATCAAGCGTGTCTTGCCTACGCCTGTCGCGAGCGCGAAACAGATGGACGGGAATTCGCGCTCGAAATCCGTCACCTTGGGAAACTCCGCTTTGATTGCCGCGAGCGCCGCTGCCACGTCCGGGTTCTTGGACGGCGAGACAATCTCCGTGATGCGGTCAAGAATTTCCAACGACTCGCGCTGCGGGGTGCGGAGGCTCATGCGACCTGCAATGGCATTGACGTGGCGGTTCACTTCTTTACCTCCTCGCCAAAGAGAGATTGTTGACCCGGTTTGGGCGGAGCTTTTGGCAGGTTCTCCACTTGCAGGCTGTAATCATCGTGACCCCATTCGCACTTGGAGAGGACGGCTTTGGGAATCTTTTTGATTTCGAGATGCGGGTAATTCTCCAGCTTGCCCCGGAATGAACCGCAACAAACCAGCAGCGAACGACTCGACCCGACTTCATCGTTCAACTCCGTCAGTTGTTCCCGCGAAAGATGCTGCGTGGTGACGTAGATGAAACTCTTTTCCGAGGAATTGCCATGCTGCCAATAAACCGCATCGCTCGGCGCGTAAATGTAGCCTTCCAATTTGCAGACAGCTTCGGCCAGCATGTCGGGATTGAATTCCTTGTTGATGACGAGATTGCCCCACTTGTCTTCTTTGAGCAGCGACGGTGCGAGCTTGAAGTAACGGAATCCGCCGCCGCCTTTCCAGTCAACGGCTTCGGTGATGCCGCCGGGGTCTGCGCCATCAACCACTTTCTTCATGCGTGGAATGATGTGCGTGTGGCAATGCTCGCCCAGCTCAACCATGATCCAGCGACGCCTCATTTTGTGCGCAACTGCGCCCGTTGTGCCAGACCCGCCGAATGAGTCGAGAACCCAATCGCCTTCGCTCGTGCTCAGTTCAAGAATCCTCATTATCAAACGCTCAGGCTTTGGCGTTGCGAACACATCTTTGGGGTTGAATGCCATGACTTCACGTTTCGCGTCTTGGTTATCTCCAACTTCGGTCCTAAACCAAATCGTCTTCGCCACAGTCCCGTCTTGGACCTCAGAGAGGAAACGCTTCACAGCCGGAACATTGTTGCCTTCCGATCCGAACCAAACTCGGTTTTCGGCAACGAGTTCTTCAAGACGTTCCTTGCTGAATCGCCAGCATGTTCCGGGAGGAGGCATCACCTTTCGACCAGACGGCGTGACGATCTCATATATGTTGGCCGAAAAGCCCGTCTTAGCGAATTGAGCACCGCGTTGACCACCAGTGAGACTCGCCGTGAAGTCTCCGGGTTTCCACGGACCTCTCGGATCATTGTCTGCATTTCGATACCTAGCGTCCATTTCGTCCGTTCGAGGGAGCTTTAACGGACGCCAGATTTCTTTGCTTTTAGCGAAGACCAAGAGATGGTCATGGCTATCCGAAAGCCAAATGGCGTTGTTCTGTGGGGAGTATTTTTTCTCCCATATAACATTGGCGACGAAGTTGGTTCGCCCAAAGACTTCGTCGCACAAGACCTTCATGTAGTGCGCTTCATTGTCGTCGAGGGTTATCCAGATTGAGCCGTCATCGGCCAATAGGTTACGCAGTATCTCTAGGCGATCTCGAATCAACGACAGCCAAAGCGAATGCTCCAAGCCATCGTCATAATGCGCAAATGCACTGCCTGTGTTGTAAGGGGGGTCAATGAAGATGCACTTGATCTTGCCGGCAAACTTCTGTTCAAGCGCCTTGAGCGCGAGCAGATTGTCGCCAAAAATCAGCTTGTTGTCGAAAAAGTCGTTCGCCTTGACGCGATGCGGCGCGTGGCAGGACATGGCCGGATCTTCCAGCAGAATACGCGGCTCAAGCTTGGGCCGGTTTTCCTTCCCAATCCACGTCAATTCCAGTTTTTGTTTGCGCGACACGCTCATGTTGTAGCCGAACGCGGTGGTGTTAGCGAGACTGCGGTTGGCGCTTGAGTCGGCGGATTTGGCGCAACAGACGCGGCCTGTTCCCGTGCCGAAATAGCGGCCATGACCTGCCGCGACAATTGCACCGCATCGGTGACGTTGCGCGACAACGCCAAATATCCCTTGGCCGAAGGGAAGCGCAGCACCTCGTTGTAAATCAGCGTGGCGAAATCGTTCAACTCGCGCGATAGCGTCGTCTTGTCGTTTTCGATATTCAGGTCTGGATTCCGCAACACGCTCGATTTGCGGGCGAGGATGTGCAGGATAAAATAACGGAGATGCCGGTAAAATAGTTTTTCGCGTCCGATTTCATTCGAGGTCAAAATGGCATCAAGGAAGCGATAAGCGCGGACAGCCCGACACACCGAAACCGCCGAGGTGTTGTCCTTGAACAGTTCGGGGTAAATCGTCCCTTTCCGGTCGAGGACTTTGCCGATTTCCTTTTTGACCGCCACCGCGATTTCCGTTTTGCCGCTAAAACAGGCGAGCGCGACAGCCGCTTCTTCCAGCTTGAACGTGTTGTCATCCCGGCGCTCGGCTTCGACCGACGGCTTGATGTGGTAGGTGATGCCGGAAATCGCAAGTTCGCGCTGAAGCCGGACTTGGTTCTTGTCCAGCGCGGCGAAGTCCACCAGGCGCACTTGATTCTGAAAGTTGCGGGCGTAAGTGACGCGCGTTCCAAAATCGGCAGGCGCTTGGGCCAACTCAACCAGGGTAATCAACACCCGACCGACCGAATCGGTGAGATTCATTGTCCGCGCCAGTCCCGCGATACTGCCGACGGTTTGCGCGCCGTTCACAATGGAGAAGCCTTCAACTTCAAATTCACCCTTGTCAGGTTTTGCGGTGGGCTTCGGAGTAATCCTCGTGCAAATGGCCGTCAGCCCGTTGTTCAAATAGAACAGGTAAGCAGGCTCGTCACGCAGCGTCGTCGCAATGGCGTCATTCACGCCGGAAGAACCCATGTAGTAGCGAATGTTCCGCTCAAAAAGCGCCTTCGCGTGCTGGTCGTAAAGGGCAGCCAATTGAGCGACGGAAATCTGTCCGTAAAATGCGCGGAGAGGCGACCTCACTGGATACCAATTTTCGAGCGTCAGGGTGACTCTTATTGGAGCATGAACGTGTTCGGAGATTAAAAGACCATGCGCCCGGTCTATCGTAAGCAATTCGACACTGAGGCGGTCAGGGTGATGCTGGTTCAGTTCAGCGCGGAGATCATCAACGTCACGTTGGGCATGAGCCGCCAAGGTGTTGCCTGTCCACGCCACCACCGCGACAACTTTCAGGTGCGTCTGTTCCAAAGCATCCTCGACTTCGGTAAGCTTTTGTTGAAAGGCGTCGTTGAATCGGTTGTATTGTTGGTTGAGGAGGTCGCGAATGCCGTCCGCGAACTTCTTCATTTCGCCTTGGTCTGGCGCTCCACCGTCGGCCTTGAACTTGGATTGCACCAAGAACAGGCGATTGCCAGGACGGTCGAAAAAAACAGCATCAATCCCGTTGTCATCGAAATCGTCAATCACCGTCGCGGCAGCGATGGAATTATCCACGTCGGCAAGTTTGGCAATGGCGAACGCCGCGAGAGAGCGGGTCAATTTGTTCTGCTCCACCTGTGGGTCATTCCAGCCCGGACGATTCAGATTTGGAAGAAATGCAAAGAAACGCGCTTTGAGGACTTCGGTGAGTTGGACAACCTTTGGATCAGGCTGGGGCATCTTCGCCTCCTTCCTGATTCATTGCTGCAACCGGAGCGCCGGGTTGGACCAACGGGTGAAGCTCTACCTTGCCACACCCGCATTGCCAAAAACTGCCGGACGGTTTGCTTGTCGGAAACGCCTCGCAGTCCGCGCAGACCAGCACTTCGGCCAGTGCCAAAACTTTTGTCCCGAATTCTTTGATTTCGGCGTCAGTGATTTCGCTGCCGAGATTGTTAAAATGACAGCCCGCCTTGTTACGAATCCATGCCTTGTTGGTAAGTTCGTCAATCAGCGCCTTGAGCAAAGTTTCGACTTTCGGCTGTCCGGCAGCACCGGGCCGGAGCGTTTTCAACAGCTTGCCAAGTTTGGAATCAATCCCCATCGCGAGCGCACCGAGCGTGTAATTGGGATCGTCCTGCCGGGCCATCTTGCAGCCGTAGTGAAACGTCAAAAAGTCGAGAACGCTTTCAAGCTGGATACCGGCCTTTGAAGCGACCGCCTGCCGATCCATTTTCGGAGCGGTGAGACAGGCGCGGAGTTCCTTGATGGCCGTGACTGCTTCGTCAGCTTGCACGCCCCATTGCAAACTCCAAAGGCGAAGTTCAATCACCTGGGTTTTCGCCGCCGGGCCACGCGCGGTTCGATAGCGGTCTTTCCACGGGCGGTAATGCGTGGTGACAATCACTTGATTGAAATTTGTCGCCTCGTCGTGCAGCAGTTGCATGAAGCGATCCAGGTGCGGCCCGTCCACCGAAGTCACCACGTCGTCGAGGACGACGATGGTGTTGTCGGTCATGAAATACTTGGCGAGCGCGAGGAACACGCAGATGCCGAGCGTGTCGAGGTGCGATTCGCTGTAATAAGCCTGCGGAGGAATTTCCGGCGCGGTCTGAAATTGCGCGTCAAATTCAAGCGAGCCAATCGCATTCGGTTTCAAATAAAAGCGAATTTTCCCGATGCCCTCTCCGGGATGCAGTTTCGTGTAGAGCTTTTCAACTTCGCCAGAAATCGCCAGAAGCACTCCCTCGACGTATGCCTTTCGCTGCTGTGAGACGATGGCCAATGCCTTGTTGAGTTTCTGCGACAGCGCGGCGAATGAAGCGGCTGTCTTGTGTTTCTCGATGTGCGTGTCGTGATGACCCTTGACGGCGTTTCGCTGGTTGATGGACTTCTGGTCGGCCAGCTTCCGGGTTGCGAGCGGTTGCTTGGACGGAAGCGTCGCAGTCAGAAGTTCGCGCGCTTTGGCTTCAAGCGGCTCGGAGGGCTGTTCGTGCGCGAGCAAGTCATCGTAGTTCGCCCACTCAATTTTCAAATCCGTGATTTCTTTCAGCGAACTGGCTTTGACCGATGCACCAAGCGTCTTGGCTCGCTGGCAAAATTCTTTCCGCGCCTGGGCGACGACGGATTCTTTACCTTCGACGCCGCGCTTGGCGGTTGTCACGGCAGTCGCAGAAGCGGACAGTTCGTTCATCTCGCCGATCCGCGCGTCCAATCGCGTGAGCAAATCGTCAGGCTTCACGCCTTGTTCACAAACCGGGCAAAGCGGCGAGTCCTTGTGGCCACCAACATATTTTTTGGCGTCTTGAAGCAGACCGAGAAGCGCGACGTTCCGCTGCGACTGCTTGGCTTCAACTTTCTTTTGCTCATCTTCCGCTTTTGTGTGCGCCGCACGAGCCGTGGCAAGTTCCGACACGGCGCGGTCGAGAGAACTGAGCGAGGTCTCGGCGTTTTGGAAGCCGGTGGAGATTTGACCAATGGAAGTGATGACAGTTTCGAGTGTGCTCAAATCTTTGGCGGCTTCCGCCGCCGCCCATTCGAGCGCGCTCTTGCCGGGTTTGCCTTCGGCTGTCCAAAGCCCTTCCAATGCGATATTCGCCTGGGTGTAGGCGCGGACGGCTTCGTTGTAATTTGCGTCAGCGGTGCGCCATGCCTCACGCAACGATTCTTCTGACTTTTCAATTCCCGGCACGGTGATAAAAGCCTTGAGCGCCTCGAATCTTTGTTTTGGCTGTGCATCCAAGAGTTGCAGGATGTTGCTCCGGCGCAGAATTCGCGCGTCGGGACAGCCGGTCGTGGGTGTAATCACCGGGCCATCTTTGGCCAACGTGGCGGTGAAGTTGCCGACTGACGCGGCGAGCAAAACTTTCAACTTTTTCGGGTCTTGCCCCAACGACGTGACGTGGCTTTTCGGCTGCGCCGACATGCTGCGATCTTCCAACGAACCGAAATGGCGGTTGCAAACGAAGTCGAGTGCGTCAGCGATGGTAGATTTACCAGTTCCGTTTTCACCGAAAACCAGAGTGACTGGCTTGGACGTGTCGAAGTTGATTTCAACGGGCTGGGTCGCACCGCGAAAACCAAACAGCGAAAGTTTGCTAATCTTGGCTTTCATTTCACGTCCTCCTTTTTCGGACGATCAGTCTCGAACGCGAGTTTCCAATCCGAAGAAGACAAAGCCCCGGCAATCAGTTTTGGTTTGAGCTTTTCCAGCGCCGATTCAGACAGCAGCCCTTGCTTCTTCAATTCAGCAAGAATGTTTTCACCAACTTGTTCATCCGGCTTTTTCATTCAACCCTCCATCGTATTGAGAACAATGTTTCCTCTTGAGCGCCCTGTTTCAAACGCATCTCGATGTCAGTCAGCAGCGAATCTTTGCGTGTATCCACGGCATCCTGTGCTTCAAACAAGCCGTGACGTTTTTCGGCACGACGTTTTTCCAAATCTTTGATGCGTTTATGCAACTCCAGTTTTTGTTCCAAACTGACGGTCAATTGCGCCTCTCGTTTGACTTCCTTGATCTCGCGGTCGAGGTCTTTTAATTCGTGTTCAAGGCTATCTTTGAGGTCGCCAGACCAGCGTTCCAATTTTTCCATCTCCTGCTCGAAGAAGCGGGCGTTCTTTTCACTCAAGCTTGCGAGGATGTCTTGCCGTTGCACGGCGAATTGTTCCTGCAAATGTTGCTGCACCGATTCACTTTCAGTCATTGGCAACTGCGTGGAAATTTCGGCTTCCAAGGAAAAGAGCCGCCGGCATTGTTCGAGGTCAATTTGCGTTCCATCGTCGGAAACACCGGCGAACAGCAACCAGTCTTCGGTTTCAATGGACGCCACGGAAAACTTTTGGAGAGACAACGAGCCACCTTTGCCGGCGAGTGATTCAAGAATTGAAATCGTTTTGGCATCGCGGGTGTAATGAAAGACAACCTCTGCCGGTTCGCACGGGAGCGCCCTACATTGCTCGATGATGCGTTGGGCAAGCGGATGACCGACACGGTAAAGATTTGCGTCCTCGACGTTTTTGCCGGTGCGATATGGGCCAGGGTGAATGTTCTCGCTGGGAAATGGATTTCTTTTGAGGACAAACGAGTGTCCGTTATCTCCGAAATCAGCGTCATCGCGCAGGAAGTAACTCGTCAGCGACCAGAGCCAGTTCTCGAAGCGATTCAGGTATTCGCTGCTTTCACGGTCCTTGATTTTAAGCTTCTCGTGAACTTCCGCGTCGAAGTTTTCCAGCAGCTTTTGCCGCGTCACGCGCATTTTCTCATCAATGTTCGTTTCCAACTCGGTTTGTAGCCGGTTGAAGTTGAACTCGATTTGTTCCGGCGTCCGGCAGGTCTGATAAATCTCGGCGATGCGTTTCTCGAAATCCACGCCCGATTCGACGCTTCCAAGCACTTCGTCACTCGCTCCGAAAACGCCGCTAAAGAGTTTGAATTTTTCGTCGAGGAGTTGATAAACACGCACGTCAGCGGCGTTGGCTTTGTTTAGAAAATTCACCACCACCACATCACACTTTTGACCGTAGCGATGGCAACGCCCGATGCGCTGCTCAATGCGCTGTGGATTCCACGGCAAATCGTAGTTCAACACCAGCGAGCAAAACTGGAGATTGATACCTTCGGCGGCGGCTTCCGTCGCAATCATAATGATGGCCTCGTCGCGGAAACAATCCACGAGAGCGGCGCGCATATCAGCGCTGGGCGAACCGGAAATACGATCCGTGCCTGCGTGTTTCGCGAGCCAGTTCCGGTAAATCTCCTTCGAGTTCGGGTCGGTGTTTGAACCGTTGAACAAAACAGTTTTTCCGGCGTATTCCGTCGTTTCGAGCAAATCGCGGAGGTATGCCTGTGTGCGTTTTGATTCTGTGAAGATGATGGCCTTCTTCTGCGCTCCCTTTTCAGTCGCGGCAACGAATCCTTTTTTTAATGCAGTCAACAACACTTCGCCTTTGGAATTCTTGACGATGGATTGGGCCAGTTGTTGAAACTCCCGCAACGAGCGGGCTTCCGACGACATCTGCTCAAGGTCTTCCGGCGTGTAAACTGGTTTCGGTTCAGCGGTCTCACCATTGTCGCTCCATTCTTCTTCCGTGCTGTCCACGGCTTCATAGTCCGAGGCGATTTCTTCCGGGGTGATTTCCTGCGGAGCTTGCTCTTTGGCGATGGTTTCCAATTTTTCCGACAACGCCGTGAGCGTCCCTGAAATGGCGTAGGTGGAAGACGCCAGAAGTTTCCGCAGAATGAGAGTCATCAGTTGCCGCTGGCTGGAGGGCAATGCAAACAGCCTATCGCGTTGCAAATAATCGGAAACGAGGTCGTAAAGCCGCTGCTCATCCGCAGTCGGGAAAAATTCCTGCACGATGGCCTTGCGGTTCGTGTAGGGAATATATTCCAACACCTGACGGCGAAGGGTTCGTTGACAAATCGGCTTGAGCCGCGCCTTGAGTTCATTGAAATCTTGCTCCGTCGTCAGACTCGAAAATTGTGCCTTGAAACTTTTAAGATCACCAAACGTGTAGTCGTCAATGATGCTGACCAGCCCGTAAAGTTCGAGCAGCGAGTTTTGCAGCGGGGTCGCGGTGAGAAGAACTTTGTGGAAATCAGCCACGGCGTTCTTGATCGCGTTGGCGATGCGGTTCGCGGGCTTATACACGTTCCGCAGCCGGTGGGCCTCGTCAATCGTCACCAAGTCCCATTGACCCTGTTTGATGTAGGCGTCTTTGGCGCGAGCGAAGTTGTAGGAGCAAATGACAATTTTCTCCTGGTCGAACGGATTGAGATTCCCCTGTTTGATTTGTTCGTTGAACGACCTTGTTTCAAGAATCACTGACGGCAGAAAAAACTTGTCCGAGAGTTCCTGATTCCATTGCTTGCGAAGATTCGCAGGAACGATGATGAGCAGCTTGCGTTTGCGTTCCGCCCATTTTTGGGAGAGCAAAATCCCCGCCTCAATGGTTTTTCCAAGGCCCACTTCATCGGCCAAGATCGCGCCTTTGGAAAGCGGCGAGCGGAACGCGAAGAGCGCCGCGTCAATCTGGTGAGGGTTCAGGTCAACTTGAGCGTCGGCCAGCGAAGCAGCGAGCTTTTCCAAGCTGTCTGACGAGCATCGTTTCGTCAGCTCGTGTGCAAAATACTTCGCGTGAAATGCTGTGGCCATGACAGTTCAATTTGATTGAAGCCTCCCCCGCGAAACGGTCCGCCTGTTTCTGAAAGAGAAACCCCAGCGTCGCAAAACCGGAATGGCACGAGCGACCTCGCGAGGCGCATCAATCCAGTTTGTGACCGCCAGCATACTACCGAAACGCCAGCGGTGAACAAGAACAGATAACCCGCCGTGACCAACGCGCTATTTGCTTCAGTGCGACGTGAAAGTTGCTCAAGTAATCGTTCGATATGGATAACACCATAAGCCGAACCTGCGGTTCCGTCCGCAGCAGCCTAGCGGCACCGGCACAACTGGCAACGGTTGTGTCGGAAGCTGCC
>Ga0302320_10001523_pt1 | contig 55584 bp, 39 predicted proteins | sample Bog_T0_3_FD_202130 | JGI IMG/M metagenome (GOLD analysis project Ga0302320, IMG submission 202130) | Peat permafrost microbial communities from Stordalen Mire near Abisko, Sweden - Bog_T0_3 | ecosystem: Environmental > Terrestrial > Soil > Wetlands > Peat | place: Sweden: Abisko, Stordalen Mire...
TGATCGACTCACCCCGGTCGCTGGTCTTTCAGCAGGCGGAAAATCGGCTGCATGCACAAAAGGCGATCTTGCTGGAACTGATGAAAGATGAGTTCGTCAAGCTGCCTGCACTCAGCGAGTTGCAGGAGTTGGCGCACGTATAGGTCAGCGTCGAGTGGCTGGCGGCTGGGAACTGGCAAGAACCTGTGACAGCTTCCGGCGCCAGCCACAAGCCGCTCGTAACGCTTATGAAGACCATGCTCCTTGCCGTCGGCGGAAACTCCCTCATCCGTGCAGGAGAAACGGGGACCATCACCGAGCAACGGGCAAACGCGCAGCGGACAGCGGCCCAGATCGTTGGCTTGATCCGTGCCGGGTACCGCATCGTGCTTACGCATGGCAATGGTCCGCAAGTTGGGGCGGCGCTGCTGCGCTCGGAGCGGGGAGCGAGCCAGGTCCCTGGGCACCCGCTGGATGTTTGTGGCGCCTCGACCCAGGGTGAGATCGGATATCTTCTGCAGCAATCGTTGGAAACCGAACTGCAGCTAGCCAATCTGCACGTGCCGGTTGCGACCGTTGTTACCCAGAGCCTGGTGTCGCCGGATGATCCCTCGATGAAGCACCCCAGCAAGCCGATTGGTCCTTTTTACTCACGCGCGGATGCCGAGGAACGCAAGCGGCTTTGGGGATGGGAGATCGTGGAAGACGCGGCCCGCGGTTATCGCCGCGTGGTGCCGTCGCCGGAGCCGATTGACATCGTCGAGCTTGAGGTCATTCGAGATCTGGTTGAGCAGGGTGTGCTGGTCATTGCCTGCGGAGGCGGAGGAATTCCCGTAATTCGCAAGAACGGAAGGTTGCAAGGCGTGGAGGCTGTCATCGACAAGGACCGTGCCTCCGCGTCGCTGGCCTCAAGCCTCGGTGCAGATCTATTTGTTATTTCGACCGACACCGACTACGTATATCTGGGCTACAAGAAGCCGACGCAGCGTGCGCTGCGGCAGGTCGCCGCCGCGGAACTGGAGGCATATGCCAGGGCGGGCCATTTTCCACCGGGAAACATGGGTCCTAAAGTTGAATCCGTGTTGCGCTTTCTGCGCCACGGCGGCAAGGAGGCCGTGATTACTTCTTGCGAGAATTTGTGCCAGGCCGTGGTTGGATCTGCCGGCACACACATTTTCCCCGATCACGATCATGCGGAAGTCGCGCGTAAGGAAGAAATCGAACTGCTGGTGGGAGGACGCTAATGCCACAGTCGACTATCATTCCCCTCAAGCCTCTCAAATCAGTTCAGCAGCCTGCTCTCGAATCGGCGCTGTGCGGAACGGCATTAAAACATGTCGTCGAATCACAGCAATTCACTGTCCCCCTGCTCATGGAACTATTCGAGCGGTCGCGCGGGATGGAGCGTGTGGTGGCGCGCGGAGGCTCGCTCGACTACCAGAACCGCATCATGGCCACGCTGTTTTATGCACCTTCCACCCGCACTCGATTCTCTTTCGAGGCCGCGATGCACCGCTTGGGCGGCAGAGTTTTGTCGACTGAACACGCGGGCGCGTTCTCTTCGGAGATCGAAGGCGAGCAGGTGGAGGACTCCATCCGGATTCTCGGCGGCTATTCCGACGTAATTGTGATCCGCTATCCCGAGGAGGATGGTGCGCGACGGGCCGCGGAAGTCTCAACCGTACCGGTGATCAATGCCGGAGATGGCAACGGCGGTCAGCATCCCACGCAAGCTCTGCTCGATCTGTACACGATTTACCGGCAGCGTCCGCTGAATGGCCTGAGCGTGGCCATTATCGGCGAGTTGGACAAGGGGCGCACGGCCCGTTCTCTGGCGTATCTGCTGGCCAAGTTTGAACGGGTGAAGATGTTCTTTGTCAGCCCGCCGCAACTCCAAATGAAGCAGGACATACTGGATTATCTCGACGAGCATAACGTCCACTACGAACTGGAGTCCGATATCGACCGCGTGATTGGCGAAGTGGATGTGGTTTATCAGACGCGAATCCGGCCCGAGCGAGTGCGGGACGCGGATGGCCTCGGAACTGGCGGCATCAAGCGCTATGCCATCGATTCAAGAGTCGTCCAGCGCATGAAGACGGACGCGCTGATCCTTCATCCGTTGCCCCGCACGGTCGAGTTGGATAAGTCGGTCGATGCCGATCCCAGAGCTATGTACTTCCGCCAGGCTAGGAATGGGCTGTATGTAAGGATGGCACTGTTGACCATGTTGTTGGAGTAGGAGCAGTCAATAGGCGATGTTTCCTGGAGGAGACAGGTAGCGGAAAAGAAATCGAGCTAGTGGTGAAAAGGATCTTATGACAACGCAATTCATAGAACAGCCCCTACGCACCCAGGACTTCGTCGAACTCGAAAACCAGTACGGAGCTCACAACTATCATCCGCTCGACGTGGTGATCGAGCGCGCGGAAGGCGTCTGGGTGTATGACGTCGAGGGCAAACGTTACCTCGATTGCCTGGCGGCGTATTCGGCGGTGAATCAAGGACACTGTCATCCCAAAATTCTGCAGACTCTGAACGAGCAGGCGCGGAAAGTCACGCTTACTTCGCGCGCATTCCGCAACGAACAGCTTCCATTGCTCTACAAGGAGCTCCATGATTTGACCGGATTCGACATGGTGCTCCCCATGAACTCGGGCGCGGAGGCGGTCGAAACAGCCATCAAGACGGCTCGCAAGTGGGGCTACAAGGTTAAGGGCATTCCCCAGGACAAGGCTGAGATCATCGTCTGCGCCAATAATTTTCATGGCCGCACAGTCACAATCGTGAGCTTCTCCACCGACGAACAATATCGCGACGGATTTGGCCCATTCACGCCTGGATTCAAAGTCATTCCATTCGGCGACGCACGCGCCCTCCGCGAAGCCATCACGCCCAACACCTGCGCCTTTCTGGTGGAACCCATTCAGGGCGAGGCTGGAATCGTCATTCCTCGCGAGGGATTTCTCCGGGAAGCGTCGGAAATCTGCCGCCAGAATCGTGTGCTGCTGATGACGGATGAAATTCAGTCTGGCCTGGGCCGAACCGGCAAACTGTTTGCCTACATGCACGAGGGAATCACGCCCGATGTGCTGATTGTGGGCAAGGCACTTGCTGGAGGCTTCTATCCGGTCTCGGCCGTGTTGGCATCGCGCGAGATTCTTGGCGTGTACCAACCCGGCGACCATGGCAGCACTTTCGGCGGCAATCCCCTGGCCTGCGCCATCGCACGGACTGCGGTGCGTGTCCTCATCGAGGAGAAGATGGTGGAACGTTCCGCCGAGTTAGGCGCTTATTTCCTGACCCTGCTGCAAACCCTGCGCAGCTCCGACCTCAAAGAGGTTCGCGGCAAAGGCTTGTGGATCGGCATCGAACTCCGCAGCCCAGCGCGTCCTTACTGCGAGGCGCTTAAGAAAGAAGGAATCCTGTGCAAAGAAACGCATGACCGGGTGATTCGCATTGCGCCACCGCTCATCATCAGCCGTCAGGAGATTGACTGGGCCTTTGAGCGAATCACGAAGGTAATTCAGAAGCACTGAATGAGCGAATAGAGATGGCCTGATCATGCCCCGGGGACCAGGCCAATGGAGAGTTTCATGCCGGGTTCGTCTGCCATTGATGATAGTTTCCAGAAGCTGCCTCCGGAGCAATTGCGCTCCGCCTTTGCCGCCTTCCTGCCCAAAGACGCTACGCCCGCTGAGCAGACCCTTGCCATTGAAGCCGGGCTACGAAGCCCGGCCGGCGCAGCTTTGCGGGACACGATGGCGAAGTGGATCGTCGACGAGATTGTTCCGGTGGAAAGGCTGGTTCCGAAAGCTTACGTGGAGTGGCGTCCACCGGTTCGGGACGCCATGATGTTCGTCATCGCGCGGCTTTCGCCCGCGCGCCTCGCCCCCAAGCTCCTCGAACAACTCGATCTTCCGTTGAACACTTCGGCTGAAGTGCGCTTATTGCGGCTCATCGCAAGAGTGCCCGGCCTGCAGAAACTGGGACAAGTTATCGCCCGCAACCGGAACCTCCGCCCGGCTCTGCGAAATGCGCTCGCCCGGCTGGAAAATGGGATTCGCGATGTCCGGCCGGAGGACGTAGTCGCGATCATTCGAAAAGAACTGGGGCCACTTCTCGAGAAATACGACGTTCGCATCGCATCGGCCATACTCTCGGAGGCCAGTGTCAGCGCGGTAGTGCGCTTCACCTGGCGCGACCCAGTCAGCGGAAAGCGGGAACGCGGTGTCTTCAAAGTTCTGAAGCCTCACATCCCCGAGTACTTTGCCGAGGACATGGACTATCTGCATGGACTGGCTCAATACTTCGGGGACCGTCACCGCCATTACGGATTTCCTGCAAACCTGCTCCCTGACACTTTCAAGAAAGTCCGGCGCCTGCTGCGGCACGAAGTAAACTTTGTCCGGGAGCAGAAGACATTACTTGAAGCATGGAGTCTGTATCGGACGATGAAGGGTGTTCGAGTGCCACGGCTGATTCAACCGCTGTGCACACCCAGAATTACAGCGCTCACAGAGGAGCGTGGGATCAAGGTTACGAGCGCGGCGGCTCGCCTGCCAGCCTCGCGCCGCAGGAAAGTTGCTGAGCAACTCATTGAAGCCTTGGTTGCAGTCCCTCTCTTGGCAGCGCAGGAGGATGCGATTTTTCACGGCGATCCCCACGCCGGCAACCTGCTCTACGACAACCGTACTGGAGAGCTGACGATCATCGACTGGGCGCTGCGGGAGCGATTGAGCCACGAGCAGCGTCGCCATCTCGCACTGTTGTTTCTGATGGTGAGTTTGCGCGACCCAGTCGGCACCTGCAACGAAGTCTTGGCTCTCAGTCAGCAGCGCGTCAGAGGAAATTCAGCGAAGGGGCAAATGATTTCGGAGTCGGTGACGCGTTTTCTTGAGGAACTGCCGGTGGTGCGTCTGCCCAGCGGCGCTGATGCAATGCTGCTCCTGGAGCGTCTTGCTATGAAGGGCGTTAAGTTCCCCGGACCCCTGATTATGCTCTCCAAAGTGATGTTCACGCTGGGTGGAATCCTGGGCGACGTGGGAGGATCCGGCAGTACGGGCTTCACCATCGCGCGTCACGTGGCTCAGCATTGGATCAAGAATCGCAAAGAGTTCCGTTTGCCGCTAATGACCAGAGATTGGATCACTCTACAGTGCAGTGCCCTGCTTTATACCAGCCGTTTGTGGCTGCAAGGTGAGCAAGCGATCTTGAACCGCCTGCTGCCCGCCGGTTCGCCAGTTCATGTCGCGTCAGCATGAGGAGGTTTCAAGCGGCATCGTTCCAGGCGTTATCGCTCCAGGCTTCATCGTTCCAATCTGTATCTTCCACCAGGGGGATAAAACTCATCGCCCGTTCGGCCAGCGCGGTAATGGTCAGGCTGGGATTGACGCCGAGGTTGGCCGCCACTACTGACCCATCACAGATATACATATTCTTATAGTTGAAGACGCGGTGGTGAGAATCCACCACGCCGTGGTTGGGAGAATCAGCGATCACGCAACCTCCGATACAGTGCGCCGTGCCAGGAACATTGAAGAGTATCTCCGGCAGCATGCTCATGGGAAAACCGCCGGTGAGTTGCGCCAGTGTCTTCGCAAAGTCGTTGGCTTTCGGTATGTAGGTAGGCACCTTCTCACCCCGGCTGACCAGAAACTTTCGGAACGGCCAGAACCAGGGGCGTTGCCAACGCATCTCGATTTCTCCATCCAGCGCCTGCATGCACAAGAGAATCACAAATTCCCGCGCCCAACCCAAGGGCTGTAGCACCCGCACCGTCTTGAATGGGTGGCGGAGTAGAGAGGCTAGAACGTTCTTCAACCACAGCGCAATCCGCTGCGGACCAGGGCGGCCATCGGTGAGGATGGTAGTCAGAAATCCCATAGTGTCGGAGCCTTTTGGATAGCGGACGGCTTCAATGTGGGTGTGCTCGTCAATGTAAACGCCGGAACCAATCGCGATGCCCTGCGACACGTCCTCGAAATAACCCGGCGTACGTGCTCCGATCAGCGATTCGGAATTGGTGCGAACATGCTGGCCCAGTTGACCGCTGATGGCCGGCAACGAGCCTCTTTCTTTGAGCTGAAAAAGTAGTTCCATCGTGCCCAGCGAAGATGCGGAGAAGACCACGCCACGGCATGTGAAGCGGCAAGGCTGCCGGTGAATCCACCTGGTGGAGTTAATCGTGGAGACTTCGTATCCCGCGCTGCCATCGCTTGCGCCGCTCAGGGGTTGAACGTTCACCACGCGTGTTTCAGGAAAGAGCCGCGCCCCGCGCTTTTCAGCTAGATACAGATAAGTAAGGTCCAGCGTGTTTTTCGCTCCATATCGGCAACCCATCATGCATCCCCCGCAGCCAATGCACGTGGTGCGCGCCGGACCTTCTCCGCCGAAGAATGGATCAGGGAAGGTCTGATTGCCCGGCTCTCCTTCCTCAGGCTCGAAGATGCCAACCTTTGTGCAGTAGAAAGTATGCCCAGAGCCTTCCGCTTCCGCAGCCTTCTTCAAGAGATAGTCAGCGGGGCCGAGGATTCTGTTTTCCGTCACACCTAACATTCGCGAGGCGGTTTCGTAGTGCCGCGGCATTTCCGCCTTCCAATCGGCTAATCCCGTCCAAGACCCCGCTTCCCACACCTTGTCAGGCGGCGAAAGCAAGGTGCTGGCGTAGGTGATGGATCCGCCACCCACCGCGCAGCCGTGAAAGATGGTGGCATGCTTGAAGAACTGCATATTGAAGAAGCCGCGCAGACCAAGGCTGGGACGCCACAACCAGCGATGGATCGACCAACTGGAGTGCGGGAGATTGTCCGGCGTCCAGCGCCGGCCCATTTCCATCACCGCTACGCGATAGCCCTTCTCCACCAGTCGAAGGGCGGAAACACTGCCACCAAAGCCGGAACCGATGACGATGAAGTCAAAATCGAATTGGTTGTTGCAGTGAGCCACACAAGCGCCTGAATACAAACCGCTCATTCACTACGCGCAACAGGAAGCACCCTCGAAAACGTGCGCGGGGATAGTTAAGGGAATCGGCGAATCCGGCGGGGGAGCGGCGACCACGGTTCGCACGATGTTGTCTGCAAGTTGCCACCAACCATGGAAAACTCGGCTTTCAGCGCTAGGCTCGCCGCTATAGCGAACCAGCAACCGGCTCCAGCCATTGAAGTCGTACGACGCCGGGAAAGGACTAACGATCACGGACCGGGTGTCGAGTCGAAGCCCGGCATGCAGCGCTTTGAGCGTGCTCTCTTTCGCGCTCCACAGCAGGGCCAAGAGCCTATCTCGATCCGCCGCGGGCCCACGCGCTACCAGTGATTGCTCTTCGATCGTGAAATAGTCGGCGACAAAAGCATCGCTGCGCGGTTCGACGAATTCCAGGTCGCACCCCATCTCGGCGCCCGACATCGCCACAGCACAAACCGCAGTCCCGGCGCGGTGGCTGAGTGAAATGGCGACCGCGGCAGGTTGGCTGTCAAAAAAGGCCTCGGGCGCACCGGAGGGCGACGGGCGTATGTCCATCCTCTTAAATACCTGGGGATGAGCCGGCACATCCAAGTAAGCGGACAGGGCACGTTTCGCTGTCCAGCGGCCCAGCCGCCAATCGGCGCGCCGCTTGGCAAAACGCATGTCGCTCAGCCACACTGCTTCGTTTGCGCTCAGCCAATCGTTCTCGGCGGGCACATCGGTTTCTTTTTGCTCCAACCAATAAACGTTCATCCATCCACCTGTGCCGCGATCAGGCCGCTTCCATTATTCTGTTTTCCAACGCTAAGGATTCCGATTCTTCCTCTCTCGCAATCCCGCGTTCGACCGCGTGAATGAGATAAGGACGCAGGTTTGCCGGGGGAATAATGTAATTGAGAGCACCCACGTCGAGCGCTCGCTGCACGCTGTGCACGCGGTCAAATTCGGAGGCCATCTCGCCCAGTTTCTCGGAATGTATGACTTTGAAAAGTTCGTCCCACTGGGCTCGCAATCGGCCTTTCTCCGCGCCGTCAGCCTGAGCCATCGCCTGCGTTAGTGCCTGCAGGCGCGCATCTTTGCGAGCGTTGGCTTCGACTTCACCGGCGAAAACCACGGCTGCCGCCGGAGCCCCGCCGATTACGGAAGCATACGTTCCTTCCAGGGCCGCCACCTCTACGTTCTCATTCAGCGCCCGCGAGAAGACCACGTAAGCGCCTCCGTGATAGCGCGAGATCACGCAGAAGACAATGGGGCCTTTGAAGTTCACCACAGCTCTACCGATTTCGGCACCGTATTCCAGCTGCAGCCTGCGCATCGACTCCGGGGAACCATCAAACCCCGACAGGTTGGCCAGAACCACCACCGGTCGATTATTGCTGGCCGCGTTGATCGCGCGCGCAATTTTCTTCGAGGATTGCGGGAAGAGCGTGCCCGAAGTCCATTGGTCCGGCCCGTCGGCTGGGACAAATCCTAATCGCGGCAGCGGCCGGGATTCGATACCGATCAGGCAGACCGGATAGCCACCGAGGTGGGCATCCCACACGACCGCGGTCTCCGCCGCGCGCATGCCGGCCCAGCGCTCCAACGGCGGATGGTCTTGGTCGATGGCCGCAATCATTACTTTGCGAATATCAAAGGACTTCTTGCGTCCAGGATTGGTCTCGTCCGATAAGATCTCGCCGATCAGCTCGAAGCCATCTTCGACATCGGCGTTGCCGTCGCCGTTCCTGCCATGAGGATGGACGCGCACATCTCGATCGATGGGATCGGCTGTGGCGGCCTGTCGTGGAAAACGCTCTCCCTGTGCAACATAGGTGTGCTCATAGTGACGTAACAGAATGTGGCAGGCTTCATCGATGTCGTGTGCCCAGTACTGCGCCTGGCCGTTGAGACCCATGATGCGATCGTAACCGCCGATTCCTTGATTATCCTCAGCCGAGATGGCTCCCGAGTACTCCAAAGCGCGCTTACCGGTGAGCACCATGGCAGCTTTCGGCGTCATGATCAGAATGCCGCGGGTGTGCATGAGCATGGTGGCCTCGGCGTTCCAGTAGGGTTGCGCGCCCACGTTGATCCCGTTCACTACCAGATTCACTTCCCCGCCCGTTTGCGTGAACTCGATCAAACCTCGCAGGACGCGGGCTATCCAATCCATATTCTCGACTCCGCTGTCCATCGAGATCTTGGCACCGGCCGAGATGGGAAACCACTCCAGGGGGATGCTCTTTTCTCGGGCTAGTTTCAGAGCTGCGAGAATACGACGGCATTCCGGCTCGGCGATGGCACCCAAGTCTTTGCTCGGATCGCCCAACATCAGGACGCGCTCCATGCCCTCGGGGTACTTGCTCGTAAAGTTGCGAATGAGGCCGACAATGATGTTGGCCTTGTTTTGACCGTAGGGACGATCGACCGCGACCAAGCGGCCTGCAGAGTCGAGATCGTGCTCGAAAAAGTCGCCTGCGGGAAACTCCGCCCGCGTGTGTTCCGGAGCGGGGGTGAGCATTTTGATGACTTCGTAAGGGTAGATGAAACCGCGTTGCCGCATGCGGACGACCTTCTGATCGTACTCGGTCAGCGGCCGGATCGGTTGCAGTTTGTCGGCAGGACGGAAGGTGATGAGCATGCCGCTGGCCCCGGGGCTCGAGATGCGCACCACCATTTCGCGCACGTCGCCGGTGGCAGGATCGGGAATGCGGGCGCGCACCACCACCTGTTCCAATCCCAGACCTTCGGTCGAGGGCGCCAGTCTGCGCACAAGATCGCGCAATTCATCCCGCTCAAGATTGAGTGGGGGCCACACGTTCAGTAGTATGCGATTCCAATAGAGACGTTGTTGAGCCGGCCTGCGCGATTGAAACAGCCGGATGCCAGCCATTGCCTCCGTCAACATGCGCTCCAGATGCGGCAATTGCACGATGCGACCCGCTTCATCCCGCACCGGCGTTACGTCGCGCACTTCCGCGCACGCGAACAATCGTTCATCCTTCGGGTTATCGCGGGCCACGGCATGGAGGAGGTACACGTCTTCGACGGACGGCAACCGGTCAATCTTGAAATTCTCGAGTCGCCAGAGATTGAGCCGTTTCCCCATCATGGGATGAATTCCGCGGAAAAACTTCTCCTCTTCATAGCAGGTACCGCTGGGCCGATACGTTAAATGCAGCGTGCCCCCGACACCCCGGCTGTGCTCAGGGCCGGTTACCGACGCCACAATGCGTCGCATCGGGCGCGGAAAGCTACCCTGGTTAAGCACCGAGCAAACTTCCTGATGGGTAGCCTCTGGATCGCCGAGACCGCCGCAATGGAAAACGTAGAAATCGATTAGGACGTCATGGTCGGCCGGCACTCCTCCGATCAAAGGAAACATCGCTCGCGCCGCCTCCGCAAGCCGCGAATACTCGGCATGCGTGGTGAAAACGTGGAGGCGCTTGCCCTCATAGTCATACTCAGCGGTTGCGCAGCATTGTTCATCGTTCAGTGCCAAGCAGCGAAGGTTCGTGAGCTTTCGGATGCGGTAGTACCGCCAGGTCAGCGCTTCAAGCATCAACTTGCGCAAGTCCGGGTCGGCGGTCGCGAAGCGGCTGGAGAACAGGCTCACCAGCGGCTGCGGACATTCGACAAGTGCGCGAAGTCTCTCGCAGCGGTCCGCGGCTTGGGGATTGGCAGCCAAGTAGGCGAGTTGTCCTTCCATCTGCTCATATACTTGCTTGCGCGCCCGCTCAAACTCAGGTTGATCGAAGTAGCGGTAACGCACCTCCCGCGCCAGGTCGGTGACTGCGGGAAACAACCCGTTGGTCAAGGAGCTCATCCGGTCGAGAAGCGTCCGAAAGGAATCATCAGCACGCGGCAACAAAGTCTGGATGCACCGCAGACGTCGCTCGAGGACGCCCACGACGGGCGCGATTTGCTGCTCGATTCGCTGATGCGCTTTGTAGAGCCAGAGCAGGCTCTCTTCCAGTTCGGGCGAGCGCTCCAATGTCTGCACACCGTAGTGGGCCAGCGCACGTTGGAGCGCGCCGATGAAGGCTGGCGGGAGTCCATGACCTCGGGTCTCCAACATGCGTAAATAGGAAAACAGATAGGCCTCGGCGCTGGGCTCTTCCGCGCTGGCTCGGTGGTTTACTTCCGGCTCGCGTTGGAACAGAGAACATATGTCTACAAAGATGTTCAGGATCTCATCTTCGCGATGCCTTATTTCGTCGCTGCCCACTGGGCAAGCCTGACTCCATTCGGCGAGCAGTTGCGCGATGTGCTTCGAATCCACGTCAAAACCCAACACAAGCTGGCGGAGTTCATCCAGGCTGTGCCGGCAGTTGGATTGGATGGCTTCTCCGTTTCTGTCCGAGGCAAGCGACGCCCCAAAGACCACTCGCTCCGCGTCCGCAACGCTGTCGTCACCGGGCGCGGGATCGATCTGAAGAAGCGGGGCTCCGGTGTCCACCTGCACATTGGGGATGGTCATCACCTGCCGGACTTTTCCAGAGAATGGAGCAACGACCTGCATCTCCATTTTCATGGCCTCCAGCACCGCCAGGCGGTCCCCAACCGCAACCGTGTCGCCCGGCTTGACGAGGATCGAAACCACCACCGCCGGTGAGGGTGCGTGCACTATGCCCTCATCGTCTCGCTCAATCTGGTGTGAAACACCGTCCACGTCGATTCGGTAACTTAGTCCCTGGACCACTGAGACCACGCGAAAGCGCCGCCGAAAGACGGTGAGCCAACATTCGAATTCACCCACACGGTCGAGTCGGGCCTCAATGCGCGTCCCATTCACCTGTATGCGATATCGTCCGGGACCGAGGCAATAGATCTTCGGCGAGTAGCAATGACCTCGATAACGTAGTTCCGCAGTGCGGCCCACGTCACTCCGTACCTGCGGCCGCCCGCGCACCGCCGACGCATAAAACTGCGACTGCTCGACGGCCCGCTGGGCATCGTAGGCTTCGATCGCGGCTTGAACCAGAGCTACATCCGCGTAATTTCTGGAGAACTGCTTACGCGCTGCCACCAAGTCGTCCAGCCAACCAGCGTTTACTTCTCCCGACTGCACTTCCGGGCGGTTCAGCAGTTCCAGCAGAAACGCTTTGTTACTGGTTCCGCCCTTGATGACGACAATGCTCTCGCGCAGCACTCGCTGCATTCGGGAAAGCGCTTCTCCGCGGCTCTGGCCGTAGGCGATGATCTTGGCCATCATCCTGCCGTCGTCTGAGTCGACCCCCGCCGGGACGACATCGCCTTCCGCCACGCCGCTGTCGACACGCACACCCGGTCCAGGCAGAATTCTGAACCGCTCAATAACGCCCGACGATGGAGCGAATCCGTTTCCCGGATCTTCCGCGTTCAGCCGCACCTCGATGGCATGACCGGTGGTGCGCGGCGGTGCTTCTTCAAGGTGGCCTCCGCGTGCGATGTGAATCTGAAGTTTCACAAGATCGAGCCCGGTCGTGCATTCGGTGACCGGATGTCCGGCTTGCAACCCGGCGTTCATCTCCATGAACAAGAATCGGTCGATTTCCGGTTGATAGAGGAATTCGACGGTCCCGACGTTGCGATAGGCCGTTGCTTGACACAATCGCTCCGCCGCCTCCCGCAGGGCCTGATCCTGCTGCGGGGAAAGCGCTGGCGAAGGCGCTTCTTCGAGGATTCTCTGGTGGTGCCGCCGGACGGTGCAGTCGCACACGCCAGCAGCCAATGTCGTCCCGTAGTGGTCGGCAATAACCTGGACCTCGACGTGGCGTTCCCCCTGCACCAGTTGCTCCAGGAAAACGGTCGGATCGCCGAAGGCTTTGAACGCTTCGGCCCGCGCACTCGCAAAAGCTTGTGGCAGTTGGGCTGCCGAAGCCGCCAGGCGAATACCGTTGCCGGCGCCTCCGCACGCCGCTTTAACCAGCAACGGATAGCCCAGTCGCTCGGCATGGCCAAAAGCGTCACTGAGCGTTTCCACCGGCCCATTGCTCCACGGCACCACTTCGATCTGCGCCTGCTCGGCTAATCGTTTCGCAGCGATCTTGTTTCCCACACGCCGCATCACATCGCCATCGGGACCGATGAATACGATACCCATCTCGCGGCAAAGGTCGGCGAATGCAGCGTGCTCGGCCACCAAGCCCCATCCCACCCAGACGGCATCCGCGCGCGCGAACGCCAAGGCCCGTTCCAGCCGGCCGTAGTCGATGTAACTGCTCTTGAGTTGCTGGGTCTTCGGGTCCAGGACCTTAGCGGGACCGATACACACGGCCTCGTCGGCCTCGCGCACAAACCTGCTACGGCGGTCAGGCTCGGTGAAGAGCGCAATCGTAAGCAACGATGTGCCGTGTTCCTGATTAAAATCGCGGGCCGCGTGAATGAAACGCATGGCCGCTTCGCCGCGATTCACGATAGCCACGCGTTGAAATTCATGCTCCATAAGTCCCCCGATCGAGATCGTCGGGACAATGAGTCGTCAGGACAACCCTTTCATCTTCAATTTATGCGGCGACTGCTTCCAGTGACATCGCAGCCTGTAGCACCTTTAGCCGCTCCGCATCCACGGCGCTCGGAAGAGCTACCGTGCGGTAGCCCTTGAGCTGTAGATAACAGTTTCCTTTCGCGTCCATAACTTCCGCATCGAAGTTACCTCGATCCCCGTCACGACTGACCACGGCGTATAAGCAAGTGTCTTCCGACTCCGCGGTCGGTACCGACAGTAGGGAGACGCAATCAATGTGCTGCGGCAGACCCATGCGGCCCTGCGCGCCCATCTCCCAGAGCCCGGCAGTCTGGAAGCAAAGCTCAATCAGACGCGGCGCCATCACGGTCGGCGACTCGGACGGCAAATGGTTTGCCGGCAAGCCTTTCGCCAGCTGTCCGACCATTCGGTGTCCGTCCCACCACGCCCGCTCTATAACTTGGTATGCGGGTCCATGGAAGTAGAGGCGATAGATGTCAGCTGCTTCGATGCGGTGCCCGTCCGGCAAACCCAGCGCCGCCACGGTCACAACTTCGGCCGCATGTTTTGTGAGGCGTACCCGCGCCGTAAAGTGCGTGGTCACTTGCGGCTCAGCCTGGTTGGGTAGCATTCTGCGTCCGGTCAAGCGGCACTCTGCCAGCAACCTGTCGTGCCGTGGATGAACGGCCGCCTCAACCGTCACCGCGCGCGGTTCGTTCCGATAGAACTTGAACGGAGCCAGGAAGTTTACGTCTTCGATGGCTTCGACTTGCCAGCCCGGAAGCAGGCACAGCGCAGCTTCAGCAAACGCCTCAAGGCCCATGACTCCCGGTAATACGGCGGTGCCGTCGATTTGATGATCGTGCAGAAATGGTTGAATGGCCGGGTCCAGCGTGCTTTCGATGGTGAGGCCACTCTGTAGGCTGAGGCCGACCAGTTTTCCAATCATTGGCCCCTGTGTTGGTGAGCTTCTCGATGTTTCTGTCTCGGATGTATCCAGCCCACCGGTGCCATCCCACTCGTTCTGCATAACGCCGAGACGTTGGCCGATGACAATTTCACCATCGGTACCGCCCGCTGTGAGTTCGCGACGAATCAGCGGAATCCCCGCCTCTGGCGGCAGCATATCGATGCCTGCCAGTTCCATCATCTTCGGGATAGAACCGCGTGTGGCCATGCCGATGCCACCCCATGCCGTCCAATCGATCACGATGCCTCGTGTAGTTGCTCGGGCAGTGCGGAAGCTTGAGGTTATCTTGCACAACAAGTCGTTGGCCGCGCTGTAATCCGTTTGTCCGGCGTTCCCGAAGCGCCCGGCAATCGAGCTGAACGCCACCGTAGCCCCGAGGGGCATATCGCCGATGGCATGCAGAAGATTGAACCAGCCGTCACTTTTCACGTCGAAGACCAAATCGAATTCACGCGTATCTTTATCTGGCAGGAAGTGGCTGCGCTCGGTACCCGCGGCGTGCAGCAGCACGTCGATCCGCCCGCTGCGCTCGCGCACTTGTTGGATGATTTCGCCTACCGCGTCCGCGTCCGTGAGGTTGACGCTGAAGTAATGCGCCGTACCGCCGGCAGCTCGCACCGCCTCGATCGCACTGTGTGCCGACTGGGCTCGCTCCAGCGACGCCAGCTCTTTTTCCACTAATGCCGGCGTGGCGCGCTCGCCGCGGGCCTGGATGCGCGCGAATAGATCACGCTTAAGACCGTCTTTGTCGGTCATGAAGCGCTTGAGATCGGGATTATCCGGATCAGGCGCGGGTACCAGATCGAGCAGATAGAACGTGCCGCCGGAGGCCGCCGCCAGATCGCTAGTAATCGCCGATACGATACTTCCGGCCGCGCCGGTAATAAGAAACACGGTGTCGCTATTCAAGGTGAGACCGGGTTTGCCGTCGGCGGCCGGCTGTTCCTGCAGCCCAATCGTCCAACGTAGCCCGTCCTTGTAGCCGATTTCGATTGCGCCCGGATCGCGCAGAGTTTCCTCGATCAGGAGGTCGGCGATCTCTGACGGTTTTCGTTCCGCTTCAAAGTCGACCGCCTTGACCACAGCTTCGGCTCGCTCTCGCTTGTAGGTCTTGGTGAAGCCCACGACCGCGCCCCCTAATGGCGCGACCGCGCCAGCTTCGTCGTAGCCATGCTGTCCACCCAACCGCGTCGCCGACACCAAGAACGTACCCGGCGCCGCAATCTGCTCGTACAGAATGCGCATCGTGGCATAGAGCGACTTGACTCGCACACGCAGGGCTTCATGCCAGCCAGCGAGGTCCATCGCGCTGAGGGCTCCCTCATTGTCCAGCGCGGGCAGCCAGTACACTCCGTGCATCGGACCTGTGGCCAGCCAACTCTTAAAAAGGTTAGCCAGTGTGTCGGCGTGCAGCGTCTCGTTGCCGGGAACGACGCGGAGAACTTCTACGCCCATCGTTTCCAGCCGTTGCGCCAGCGCGTCTCCTACTCCGTCATCGTCCGGCATGATCACCACGCGGCGACCAGACTCGAGCGCCACACCAGTCCGCTTGCAAAGCTCAAGCGGCAAACGCAGCGTGGGAACAGGTACGCGGCGCGGAATGCCATTGGCGGCGTCGAAACTCGCGGGGATCGGACGTTCAGCCGCGATCGGCTTTGAATCCGAAGCCGCGGACACGGTCGGTTTCTTCTGGGTCGGTTCTTCTTTGGCGGTAGCGCTCGCAGGCGTATGAGCCAAGCTGGGCTGCCGGTCGCGTGCGAACTTGATCACGTGGGCTAGGGTCGGAAAGTCGCGCAGCTTAAGATTTTCATCCCGCGGAATGTTGTACGCGGCTCGCACGGCCGCGAACATCTCCGCCTGCTTCACGGTGTCGATGCCGAGATCTGCTTCCAGATCGAGATCCAGGTCCAACATGTCTTTGGGATAACCCGACTTCTCGGCCACGATCTCCAGCACCTTCTCCTTGATAGCATCGTCTGTGGTCGCTTGAACCACAGCCAGAGTCAATGCGGGTGATTCAGCGACCGTAGGCAAGGGCGGAACCGCTGGCCCGATTGAGACCGCGTTGGGCAAGTCGGGACGTTTCTCATAAACGAAACGGATGACGTGAGCCAACGTAGGATAATCGCGCAGCTTGCGGTTCTCATCGCGTGGAATGTAGTATGCCGTTCGGATTGCGGCAAACATCTCCGCCTGTTTCACCGTGTCGACGCCCAGGTCCGCCTCGAGGTCCAGATCCAGATCCAGCATGTCGATTGGATAGCCCGTCTTCTCCACTGCCAGGGCGAGGATGCGATCCTTCACAGCATTGCTGAGACCGTCTTTCGTGGAAACTACTGCCGCGGGAACTGCCGTGGGCTCCGGTGCAATCGCGGCCTTGATTTCCTCCTTAGCCACCGAGGGAGATGGAGCCGAAACCGAAACCGAAACCGTGCCGGCCAAGTTCGGGCGCTTGTCAAACACGAAACGGATTACGTGCGCCAAGGTTGGGTAGTCGCGGAGCTTGCGGTTCTCGTCGCGCGGGATGTTGTAAGCCTCGCGAATAGTGGCAAACACTTCCGCCTGCTTCACTGTGTCAACGCCCAGATCGGCTTCGAGATCGAGATCCAGATCGAGCATGTCAACGGGATAACCGGTTTTTTCGGCAACGAGAGCCAGTACTCTCTCTTTCACTGGATCGCCTTTCGCCACCGGTTGTGGAGGCGCGGAAGGCGCGCGAGCGGCAACTTGAACCTTGGGCGCCGGTTCGACCACCGCTCTGACCGTTGGTGACGCCGGTACTGCCCGGATCTTGTCAGCGACTTCCGCGATCCGCGCTGCCGACCCTTCATCTCGCACCCGCAGCGTGCGGCAAACTACTTCCAGATCGCCTGACGAATGGCTCCCGATCCCACTCAGCCACGCATCCCAGGCGTTCGCGTCGGTAATGCGATAGCCATAGCCCAGAGCGTTCGGGCTGCGACGGACTCCGTCTTTCGTCTTCACCCAACGCAGCAGCATCATGCTGACCTGCGATCCGAATCCCGCTCCCAGGTGCAGAGCGTACTCGACGGGATAGACACCGCCTTTCGACAAGTTCAAACCTCCCAACTCCGGGTCGACTTCCTTAAAGTTGGCGACCGGAGGGACGCAGCCGGTTTCCAGTGCTTTGACTGCAACCACATCTTCGATGCCAGTTGCCATGGCGTGACCGGTGAGGCCCTTGGTGTTGGCGATCACGATGCGATCCGCGTCGTCGCCGAAAACACAGCGAAGCGCGTGGATCTCGGCCGAAGCACTCCCGCCGCGCGCCGGTGTGTAAGTTTCATGGGAAACGAAAACTGTCTGCGGCGCGATCTGTTGACGCGAAATGCCGCTGCCCGCTTCGGCTTTGGCGACCAGGGACTCCATCACTTGGCCGATGTGCTGGACGTCGAGACGAGTACCGTGGAATGCGCTGTTGCCCGTCACCGTGCTCAAGACCTCGCAGATGGGCTGTATTCCTCGTTCACGCGCGGCGGCAGCGCTCTCTACCACCAGAGCCGCTGCGCCCATGCCGATGATCATGCCGTGCCGCCGGCGGTCAAAGGGAATGGCGGCATCTGCAACGACTTCATCGGTAGCTGCCGCTCCGCTGGCCAGGAAGCCGGCACCCATCCACTCCATCAGATGGTCGGAGGTAACGTCGTCGGCCGAGATGACGATCACCCGGCTGCAGCGCCCGGCGTGGATCCAGTCCTCCGCCAGTCCCACCGCCTGGGTGGTGGTCGCGCAGGCAGAGTTGATTTGGGTGTTGGGACCCCGAGCACCGATCAATTCGGCGAATTGCGAATGCCCCATGGACAAGGTTCGGAGCAGGAACCTGCGCTCGAACACATATGGTTCCTTCTCGATGGCGGCGCGCAAGTCCTCGATGCGGCGCTTGATTTCTTGAACAATGATCTCCTGTGCCTCGGCCTCCTGAATCCGAACGCGGCCATTTCCCTCCAGCGCACGGGTGAGCAGGCCTTCGAGCATCGCCAACTGCTCGCGGCGTTCGTGGTCCGCATAGTAGCGCGACATCTCATCCGCGAACGAGTCCAACCCAGGAAAGGCGGACGCAAAAATTACACCGGTTTGATCGCGCGAGGACTCGGGCAATCCCCAGCGATCCGGCAACTGCGTTCCTTTGCTCGTGGTTTTGTAGCGCATGACCAGCGGAATGCCGGCGTCGCGCAATGCGTCAATACCCACGGCGATCGCGAGCTGAGTAGCACGGTCAAGCGCAGCCACGCGTTCACGGGGTATGCCAAATTCGTCTTCCAGATTGAAGGCGCCACCGCGGCCCGCCAGTTTGATGACATCCGCCACACTGTCAATGGTTTCAAACGTGGGTTCGCCGTTCTCGCTTTTCACCAGGCGCGTAATGTGTTTGTCGAGCATGGCGCGCCGGAAACGCGTGGGGATCGAATCGATAAACTGATCGCCGCGCAGAATGCGGCCGATATTGGCATCATCAAAGATGTGCTCCGTTCCGGGCAGACCCAATGCCGCTCCAGTGATAACTACTGGGGCGCCCGTGGGGACGTTACTCTGGCCGTGGTAGATCTCGTAGCCACGGTCGAGAACATCGGCGAATAACCTGCCGAGTTCGTTGTAGCGACTGCCGTTCAACGGCATGGCGGGTGCGGAAGAGGCTGTCGCGGCAGACGCTTCCATCGCTTTCGCTGGCACAGCGACTGCTTTCCACGTTTCCACAGGTGACAGAACATCCGTAGCCGAGGGTTCGCGCAAAGCTCCCGCGGTACCGCGGCCCAGTCCCGCCGCATAAAGGCCGCAGAGCGCATGGTTGAACGCCGTAACGTCGCCGACCTTCGGATGATTGGTAAATAACGAAACCACATCGCTGCAAGTGCCCAGTACATCCTCGGCAAATCCTTGCAATGCCTTCTTCGGTCCCACTTCAACAAACACTCGAGCACCGGCATCGTACAGCGTGTGCAACCCCTTCACAAATTGCACCGGGGAAGCGACCTGCTGCGTAAGAATGTCCAGCATTTGCGGCACCACGTCAGGCCCGGTGGGATAAAACTCGCCGTTTGTATTGGCGACGATCGGCAAATGCGGCGATTCGAGATGCAGGCGCTCCAGAACTCGCCGCAGCGGCTCACTGGCTCCCGCCACAATCGAAGTATGGAACGCGTGGCTGACCGATAACGCAGCCACGTCATAGCCAGCTTCCTTGAAGGCAGCCATGGCCAGCTCGACTGCGCTGCTCGCGCCGCCGATAACCGCCTGACGGTTGCTGTTGACGTTGGCGATCACGACGTAGCCGTCGATGGTCTTCAGAATTCGCTCGATTTCTTCCAGCGGAGCAAATACTGCAGCCATGCGGCCGTTGTCCTTCATTGCCACCTGAGTCATCCCGCGGCCACGGGCGCTGACGGCCTCCAATGCGTCCGCAAAGGGCAAAGCGCCAGCCGCGACTAACGCTCCGTATTCACCCAGGCTGTGTCCTATCGTGAAGTCGGGCTCGATGCCGTAAGCGGCCAGAAGCCGGGTCAGCGCCAGATCGGCTGCCAGCACGGCGGGCTGCGTAATCGCAGTTTGCCGCAGATCGTCTTCCGCTTTGGCGACGGCATTGGCATCGGTGCTGTCAACGAAGATGAACTTGCTGAGCGGCTTGCCCAGCAGAGGCGTCATCACACGATCGGCTTCGGCAAAAGTCTCATCCACAATCGGCTCCGCCGCTCGGAGCGACAGGAGCATGTTCACGTACTGCGAGCCTTGACCGGTATAAAGGAACGCCACCTTTGGAGCGGGACCGTGACCGCGGAAGATGCCTTGCGCACGCAGAGCTTTCCACATCGCCGGTTGATTGGCTGCCAGCGCTTTGAGCGCGTTGCCAGTTTTGTCGGCCAGTTCGGCCGCGTTCCCGTAGTCGATCGCCACGCGCTCGGGAGCGCGTAGATCTGATTCAGCGGGAGCAGTTGGCGCCGGCGCCCGCCCAGCTTTGGCATCTTTCTCCACCGCGCGCAAGCGCTCGGCCAGCGCTCCTTCGGAAGCAGCGCCGATTACCAGTGCTCCACGTAACGGAGCTTTGCAATGAGAAGAGTCGGATGCGCGGGAATCATCTTGCACGCGCGTGATGGGCTCTTTCGCTTCTGACGGGAATTCACCAACCGCCACCGACCGCTTGCCGTTTCCGTTCAACCGATGGGGAATATATTCTTCGAGCACGGCATGAAAATTGGTGCCGCCAAAGCCGAATGCACTCAGGCCGGCCTGCCGCACGCCATCTGCCGGCATCGTCCAGGGCTTCAGTTCGGCATTGACGTAGAGCGGAGAGTGGGCAAAGTCGATCTCCGGATTGGGATGCCCGCAATTCACGCTCGGGGGAAGTACCTTGTCCCGCAGCGCCAGGACAGTTTTCAAGAGTCCGGCGGCGCCTGCCGCTCCTTTGAGGTGCCCGAGGTTCGATTTAACTGAGCCCAGCGCTACTGAGCACAAGGGCAGATGAAAGCTGCCGAGCACATCGATGAGGCTTTGCACTTCGACCACGTCACCCACGCGGGTGGATGTGCCATGGCCCTCGATCAACGTCGCGGTAGCCGGCGATAATCCGGCATTCTGCCAGGCGCGTTCGATGGCTAGTTTTTGCCCGATCGGGTTGGGCGCAGTGATGCCTTTTCCCTTCCCGTCACTCGATCCGCCCATTCCGCGCAGCACCGCGTAGATTTTGTCTCCGTCCCGCTCGGCATCGGCCAGACGCTTGAGCAGAAAGATCGCCGCGCCTTCACTCATCACAAAGCCGTCTGCACCTTCGGCGTAGGGACGAGTGCCGGTCGCCGAGAGCGCACCAATCTTGCTGAACTTGATGTAGGTCGAGGCGCCCATGTTGCGATCGATGCCGCCCGTGACCGCCAGGTCAAAATCATTCGCTACCAATCCCTCGGCCGCCGCACTAATGGCCGCCATCGCCGATGCGCACGCCGCGTCCACAACGTAGTTGGGTCCATGGAAGTTGAAAACATTCGCTATGCGGCCCGCAATGCAGTTCGCCAGTTCGCCGGGCATGGTGTCTTCCGTTACATCTGGAATCCGCTTCGCCATGCGGTCGTGCAGTTCGCGAGTGAGATCGCGGCGCAACGCCTCCGGCAGTTCGGCGAAGCTCGCACACCCGGCCAACTCGTGGGCGTATTCCGGAAAGTACAGGCGTAGCGCCGTGAAATAGTGCTTCTCCCCGGCCATGGCATTGCCGAGGATCACCGCCGTGCGATCGGTATTCAGCGCGCGCTTGGGATAACCGTAGTCTTCCAGCGCTTCGCGAGTGCAGGCAATGGCCCATTTTTGCGACTCATCCATGGCATCGACAACCCGCGGCGGGACCGGCAAGTGCCATTTGATCGGATCCCATGCGAAGTCCTGCACCCAACCGCCGATCGTGGAATAAGTCCTGTCCGGCGCATTTGGGTTGGCATCGTAGTAAAGCGCCGGATCCCAGCGTTCGGGCTTGACCTCAGAGATGCTGTAACGGCCATTTTTCACGTTCTCCCAGAAAGTCGCTACGTTCGCGGCGTCGGGCAGAACCGCTCCCGCTCCCACAACTGCTATGGCCCGGTAAGAAGTGTTTTCCATGGCGAAACTCCTGCAAGAAATCCATCCTCGAACGCTACGCGGCCAGCTCCGTGCGCTTGGCCGCGCGGCCGTAGAGTACGTCTGCTATGTAATCCAGGTCTGAAATGAGGCCCGATTGCGCGCGGTGAATGGCGGGCAATCCCAAGCTCGTTTCAAGACCCGTAATCCCTCCATCGCATACGCCGCCGGCTCCGATGATCCAACGCAGCCCGTCTTCCGCCACTTTGAGCGCGGCCTCGCGGGCAAAGATTCGGCTGAGCGCCGCCAGCGCCGCCGCGTCGAAACGCCGGTTCGCCTTTTCGTTGAGGTTGCCCTCCGCCAAGCGAGCGGCGCGACGCGACAAACTTCCCGCGCACTCGGCAAAGGCGATCAACTCGCCCAGGCGCAGAAGAATGTGCTGATGTCGAGTGAGGCGCGCCGCCCGTGCTTTTTCCATGACCTCGGCCAAGGCGTGCAAAGCCAGCGCCGCGATATCGGCACCCACGTTCGGATGGCGGGCGTGCAATGCCTCGAACTCTCGCGCTTGTTCGTGATAGTGCTGCCCGCGCGTTTTGAGATGAGACTGCCAGCGGTCGCGGCTGATCGTCATCTCCATAATCTCGGAGGTGCCTTCGTAGATTGTGGTAATGCGAACGTCGCGGCTGATCTTTTCCACCATGTATTCATGCGTGTAACCGTAGCCACCGAGTGCCTGGATGCTGGCTTCGGCCGCGGCATTCCCGGCCTCGGTTGCCATGTACTTCGCGATGGCGCCCTCGGTGTTCAGACTGCCTTCCACGCCCCCATCGATGCGTTCCGCGGTTTCTTCGATGTAAGCGCGCGCGGCTTCAAGGTGCGCCACGTGCGGCACGATCAGCTTGTGTGTGTATCCTTGCTTTTGCGAGAGCGGCGCCCCAGCCTGGATACGCTTGGCGGAATATGGAATGGCTCGATCCAGTGCGGCCCAGCCGGCTCCAAGGCCGAATGCCGCCACCATCAAGCGGGTATAACCGAACACAGCTTGCGCTTGATTCAATCCCTGGCCTTCGACGCCGCCGACGAGCCGGTCAGCGTCGACATAAACATCGTTGAACGCAAGCGCCGCCGTGTTGCTCAGGCGGATGCCGTGCTTATCTTCCGGCTCGTCGTGGGTGAAGCCCTTCGTGTCTTTCTCCACGATGAACCAACTCGGACCGCTAGGCGTATTAGCCAAAACGGTGTAGGCGTCCGCGATTCCACCGTTGCTGATCCATTGTTTAGCGCCATTGACCTTGTACCCGACAACGCGATCATTTTCCGTAACGCGGTCCGCTGTGGTGCGAAGCGCACCCAAATCGCTGCCCGCCTCCGGCTCAGTGGCTCCGTAGGCGAACAACAATCCCTCTTCCGCGATGCGCGTCAGCCAGATTTTCTTTTGCTCCGGAGTAGCGCCGACCGTGATTGGATCGCTGCCGAGAAACGTAGCCAGCACGGCGGTAGCAACGCCCAAATCGATGCGCGCCATCTCTTCGCAGACGCAGTAAACATCGAACGCACCGCCGCCCATACCCCCAAACTCTTCGGGGATGAACAGGAGTTGAATGCCCAGCTTGTCTGGACTGCACATATGCCGGACGATCTCTAGCGGGCACTCATCGCGTTCATCAAGCTCGCGCAGCACTTCGTCGGGCAAACGCTTCTTGGCAAAGTCCTTGAGCGATTTCAAACTTAGTTTCAACGTTTTACTCGTAATCATTGGCGGTGCCTCACTTTGCTGCGACGCTTCGTAATTCACGAGCTTTGTTGGCCAACTCCGGCAGGAACTCCAGGATGTCATCGACAATTCCCACATCCGCCACCTGGAAAATCGGAGCCTTCGGATTCTTGTTAATCGCGATCAGGAACGGGCTACCTTTAATGCCGGCCAGATGCTGGAAGGCGCCACTGATCCCGCAGGCCAGATAGACCTTGGGCTTGACGGTTTTTCCAGACGAGCCCACCTGACGTGACTTTTCCATCCACTTGGCGTCGACCACAGGTCGCGAGCAGCTCACGGCAGCGCCCAGAGCGTCCGCCAGTTCCTGTGCGATCGCCACGTTCTCTTTTTCCTGGATGCCTCGACCGATGGAAACTAGAACGTTGTGCTTGGTGATATCCACATCACCCGCTTCGGCGACCACCGTCTCCAGATACCGTCGACCCGCCGTCAGCCCGCCGACTTCCCCCGACTTGTCGACGATGAGGCCGCATCCCGAAGTAGGCTCTCCCGCCTTGAACGCCCCCGGACGTATCGTGATCACCGCACCCGATGAAATGTCGCAGCAAACATGAGCGCTCACTTGTCCGCCAAATTCCTGTCGCAGCACTTTGAGGTCGGTGCCTTCAACTCCGGAGATATTCAGCACGTCGGAAACGAAAGCCGCATTCATTTTGATCGAAAGACCAGGCGCCAGATCGATTCCGAAATGATCATGTGCCGCTAACACGATGCTGTCGCTCGGCAGCACGTTCAGCAGGGCTTTTCGCACCAATTCTGCATTGGGATAAGGATAAGCCAGAGCTTCATTTGCGATTTTCCAAATCTCAGGATAGGAGGCACTGAGCGTATCGCACGCCGCATCGAGGTCCGCACCCCAGCCAGTGAGAATGGCTCTAGGTGAGGTGACGGGATCGATCTTGCGCGCAGCCGCCGCCAACTCGAACGCGGAATCGTCCGGCGCACCACCTTTGTGTGCGATGTAAGCGAAGATGTGCGCCATTATTTCAGCCCTCCTTTGGCTGCCACTAACTCCAGAACTTTGTCGATGTTTTCTTCCCGCGTCCCATGTAGGATCTCGGCTCCCTTGCCTAGTGTGGGGATGAAATAGTCCACCCGCTTCACCTTCGCGGCAACTTCTCCTACAGCGTTGGCGGGAACTCCCAGTTCTGCAGCGCCGAAAGTCGGGATGGGCACAGAAGCCACCTGCCGGATGCCCCGCATGCCGACGTAACGCGGCTCATTAATGCCGGTCTGAATCGAGAGCACACAAGGCAGATCAATCTCGTTCATTTCCTTATTGCCTCCTTCGATCTCCCGGCTGACTTTCAACTTCTTGCCATCGAGGACTTCAATGGAATTCACCAGCGAAGCAAACGGATAGTCAAGCATGGCCGCCAGCATCCCGCCGACCTGAGCGGCCCCGTCCTCGGCCTGCACTCCCGTGAGAATTAGGTCGTAGCTTCCCTTCTCGACGAACGCCTTCAGAATGGTGGCGATGCCGTGGCCGTCCGATCCATTGAAACCTTCGTCGGAGATCATCACGCCGTGGTTCGCGCCCATGGCCATCTCCCGGCGCAAAACCTCCTCGTCATCCTCGCTGCCAACCGTGGCAACGGTAACGTTTCCACCAACTCGGGCAACGATCTGTAGCGCCTCTTCAACCGCATAGTTGTCCGCTTCATTGATGGAATAGACCAACTCATCGCGCTCAATGTCATTTCCCGCGCTGTTGAGTTCGATCTCGTTTTCCGAAGTGTCGGGCACTCGCCGTACGCAAACTAGAATCTCCATATTCACCTCCAGAACCCTTCACGCCACTTTCAGACTCTCACGCACAATTTGTTGATCCACCAGTTCCGCCAGATCGATGGCGGTTATCTTTCCTTCCATGCCTGCAACTTTGATCGCATCTTCAATATTCGTCATGCAGAACGGACAAGCCGTCACAATCACGTTGGCCCCGGCTTCGGCGGCCATCTGGACTCTCTTCACGCCCATTCGCTGATCTTCTTTCGGCTCGTAGAACAGCATCAGCCCACCCCCACCGCAGCAGAACGAGCGGTCCCGGGACTGGCTCATTTCGACTCTCTTCAGACCGGGAATCGCATCCAGCACATCTCGAGGGTCGTCATAAATCTGGTTGTGCCTCCCCAGATAGCATGGATCGTGGTAGGTGTACACACTGCTTTCGTTCTCCACTGGATTGAACTTGATCTTGCCGGATTTCACTTCGCGGGCGATTACCTGGCTGATGTGCTCGACCGGCGGCAGTTTTTGATCGTCGTAGTCGTGTTTCAGCGCGTTGTAGGCGTGCGGATCGGCCGTGACGATCCGCACCACTCCCGACGCCCTGATGGCGTCCACATTGTGGTCGCGCAAGGCCATGAAAAGCGTTTCTTCACCGAACCGCCGGACTTCATGACCGCTATCTCTTTCCGCCGCACCCAGGATTCCGAAATTCTCTCCAACGTGGTTGAGGATCTTCGCCGTTGCCCTCGCAATCGCCTGCATGCGGTCGTCGTAGGAGGTGATGCTGTCCACAAAGTACAAAGTTTCCACGCCATTACTCTGGCCAAGAGTTTTGACGTCGCAGGTCTGCTGGAATTCTTTCGCGTTTGCCCAGTCGGCCTTCTTCTTCTCCATCTTGCCGTAGGGATTGCCGCGGCTCTCTAGTGCCTTCAGCGGTTTTTGCAGGGACTGCGGCACCTTCCCTTCATCGACCAAACCCCGCCGCAAATCGACGATCTTGTCGATATACTCCACCAGCAGCGGGCACTCTTTCTCGCAGGCGCCGCAGGTCGTGCACGACCAGATCTCATCCTCGGAGTAAATGCTGCCGGACTCCTTGCTGCCGACCAATGCCGTGCCATTTTTCGCGCGACCAAAAACAGGATAGTGCTGGAAGGCATAGTCGCGCGCCTTGACGCTTAGGAACCGCGGCGATAATGGCCTTCCCACCGCATTGGCCGGACAATTGTCGGAACATCGCCCGCAGTCAGCACAGGAATAAAAGTCGAGCATGTGCTTCCAGGTAAAGTCTTCGAATGTTTTCACTCCGAAGGATTTCACCTGATCGAGATGCTCATCGCTGACGCCCCATCTCACCGGCTTTAGAATTTCGCGGTCCAACTTTGCGAAGTAAATATTGAAGAGCGAGGTCTCCACGTGGAACTGAATTCCAAATGGGCGGTAGCAGAGCAAGAAATAGAAGGTCAGCTCGTGGACAAGATAAGCGCCGAAATAGAGACCCCCGAGAGTGGGCAAAGACATTGAGGCGATTGCCTTCTGTAGCATCCACGGGAGCGACAGTGCCGCCAACACTTCACGAGTTTGGCCCGCTTGTGCTTGGCTGGCCGCTTTGGTGGCGGCAAACAGGCTGTCGGCTACCATCAGGAGCGCGATCAGCCCCAGAAGGAAGATGGCGTCTGCCGTGTGGCCTTTGCCGTACCTGGCCGGTACCGCGTACCGTGCAGGTTTGAAAACCAGGCGGCGAAACACGGCGATCACCATGCAGAGAAAAACAATGGTCGCCGCGTAATCGGTGACTATGTCATAGATAGAACCGGCTCTTCCTGAGAGACCGGGGATGACGAAGTTCTCGGAGACGCCGACAAGGAGCGTGGTGAAGGCACGCAGCGCCAGTACGGCGAAGCCCACAAAAATAAATATATGGAGAGCTCCTGCGACTCTGTAGCGCGGCTGCTTCCACTGTCCTAGCCAAAACTTCAGCACTCTTCCCAGCCGCACCCATGGCCGATCAAAACGAAAATCACGTTCACCCCGAATGAGTGGCACCAGGCGCTTCGCCACGATGTAGGAGAAACAGACGACGCCGAGAAGATGAATCAGCAAGAAGAGAACTCTGCCTGGGACCAACCAGGATGCTAATTGCGCAGCTGACTGTGGATCTACCACGTCGCTACTCTCCTTTTGACGATCGCTAGGCGATCAATTGCGTCAAGACCTTCTCCTCCCTAACCGGGGGCCCCGCTGATACTGTTGATTCAACCGAAGCGAGAGGCGAAAGAGGAACGGATGCAGGAACTGACGCCGGGGCTCGTGCCGGTGTCGATGCAGCCTTCGCCTTTACGCGCACTCTCTTTTCTTGCTTCTTTTTTTCCTTACGTGGTGTTCTGATCCCTGCGGCATCCCGCAGTTCCCTGAAACTCGACTGCAGTAACGTCTCCAAACGCCGCAAATCCGGTACCGCGTGCACGTCTCCGCTGAACCCGAAATACGCCGTATCGTTGTAGGTCAAAATGGCGCAGTTGAGTGCCATCTCGCCGCCGACCGGGACGTAGGGATAGCAGTGCAGCATCTTGTGGCCGAGCAGATAGAGTGGATACTGCGGGCCTGGTACGTTGGTGCACACCATGTTGAAGGGCGTGAACGGCAACCGATTTATGATCTGGCCGGCAATCGCCTGCGCCGAAGTCGGCAACATGCCGATTAAACCACCAGCCAAGCTCACCAACTCGGCGGTATGTGCGTGTTTGAGAAATTCTGTTCTTCGATGAACGGCAGCCAGCAGTTTCCGAGGGTTGCGAATATCCAGCGGAATGGTGACTGGGACCAGGGAGATGCGGTTCCCCAATTCGCCCGGACTATCATTGCCGCGCAGATTCACCGGAACCATCATGCGGAGCAGACGTCCCTTAACGCGGTCGCCATGCAATTGCACGTAGCGCTGAATGGTCGCCGTCACCAGCGCCAGAATGACGTCATTCACGCTGGTCCCACAAGCTTGCTTTATCCCTTTGACTTCTGCCAGGGGAATCTCCGCCCAGGCGAACTTCTGTGGTCCTCGGTAGAGAACGTTGAACCGCAGCCGCTCCGTGGGTGCACTGAGTTCCGGGAGCAGACGCGTGAACTCGTCCGTGGCCAGTGTTCCGCCATTCGCGGCGAAACGCTCCGCCATGCTCGATACATCCGCCAGCGCCGTCAACATCCTTTTGACGAATTCAGAATAAGAATCGACGCAGCCGTTCGTGATCGAAGTCCACACGTCCCCCGGCGGTGGAACTCGCAGCCGAACCTTTCGCCTGGGCAGACGAGGCGCCACCGGGCTTGCATCCATGAGCACATGCATGATTCCTACCCCGGCGATGCCATCGGCCAGGCAGTGGTGCAAGCGGAAAATGAGCCCGCTGCGATTACCTTTGAGCCCATGCACCAGGCTTAGGTCCCATAGCGGATGCTGCCGGTCCATCACCGTGCTCAGAATCTTCCCTGCAAGCGTTTTCAACTCTGCCTCGGAACCGTGCTCGAGTGTTACCTCGCATAAGTGTCTATTGATGTCGAAGGCCGGATCGTACTCCCAGCTGGGAAGGCCTATATTGAGCGGCGGCGTTACCACTCGCTTAAGGTAGCGGGGAATAAGCGGCAGCTTCGACTCCACAAACTGCACGCATGCTTCGAAAGGGATCTCGCCCTCAAACACACAGACACAAGCCACGTTGAGGGGCATGCCCTCGCGCTCGAGATGGAGGAAAACCGTGTCGCCCCATGAAAGGCGGTCGCCCTGTGGATTGTTCTGCATGGCAGCTCTCCTTTTCAGTTGCCAATCTTCAATTCCCGAGCTTTAGTTACCGCAGCAAAATCGCCAAGCCATCGCGCTATCTCAGCTCACAAAAGAAAATCGCGACGCTAGCTTCACCAGCTTGAGCACTTTGTAGACGCCAACATTGACGCCGCGCAACACGACCTTGACGCCCTTGCTGTCCGCTATGTCCGCGAACTCTGCCATTGCACTGAGCGCAATCGCATCAATCCGGTGCACAGAAGAGAAATCCAAAGCCACTTCGCCCTCGACGTCGTCCAGTTTTTCACTAGCCTCGTGCAAGGCCTGGACCACGCTCTCTTCGTCGATCTTGAGCCACACGGCGATCATTGCCATACCCACCACCATCCGCTACGCAGTTTTTTGCTGAGACGTACTATCCACCTTCGCCAGTCCTCGCCCCTCATAAGCTTTCCAAAATAGCTCTTCCAACTCGCTCATCAATGGCATACGAGGATTCGACCGCCAGGAAGGATCGTCAAAAGCAAGCTTGGTCAGATCAGGCATCTCCCGCTCGAAGTCTTCCCGCGAGATTCCAAGGTCGGCGATCGAACGCGGGAAGCCCAATTGATCGAGCAACTCTTCTGTCGCCACCACCAGGTTTTTCACCTTTTCCTCAACCGTGTGACCACCCAGACCCAGCAGATCTGCGATCGTCGCGTATTTCTTGTGGGCGAGATATCCCTTCTGGTACGGCGACGGCAGGAACTTTGTTGGCACCGACGCGTTATACGCAATGACGTGCGGCAACATGAGCGCATTGGCTCGGCCGTGCGCCACGCCAAAGCGCGCTCCGAAGGCATGCGCCAGCGCGTGATTCACACCTACCGACGCATTGGAAAACGCCATCGCGGCGATGCAGGCGGCATTGTGCATCATGCCGCGCGCTTCTTCATCGCCGGGATGTTCATAAGCGATCGGCAAGTACTTGAACACCATCCGGATCGCCTGCATCGCATTGCAGTCGGTATAGGCGGAAGCATAGCTGGAAACAGCCGCTTCCAGCGCATGGGTCAGGCAGTCGATGCCGGTATCGGCGGTGAGTCCCTTCGGCATCGACATCACAAATTGCGGATCGACGATGGCCACGTCCGGGGTCAGCGAGTAGTCCGCCAGGGTCACCTTGCGCCCGCGCTCTTTGTCGGTGAGGACGGCAAAGGGAGTGACTTCGCTTCCTGTTCCGCTGGTGGTGGAGATGGCAATCAGTCGTGCCCGGTTAGGCTTCTCGGTCGGGTACTGCACCACGCGCTTGCGCAGATCTAGAAAGGGTGCAGCCAGCTCCTCCAGATCAGCCTCGGGCGACTCGTACTTGAGTTTCATAATCTTGGCTGCATCGATCACCGACCCGCCGCCCAGCGCGATGATTTGGTCCACCTTGTAGAAATTGAGCGCTTCCACTCCCTGCATCACCACCTTGAGCTCCGGCTCCGCATCGGGGATGACTGACACGTGGACGTGGGTTCCTTCCGGAATATTGCGCCGGACAAGGTCCACGTGGCCGATTTGTTCCATGGAGGGATTGGTAACGATGATGGTGGAGCGCGATGAAAACTGGCGTACATTCTCCACCGCGTTCAGGTTGAAGTAAATCTGATTGGGAACTCGGAACCACATATGGGATTGGGTCCTCCGAGCCACGCGCTTGATATTGAGATAGTGATAGATATTTACGTTGTCGGTGGTGCTGTTGCCGCCGCCGGTGCCGCATCCAAAAGAAAAAGTTGGTGGCAGATCGTTGTAGACACCGCCCACCGCTCCGACCGACCCTGGCGAGTTCACCAGGATGCGTCCCGCGTTCATCACCTCGCTGAACTGACGGATGATCTCATCGTTGCGCGAGAATATGACCGCCGTATGTCCCAGCCCACCCGCATGATTCACGTCGACGCACACCTTGAGCGCCTCATCCACGGATTTCGCCCGATAGACCGCGAGCACCGGAAACAGTTTCTCCACCGACAGCGGATGCTTGCGGCCCACGCCTTGAATCGGTGCAATCAGGAGTTTGGTGCTCGGCTTCACAGCAAGACCGGCGAGACGGGCGATATCGGTGGCCTTCTGCCCGACTGCTGTGGCTTGCATAAATCCAGTTTCAGGATCGATGACCGCGCGCGCCAGCAGTTGCGTCTCTTTTTCATTGCAGATGTGCGCACCCAGATCCGCAAATCTCCTTAGTACTAGGTCGTAAATCTCATCGTCGATCACCGCCGTCTGCTCAGAAGCGCAAATCGTTCCGTTATCGAAAGTCTTGGAGAGGATGATGTCCGTTACGGCTGTATTCAGGTCCGCCGTCTTTTCCAAGTAGACCGGCGTGTTACCCGGCCCTACACCCAGTGCCGGTTTGCCGGAGCTGTACGCGGCTTTCACTGCACCCGGTCCGCCCGTGGCGTCAATCAGGCCAACATCCTTGTGCCGCATCAGGTAAGCGTTGTCTTGCAGGGTGTGAGATTCGAGGCAACTGAATACCCCTTCCGGCGCGCCATGTTTCAGCGCGGCCTCATACATGATCTTCACTGCCTCGGAGCAACAACGCCACGCATTTGGATGGGGACTGAAAATGACCGCGTTGCGCGTCTTGATGGCCATGATGCACTTGAAGAGCACCGTCGACGTGGGGTTCGTAATCGGCGTGATCGAGAAGATGACCCCGATCGGTTCAGCCACCTCCACCAGATTGCGCTCCGGAAACTCGCGAATGATTCCTACTGTACGTTTATCCTTTATGTAGTTGTAAGCGAACTCGGTAGCCACCATGTTCTTGATGACTTTGTCTTCCATGACTCCGAGCTTGGTTTCCTCAACCGCCAGGCGCGCGAGATGTTGAGCTTGTTCCAGGCCAGCCAGCACCATCGGCTTGACGATGCGATCAACGTCTTCTTGGCTGAATTGCGTAAAGATGGCGGCGGCGGCTCTGGCTTGACTCACTAGCCGCTCCAGGTAGGTGATTCGCTCTTCGCTGAGGCTTTCTGCGGCGAGCGGGATCTGAACCCGCTCCTGCACTGCTTCCCGCGTAATCATTGCCGCCCCCTGTTTCATCGATCGAAATCTATTGCCGATGAGGAGCAGGCCCACTCGTGTTCTCCCAGCTTTCGTGACTCGAAGACCGTCTGCAGATCACTGGGAGACTTCCTTGGGTTCTATGCGTAGTCGATGGGATGCTTTGTCAACCAGTGCTCATCGCGCACCCGGCCAACATGCCCCAAAGCACCACTCGCGACGCTTGCCGTTAAGCTGCGGCTCTCCCAGGCAACGCCCGCGCCAAGCCCGATTGCACCGCCCAGCAAGCCATACGCCAACGCTCTGCCGATGGATTTCTCCCGGCACCCCGGATAACTGCTCAGTACACCGATGCACGCCCCTAAGGCGGCGGGTTTCAAGGCTCTTCGAACTGACTCACTAAGAAACGGTGTAAGAGATTCTCCGTTAAGAAATGCCTCTCGACCAGAACGCGCTCCCTCGATTCCGGAATTCAAAAGCTTTCGACCGTAATCCGCATTCGACCTCGACCAGTGGGTTAAATCCATCGCATTCCTCGCTGTCCGACCGGCAATACCGGGTCCACTACAGCACCGAACGCTAGCCGAGTCGGTAGCCTGTGTCACACTTCGCTGTGAGCTTAGTTACACCCGGGGTGGGGTTCTTCGGGATGGAGGGCTCTGCATGCTCCGCGCCGCAATGGGCATGGGATGTCTTCCAGGGCCTCGACGGGGGGAAAATGTCCTCCCGAATGATACCTGTCGGTGCGACCGTGCGTCGCAGGCCAAGGCATCTCGTGGGTCTGTACTCCAGATACAAGACTGCCAACGTGTCCTCGCAGCCGACAAGGACACGTTAGCACGGTTTCTTAGGTTTCCACTCGCCGTCGCACGGCACAAACGACAGAAGCATGTGCCGCGTTACGGCATCCTCCCTGCGGGATCAGGCTGCCGTCGCATGCCTCTTTGGTGACCGCTTCGTTCGACGTTCCACCTTGTGGGCGCGTTTGTGCTCACCACCCGGCTTGGCCATGACTTCCATCAACTCCTTTTGGGCGTCCACGTAGCTTTTCACCCCTTCCCGGGTCAACTCCGCCAACGGTAGGAAGGGAAATGGCCGCAAGAGTTCCAGTGTCTTGCCGGCGGTTTTCACGCTGGCATTCATCTGGCGCCCCGCGACATCAACCAACTTCTTTTGCGCCTCGATGAACGACTCCGTGGCCTGGCGCGCCAGCTGCGCCAACTCGGTCTTCTTGAGTTTCTTCGCGCCGTTGCTGTGTTTGCCGCCGGTGGCTTTGGCGGTCTCTTCAGCGATCACATCCATGAAATGCTTCTGTGCCTTGACAAAATTCTCCATGGCCTCGCGAGCCAGTTCCACCACATGCTCGCCTTGGTATAGTTTCCCGGCCTTCGCCGACTCCACCCAGGTGTGGGTTTGCTTGCCGGCAATCTTCAGGAACTCCTGCTGCATGTCGATGAAAGTCTCCACGCTGCGCCGTAGCAGATCGGCCGCAGCCTGCGCCGCAGGCGAGTCTCCGACGCGTTCCTTCACGCCAGTCATCAGGATTTCATTCTGTTTTTGCCCCAGCTCAAGCAGGATCTTCTGCCCTTCAATAAACGTCGACATACCCTCGGCAGTTACTTCGCCCAGAAGCGCGCTGGGGGAATGGTTAGGGTCGGACAATTGTTGCCGCAGAGACTGCATCAGGCTTGCGTTCTGCCGCATCGCGAGGTCCAGCAGGATCCGTTGCGTGGCAAAAAAGCTCTGGACCCCCTGCTGTGCCCAACCTGACAGAAGAGAAACAAAAGACGACTCCCGGGAATGAGTTCGGGAGGATTCGGATTTTACGGTGGTTGGCATTTGATACCTCCAAGTATTGCTGCATTGCAGCATCCACATAACCATACGATTTTCCTTCATTTGTGTCAATATGTATCTGTGTCGTGTGCAAAGCAGCATGGGCAGGATCAAGATGAAGCCAGCTCCCGTCGTTATCAAGAAATATGGGAATCGCAGGTTATACGATTCCTCCCGCAGCCAATACGTCAATCTCGACGACATCGCGGCCCTCATTCGCGAGGGCAAGGATGTCCAGATCGTTGATGCCAAGACCGGCCAGGACCTGACCCGCGTCACCCTGACACAAATCATCACCGAGGACGCAAAGGATAAACCGACGGGCCTGCCGCTCGAACTGCTGCGCCAACTTATCGTCGCCTCCGACGAGGTACGGCAAGAGTTCGTCATGTGGTATTTGAAATCCGCCTTCGACACTTATCAGAAGGTGCAGGATGCGGTGCAGAACCGTCTGGGCGAGGTCCAATCCGCAATTCTATCGCCGGTCGATATGATGAAGAGTTTCCTGGGCGCACCCGCGCCACCCCCTCCGCGAGCCGAGACTGAACCGGAACTTGATACCCTGCGGAAACGGATCGCGGAACTGGAGGCTCGCCTGAAAAAGCCCGCGCGGGGAAAATCAGGCTCACGCCGGAAGCCTAAGGGAAGGGTATAATCCGCAGTGGGCAAGCTTCTGCCCGCTGCCCGCGCGTCAGTAAAGGTGCGGGGATGTCGGGAAGAGCCAGGACGAAATTGCGCAAACAGAAAAAGGCAACAAGTCCCTCAAAGCTCAAGTCTCGCAAGCGATCACCCCAACCTCACCCGCAAGCCGACACTTCCCTTTGGACTGAAGCCCTGTTCGCAGCCGAAGTCCTCCTGCTGCACGCCACCCCGGTGTACTACGGCTTCGGCGCCCCACCCGGCGACGGCTCCGCCGTAGTTCTCATTCCCGGCTTCCTTGGCACCGATCTTTATTTGATGGAACTGCACGGCTGGCTGGGTCGGATTGGTTACCGGCCCTATTTTTCCGGGATCGGAATCAACGCCGACTGTCCAAACCTCCTGATTCAGCGCCACATGAACGAGACCGTAGAAAGAGCGCGGAAGGAGACCGGCCGCAAGATTCACCTGATCGGCCACAGCCTGGGAGGCGTGATCGCACGTTCTATTGCCGGCGGACGGCCTAACGACATCGCTTCCGTGATCACCCTGGCCTCACCCATTCGCGGCACTGTGGCGAATCGCACCGTTATCCATGCCGCGGACGCCATTCGCCTGCGCATCTTGCAGGAGCATGGCAACAGCGTGCTGCCTCACTGCTACACCGGGCGCTGCACCTGCAATTTCGTTGATTCGCTGCGGCGCGACGTCCCCGGCTCCATGCTCCAGACCGCGATCTACACCCGCGATGACGGTATCGTGGACTGGCGTTATTGCATGACCAGAAACCCCGAAATGGATTTTGAAGTCCCGGGCACTCACATCGGATTGGCATTCAATCCTTCGGCGTATGCCATCGTCGCCGAGCGCCTGGCGAAGGCGCATTCTTCCCAACGAGCTTAGCGGCCGACCATTTCCAATACGGCCCCGGCATCTGTCTCCAATGTTTCGACCGCTTTGCCGCGACGTTCCAAACGGACGACCGCTCGCGCCAGGCTGTTGTTTGCAACTTCGAAACTGCCCGTGCAATCGGTCTTTCCATACGGAAGACGATGCAAGCTCGGCCCAGCGCCATCGATCGCAGCTTCTAATCCGCATTCCTTCGTGGAACCACTAAAATCCCAGGCAAATCCATCGGGATCTCTTCTGCTCTCTCGCAGATTCCGAAATTCATGCTTCTCGCCTTCATGCCAGAGCACCGCTTTGCGAAAGATCATCCCGAATGGCATTTCGTAAACCAACGCTTCCAAAGTGCTCGACCGGGCGTCGGCACACGGAAAATGTAAATGCGTCCACGTCCAGAAGTTGCGATGCCGGTATCCGCAGTTGTGTCCCTGCACTCCAAACCCCAGCGGCTTTCCTTCGAAACGCCGGCCATCCAGCGTGACCACGCCGGAAAAAACCGCGTCGGAATGAGGCGTTCGCGAAAATCCAATCCAGCCCTTGTTGCTCAGCGTGATCCGAAACGCGGAATGATATTGCAGATCCCACGAAACCGCATGCCCTCTAACTTCCAATTCTCCGCGGCAGGAGCTCTCGCCGATCTCATTCTTGCCCATTCGGAAATGAAATGGATTCTGTCCTCTAGCGCTTAGGTCCAGCCCGTCCAGCGCAAATCCTTGAATAAAGCTTTCCGGTTTTCCATCCCGCGGAAACCACGTGGCCCACACCTGGACGGGCATCCCGCCCGCGTCTCCCGCGCAACCGCGCCGGCCCGGATTCATCAGCAAATATCGGAACCACCATGCCCCGCTGCCATCGGCCAATCCCAGACGGAGAAACCATACTTCGTAACGGCGCCGAACTGAGAGCGATGAATACAGTTCGTTGAGTGTCTTCACAACTTCATCTTTCGTTGCTGTCGAAGTACTCGCTGGAGCAAGTGCCCGCAGGCTAAATCGCGAAACCTCCGTCAACCGACAACACGGTGCCAGTCACAAAAGCAGCCTCGTCCGACACCAGATACAGCGCAGCCTGGGCCACTTCCTCGGCGGTTCCCAGGCGTCCCATGGGCTGCCGGGCGATGAATTGTTTTCTCGCCTCTGCTGGATCGGCAAACGCCGAGAGTCGCCGCCCCAGCGAAGGAGTATCAATCGTTCCTGGACACAGGCAGTTCACCCGAATATTGTTTTTCACGTAATCGAGCGCCATGCTGCGACTGAGAGCAATCACCGCGCCTTTGGATGTGCTGTAAGCCACACGATCGGCCACGCTGCGCAACGCCGTCGCCGACGCGGTGTTTAGGATCACTCCTCCGCCCTGCTCAAGAAAGATCGGCACCACTTCGTGGCAGAGCAAATACATGCTTTTGACGTTAATAGCCAGCGTTCGATCCCACTCCTCTTCCGTAGTCTCGTGAATCTTGCCGTGCGGCACAATCCCCGCATTATTGAAGAGGATGTCCACCTTCCCGAAATGCTTGTGAGTTTGCCCCACGATCCGCCGCACATCTGCCGCTTGGGAAACATCGCCCACAATTGCGGCCGCGCTGCCTCCACCTTTCACAATCTCCGACACCAGAGCTTCATTTCCCTCACCATCAAGGTCTACCGCCGCAATGCTCGCCCCTTGTTGCGCAAACAGCACCGCACTGGCGCGTCCGATTCCCGCTGCCGCACCGGTGATGATCGCAACTTTCCCCTTCAAGCGCATCGTTAAGCCGACCGAATCCCCCTCACAAATTCTCGAGCACCAGCTTCAGGTAGTTCCAGAAACTCTCCACAGACGATATTTGTACTCGCTCGTTCGGACTGTGCGGCCCTACAATCGTCGGGCCAAAAGACACCATCTGCATGCCAGGATATTTCTCGCCGATCACGCCGCACTCCAGGCCAGCATGCATGGCAATCAACTTTGCCGGCTCGCCGAAAAGTTTCTTGTGTACCTCCTGCAGCTTGCGGACGATTTCGCTGTTCGGTTCCGGCTTCCAGCCGGGGTATTTCCCGGTATGCTCCACTTCGAACCCCGCCAACCCGCATACCGTCGCGATCATGCGCGCCGCAGCCAGCATGCTGTTCTCGATCGCGCTACGCTGACTGGTAACAATCTCCACCACGTCTCCCTTGGTTGTGATCGTCGCCAGGTTCGTGGACGTCTGCACCAGGCCGGCAACATCGGGACTCATCGCCAGAACACCATGGTGCAAACTCGCCAGCAGCGCCACCGCTTGTTTCGCGTCACTCGCATCCAGCACACTTGCTGGCCGTTCGGCTTTCTCGACCGTGATCTGCACCCCGGAATCGAATTCCCCTAAGTCAGCTTTGTATCCAGCTTCGGCTGTGGCAACCAGCGATTTCAATTCATTCTCGCGAGCCGGGTCGAGCACCACCAGGGCCGCAGCCTCCCGCGGAATCGCATTCTGCGCGCTTCCCCCGTTGACCCCGGCGATTTCGATTGGAAGTTTGTTAAGCAGGACTTGAAGCAGCCCGCCCATGATCCGCAGCGCATTGCCGCGGCCCTCATGGATGTCGACACCGGAGTGCCCACCCTTCAACCCAGAAACCTTGATCCGCCACGCCGATCCTGCACTCGCAGGATGAAGCTTCACCTTACGTCGCGCGGTCGTCTTGATGCCGCCTGAACAGCCAATGCAGAGAGTTCCCTTCTCTTCGTTATCAAGGTTGAGGAAATACTTCGACTTCAGCAAGCCCCCCGGAAACTCCGCCGCGCCCGTGAGGCCGCTCTCCTCGTCAATGGTGAAGACGAACTCCAACGGACCGTGCTCAATGTCGTCGCTCTCCATCACAGCCAGCGCCGCGGCCACACCCACTCCGTTATCCGAGCCCAGGGTCGTGCCATCGGCCTTCAGCCAGTCTCCGTCTCTCACCACCTTGATAGGATCGACATCGAAATCATGAACCGTTCCTTCGTTCTTCTCGCATACCATGTCGAGGTGGCCTTGTAAGAGGGCCATCGGAGCTCCCTCGCGTCCCGGCCGCGCAGGTTTGCGGATCACGAGATTGCCGGCATCGTCCTCCACGGATTCCAAACCCAGCTTTGTGGCCAGCGCCCGGACGTATTCCCGCGCCGCGGCTTCCTTCGTAGACGCACGAGGAATTGCCGCCAATCTGTCGAAGTGCTTCCACACCGGTTTAGGTTCCAGGTTTGCGAGTGCAGGTATCATGGCACGCTCCGTGGGATTAAGAGTTTTTCAGCCAGGTTCGCGAGTGCATCGTACAGGATCGAGGCTAAGCGGGCTCGTCCTCTACTGGAAGTGTAATGCAAACGCCGTGTGTAACGTCTTCGAGGCGATGCTTCTGCCCTCAATTTCTTTGGCCCGCTGGCGAACCGAGCGCGCGCACTTCCTGTTCCACGGAAGCAAGCCGCTGCAACGCCGCTTGAACTGCCGGACCGCCCTCTTCGCGCACCTTCCTGGCACGGGCCAGGGCCTGTTCGGCGATTCGGCTGACTTCGTGCAACAACTTGCGAATCTCGGTTTCTAACTGCCCTCGGCTCTCCTGAACCCGGTCAAGGATATCGCTCTGCACGCGAATGCTGTTTGTTTCGAGCAGCTTGGTGAGAAACTCTCGGGCATCGCTCGCGATTATGTTGCCGCCCCCGGCCAGACCAAGAATAAGGTCAGCCAGCCAGCGCAGCGGCGAAGCAGGCTGCGCGATTCCAATGAAGTCCATGAAAGTGAATTTCGAACGAACCCGGAATCCTCCCTCAGGGTCCGGGGCGTGGGGCATGCGCGCCAGCTCGGGAACGCCGGCATTCGTCAATTTCTTCAGAAACTCGTTGGCCATCTCCACGAACCGCAAAGCCACGCATCGATATTCCTTCTCTGCTTCTTCCTGTTCAGGCTTCAGCCACGGGGCAATGTGGCGCCGTGCGACTTGCTGCGCCTCGTGGAATGCACGCCGCCGGTACGATGGACCGAATCCGTGAGCTCTGGCTTGCAGCGCAACATTAAGCTCCTCGCCCGCCTGCGGCAGTACGCGCGCGATAAATGCTTTGTGCCGATCGACGAACTTGTCTGAGAGATGACGCTGCTCCGCCATGAAGAGGTACCCAAGCTCGCGCATCGACCGTTCCGCATCGGCAATCGTCTGCTTCATAACGGCGATACGTCTCTCCGACTGCTCGATCGGCCGCTGAAGGGCCTCCCGCTCTTCCGCGATGATCGCGAGAAGCAGCTCGCTAATCCGTTCCAGGTTACGGTCGCAAGCTGCCCGGATCAGCCGCCGCCTCGAGCCTTCGACCAAACGCCCAAGAGCCGCAACGAGCTTGTCCCAGTCCCGCCCTGTGCCGCGATGCTCAAGCTGTTCGGCGGCGCTGACCTCGAACAGAAGTCCAACCGGGTGTTGGAGCCGCTTTTCAAGTTGCCGTCGCGCGAACGCCACCGCTGCGGCCCGCTCCTCATCCGTAGTCCGATCTGCCTTGTTCACGGCGATGATGAGATCGTGGACGTGTCGCGAAACCGTCTCAACCAGTACAAGTTCTTCCCCTGCCAAGGGTGGATCGGCCCCAATCACAACCAGCGCTGCATCAATATGAGGAATGAAGGCCTTCGTGGCCGCCGTATTGCCGGTAAATACCGACCCTAGCCCCGGTGTATCCACGAAGCACATGCCCGTTCCAAGCAGCGGACTGCGCACAAAGATCTCCAGCGCGGCAACATGCTTCGCGTTCTCAGGGTTCTTCTCTTCGGATACATACTCATCCACGGCCTTGACTGGAATTTCTGACCACCCGCCTGCCTCAAACCGCACCCGAGCGGCGGTATGCCCCCCGTAGCGGACGATCGTCGGGACGGCTGTAACGGGCACCACTCCCGTAGGTAGTAGGCTCTCCCCTATGAGCGCATTCAAGACAGAGGATTTGCCGCGCTTGAACTGACCGATACAGGCCACATAGAAACGTCCCTCAGATACCCGCTCCGCCACCGATCTCGCATCCGCGGCAACCTGCTCGGCCTCAAACTCCTCAGCCAACTCCGCCAGCCGCAGGAGCGCTGACTCTCCGTAAGAGTTCTCAAGGGATACCTGCCGGTCCTCGGATTCTACAAATGCCGCGGACGAGGCTATCGGCTTGTCGCTTAGCGACCTCTCTTTCCAGTCTGCGACCATAGCTCATCCCGTCCCGGCCTTGCTCCAATCTGATCTCAGCTACGAGGCCGGTGAGCGCATCCCATCCTGATGTACGTAGCGAATCACCTCCACCTCGGACATTGCAATCAACCCTTCATGCACCATTTCATCCAGAGCCGGAAGCAACTTCTTAATGTTCTCCTCGGTGTCGACCACTGAGACCATGATGGGGCGATCAGAGGAGCGCAGCAGATGCGCCTTGTGGATGAGAGTACTTGCTCCGTAACCTTCGATCCCGCGGAAGACGGTAGCACCCGCGATATCGAGTGCCCGGCACTTGGCTACGATGGCCTCGTATAGCGGCTTGCCTTCCCACTTATCATCCTCGCCAAAATGGACGCGCAACATTTTTGCTTTACCCTCGAGCTTCATATCCGTTTCTCCTGCCGCCGCTCGGCGTCCTCGTAGTTATGCGTGTACTTGATGACATCCGCGTCCGATAGCACAACCAAGCCTTGCTGCACCATCTGCTCGAGAATCGGCATAAACGCCTTGAGTTTTTCTTCCGTATCCACCACCGACAGCAGGATGGGGCGATCGTGCGAAAGACTAAGCGCCGCATCTTTGTGGATTCTCCGGTTCGCTCCGTAACCGAGAATGCCGCGGTATACCGTTACCCCGGCAATGTCGTTCGATCGCAGACCGTTGACGATGGCCTCATACAAAGGCTTGCCATTCCACTTGTCGTTCTCCCCGATGTAGATACGCATCATTTTGGCTTTGCCTTCGCGCTTCAAAGCCGGCCCCTCAGCCGCGGACTGCTTTTGTTTCTTCTCGGCCGGCTTGACGATTGTTGTGTCCTGCATCTCAATCAGTCCGGTACCTGCCATCTCCTGCAATTTAGGCAATAGCCCTTCCACCTTCTCCGCCGTCTCGATGAATTCGATCTTGACCGGCAACCGCGTCGCCAAATCCACCAGACGATCCGTGTGCAGATGATGGTCCGCGCCAAATCCGGCGATGCCACGCGTCACCGTCGCCCCTGACACACCACGGAAAAAGAGAAAATCCAGAATGGCGGCATACGCCGAGCTCCCGTGGTACTGCTGGTCTTCCGCCACGTAAATGCCTACCTTCTTACCCGGTCCCGCTGTGAGCATGTTTCCCTCCTGCAATCAGAGCCTTCATGCGATTGCCCGTCCTGCTATCATGCCTCCCCATACTGCAACCAACCCGAAAACTACGCTTGTTGCCACATAGAGAAGCCCTATCCCCACCTGCCCATCCTGAATCGTTCGCAGCGTTTCAAACTCAAAGCTGGAGAACGTGGTGTAACCTCCGATGAAGCCAATCGGGATCAAGTACCGCCAGTTGGCGCTCCAATGAGTTCTTGCCGTCAGCAAAGCAAAGACCAGGCCAATCAGAAACGAACCAGTGATATTAATCACGAACGTTCCATAGGGAAAACGAGTCCCCATTTTGCTGCCTATATAACTGCCCAGCCAGAAGCGCAGAATCGACCCCAGTCCGCCTCCAATGCCGACCATCACGTATTTCAGCAAGTCGCCTTCCTTTCCCCTTCATCTACGGCCACCCGCACATGCCACGAAGCGAGGGTGCTTCCCCGAATTCCTAGCAACCATATTACTTCTGCGGATCCTTGCCGGTACCATGACTCCGCGACAAACAATCCGCTTGTCAGGAGTCATCAGCTGTTCCGGCTTAGGCATTGGGACAGCGGTTGGCGGTGAACTCCTTCACCGTGGTGAACAACTCAAGTACAGCATAAAAGATACCTGTCCAAGGGCCGGTGTGTCCAAAGTAACTTGGGAGGTTTGGGAGTGATCCTTATTCTGGAGTCTGGAAGACCGCGTCCGGCGTGGGGCTGGGCGAATACCTCACTGGAGGACTATGTCTCCGCTCGTCCAACGACCGCGAGTGCAAAAAGCGGGCAGCGCCGGCCCGGAGCAGCACTGGGGCATGCTGGTTTTTGAAAGTTTGTCGGCTGGAGTGATGACGTTGCTGGTGTTGATGATGGCGATAATGGTGCTCGTGGGAGTCTACGTGATCATCGTTTGGCCGCTCACTTCCTGGGACCTCACGCAGACCGGTCTGGAAAAATATTCGTCCTGGGCGAATACAGCCCTATGGTCGGTGTTCGCCGGCGGGTCGCTGGCAGGATTCTGGTGTTTCAGCGGAGCGGCATTCAAGGAGAAGAAGAAGGGAAAGCGAAGTTCGCGCCGCGCTTAAGCTCCCTTCCGATCCAATCAGCCGCTCGTCCCCATCTGCCCTCGAAGACGAAGTCTTTGAGCAGTTTTCTTTTCCGCGGGCTCAGTTCCCTTTGGCGTAGCTTGTCGGATAGGCTCTCTGGACTGCCGGGGTATCCGATGGCGGCAATCGCGACAGGTTCATGATCCAGAGGGATCGAGAACTCGTGCCGAGCCTTTTCCATATCGAAGCCAGCCATCTGGTGCACCACTAATCCGGACACACTCGCCTGGAACGTGAGGCCCGCCATCGCCTGGCCCACGTCATGCAATGCGTGCCGGTTGACTTTTCCATTCGACTCGAACGTCAATCCTGCTATCGACAAGATCAGCATCGGTGCGTGCCGCGCCCACTCGACGTTGAATTCCATCAGACAGCCCAGCAGGCGCTCGAAGTCAGGCTTGTTTCGCTGCGTGGTTACGATGAAACTCCACGGCTGTTGGTTCATGCAGGAAGGCGCCCACCGCGCTGCTTCCAGCAAACTCCCTAACACTTCCGGCTCAACCGCTCTTGAGGAGAACGCCCTGAGGCTGCGCCGCTGTGTGAGCAATGGATGAATCGGATATTCGCACGCCGGATTCTCCTCCGGGGAGGCCGTCGGAATAGCATTGTTCGCCATCAACTCTCCTCGTTTACACAGATCCGTTCACCACGGATCTCTTAATGCTGACCGGCGCTGCAGCACCCGCCCCAGGATGCGCTCCTCGAGTGCCGCAAACCGTGCGCTGCCACGCGTGCGTGGCCGCGGCAAATGCATAACTTCGTCCAGCGCTACCCGGCCCTCCTCAATCAAAACCACGCGGTCTGCCAGAGTGATCGCCTCGGCTACGTCGTGAGTCACCAGCAAAGCGGTAAAGCCACGGCTCCGCCACACGTCCTCGATTAACTCCTGCATCTCAATGCGCGTGAGCGCATCCAGCGAGCCTAGCGGCTCGTCGAGAAGCAGTAAATTAGGGTCATGCACCAACGCTCGCGCCAACGCCACCCTCTGACGTTGTCCACCCGAAAGCGTTGCCGGCCAATCATGGGCGCGGTCTGCAAGACCCACCTGGGTCAGAACTCTTCCCGCCTGAGGAATCAGTGAAGGCTCCAGGCCGAGCATCACGTTTGGCAGAATCCTCTTCCACGGCAGCAGGCGAGAGTCCTGGAACATGACGCGGACGTCCGGCTTGCCGCTGGAGGTCGCCGCTCTGCCGAAAGTGATTCTTCCGGTTTGCGGCACCTCCAACCCCGCGATTGACCGCAGCAGCGTGCTCTTGCCGCAGCCACTGCGGCCCACGATCGCGACAAACTCTCCGGCAGCAATCTCAAGACTAAGATGTTCCAGCACGGTGCGTCCGCCGTAAGCAATGCTGACGTCTTTCACTTCGACTGCTACACCGCGTGAACCGCGCGCTTCTTCGGTCAGCACTTGTTTCGAGTTGAGGCTGATTTGCAAGCTGATCCTCTAATGCGCTGCTTGATATGCCGGATTCCAGCGCAGCCAGTACCGTTCCAAGCCCTTCGCCAGAAGATCGGCGAGCTTGCCCAGGAGCGCATACATCAGAACTCCCACCAACATCACATCCGTCTGCATAAACTCGCGCGCATTCATGGTCATGTACCCGATACCGGAGCGCGCTGAAATGGTCTCGGCAACAATCAGGATCACCCACATAAATCCCAGGGAGAAGCGCACCCCAACCAGAATCGAAGGCAGCGCGCCAGGAAGAATGATTTCTCGATACAGCGGCCAGCCTGACAACCCGTAGCTCTTCCCCATCTCGAGCAGTCCTCGGTCCACCGATCGAATGCCGTGGTAGGTGTTGATGTAAATGGGGAAAAACACACCCAGAGACACCAGGAAAAGCTTGGCCGTCTCGTCGATGCCGAACCACAAAATCACCAGTGGAATGAGAGCCAGCGGAGGAATGTTGCGCACCATTTGAAGAGTGGTGTCGAGCAACGTCTCGGCCCAGCGCAGAGAGCCGGTAAGTAATCCCAGCGCGAGGCCGAGTCCGCCCCCCACCGCGAATCCTGACAACGCGCGCAAAGTACTGACCCGCACGTGCGTCCACAATTCTCCGGAGGCGCTCAACGTGACGAACGCACTCAACACATCGCGCGGCGCCGGCAAAATCCGGTGGGACAGGACTCCCGCCGAGGACGCCCATTGCCAGGCGAGCAACAAAGCAATGGGCACGACCCAGGCCAACCCCTCCCTAACAATCGTGCGAGGGCGAAGCTGAGACTGCTTAGCGGAATTGGGCTGACTCTGGGACATGGTTCCTCGGTTCAGCGCTGGGCCTGCGATTGGGTTGCGGGTTGGGCTCCGCGTAATGTCCCTTGCAACGTCGCATCGCGGATATTAATTCGCTTGGGGATCAGCTTCAGGTCATAGAACGCATCAGCGATCTTCTGTTGCTCCGCCAGGACAGAATCGCTGACCGGTTTTACGCCGTAACCGCCGCGCTCGAGGGCCAGTTCGAGCGTTGGCTCATCCAAACCAATCTGCGGCTGCAGCGCTATCGCGGCTTCTTTGGGCTTCGTCTTCGCCCATTCATCGACGCTTGCCACTTCCTCCAGAATGATCGCAATCACGTCGGAACGCTTCTGCGCATAGGGTCGCGCCGCGAGAAAGAACTGGTGATTGCTCACCACGCCCTTGCCATCGGCAAGAATGCGGCTACCGGTTTGCCTTTCGGCCGCGGCCAGAAAGGGCTCCCAGATTGCCCAGGCGTCCACACTGCCGCGCTCAAAGGCGGCTCGTGCATCGGCCGGCGTCAGGAAAACAGTATCTACATCCCTGTATTGCACTCCCGCCTGCTCCAGTAGCTTGACCAGCAGATAGTGAACATTCGAGCCCTTGTTGAGCGCGACCTTCTTGCCCTTGAGTTCGGCCACGCTCTTGATCGGCGAATTCTTGGGAACGAGAATGGCTTCCGCGGCGGGCGCCGGTGGTTCATTCCCTACGTAGACCAGATCGGCGCCGGCGGCCTGCGCGAAGATGGGTGGCGCCTCGCCCACGGTACCGAAGTCGATGCTGCCCACGTTCAAACCCTCCAGCAACTGCGGCCCGGCTGGAAACTCAGTCCACTGCACCTCGACATGCAGCAGTGCCAGTCGCTTCTCCAAACTCCCACGCGCCTTCAACAGCACCAGCGTGCCGTATTTCTGGTATCCAATGCGCACGACGTTATCCAAGTGCGTCTGAGCCAGCACCATCGGTGCTGCGGCCAGCAGGATCAGCGTAGCGATCAGCAGCACTTTTCGGACTCGTGTGGCTCTGAAATTACTCATATATTTTGGCCCCAGGTGAACATCGCTTTTCTCAACTTTGATCTTCGATCTTCTGGATTCTCGGATCTTTCGGATCTCGCTCGCTGCCTCATGAATAAAATGTTGGCTTCGGAAGCTGGTGGTTCAAAGCCCAGTCTCCCAGCTCACGAATCTTGTAGTCGACGGGATCATGCAATGTGTGGGTGCGCAGGTTGCGCCAGAAACGGTCGATCCGCGCCGGCCCCGCGGCCGCACGCGCCCCCATCACTTCGAACATCCGGCTGGTGATCTCAAGCCCCACCTTGGTCGTCATCACCTTGGAGGCGGCTACGTCCAACGCGCACTTGCCACGCTGATTTTCAGTGATTGCATCTCCGCTTTCCCATCCCCGCTGCAAAGACTCTCCTGCAATATCCGTGAGCGCCTGAGCTGCCTGAAGGTTGACGAAGAAGCCCCCGTAATTTGCGAGAACGTAAGCATCCTCTGCCGCGGTCTTCACTCCGGAAGCGGCCCATGGCCGGGTTTGCGCCAGCGTGTAATTCCGTGCTTCCGCCAGCGCGCCCTCCGCGATTCCCAGAAAAATGTTGCTTAGAATAAGTTGTGCAATGCACGAACGCAGAGATGCCCGGATGCTGCCCAGCGGACCGGGCGATCTCAGGAACTCCTCCTGCCCGGCGGCAACTTCATGGAACTCCACCGTGCCGCTGTCGGTCTGCCGCTGCCCCATGCCGTCCCAATCCTCGTGAATACGGATTCCCGGGCGATCGGAAGGTATAGCGGCCACCATGAATTTCCCGTCCATCGAATGAATCGCGGACACGATCAGCATGTCGGAATCCAGCGCGCCGGAACAAAAACTCTTCCGTCCGTTGATGACGTATCCCACGCCGCGGCTAGGAGTGAGGCTGGTGCGCTGGTCGAGTGGATTCAGCGCATTGCCCCAAAACCACTTATTGCCCACAGTTTCCGAAAACAGCCGCTCGGTTTGCGCCGCAGATCCGTAGAGCGACACCGAAGCCAGCATCAGATGCTGAAAGCCGAACAGATGCGCGATGGAACTGTCCACCCGGGCAAAAATCCGTATGAGTTTCATCGTGTCCGGCCAATCCATCCCCCAGCCCCCCAAGCCTGCCGGAATAATCACGTTTAGCAGTCCGCTGGCGCGCAATAAATCCCTCTCGATCTTCGCCGTGCCCCCTTTCTTGTCACGTTCCACGGCGGTTTGCGCAAATTCTCTTGCCACTTGATCGGCAATCTCGAAGGCATGCTGCCGGGGCAGCGCATTGATAGCGATATCACTCAGCGCAGAAAACACAACCACCTCCAGTGTTATCCGGCACGGCCACTATGAGTGTCCGGCCCGCAGCCACTTGCTTCTCCAGCAGCACTTCTGTTGAATCGGTGTCGCTGCAGCAACACTTCCCTGCTTGCCTGTTCCGCTCCCATTCGCCGTAACCGTGTGAAAACAACAAATTCATGGACATAGGCACATCTATCTATTGGCACGACAATTGCCAAAGCTAAAGTGGCTCAGCCCTCCCCGGAAAGAGCGGATCTTATGGAAATATTCTGGTTCTTACCCACTCATGGCGACGGTCGTTACCTCGGCTCAGCCGAGCAGGCGCGAAGCGTCAACTATGCCTATTTGAAACAGGTCGCCCAAGCGGCCGATGAGCTTGGCTTTCAAGGCGTGCTGCTGCCCACCGGAAGGTCTTGTGAAGACGCCTGGGTAGTCGCCTCCACCCTGGTCCCGGTGACCACCAAGCTGAAATTCCTGGTAGCGATTCGCCCCGGCATCATTTCGCCCACTTCTGCCGCCCGCATGGCTGCGACGTTCGACCGGCTTTCCAACGGCCGGCTCCTCGTGAACGTTGTCACTGGCGGCGATCCGGACGAGGCCGTTGGCGACGGAGTTTTTCTCTCTCACGACGAGCGCTATGAAGTCACGGAAGAATTCCTCCAGATATGGCGCGAAGCCGTAGCAGGAAAAGCAATCTCCTTGAACGGAAAACATCTCCGGGTGGAAAACGCGAAGGTCTTGTACCCGGCCGTGCAGAAGCCGCATCCGCCACTGTATTTCGGAGGATCCTCCAAGGTCGCTTATGGTTTGGCTGCGCGCCAGGTCGATGTCTACCTGACTTGGGGAGAACCGCCAGCCCAGGTCGAAGAAAAAATCGCCACGGTTCGCCGCCTCGCTGCGGAACAGGGCCGCTCCCTCAAGTTCGGCATTCGCTTGCACGTCATCGTGCGAGAAACGGATCAGGAAGCCTGGACCGCCGCCAACGATCTGATTCGCTACGTGGACGACGAGACCGTCGCGAAAGCTCAGAAAGCATTTGCGCGATTCGATTCCGAAGGCCAGCGCCGCATGGCGCAGCTGCATAGTGGCAGCCGCGAGCAATTGCAAGTCAGCCCTAATCTCTGGGCGGGTGTGGGCCTGGTCCGCGGCGGCGCGGGAACCGCGCTGGTTGGCGATCCGGCAACCGTCGCCAAAAGAATGCAGGAGTATGTCGACCTCGGCATTGAAACCTTCATCTTGTCAGGCTACCCGCATCTTGAGGAAGCGTATCGGGTGGCCGATTTGTTGTTTCCCCATCTGCCGGTTCCAGCGCGATCGGCTAAGCCGTTTGGCAACATCACAGGTCCATTCGGAGAACTGGTCGCCAACGAATATCAGCCGCGCACGCCAGCGCCGACGCCCGCGACCGTGCAACAAAGTTAGTGGTGGAGCTCTCCGTTTTCTGTTGGGCCCACGAATCATCGCGTGGGCCCTTCCGTTCCAAAGGAGGGAAATTGAACCAGCAAAACAGGACATTTCTACCGCGATTAGTGGTTCTTGCCATAGTCGCCGCGCTTGCCACCGGCTGCAGCAGCAAATCTTCTACGAAACCCAAGACCATCAGGCTCGACTTCGCCTACTACAACCCGGTAAGCCTGGTTCTCAAAGACAAGAAGTTTCTGGAACAGGATCTCGCTGGGGATGGAATTTCCATCGAGTGGACGCAAAGCCTCGGAAGCAACAAGGCGCTGGAGCTGCTCAACAGCAAGAGCGTCGACTTCGGATCTACTGCGGGGGCTGCGGCTCTGATCGGAAAAGCCAACGGCAATCCCATCAAGGCCATCTATGTCTACTCACGTCCGGAGTGGACTGCGCTCGTAGTTCGCAAAGACTCTCCTATCACAAAGGTTGAGGATCTCAAGGGAAAGAAGGTGGCCGTGACCCGAGGCACGGATCCCCACATATTTCTCCTGCGCGCACTTCACGAGGCAGGATTGACCGAGAAGGACATTCAGACGGTGGTGCTGCAACATCCCGAGGGCAGAATTGCTCTGGAAAAAGGCGACGTCGACGCCTGGGCCGGACTCGACCCCATGATGGCGCAAACCGAGATTCAGTCCGGCTCCCGGCTGTTCTACCGGAACGTGAACTTCAATAGCTATGGCGTGCTCAATGTGCGCGAGGAGTTTGCCAGACAATATCCCGCCTACGTGGAACGCGTGTTGGCGGCCTATGAGAAGGCGCGCCTGTGGGCGATGCAGAACCCCGAGGAATTCCGCAAGCTTTTTGCCGCCGCCGCCAAGCTCGATGATCCTGTCGTCACCAAAGTCTTGCAGCGTAGCGACTTGAGCAGCCCCGTCATCGGAGACGAACAAAAGAAGGTCATCATCGCCAGCGGCGATGTCCTGAAACAAAATAATGTGATCAGCAGCAGCGCCGATGTGACAGCGACTGTGGACAATCTGGTTGATCCGCAGTACGTGCGAGATGTGGTCAACAAGAGCTTGGCCCAAAGATGAGTACGGCGGAACAGAATCGAAGGCTCGTCTGGAAGAGAGTCACAGAATCGCCGGCCAAGCCGACCAGCCCGAGCGGCAGATCGGCCGGAGGATCGATTAGCAGTCTGCGATCAATCCGTGTCCCCGACCAGCTTCTCGGCTGGATCATTCCGGTCAGCACCCTGGTTTTGTGGGAACTCCTCGCGCGCGCCGGCGTCCTGCCGCCGAACTGGCTGCCCGCCCCAACCGTGATTGCCCGAACCATCTACGAACTGGCCGTCGCCGGCGACTTGTGGAGGCACGTCGGAATAACCCTCGGTCGCGTCGCCCTGGGATTTCTACTGGGAGCCGCCGCAGGAACCATCCTGGGCGGCCTTACCGGCTATGCATCCTTAGCTCGCAAACTGCTCGATCCTCTATTGCAGTCTTTGCGAAGTGTTCCCTCCATCGCGTGGGTCCCTCTTTTTCTGCTATGGCTGGGCATTCAGGAGAGCTCGAAGATCGCCCTCATTTCGCTCGGCGCGTTCTTTCCCGTCTATCTGAATCTCTCCGTCGCCATGCGCCACGTTGATCCTAAATTGCTCGAAGTCGGCAGACTGTATCGCCTCACCAGTTTTCAGATGGTTCGCCGGCTCATCCTTCCCGCGGCTTTGCCCGAGTATATTGTCGGACTTCGCAGCGGACTCGGCCTGGCCTGGATGTTTGTCGTCGCCGCCGAACTCCTCGGAGCCAGCAGCGGCATCGGCTTTCTCATGGTCGATGGTCAGATGACCGGTCGTGCCGCCATCATCTTAGCCAGCGTGATTCTTTTCGCGGTGTTCGGCAAGGCCACCGATTGGATGATGAACGCGGTCGGCCGCAAACTGCTGGGTCACAGGGCGCGCTGATACGCAGCGCAATTCATCAGCAACGCCATGTGAGCAATTGATCAAGCTGATTTGGAACTACGAAAACACTATGCCGGACAGTTCACTTTTCCGAAGCGGCACGGTTGATGTTCAAATCGCACACAAGGCCTTCGCTGGCTCTCAGGGCAAGCTCTTGGCCCTTACAAATATCCTCTTGACCATCGATCCCGGGGAGTTTGTCTGCATCGTTGGCGGCAGTGGCTGCGGCAAGACAACCTTGTTGAGAATCATCGCCGGCCTGGAAACAGACTATGCAGGAGTTGTTGCTCTCGACGGAACGCCAATAACCGGTCCCGGTCTGGATCGCGGCGTGGTCTTTCAAGAGCACCGCCTTTTTTCCTGGCTCACCGTGCACGACAATGTCGCCTTTGGACTTTCCAGGTTGCCTCCCGCAGAGCGCGCCCTCAAAATCCGCCACTACATCAACTTGGTCGGCCTCAATGATTTCGAGTATGAATATCCTCATCAGCTCTCCGGAGGTATGTCGCAACGTGTAGCCATTGCCCGCGCCCTGGTGGGCAGCCCGGAGGTTCTGCTGCTGGACGAGCCCTTCGCCTCTCTGGACGCGCTCACTCGCATGCGCATGCAACAGGAAATCCTGCGCATCTGGGAAGCGGAGCGCACCACCGTGGTCTTAGTCACGCACGACATCGAGGAAGCCGTTTATCTCGCGGACCGCGTGGTCATCATGTCTACTCAACCGGGAACCATTAAGAAGATCCTGCCGGTCGGCCTGCCGCGCCCCCGCGACCGCGCCGATCGTGAGTTCGTCCGAATACGAAAATCGGTCCACGACGAATTCTTCGACCCCGGCACCATCGCACCGATGGTGCCAAACGGTTCTCGAAGCGTCTCATGATCGGGTTTGGAAATGGACGGCCTCACAGCTCGCGCAAAGCCCTAGGGATGCGTCCAGTTCAAGAATGCTGGCAATGCCGAAAGAGTGGCGCTTTAGCTCCCGTGGTCGCACTTCTTATGGGAGCCTCGCGGAAGTTTACAAACGAAGGAGTTGCTGGAGCAGTCTCAACCACAACCCTATCGCCCGTTAGGCAACTCGCCGTACTGCATGAGTCGCGCCCGCACGATGTTCCGGCTAATCCCTAACAATCGCGCCGTCTGCACTTGATTGCGGTGGCAGAATTCATAGGCCGCCCGCACCACGCTGCTTTCGATCTCGGCGTATAGATCGGGACGTCCATCTTCAAACAGCGCCATCAAAGCGTCGTGCAATCTCTTGTCCGCACTCGCTGAACTGCTGGTTGCGGGCCGCACTCGAAGCGAAGAAAGTCGCAAATCCTCCGGCCTGACAACATTCTCCCGGCACACCAGCAGAGCGTGATGAATCACATTTTCCAGCTCGCGAGTATTTCCCGGCCACGAGTGTCCGGTAACCAGAACGTCCACAGCCTCCGCGCTCAATTCCGGACCTTTCAGTCCCAACCGTTCGCCATAAATACCGAGAAAATGCTGCGCCAAGGGCACGATGTCGCCCGGCCGCTCCCGCAGCGGCAGGATGTGTAACGTCGCGACCTGCAGCCGGTAATAAAGATCTTCGCGAAAGCGGCCCGCAGCCACCGCTTCCTCCAGATTCACGTTGGTCGCAGCCACCACACGAACATCAATGGGAACGGGACTGCGCGAACCCAACCGGACCACCTGCCGCTCCTGCAACACGCGCAGCAGTTTCACCTGCATCGAGAAAGGAAGGTCTCCAATCTCATCCAGAAACAGGGTTCCTCCCCGCGCCGCCTCAAACCACCCGGCTCGAGCCACACTAGCTCCCGTGAACGAGCCCCGCTCGTGGCCGAACAGCTCACTCTCCACCAGGCTTTCCGAAAAGGCTCCGCAATTCAACGCCACAAACGGGCCGTCTGCCCGTGGGCTCAACTTATGCAGGTGCCGGGCAATCAACTCCTTGCCAGTACCCGTGTCGCCAGTCACCAGCACATTCGCAGCGCTGGGGCCGATCAGATGAATTCTTTCCAGCAACGCCTTGGACTTGAGATCTTCAAACACCAAGGCGGTTGCCCGTAAGGGAAAAGACGCAGGGGGAGGGACGGGAAAACGGAGAATCGGCTTCGAAACCGGCGACAATGACATCGGAAGGAGCCCCACAACTCCATTAATCTACTAATTAGATAGACATGATAGTATCGTCGGGTTCAGCTGTCAAACCCTTTCGCCGCTTGGGGATTGCCCCAGTCTTCACCAATTGAGCAGCCCTTATACCCCTTCAAGTTTTCAGGGCTTGCACCAAAATGTTATGATGTCTCAGCAAGCGCGCCTTCGGCGCGCTTCAAACACTCCTCAGTAGCTCAATGGCAGAGCATTCGGCTGTTAACCGAAGGGTTGTAGGTTCGAGTCCTACCTGAGGAGCCATTTCTTTTGTAAGCCCATGACTCCGCAAGGCTACGACGTTCCTTTCTAATGTTCTTTCTAATGTTTCGCCCCAATTCTCCCAAATCTCAGTATTAGAAGGGAGAGGTCGATGCGATTGAACAGAAGAGTGAGCATTTGGAAACACGTGCGTCTCGCTGGTGGGAAGTGGCGAACCGGCGGGCATCTTCGGGGCGATGTTATTTACTTTCCAGGTCAGGCTGATTCCGTGAAAAGGAAGTCCATCTGGACGTTGATCCTGGTCTCTTGCGCAGCGAGTCTCGCACCTGCGCAGGACTTGTCTGCCCGTAGCAGCCCTAAGAAGAACGCTACTCCTGCGACCTCTCGTTCGAGTCTAGTCAACCAATCGGGGCCGACTGCGCCGGGCCGGTTCCGGGGATGGCGGCATACTCCGCCAGGCGCTCTCCGGCGCCAAGTGAGCAGAGCGCACCCCGTCGCTCCGACGGGACCTGTCGCCGTGAGCCGACGAGAGAGTTCATCCTCCAACCAGACCACCACGCCTCCTTTTAACGGATTCGCTTTTCGTCCCGACTTACCCGCGGGACAGATACCGACGGCCGTTGCGGCAGCTGATTTCAATGGCGACGGAAAACTCGATTGGGCCGTCTCCAACGGGCAGGACAATACGATTTGGATCTACCTCGGCAACGGCGACGGCACGTCCGCTCTGCCGACGATTCTACCCATCACCGGGGTGAGCCCGACCTGGGTGATCCAAACTGACTTGAACGGCGACGGCAAGCCGGACCTAGTGGTTGCCGAAGTCGACAGCTTGACGGTCGGCGTATTCCTTGGAAACGGCGACGGAACGTTTAAGGCTGAAGTTGAGTACAGCGTGCCAGCTCCTCCCTTGTATCTAGTTGCCGACGATTTCACGGGAGACGGCAAGGTAGACATTGCGGTCGGAATGATCGGCTCCACGGCGAGCGGGCCGGTAGCTGTGCTGCCCGGCGACGGCCACGGCCATCTGGGAGCAGCCCTATACACGCCAGACCCTATCCCTCGACGGGTTACTGGCTGACTCCGGCAAGTTTGAGGGGGAATGGGGAATTGGACCTGATCGTGGTCGATCCGGACGATTTCGGGCCTCACGGTGGGGTGCAAGTCTATTTGAATAACGGCAACGGAACCTTCACTCCAGGGCAATTCGTTAGAGGAAACGAAGCCCCTATCGATTCTCCTCCCGGGCTTTTTGCAAGTGCCGCAGTAGGCGACCTGAATAGTGATGGCTGCAGCGACCTTGTGCTGACCGACACGTACGGACTGGCTTATGTTTTCTCTACGTAATCCGGGTCAGCGCGTGCATGAAGAGGAGCAAGGACAAGGGCAGCACCTGGACTCCGCACAGACCGAAGCAGCATTCTCGGCCCAACTGATCAGGCACAACATCCAGGTAGCGTTGCTCGCAGCGGCACTCGGCATGACGTTCGGCATCGGGACGGCGCTGCTCCTCTTCGAAAATGGCGTATTGCTCGGGGCCGTGGCGGTTCATTACACGCACCAGGGCTTCGGACTGTTCATGACGGCCTGGCTGTTGCCACACGGCGTGTTTGAGATTCCCTCGATCTTAATCGCCGGACAGGCGGGTTTTTACTTGGCGCGTCTGCTTTTGCGCCGGCGAGAGGACCGCAACGTTCGACAATCGATGCGGGAATGGCTGGTACTGGTCGCCGGGTTGGCAATGATGTTGGTGTGGGCTGGAGTCATGGAAGCATTTGTTTCTCAGCATCACGCACCCGTCCTTCCATACGGGTTCAAGGTTGCGGTTGCCGCAGCTGAACTCGTGCTGCTGACGATCTATCTACTAATGATCGGACGAAGAGAAATCGGCACGGAAGCGCGCTCCCGTGTTCCTTCGGAAAATAGATGACCGATACTCATTTAACCCGCGCGTCGACGGCGGCCGAACTGACCATTGCGACGCCCGAAGGCGTGTTATTCCGCTTGCCTTTGGCCGGACCCGCTTCCCGGCTTTACGCAATGCTGCTCGATACCGCGATCGTGTTGGGCATGGTTAACGGCGTCGGGCTGCTAGTCTACTGGATTTTCTCCAAAGCACCAGGTTTTGGATTCATGGTGATTACGCTCGCGGAGTTCGCGATCGGGTTCGCCTATAGCGCATTGTCGGAAGGCTTCTGGAACGGGCAGACGATTGGAAAACGCCTCTTCCATTTGCGTGTGATTGACCAGGATGGCCTTCCGCTACGGATGGAACAGGCGTGGGTGCGGAATCTGATGCGCGTTTTTGATGCGCTGC
>Ga0302320_10001524_pt1 | contig 55583 bp, 41 predicted proteins | sample Bog_T0_3_FD_202130 | JGI IMG/M metagenome (GOLD analysis project Ga0302320, IMG submission 202130) | Peat permafrost microbial communities from Stordalen Mire near Abisko, Sweden - Bog_T0_3 | ecosystem: Environmental > Terrestrial > Soil > Wetlands > Peat | place: Sweden: Abisko, Stordalen Mire...
GCAGCAGCGGCCCGGCAGTGTGAGCATATTGGCCGGCGGTGAGCTTGTAGTGGAACTCGAGCGGCTTGTCGAGCGCGGTGGGCTGCACGAACTGGAAGGAGTTGAGCACCACTCCCGGCACATCGCGCGCGATGCTGTTTTCCCAGTATTCCCGGCGCTCCTTTTCATCGGAGTATTTGAGCATCATGCGCAGGTCGGCGCCATCGGGGCCGGAGTGAGAAGTATCGACGGAGCCGGTCAGCGTGCCGGAGGAGTCGAGGCTGAAAGATCCCTTGCGCTCAGTCCCATTAGCGTCCGGCGGCAGCACGGGGAGGGCGATGACCTGGCTTGCAGCGCCGGCGGCCAGCGTTCCGTAACTGCCTTGCAGATAGTTGGGCAGGTTACCCACCGGGGTGTGCTCGTTGGTGGGGTCGAAGATGAGGTAGCGCTTGCCGTCTTTGCCTTTGACGATGGCCATGAGGCGCGGGTCCTGCACGTCGCCGGGAACCTCGATGGCGGTGATCATGTGGTTGCCATAGGTGGAGGGATCCTCGGGATCGACAATGCCGCGGCGATCATCGACCATAACGTAGAAGGCATGGATTCCGGCAACCTGAAGCATGGAGATGAGCAGGGTGGTCTTGTCTTTGCAGTCGCCGTACTTGTTGCGGTAAATATCCGCGGCATGGTTGGCCTGGAAGTCGCCAACACCGCGCTCGACGATGAAGTAGCGGATGTTTTTCTGAATGAAATCGGTCACGCGGGAGAGCTTGGCGTAAAAGTCGGGAGAACCGGCGATGAGCGATTGGGTTTGCGCGGCAATCTCGGGCGACGGCGCGGGACGGTCGGCTTCGAGACTGGTGACCACCTGGCCGATGGCGCGCCATTGCTTGTCCGTTCCGTCCACTGCGGCGTCGCCCCATTGAACGGCCATGCGCGCGGCAAGCGCGCCCCAATCGGGGCGTGAAGGAATGTCGCGGAGGTTGAGCGCAGGCATGTCTTTCAGTTCCCAGCGCCAATGGTTTGGGGCGATCTCGATCGCCTCGACGGCCTTGAAGTTGTGCCATGACTGGGAGTGGGGCCTGCCGGGAGGGAGATCGATTTCCAGGGCTTGGAACACGACCGGAATGCCGTTCTGGATGTGCCAGACTTTTTCCTGGAAGTAGGGCTTCATGAGTTCTTCCGACTCGCAAACGATGGTGGCGCCCACATCCTCGGCCGGAGGGCGAGCTACGCGGCTCTTGTAGGTGCTGAGCATGACAGGAACGCTGGTGTCGCCGGATTCGACGAAGTCGGTGTCCTGGGCCATGTATTGCTTTTCATCGGCGGCGATGGTCCAGACGCGGAAATAGTTGACCTTTTCGTCCACATCGTACGAGGTCTCGCAAGTGTGGCCGCGGCCCTGGGGCTTGAGAATGCGGATGGCTTCCCGCTCGCGCTCCACGGCGCGGCCCTGCGCATCGACAGTTTCGACATACTCATCGAAGAGGATGACCGCGGCGGCGTCCTTCGCGTAATCGGGAGTGCGGGTCTTGTAGGCGTCCATGCCCCATTGCGGAACGGCCTGATTTTTGCCGAAGATGCCGGCGCGGCCGGGCGTGCAGGCGAAGAGGAGAAGAGCAGCAACGGCCAGATGTGCAGATAGAGGGTTCAAAGGGCGGTTCGTGGGCATTCAATCTCCCTCGAGATCAGTTTCCTTTTGCCGCCGGTGCGCGGGTAAGCACGAGCTGCTGCTGATCGGCGGCGGCTATTTTCTGGTAGAAGTCGCGCAGATTCTGGTACTCCTCGGGCTTGGCGAAGGTGAAGGCCCGCGCCGACGAGCGGACAATGACGATCTGGCCGGTTCCGGAGACGATTTTGTCGATGAAAACTGCGTGATCGGGCCAGCTGAATTTGGCGTCCGCGGGCGCGCCTTCCACCGTGAATCCAGCGGGCAGGTGGTAGGTGACCTGGTCGGTGACTATTTCGCCGTAGTGCATATCGACGGGTTCGCTCCGCGTTGGCTGGGCGACAAACGGATGCCCGCCGCGGGTCTCAAAGAAAAAGCCGGGAAGCAGCATGCGTTTGCCCGCCGCGGCGCCGAGATTGCCATGCAGGTTGACATAAGCGACCAGGTTCGCGGATGGATCGTCCAGGCCGGTGAAGCGATCGATTTGCGCCTCCACGCCCTCGGGAACCATGGCCGGCAGCAGATGGTCGAACCGCTTCTTGACCTCGTCCAGATCGTTCTCAAGCGCTTCCTGCCGCCATGCCAGGGCTTGCTGTCCGGTCATGACATAGCGAAAGTTGCCGGTCATTGCGCCTTGCGCGTCGATGGTTATGTCGCCGATGCGCGTCGCCTTGTTATCGGGGTAGGCCTGCTGGGGGCTGCTGGTGATGATGTGGTCGCCCGAGTCCTGAACAATGCCCCCGGCGCCGGAATGCCGCCAGTGGACTGTCCCGAAAGGACACATCTTCTCTCCGGGATCGAGCACGATATCTTTCCCGCCGGTATTCAGGACGATGAGGGTATCGTTGAGCTGGCCGAGGGTCAGGTAGGCGATATCGAACTGGCCGCGCCTCCGATCGACGACCTTCATGGCGCGGGCGTTGAGGCCGGCAGCGCGCAGCATGGCGAGATAGAGCATGGCGATGTCGTCGCTGGAACCGCTCTTCTGCGCCCAGACGTCTTCCGCGCGGCTGGCCGGCTTGAGATTGAGCCCCCTCAGCTCGACTTCGCTCTTGTGGCGGGAAAAGTCCGTGTTATCGAGCGTCTGCACGGCCAGATAGAGCTTTTTCGCCTTGTCTGACTCGCTGTCGCCCGGGGCGACAAGCCCGTTCACCGCATTGCGGATCGCACTGGAGGGATTGGCGAAGCGGTCAACATCCTTTGACCACAGCTTGGCATCGGTGATCCAAAAGTCGTTGGCGTTGCGGCCGGCCTTGTAATAGAACGTCACTTTGTAGAGGTAGCTCTGGTCGGGCGGCATCCATTCTTCGTTCGGAGCGGCGGGAATATCCGCTACGTCGAGGCTGAAGCGCCCCCGAACATCGATTTTCAGAGTCGCGCCTGGAGGAAGCTTCGGCCACCAGATCAGCGAATTGACGATCCGCTGGTGTGAGTCCAGCAGCTCAGTGCTGGTCTGGCTGCCTGTTTGAAATGCCTTGAAGGGCGTGAAGGCAAAGTGCGCCTTGTGGACGTAAAACTCCCGCTGAATCTCCCAGGTTGGCGACGAGTAGCGGTTATCGTCGTAGTGAATGACGTAGCGGTATTCGAGGATGCTGCCTACCTCGACGCTGGGCAGCGTAAACACCTTGCGGTTGACCTGGGTGCTTTCGCCGCCCTTCGCGGTCCTCTTCGCAATCAGCAGATCTTCCGGCTTCCCCACAAGGGGAATCACGGTTCCGTCGGCGTGGACGGTGCGCGCCTTGATTTCGCTTATGGTGAATTCTCCGTGAAGGTAAGGAATGCCCACGGTGGCCAGTTCCTTGCCCTTTTCGCTGAGCACCTTGATACGCGCGTAATAGCTCTCGTAGTGGAGTTCGTCGTCCTCAATCTGCTCGATGTTGAGGTAGACGGCCGCTGCGCCCGGAGCCTTGGGGTCCTCCGTCATCTTCAGTTCCTCGTCCGTGGGCGGCTGGAACTGGGCGCGCAGCAGTGCGGGAGAGCCGAGAACCAGAAGAACGAGAACAAGGAGAAAAAGAAGGCGACGCACCAATCCGCGATTGAGCATGTGTTTTTCCTTTGCGTGGAGCAAGTGGAAGTGTAACTCCAAAACAGGTGCGGCTGGATGGTGTTCTTCGATACTGCTGCCGTGTCCGTCGCCGGGCTGAGGCGGAGAGTTGCAGTTCGACGCCGGTCCGGCTGGCGTAGACTGGTGCGGGCTCAAGAAAGCGATCGAGGAAGGGGGCTTTTCGAATGAAGCGGTTGGGGATGGCGGGTATTCTGTGGGCACTGGCTGTGTTTGGGTTGGCGGGGTTGGGCCTGTTGGCTCCTGGCGCGATGGGACAGTGGAATCCGCCCAACCCGGTGGTGAGCTTTGCCAAGACCGCGAAGGGGCTCGATGTGCAGCAGAAAGACGGCGTGCTGCGGCTGGAGGTGGTTGCGGAAGACATGCTGCACGTAACCTATTCGCCGCTCGACGCTCTTGCCGCGAAATCCGATGCGGGGAAGGCTGACGACGGCGTGGTAATCAAGAGAGACTGGCCTGCCGTGGCCTTCGATGTGAGCTCGAACGATCGCGCCGTCACGCTGTCGACCGCAAAGCTGCGGGTGGAGATTGAGCGCCAGAGCGGGGCGATCCACTACGTGGTTCCCGAAGGAGCTACAGGGGCCGGAGCAACCGGGCCCGGTTCGACCGGCGGCCCCATGCGGGGGAGAATGCTGACCACGGACGGCTATCGCTCGCTGCGGCCTGTCGAAGTGAATGGAGAAAAGACATTTCACGCAGAAGTATCGTTCCCCATCTACGGCTCGCACGAGGGCTTTTATGGGCTGGGGCAGCATCAGGCTGGCGTGTGGAACTATCGCGGCGAGACGGTGGACCTGTCGCAGGAGAACACCAACATCGCGATTCCGCTGCTGGTTTCCACCAACGGCTACGGCATCTTCTGGAATAACCCCTCGCGCAGCCGCATGAACAACCGCTTCATTCATGCGCTTTACCTGAGCGCCGAGGTCGCCGACCGCGTGGACTACTACTTCATCTACGGGCCGGAGGCTGACCAGATTATCGCGCGCTATCGCCAGCTCACCGGCGAAGTGCCTCTGTTCGGCCGCTGGGCATACGGCTTCTGGCAATGCAAGAACAAGTACGAGTCGCAGCAAGAATTGGAAACTGTTGCCGCGCGTTACAGGGCCGAGCACATCTCCGTCGACAACATTGTGCAGGATTGGTTCTGGTGGATCACCATGGGCGAGATGACCTGGAACCCGCACTACCCTGATCCGCAGAGCCTGATCGACACGCTGCACAAGGAGCACTTTCATCTCATGGTTTCGATATGGCCGTACTTCCGGCCGGGAAGTCCCACCTACGACATGTTCGACAAGAATGGATGGTTCATCGCCAAGACGACGCAGCCAAGTTTTCATCCGGTGGGGCAGGCGCTCTACGATGCCACCAATCCGGCGGCGCGGCAGCATTACTGGGCCAACGCGAATACGGCGCTGTTTCAAAAAGGCGTGGACGCGTGGTGGCTGGATACCGACGAGCCGGAGACCGAGGGCCACGAAGACAACATCCTCACCACGAACAAGATCTTTCTCGGCTCCGGCGCGCGCTACGCGAATGTGTATCCGCTGTTTCACACCATGGGTGTGTCCGAGGGCCAGAAGGCTGCTTCGCAGGACAAGCGGGTCTTCATCCTTTCGCGTTCGGCCTATGCGGGCGCGCAGCGTTACGGCGTGACGGCGTGGTCGGGCGATGTGCTCTCGGACTGGGTGACTTTTCAGCGCCAGATTCCCGCGGGGCTGAACTACGCCATCTCCGGCATGCCCTATTGGACTACGGATATTGGAGGCTTCATCTCCGGCGGGAATCTCAACGATCCCAAGTTCCGCGAGCTGTTTGTGCGCTGGTTCCAGTTCGGCGCCTTCTCGCCCATCTTTCGCGTCCATGGCACCCGCAATCCCAGCGAAAACGAACTGTGGTCGTATGGTCCAGATGCCGAGAAAATTCTCGTCGACTACGATACGCTGCGCTACCGCCTGATGCCCTACATCTATTCGGAAGCATGGCAGGTGACCAGCAACCACGGCACGCTGATGCGCCCGCTGGTGATGGACTGGCGCGAAGACGTTGAAGCGCAGAACACCGGCGACGAATATCTGTTCGGTCCCGCGATCCTGGTGAGCCCCGTGACTACGCAGGGCGCAACCAGCCGCAGCGTCTACCTGCCGCAAGCCACCTGGTACGACTTCTGGACCGGCGAAAAGGTCGAAGGCGGAAAGCGCATTCAGGTCGATGCACCGCTGAGCAAGCTCCCGCTCTTCATCCGCGCCGGTTCGATCATCCCCATGGGCCCGAAGATGGAGTGGACGACAGAAAAGCCATCCGACCCGATCGAGCTAAGAATCTACCCCGGCGCCAACGGCGACTTCACACTCTACGAAGACCAGAACGACGGATATGCGTATGAGAAGGGCGCGCACGCAACGATTGCGCTGCGCTGGGACGATGCGGCGAAGACGCTGACGATTGGTGCGCGCGAAGGGAGTTTCCCGGGGATGCTCCGTGAACATACTTTCCGCGTTGTGCTGGTTGGAAAGGGGCATGGAGTGGGGACTGGCGGGAGCGAATCAGCCGACAAGACGGTGAGCTACTCGGGCGGGAATACGGTGGTGAAGCCGTAAAGATTTTGTCGAAAGTTGAAGGCCTGATGTTTAGCAGAGTGAATCTGATTTACCTGGCCGCGTGCGCAATTCTTGCCTCGGTCCAATACGCGCACCTTCCGCCCACGCATTCGGTGATCTACAGCTATTTGTGGGCCATTGTCGCGTTTTCCTACCCGCTCTCCCTCGCCTTTACTCGTTCTGGATTGCGCTTCTGGTCAGGCATACTGGCTCTCTTACTTATTCTCACGATCGCTCATCTGTTTGAATTGGGCGTGATTCTCGCGCAGGAGAGCAGCGGCATCCTGCACCCCGACGGTGAGACCGTGGTCTTATTCGGTTTCTACTGTATCGGGCCAGCCGCCGGTGCATTAATTTGGTTCCCGCTCGGGTATCTGGCTTCCCGATTTCTGATCCGTCGGAAGTTGGAATAGCCGGGTGCTCGCGGTCTCGATTTTGAGACCTTGGAGTCCACCTAGAAATTCTCCAGCAGCGTAGAAACCAGCGCAATCGGCAACCCCACCACGTTGAAGTAGTCCCCTTCAATCCGCGGAATCCACCTGGCGGCGCGACCCTGAATGGCGTAGGCCCCAGCCTTGTCCATCGGCTCGCCGGTGGCGATGTAGGCCGCAATCTCCTCGTCAGATAGCGTGAGGAATTTCACCGCAGTCACTTCGGCAGCCACTTCGGTGCACGCATCAGTGACCACGGCGACGCCTGTGATGACGCGATGCGTGCGGCCAGAAAGCAGGCGCAACATGCGGGCTGCATCCGCAGCGTCTTCGGGCTTGCCGAGGATGTGGTTGTCGAGGATGACAGTGGTGTCGGCGCCGAGAACGGTAAGCCGCTCGGAGAGACTTCCCTCAGGGGCCAAAGCCCCGGCCTCAATTTGGTCGCTTGCGGCACGGCTAAAGCCGAGCCCCTTCAAAGATATTTCGCGATAGACGGCCTCCGCCTTTTCCCGCGCCAGCCGCACCACGTAGGCGATAGGGTCTTCGCCGGGCTTCGGCTCCTCCGGAATATGCGCCGGTCGAACCTCAAATGTGAAACCAGCCTGCGTGAGCAATTCGCGGCGGCGTGGCGAGGCGGAAGCGAGGACCAGCATATTGAAATTATGGCAGCAGGCCGCAAGGAATCGGAGACGGCAAATTGGCTGAGTCTTTCCGTCATTCTTTTTCCTCCTCAAAAAAGAATGAACGGCAGCCAAATCAACCCCACTAGAATGGAGGCCACCGATAGAAGGGCTCTTCCCGGTCCTTTGCCTAGCACGGCGAGAAGAAGGGCCAGCGATAGGGAGCTGAGGCTTGCGATGGCGAGAGTCCGGCTAGAACTGAATGAGATGTATTGCGCGGACAACAGCCGAATGTCAAATGCCATGGCCAAAGTGAACATTCCTAGGGAGGCCCAAATTGCGGGCGGGCGCAGCTCAGATGCACTGCTCGTTGAAGTCTTCAGCTTTCGGATGAGCACGATGACAAAAACAACGGCTCCAAACACCAGTTGACCTATGAGCCCGTAGAAAACAATGCCCAGCCCTTCCACCATCTGCTCTTCCTCATCCCAGTTATCGGATCCCCATCGCGCCAAGTGAAGAGTAAGTCCTCGGCATAGTCACATCGACAGCGCTAAACGCTCAGCCCCGTCTGCATCCCCCCCGGCGTAGCCAGTCCCCACGCCATGGCCGGCGTGTTGTGCGCAAGCCCAAAGCGCCCATCCGGCCCGAGCAGAATGATTCCACCGTGGCCGCCAAGACGGTTGTAAAGGTACGAGATGGCCTCGCGCGCGGCAATCTCCGGCGCGGTGCCGGCGGCCACGCGATCCGTAGCCCACTTGCCCAGCACCAGCTTCATGATGGGCTCGCCCCAGCCGGTGAGGGAGACGGCAGCGGCCAGGTTATCCGCATAGCATCCGCAGCCGATGAGCGACGAATCGCCCACGCGGCCGGGCGTCTTGTTCAGGGTTCCGCCGGTCGAAGTTGCAGCGGCCAGGTTGCCGCGGCCGTCGAGGGCTACGGCGCCAACGGTGTCGTGCGAGCCGAAGCCCGGGGAATCGAGATCGGGAGAATCGAGACCGGGAAGGTCGAGATCCGCTGGAAAGGCGGTTTCAGGATCTTTGTCGTCGTAGAGGAAATGCCCGGCGTCGATTTCGGGGCCGGAGAAGGTCTCGTCTTCCAGTCCCGCGGCCTTGCGCGCCTGCGCCTGCCGCAGCCGCTCGCGTTCGCGATCCAGCACCAGTTCGGAGTTATCGATCAGCGCCATGCCGTGCGCAGCGGCGAACTGCTCCGCGCCGGGGCCGACGAAGTAGACGTGCTGGCTTTTTTCGAGCACCAGCCGCGCGGCCTGGATGGGATTGCGCAGCCGCTCCACGCAGGCCACGCCGCCGGCCTTCATGCGGCCGCCGTCCATGAGCAGGGCGTCAAGCTGCACGCGGCCGTTGGACGTGAGAAAGCTGCCCCGACCGGCGTCGAAAGTGGGGTCGTCTTCGAGCACGGAGACGGCGGCCTCGACGGCATCGATCGCCGATCCGCCCAGGGAAAGGATGTCGTAGCCGGTTTCAAGCGCGGCGCGAACTCCGGCTTCGTGGGCGGCCCGGCCGTCTGCGGGGATGGCCCAGGCGCCGCCGTGAACGAGCAGGGTTGGATCGTGCGTAGCCGGGGTGGTCACCCGAATCATGGTAGAGCATTTGCATGGCCGGCGAAACGTGTGTCAAAGATTAGGGCGAACGCAATCACGCCTAAACGAATGAAAACAAAGCGAAAATATACCCCTTCTTTCGTTGCACTCAATTACCGTGGAATCCGGTAACCTGAGATCAACCAAAGCGAAACAGATACAACAGGAAGGTGGGCGGGTGCCTGTCTTCGCATTTCCAGGTTGGTTGGAACCCGGGAACGCGGAGGCAGGCACTTGGTCTTCCTGATCTCTTCGGGCCACTTCCGCACGTTCGGCACACAGGGCTGTTGGGAAGGGGCGATTCCGAATGAGGAATGGCCCCTTTTCCGTTTCTGCACAGAAAGCGAATCAGTGCGGAATGCTGGAACGGAAATGGCGGGATAATGACAACTCGAACGCAGTCGGCAATAGGAAAGAAACGGAAAACAATAAAGCTCACCGCCGCGGCATTCAACATGATAGAGACCAATGCCGCGGCGCTTGCCCTGGCTCTCTACGAGAGCGCGCTCAAGGGACACGTGATGAGCGCGAAGCTGCTCGTGGAGCTTGCGGAAGGGGACGTGGATGTGGAGGATGCTTTGAATAAGAAGCCCCTGCGCAGCCTTGCATTGCGCCTCGCAAACGAGCCGCAAGTGGTGGACGCAACGATGCATAAAGTGCTGGAAACCGACGCCTATAGAACAGAAATTGTTCAAGGTTGAAGGTTGAAATGGCGGGGAATGCGGTGGAACTCAAGGGCGATTGTGCCGGTGTGCGCCATCGCATTCCCGGCGAAGAAAAGAGATGCGTATGAAGCTCACAATTCTCAATTGGTTTGTTGCAGGCAGATCGATGACCCGGAGGCTGGAGATGCAAGTGCCTCTTGGCCTGTGCCTGGCATGGATGGCGCTCTGCACTTCCGCGCTTGCGCAGGCTCCCAGCACCACAACCGTTCAAGGCACGGTGTACCTCGCCAACGGGTCGGCCGGCTCGGGGACGCTGGTGCTGAGTTGGCCCGCGTTCACCACGGCCGCGGGCCAGCAGGTGGCGGCGGACAGCATGAACGTGACGATTCCGTCGAATGGATATTTGAGCGTGAGCCTGGCGCCCAACCTGGGCGCAACACCGGCGGGGCTCTATTACACCGCTGTCTACTACCTGAGCGACGGCACAACCACCACCCAGTACTGGGTAGTGCCTGCCACGACGCCCGCGACCCTGGCACAGGTGCAGACGCAACTGATGCCGGCGGCGCAGGCAGTGCAGGCGGTGAGCAAGGCGTATGTTGACGAGGCCATCAGCGCTGCCGAGTTTGGCATGAATTGCTCCGCAGGCTGCACGCTGACGGGGCCGTTGTACCTGGCCGGAGATCCCACAGTTCCCTTGCAGGCCGCGGACAAGCACTATGTCGACACGAATTTTGCGGCAGCGGTTCCGCTGGCCGGCGGCAACATGACGGGGCCATTACTGACGCCGAGCGTAAATGGAGTGGAGTCGCCGGACGCGGGCAGCTCGCAGACGACGCTGCAGGCGGCCATGACCGCCGCGGGCGCCACGGGCGCGATGGAGATTCCGCCGACCTATGCGGGCAGCGACACATTCACCAACCCGAACGGCTTGTATGTCAGCGACCTGCGGCCTTCGGGCGCGCAGCAACTGGAGCGCAGCGTAAAGGAATTCGGCGCGGTGTGCGACGGGGTAACCGACGACACCTCCGCGCTGCAGGCGGCGCTGAACTTTGCCAACACGCGCGGCGTGGCGCTGACCATTCCCCAGGGAACCTGCAAGACGCATTCGCTGAACTGGCACGGGGAGTCGATTGGCGGCATGGGCAAGCAGGTGTCCGCGCTGATGGGGTTTCCAGGGCAGGACGTGCTGGCTTCGGTGACGGACTCGACGACGATGTTGTCTTACACCCACCTGCACGACCTGACCATTTACGTGGATCAGAGCCTCGATGTCTCCTGCTCCGCCGCGGAAGGACGCGCGCCCGCGGGAACGTGCGCGGTGAGCCGGCTGATGGAGAAGAATTCCATTTTCTCTCCCGGCGGAAACGGGCTGACGGGGACAGTGGGAACAGGCGCGGCGTGGGCAGTGGGCAATTGCGCCATCGCCATGCCCGCTGCAACTGGGGCAGGCGGCAACGGATTGCGTGTCGCGGAGATCGAGAATGTTGAAATCGTCCCGACCGGCGTGGACCCGATGGCAGCACAATATCCCGGAGCGCATTCGACGCACACGTGCGCCTTCTACCTGGCGCAATGGCCGCAGTGGAGCGAGTTCCGCAACATCGACATTCGCGGACTGAATACGGGCGTTGCGATTCCCGCGTTGCCGGTGGCTACACCCGCGGGATTGAATGCCGATTCCAACCGCTGGCAGAACATGACCATTCAGGCGACGCACGTGTTTACCGCGGCTGCGGGCTCGAATAACGTTTTGGATAACGTCGTCGCGATGGCGGGCAATTCCTCGGCCACCGCGGAACCGCCTACCGGGCTGATACTGGATTTCTCAGGCACGCAGCAGGGCTGGACGGTGCGCAATGCCGTGGTGCTGCCGGCGTGGAATGCAGTGCTTCCGCAACTGACGGTAACGGCCGCGGGCGGCGCGGTGACTGCGGTGACGCTGGGCTCGGAGCACGGGCTGGGATTCGATCCTTACGGAACGCAGGCGCCGATTGCATTCAGTGGCGCTTGCACCGCGCAGGCGGTTGCCATCATAAATACGAATGGGTCGATCGCATCTGTCAGCGTGACGGCGGGCGGCGTGGGCTGCTCGGGATCGACGACGGCAAGCATCAACGTCGCGGGCACATGGGATACGGCCGCTCCGGTGAACCTTGTCTCCGGGCAGGACATGACCTTCTTCGCGGGCAATCTGCTCAAGGGCAACGGCGGCTATACAGTCTGGAATGCAACCAGCTCGCAGAGCAATGGAACGCAGCTTGGCGGGGGCGGTGGAAACCTGCCCGGCGGTGGCACATATGCCGCGTTGGTGGCCAACAGCGCGATGGGCGCGACGCTCGCGGCGGACCAGTTTCCCGGCGCGGATTTCGGCGCCAAGGTGCAGGCGTGCCTGGCCGCACTGAGCTCTACTTATGGCGGAACCTGCGATGCGCGCAATTTTACGGGGAGCCTGTCGATGGGATCGAACCTGACGATATCGACAGCAAACGCCGCGGTGCTGCTGCCGTGCGCGACCATTTCCACCGCCAACCAGATTATTGTGACGGCGGGAACGAGGAATGTCTCGCTGCGCGGCTGCGCATTGCGCGGCGCCAGCGCTGCCAGCGGAAGCCAGGGCGGGACGGTGTTCGCGTATTCGGGAACGGGTGCGATTGTCGAGGTGGGCGATCCGACGTACGCGGTGGATACCTCGGGATTCCACTTGGACAACGCGGTGATCAATACCACCGCGACGTCGAGCGCGGCTGCGAAGGGATTCATCGCCTATCGCGCGCAGGAATTGAATTTGGAGAACCTCTATTTCCTGGGCAACGCGACGCAGACCGGCATGACCCTCGACGGCACGGGCAATTATACGGGGGGCAGCTTCTTCGGGATCCAGCTGGACGGATTCCAAACGGCAGTGAACGCTATCGGACATCAGGTAGCAAACCCATCCATAACCGACTGGTTAAATGCGAGCACATTTGTGCGCCTGCACATCGATTGCCCTACGAGCGGAGGGAATCCGATTGCCGGGACGTTTGGCATCAATTTGCAGCAAGGAGACGGGAACACCTTCACCGGCGGAGATGTGGAGGGTTGCAATACGGCCCTGCACCTGGGAGCGAGCGCGCAGAACAATACGATCGTTGGATTGCGCAACGAGAACTCAAATAACCAGGTGGTTACGGACGCAGGCAGTTCATACAACAACTGGGTCGCCGGCGGGACCATCTTTACCGGTCAACTGACGGACAACGGAACGCGCAACAGCTTTCTTGACAGCTTTCACCGCAGCTTCAATGGCATCAACGGCGACTGGTACGCAAGCCAGCAGGACGCGACGGTGACCGACCACGAGCGGTTGGGCATTGGGCTTGGCAACGAGCGCGGACGCCTGACCGAATATCAGACCGACTTCGGCTATCGCTGGGAAGACGGGCTGACCGATGGGACTACGGGAGAGCAGTTCTACGACATCCAGGATTTGCTCAACAATGTGAACCGCATATCGATTGGGCAGTATTTGAGCGCCACGGCCAACGTTTTGACCAATGTGATGGTGAACAACGGCGGCTGCTATTCTTCTTCGACTCCGCCGACACTCAGCTTCTCCGGCGGAGGCGGCACGGGTGCGGCAGCGACTGCGGTCATGGCGGCGTCTTCCAATCTCTCCTGCTCCACCTTCAAAATCTCCACCATCGCCGTGACCTCGGGAGGCAACGGATATACATCGCAGCCGACGGTCTCTTTCACGGCCTCAAACCAGACGAGCGCGCCCAGCGTGGTGGCAGAGATTACCACGGCTGGAAGCACGAATAACCAAACGGTTATCAACGCCGCTGGAACAGGGGCTGTCGTCCTGAATGGATCGACAAACTCGGGAACGGGCGGCGTAGTGTTTGGCTCCGGCGGCAGCAGCGAGGCTACCGTGGCTACCATCGATCACGCGGGGGACGCGCAGTTCAATGGGACGCTGCTAGTGGGTGGAACGGCGCAGTCGACGGGAACGATGACAGTGCGCAACAGCGCAGATGCCGAGGTGGATTATTATCTCTGGCCAGGGTTGACGACCAGCCAGAAGGGCTCCTACACCTACAAGGACTGGAACGGAAACAGCCAGTGGTACATGGTGAAGGATGCGAGCAATAACTGGGCGCTGAATTCGGCCGTTGGCGGATTGGACAGCTTCAAAGCGTATCAGAGCACCAACAGCGGCGACACGTATATTGGTGCCTCCAACTCCTCCGGAGTGGTGCGCGTGAATTACGAGACGGGATCTGGAGCGAGCTTCAATATCTATGGCGGCAGCAGCAGCACGCTGTATGCGAGTTTCACGGGAACTTCCACGATCAAGTTTCCCGGACTCGCGGCGAGCAGCGGCCATAACTGCCTGCAGGTGGATAACTCCGGCTTTCTCAGCAATACGGGCTCCGCCTGCGGATCGAGTTCCGGCGGCAGCGGCACGGTGAATTCGGGAACCTCAGGTCAGATCGCCTTTTACCCTGCCAATGGCGCAACGGTTGACGGCGAAAGCCAGGTTCCGGTCTCGGCGGGCGGAACGGGAGCTTCTACTGCTGTCGCGGCGCTCACCAGCCTGGGCGCGCAGGCCGCCATTCCCGGACTGAGCAGCGACGGAGCCAACGGCATCCTGGTCGCGGAGAATGGCACGTTTGGCGGGACTGTCGACGCTGCGACCGTATCGGCGAAAAACATGGCCAGCATTGGCCCGCGCTTCGACGTGACGCAGTTTGGCGCCGTGGGCAACGGCTACTCGACGACCGGTTCGATCACCGCGGGCTCAAACAGCCTGACCGTGACCAGCGGCTCCGCATGGGTTGTCGGGCAGGGCATTCAGGTTGTGAACGCGGGAACCGCGGGCACTGCGCCGCTGCTGACATCCGTAACTGCGATCAGCGGCAACATACTGACCCTCGCGGCTGCCGCGATCACAACTGTATCCGGTGGAACGGTGCTTGCAGATGATACCGCGGCCATTCAAGCGGCATTCACGGCGTGCTGGAACAACGGGGCAAGCCCCTCCGGCGGTGTGGTCGAGTTTCCCGGAGGCAGTCATAACTACGCCATTTCCCGTACTGTCTACGCGTATGACAGCTGCAGAATCGAAGGCGTAACCGGCGCAACGAATCAGCCGTCCTTTACCACTTGGAAGGGAACGAGCACCACCGGCACGGCGATTCCTTTCACGCAGTTCACGGTTGCCGCAAACAGCGGTTTCTTCGGGCCAAGCTCGCCGGTGGCGCAGCAGCCATATTCAATCACCATAACTGCAACGAATAGCCTGAGCGCGGGGAACTGGGTCTTCATCAACGGCTGCACGTCCAATGGCACGGACATCGACAACACGATTGCGGAGGTCGCCGCTGCCTCAAGCACATCGTTCACCGTGGTGGTTCCCTATGTTCCATCCGTGCTCGGAACCAACCTGGCGGATTCCTGCACGGCGACTACAACGACCGTCGGAATCGCATTCGACGCAGCCGCGCATTTTCAGAACGAAGTAAAAGACTTCGAGATATGGGAGCCGGGAAACTATCCCGCGGCTGAGAAGATGGGAGCCGACCTCTATTTCGGTTCCCGCATTGACTCGGGATCCCGCATCTACAATGTCTACGCGGATTCGGGCCTCTACTTCGACTATTACTTTTCCAACGGCGGCATCAACGTGGATTTTGACAAGGGGTGGCGCTCCGATAACGCATCGCAGATCGCGATGGTGTACTGGCGCCTCGGCGGCGGCGACCACTTCAGCATGGCCACCGGAAGCCTGAGCGCCAACAATGAAGCCACCGGCGCGAACGTGATGTTCGACAACCAGGGCTGCAACGCGGGTAGCAGCGCCACCGGCCGTTTCACCTTCCACAATATGACCTTTGAAGTGGATACCCCGTTCAACCTGGGCTTCGGCGCAATTACCATGCTTGCCTGCCCAACTTATCCGGGCATTCAGTTTTTTCTCAGCTTCGACAACACCGGCATCTACTGCGCAGTTGCGTCCGGCACCAATTGCCCTCCTCTGGCGTTGTTGAACAAGGATGACGGTGCATTGGCCGTTGAGTATTCAAACAGTACTCTTAACAAGCTCTCGTTGAACTTGCCCACAGCCACGCGCGGGGATCTGACGGGCGTGGATGGTTACTACTCCTTGAGCACATATTCGCATTCGGGAGCATCGTTCAACGCCGGCAGCCAGGATGCCTACACATCGATTGCGCAGGATTTGACCGATTTCAATTTCGAGCAGCTATGGCAGGACGGCATCCAGGCATCGGCGTTTCTCTATTCCGATACTGCGTTCGCCGCTCTGCCCAACGCCACCACGCTCACCGTGGGTCAGATCGTCGCTCCGCCCGCCTACTGGGCCGCGACCGGCGCCAACAAGCGCTATGCCCTGGACGTGGTGACCCAGGCAGGCACCACCGGCACTCCGAATTACGGAGTGACTTCCTGCGTGAACGATGCCTCGCTGACGTCCACGCTCTCCTGCTCGGGACCCTCGGCCGCGATCACCAGCACCAGCTGCAACACGTCCACGAATGTATTGACCGTGAATACCACCACCAACACCTTTGCCGCCGGGGAGCAGGTGATTCTCATAGGCACGCAGGAATCTTTCCTCAACGGCATCAACGGCGGCGTGGTGACGGTTCTTTCGGCTGGTTCCTCATCGTTCACTGCGTCCTATACCTGCGGCAGCTTCACCGGGAACAGCTCGGATTCGGGAACCGCGGTGGTGTCTTCCCTGGTGGACCTTTCTCCCGGCCAGTACATTACCATCGGCTCGCTCAAGACCACCATCTTTTCCATCAATACGTCGAACCCGGCGGCAATTCTGGTGACAGCGCCCAGCAGCGTCAGTTCGATTACCTCGCCCACGCCCCTGACTTACACCGCTCCGGTGCTTGGATCCGAAGTTCAGTTACTGACCAAGTCCGCGGCTGCGCCATCGACCTTGGCGTGGTCTGAGGGAGACATTGAGGAGAACTCCGGCGCGGCGGTGAACGGCGTGGCCGCGTGGGTTAATGTGGCTGCCGGAACTCCGGGAACCTGGGCGGGGATTCCGCTGGGAAACGCGAGCGGCCAGATAAGCGCGTCGCAGATATCCGGGACCACGGGATCGGGCAACGTGGTGCTGGCAAGCGGACCCACTTTCACTGGGAATACGACCACGTTCGCCAACGGCGCGGCGGCGGAGCAGGATGTGACCATTCAGCCGGGTTCGGGCGCCGACCAGGTGGGCGCGTTTGCCTGGAATAACTACTCTGGCACGGCGCAATGGAAACTCAGGAAGGATGCAAGCAACTACCTGCGCCTGACCGACCAGGTGAACTCGCTGGACCGCGAGGTCTTCTTTCAAAACGGCCAGACGGTGATCAACTCGGGCGCCGGGGCGAATCCGGTGGTGGTGAACGGATCTTCCGGCGGCGGAACGGGCGGGCTGCTGGTGGAAAACGGCGGATCGAGCCCTGCGGCGGTGCTGACCGTCTCCGGCAGCGGGAACACGACGGCGACGGGGTTTGTCTCGGGCAAGTTCATGATCGGCTCGGGAACAATGACGCTGACGGCGAACGCCGCGGCTGGAACCAGTCCGACGATTGCCTGCGCCGCCAGCCACGTATGCGACGGGGTGAGCGGAACGGTAACGCTGACCACCGGGACCGGCCCGGCGACGGGAACGCTGGCGACTTTGGGATTCCCCAACACGCACTCCAACGATGCAAATTGCGTGGTGATGCCCACGCTGAGCGGGACCGGCCTGGTCGCCACCATCACCTGGAGCGAGAGCACCACCAACCTGACGCTCACGGCGAACACCGCGCTGGCGGCCAGCACCGCATATCAAATCCGCTACTGGTGCGGCGGGAATTGACGCCGTGAATGGGAGGGAGGATGAGGGTGTACGGGATTGGAGCCTGCGCCCTGAGGAACTGGACCGGGAAGAGCTGGAGCGGTTTGGGAAGATTCTGGACCACCGGCCGGCCGTTCTCGGCGACCGGACAGTAGGCATGGCGCTGGCGGAGCAGCTTTTGCTGGTGCGGACGCGCACCGGCAAGCCGGCATTCCTGACAGCCAACCACGCCCAGGCCGAGTTCGAGCGTCGCCGGGGCCAACGAAACATTGTGCTGAAGGCGCGCCAGATGGGGCTGACCACCTGGGCCGCGGGACGTTTTTTTCTGAAGACCATCACCCGGCCGGGCACGCTGACCTTGCAGGTGGCGCATACCCAGGAGTCGGCGGAGGAGATCTTTCGCATCGTTCACCGCTTTCTGGACTGGCTGCCGGAGGAGCTGCGCGCGGGCCCGCTCAAGACCTCGCGGGCCAACGTGCGGCAGATCGTGTTTTCCGCGATGGATGCGCAGTACCGGGTGGTCTCCGCGGGAGACCGAAACGCCGGGCGGGGATTGACGATCCAGAACCTGCATTGTTCGGAACTGGCGCGCTGGCCGGGCAATCCCGGGGAGATTCTGGCGGGGTTGCAGGCAGCCATGGCTCCGGGGGCGGAGCTGATTCTGGAGTCGACGCCGGAGGGGGTGGGCGGCTGCTTTCACGAGGAGTGGCAGAAGGCCGCCGAGACCGGGATGGTGCGGCATTTCTTTCCCTGGTGGATGGAACCGGGCTACCGGGCGGAAGCGGCGGATGAGGCAAGCCTGACGACGGAAGAGCGGGAACTGATGGGCCGATACGGCCTTGACCGGGAACAGATCGGCTACCGCAGGCGCATCCGCGCCAACTTTCGCGCTCTCGCAAGGCAGGAGTACGCCGAAGACGCAGAAAACTGCTTTCTGGCCAGCGGCAACTCGGTATTTGAGCTGGCGGCCATCGAGGATCGAATGGCAAAAGCGCAGGAATCTCTCGAACGGCGCCGGAATGGCCAGCTGGAAATCTGGCTTCCTGCGTTGGAAGGCAGGCAGTACCTGATCGCTGTCGACCCGGCCGGCGGCGGGAGCCTGGGCGACTTCTCTGCGGTGCAGGTGCTGGATATGGAGACTGGCATGCAATGTGCGGAGTTCCAGGGACACGAGGCCGGCCTGGAACTGGCGAAGATAGTGACCGGGTTGGCGGCGGAGTATAACGGCGCCTGGCTGGTGGTGGAGCGCAACAACCACGGCAGCGGTGTGCTGGCGCTGGCGGAGACAGCTTGCGGATATAGGAGAATCTTTCAGCAGAACGGCCAGGCGGGGTGGTTGACCACCTCCGTGAGCCGGCCGGCGGTGCTGGGACAACTGGGAGCGGCCCTTGTGGACCAGCCGGAACGATTCATGAGCCGCCGCTTGCTGGCCGAATGCAGAAGCTTTGTCCGGCTCCCCAACGGCACGATGGGGGCCCGCGCCGGAACCCATGACGACCTGGTAATGGCCATGGCGATCGGCCTGGGAGCGCGGGCGGAGCTGGCGGGAGGAATCAGGGATTAGGGGTTAGAGAACAGGGATCAGGGATCATGATTCATGGCGGAGCTTGAGTGAAGATAGAGATCAATGGCGGCGCCCTTTCGGTAACTGACCCCTAACCCCTAACCCCTAACCCCTAATCCCTTGCGAAAGCTTAGAATCCCATTGAGGATCGGGGGACGATCTTGGCAATTCTGGCGGTGCAGCATATCCGGCGCATGCGGGGCGGCGCACAGGGCCAGTTGATGCTGGGAGCGGACGGCCACGTGTACGTGGTGAAGTTCCAGAACAATCCGCAGCACACGCGGGTGCTGGCCAACGAGTTTCTGGCTTCGCGGCTGGCGCTGGCGGCGGGGTTGAGCGTTCCGGATGTAGTACTGATGGAGGTTTCGAGCTGGCTGATCGAGAACACAGCCGAACTGGAAATCGACCTCGGACGGACGCGGGCGAAATGCCTGCCGGGGCTGCAGTTCGGATCGCGATTCGCGGGTGGAACGATGCCCGGCCAGGTGGTCGACTACCTGCCCGAGGAGCAGATGGCCGAGGTAAAAAATCTGCGCGAGTTTGCCGGCGTCCTGGCGTTGGACAAGTGGACGGGAAACGCCAACGGCCGCCAGGCGGTGTTTACGCGCAGGCAGCGGGAGCGGCGCTATCGGGCGGTTTTCATCGACTACGGCTATTGCTTTCACGCCGGGGAGTGGCATTTTGAAGACGCCCCCTTGCGGGGGGTCTACTTCCGCAACGATGTGTACCGCCAAGTGACCGGCTGGGAGTCGTTCGAGCCATGGCTGACGCGCCTCGAGACCATGCCTGCGGAGACGGTGTGGGCTGCGGCCAATGAGGTTCCGCCGGAGTGGTACGGGGGCGACCTTGCCGAGATGGAGGCGCTGGTGGAGAAGCTGTTGCGGCGGCGGGGCAGGATTCGCGAACTGATCGACGAGTTCCGCAGCTCCGACCGGCTGCCGTTTCCCGATTGGGGCATCGACGAGCAATTGAATGGAGACGCAGGCTGGAAGGACGCGCGCTGGGATAGTAGCATTGCGGGAAGAGTCATGTAGCACTACTCTTGAGCGGCGCGCGCCAATGCGTGTAGAAAGCGGTCGCAATCTGAGGATCGGCAAGTGAGCAGCGGAAGCGAGAGGCGGACATGCGAGTTCCACCTGCTCCGGTATGTGCCGGATGCGGTCCGGAACGAGTTCGTGCACATCGGCGTGATCCTGCGCGAGCAGGGCAGCCGGGAGGGGGCGCGGGTGCAGATGACGCGCGACTGGCGCCGCGTCCGTTGCCTCGACCCGGAGGCCGACACGGCCCTGCTCGAGGGCATGGAGAGCGAACTGCGGCGGCGATTCCAGGCGGAGCCCGACGGCAGCCTGATGCGGCTCCTGAGTGAATCGCTTTCACTGAGCGTGCAGATGACCGAGGCAAAAGCCTACCTCGCAGAGAGTATTCCCGCCGGTGTCGAGGAGCTCATGCGCCTTTATGTTGACCCGCCGCCCAGGGAACGGGTGCCGCGCTTGAGCGGGCGGGCCGCGATTCAGGCCCGGATGCGCAGCGAGTTTGAGCGTGCGGGGGTATGGGACCTGCTGCGCAAAAGGATTGCGGCCTCGGAATATACGCGGCCCGGCGACCCGCTGAAGATCGATGCGGCCTATCGCCCCAATGGCGTGATTCGCATGTTCCACGCGGTGAGCCTGGAGCCGGGCGTGGAGATGGCCAAGGTGCTGGCGTTTTCCGCCGGCGGCTTGCGGGCCGGCGTGGAGCGGGTGGAAAAAGCCGAGCTCGAGCTGACCGCTGTGATCGAGCCGGCGGCCAGGGTGGGCGCGACCGATGAAGAGCCCGAACGCCTGGAGATGTACCGCTTCGGCGTGGAGACGATGGAAGAGCACCGGATCCGCGTCCTGACCACCTCAGACCTGGGCCGCGTGGCGGAAACGGCGCGCCGCGAACTGCGAGTCTGAGAGCCAGTGATTAGTGATTAGTGGTTAGTGATCAGCTGAGGCCTGGCAGCCAATGGCTAACAGCTGACAGTTAGGGAACGTGTGAATATGTCGATGTCATAATGCGTACGACCTCACATCTTGCTGAAGATTTCGCTGCAACGCTGAATTCGACGCGTTTTGTAACAGGGCACGACTTCAGTGGTGCCGAAGAAGGCCGAAAGACTCGGGGTTTTAACCCCTGCGGGATTGACAGCGTCGCGTTGAAACACGCTCTAACCTGGAGCGGCTCTTGACGAGGATTCAGCGTGCCTTGCTTGGCGCATCTGTGGGATTTTCCTTTGCAAAAGGTTTTTCGAAAATCGTTGCAGATAATTTCCAGGTTTTGAGTTAGGATAGGTTTTGTTAGTAAGAACCGTGTAACTGGCAGCCATAAACTGTTAGCTGTCATCTCTAACCTGTCATCTGAAAAGGCGCATCCCCCTGGATGCGCCTTTTTTATTGGAAACGGAAGGTGCGCGTGAACGTCCGAGAGCAATTGCGGGAGATCTGGCGACAGGCCACGCAGGGAAGAGGAGGCGATGTGTCGGCAGGAGCGAAAGATGCGGAGGCGGAGCGCAAAACGTTGGCGCTGCCGGCGATCCTGAGCCCGGTCCAGTTCTCGGGAAAGCTGCTGCCCAAGCCTACGCCGGCCAACCTGCGCCGCTTCGCCGAGACGCCGGTGGTGCGGCGCGCCATCAACGTGATCAAGGATCGCATTGCCGCCATGGACTGGCAGATTCGCGTGCGCCGCGGCGTTGACCCAGGAGATGTGGCATTCGTGGCGAGAAAGCTGAAGGCCTTGCGCAGGACGCTCGAAGAACCCAATGCGGTCGACAGCTTTCGCACCCTGATCGAACAGGTGATCGAAGACGCGCTGACCGGCGGCTTCGGCGCCATGGAGATGGAGCCGACCGGCGACTCGGAGCGACCGGCGATGCTGTGGCCGGTGGACGGCGCCTCGATCCGCATCAACGCGCGCTGGGATGGGCTGCCGGACACGCCCCGCTATGCGCAGGCAGCCGCCGGGCAACTGGAGTCGAGTGCGATCGATCTGCGCGACGACCAGTTGATGTACGTGCGCATGAACCCGCGCAGCTTCACGCCCTTCGGCCTGGGGCCGCTCGAGGTCGCCTTCGAGACCGTGAATCAATTTCTGTCCGCGCACCGTTTCGCCGGCAAACTCGCCGCCAACTCGGTCGCGCAGTATGCTCTGTGGCTGAACGAGGCCACCCCCACGCAGCACGACCGGCTGATCCGCTGGTGGCAGGACGAGATCGAAGGCACGGGCCGCGTGCCGCTGCTCTCTACCGAGCAGAAGCCGGAGGTGTTGCGCTTTGCGCAGGGCACGGACGCCGATCTGCGCCTGGCCTGGCAGGAGTTTTTGATCCGCATGGTGGCCAACGCCTTCGGCCTGCCGCCGCTGCTGCTGGGCCTGGAGGCGGATGTCAATCAATCGACTGCCGCGGAGATGACCGACGAGGCTTTTCGCGGTGCGATCTCGCCGCTGGCCATGCTGCTGGCCGGGCACATTACCCGCGACCTGTTCGGGAAGTGCATCGGCTGGCGCGAGTTCGAGTTTGTCTTCAACGAACTGAATGCCAGAGACGAAGAGACGGAACTCGCCGTGCAAGTGCAGCTGCTCCAAGCCGGTGTGCTCACGGTGAACGAAGTGCGCGCCATGCGCGGGCTGGGCCCGCTGGGGCAGGATGGCGCGATGCAGTTAGCGGGAGAGAACAGGGAACAGGGATTAGGGATCAGGGAACAGTAACAAGGAACTTAGGGCGCCGGCTACTCGCGGAAGGATACGAGTAGCCGGAGAGAACAAATTCGCCGCGAAGATGAAGCGGAGTTACGGCGCTTGCAACTGGAAGGATGACTCCCAGCCGCAGCCATTTAGCCCCTGTTCCCTAATCCCTGTTCCCTCGTGCAGACCGGAGAGCGCATGCGACTGGAAGCAATGGCAGTGAAGTTTCCTCACGTGGAAGGGCACCCCAACCGGGTGCCGTTCGAAGGAGTATTGACGGTGGTCAACGCGGCCAGCGACAAGGCGCCGGCCGGAGCGCGCGGTCACAAGGTGATGTTGACGCGCGAAGCGGCGGAGGCGGCGCTGCCCTCGCTGCTGGGAATGGCAGTCGACTACAGGCCCGGTTGGGACGGCCACGATGCGCGCCGCAAGATCGGCGTGCTGACGGAAGCGGACCTGGTGGGCCAGCGCCTGGTGGTGCGCGGCTACCTCTACGCACGGGATTTCCCCGAGGTGGAAAAGGCCATCAAGGCGCAGGGCCTCGAAGCCATGGGAATGAGCTACGAACTGGCCGACGCGCGCGTCGAGGACCTGCGCGCCGAAGTGTGGAAGCTGACCCGCGTCACCTTTACCGGCGCGGCCATCCTGCTGCGCGAAAAGGCGGCTTACCGGGCCACCAGCTTTCGCATGGCGAGTTAGTTTTAGACAGCTAACAGCCAACAGCCAATAGGTCGTTGCAAGTAACTCATCACAGGCGGCGGATAACCGATAACCGTCAGCCTTGAGCTGTCTCTTCTCAACTGAAGGAAGGAGAATCATGGATACGAAAGACATTGGAGAGCGGCTGGAAGCCGCAACCGCGACGTTGGAGCGGACGCTGAGCCGGCTGGAAGAGCGGGTGGCCGCGGCGACCGCATTGAGCGGCGAGGTGGAGAAGATTTCCGCCGCCGTGGAGCAAAGCCGCCGCGAGGTTGAACTGGCGGAAAAACTAACGGCGGCGGAAAGGGAATTGGGCGAATTGAAGGCATCGGCGACGCAAACCGTCGTCAATCCGCTGCGCAGGACCGTGCCGGCGGCCACCTCGGAAATGCTCGCCAAGCACGGCATTGCCGAGGGGCCAGTGGACGTTCGCGCTCTCGACACGGCATTGTCCGGACTGAGCCTGGAGCAGCGCATCGCGGTCAAGACGCAATTGCTGCGGTCCGGCGCAATCGCCTGAAATCGGCCGGCAGCCAACAGCAAACAGCTGACCGTGAACAACCGACGGCTGACCGACACGGGCTGTCCGCTAACCATTGACCACTGAGAACTAACACCTGATAACTGCGAACTGTCAGCTGTCAGCTGAGACTGGCCCCATGGAGGGGGCGAAAGCTATGAACGCAACCTTTGCAGACATTCACGCGGCAGCAGATTACATCGGGCCGGGCGCAATCGAAGTTCCGCTGTATCAGACCGAGATCTTCGACATCTGCCGGCGTTCCAGCCCCTTCGGGCAACGCATCAAGCAGGTTCCGGCCACCGGGCACCCGTCGCGCTTCTTTGAAGAGACGGCCATTCCGAATCCGGGCACGGCCGGGTTCGTCAATCCGCGAAGCATCGTGCCCACAGTCGTCAGCCCGACGCGCGTAGAGCGCAGCGTGCCGCTCAAGGCAATCGTCTCGCAGATCAACTACAACCTCTTCGACATCGAGTTAGGCGACCAGCAGAAGCAGTTCGCGTACCTCCAGGCCAAAGACCTGGTGGACACGGTGAGCGGCGTCATGGTGGCTCACGATGTAGCTCTCTGGAACGGCAACGACACCAGCCTCAGCGCGCCCACCACCACGCAATACATGGGCGTGACCGCGCAGATCGTCGCCGGCGGTCTCACTACCACCATCGGCACCACCGCCTCTATCGTCGACGGCATCAAGTCGGCAGTGGCGCAGATGGTGGCCAACAACGGCTTCTATGTGCGCCCCACCGCCATCTACGCCAACCCCGTTTTGCTCGACCTTATCGACCGCGAGATGAAGACGGAGTTCAACGTGGTGCTGAACACCGATAACATCACCGGCGGCATCCGCGTCAAGATGTTATCCACGCAGGCCGGCGATCTTCCCCTGATCCCGGACTGGAGCCTGGGCTACACCGGCACGCCCGGATCGGGCTCGGCAGTGCTGCCGGCTTACATCGTGACCGAGGACCTGATCGAGTATCACTGGCTCGGCGATCCTACCCCGCGCATCTTCCAGCTTGGCCTGCCTAACTCGATGAGTTACCAGTACGTGGCTGTGAAATTCGGTGCGCCGGTGGTCAAGGGCGCTAACTATGCGCATTACCAGGTGCTGGTCGACCGGTAATTAGCGAGTTACTAAGTCAGCCGGGATTCCCAGGTCTCGATTTTGAGGCCTGGGAGACCTCACGATCGAAGAGGGAAGGCAGGACCATGGCATATTTGCTGCCGACGGATTACCCCAACTACGGATTGCCGGCGGGAACGACGGCAGACTGGATCACTGCCGCTACGGCATTGATCGACAGCTACTGCAGGCGGCCGGACCTGAACGTGATTCAATACACCGAACGCCTGCGCCTTACTGCCGGATCGCAGACCGTTTTACTGAGTTATCTGCCCCTGGCGCCGCTTGGCACGGCTACCTCGCCGCTGGTGAGCTTGGAAGGCCGTTACGCAAGGCCGCGCCGCGGAGAAATCCCCATCGAGCCGATGTTTGAAATCGTGCAGGCATTTTCGCTCCCCGGCCAGTGGACGGCCATCGACCCAACGACCGTGGACTTCGATCCCAACACCGGCGAACTGACACTGCCATGGAACGTGCTTGGACTCCCTTACAACGAAGTGTCGGTGACGTACACGGCAGGCCTGGCAATCATCGGCGACGACGTGAAGACGGCCTGCGCGCAGATCGTGCGCAATGCTCAATCCACGCCTGCGCTGAACGCAAGCAAAACCAAAATCGACACAATGCAGATGCAGTATTTCTCAAGTTCGCTGGTGGACCAGACAGTGCAGGCGTGGCTGCGTCCCTACGTTGCGAACAGGCTGGGGTGAGCGATGAGCGATACGGCGCCGCGGAACCCTCGAGGTGCGCCGCAGATGCTGGCCGACGCACTGCTGCGAAGCGTGGCAGGCAGCACGGCTCTTTTGCGCGTGACAGGTACGAATGCGGATACCAGCCAATCCGAATTGGGGCTGGTAGCAACGATCTTTTCCGATGTTGTGATAAGCCCGGTGGTGATGCGCAAGCTTCGGCCGGCATGGCAGGAAGGCGGCGAATCGAAGTGGGAGTTGCTGGCATCTGCTACGAGTGTAGAGCAACAGGTCAACGCTCTTGATTTGGTGTCGGCCCAATCGTTGTTTGCCATGACTCTGGCAGTTACCGTGGCCAGCCAGGATTACCTGATTGAATCCATCGCTTCCAATGAAGCATTCGGCCAGGTGTATCTCTACCGGCTGCTCCTGCGCGAAGCCCGTCAGCAGGCAGTTTGAGTTAGCTATCAGCTGAAAGCTAACAGCTAACAGGAATCAGGTTCGGGCTACCGGCCAAAACTGTCGGCTGTCAGCTGTGAGCCGTGAGCTCAGGAGAGTTTAACTCCATGCAAAATGCGAAGGACTCGTTTTATATGGCGCTGCGCACCAAGCTGGTCACCGTCAATCCGGAGCGGACCATCCTCATTCGCGGAGCGGTACGTCCGGGAATCCTGGTGGAAGAGGCAGAAGCCCCGTTCAGCCAGTTGCCCGGCGATGTGTTCGTGCTCCGCTGGCAGGGACTCGGCGTCGATGTGGATCTCGCTTCCACCATGGCCGCCGAGGAGTGCGAGATTCTCTATCAGACATGCGGAACGCAGAGCTTCGGCGGATTGGATCGCGGCCGCTCGCTGAGCGCGATGGACGAGGAACTGGTAGCCATGCTGCAACCCTTCTACACGCCGAAGCTCAACTACATTGCAACGCCGCCGGCAGCCATGCTGACAAACGTGTTTTGGGATGAGCCGGCATTTACGCCCATCGTAACGCAGCGCGATCAGTTGAGCCGCTCCGCGAAGGTCATGGTCTTTAGCTACCAGGAGCAGGGGGAGTAAATGGCGACGACCTGGGTTTCTGCACCCGCGCCTGTAACTCGGCGAGTTAGGGCGTACTTTGCTCCAGTAAATCGGAGCACGGCAACTCCGACCCTCTTCGATCCTTCCGAGCAGGGTGGCTTCAACCTCGACACGCCGCCCGCGCCGTGGATAAGTCTAGGCTGGATTCAGGACTTCACGCGCAAGTCGGAGAGCAAGACGGCTCCGGTGATGTCCGGCATTCCAGCCGCAGCGCTGGAGCAGGTGCGCGAAACGCTCCAGGCGCAGGTGAGCCTGCAATTTCTAAGCTGGACAAAGCTGACCATGGCCCTTGCCACGGGTGCGCAACACATGAACCTGCTCGTCGCCGCGGCCGGCGCAACCGCCGCCGCCGATGGAGCCCAGGCCGCAACAGCTGTTGTGGTGCAGGGCGGTTCCACAGCTTCGGCCATCATGCTGGCCGCAACCGACGCAGCCAAATTCGCGCCCGGCTCAATCATCGCGCTGGACGCCGATTACACCGGGCAAACGGGCTTTGTAGGCGCGCCAATTTCCGGCGCGTATGTGCGGCAGGCGCTGTCGGACATCGACTACATTCGGCGTGTAACATTCAATGTCGCGCTCGTCTCGCAGGTAAACTCCACCGGCCTCACGCTTGCTGAACCGTTGCCGGGTGGCGCTCCGGCGGCAGGTGCCAAGTTACAGGCGCTCACCGGATTCGTCGATCGCGAAGGCGGCAGTTTCTATCAGGAATGGTCGGCGCTGTTTGTGATGCAAGGCAGCCAGGGAGACAGAATCTTCTTTTACTATCCGCGTCTGCAAACCGTGACCGGCGCACAAGAAGCGGGTATCCCGCTGAGCGGGAAAAACCCCGCTGGACTGGCGCGCGTGTTGCTTAGGAGCCAGTTTCTCGCCCTTCCCGTAACCGACCCGCTCGATGGTGAGCGCGTGTTGTGTTATCGCAGCTTCCTGCCCGCCGCTAATGCGCTGGTGTAACTGGGAAATAGCTCATCAACGAGATAACTCAGAGAGTAGCGATGAAGATAACAATCCAGGAAACGGACTACACTGCAGCGCTCGACGCCGCGCGTCCGCTGATCATCGAGCGCAGGTTGAATGAGCCTTCCATCTGCGGGCTAAGCCTCAGCCTCCCGGCAAACGGCAGCCTAGCGATACCGTCCCGTTTCCAGTTTCTGGCGGTAACCGGCGACGATGAGACTATTTACTTCACCGGTTACATTGCGGTAAGTCCTTTGCCGGAATATGCCGGCCTGGCAATCGAGGGACCGCGCTACCGGATTGTCATTCAAGCAATCAGCGACGAACTTTTGTTGGACCAGTTGCTCATGCCGCCAACCGCGAGCGCAATCGGAGAGACCGCAGGCACGCTGATGACTGCGCTGGTAACCCACACAGGTTCAACAGCGCTCTCCACAAGCGGGCTTTCGCTTGCCACTGCGGTTACCAACTTCATCCCGGAGCATGGCGCTTCATGGAGCAACAACGCTGGACAGTTGGCAAGCCAGGCGCGGGCGGCCTATCGTGCGGTCAATGGAGCTTTATCACTCTCCAGCGTTCAATCGACGGTTCATCCGCTGAATGAGACCGACGGCAGTCTTAACCTGGCTGCACTTTCCTTCACTGCAAGCGTCAAGCGCGCACTGGCAAACGATGTTACGGTCTGCGGCGAGCACGAGCCGGTCGCCTATGTTACCGAGTACTTTCCCGGTGACGGAGTTACAACGCAATTCTTTCTGGCCGCGGATCCTTTCTTTCCTGCTGCTTCGAAATCGACTATCATCGACGAGCTGTTCGACGAGGCGGTCATCAATCAGACTGTCTGGTCCAACACGGGCATAGGCGGATACGTCGGCATCGGCGCAAACGGACTGGTGTTGGATGGCGGCAACGGTGTTGACGGAGAGACGGTGTTGAGTTGGATCGATGCCGTCGAGCTGGGCGGGACGCTGCTCCTGGAGGCCGTCGGCGTATCATTATCGCCGGGCAGCACAGGAGTTGTGGCTGCCTTCTATAACGGATTGGGTACGCAGGCCTCGTGCATTGCCGGCTTTCAAATCAAGGCAGCGTTGGGAACCGGCGCAGTTACGCTGCAACCTATGATTCAAGGGACCGCTGCCGGGACGACCTACGCCATGAACCCCGCCAACCAATACACGCTTCGGACAAGGGTGCGTTGCGCAGACCAGGAGCGCCAGTTATCCGTATACCGATCTTTCGGAGATAGCGGACCAATTACCTGGGGTGGTGAATCGACAACAAGTCCAGCGCAAATTCAGATGGAGATTCAGGAGTTTGTGGATGGGGTGGGTGGGACGCCGGTGACGTTGTACGACGGCGCGGTGACCAGCCTACCGCCGGCGGGCACGGTCATCGCCGCAAGCAGCATCAATCTGATTGGAACGATGCGCGCCATTGACCTGATCAATCTTGGATCGGCGTGGGTGGTGAGTACGCCTCCAGGCGGTGGGCCTTACACGCGGAGACTGGGTACAACCGGGGAAGGAGCCGAGTGCCATGTGGAGCGCACCGGCAAGCTGGTGTTTTACACCGGGTCCACGCCGGAAGCCGGAGAACAAGTCGCGGTGAGCTATCGCACCATTGGCCGGGCGGTAGGGCGCGCTGTGAATGCCGCCAGCCAATCGGCGCTGAGCGAGGCGGGTTCGCCTTCCGTGGCTGCGTGGATCGGATCTGTCACTAGCCCTCCGGCGCGCAGCTCGGCGGATTGCCTGAATGCCGCGCTGGCAATCGAGCAAGCCGCGGCGGGCGTGAGCGCGCTGTGGAGCGGTACTTACTCGGGAAGCCGGGCAAGTTTCGCCACGGATGTGTCGCCGGGCGATGCCTTGCTGTTGAATGCGCCATCCACCAGCCTGGATACTCAAGTGGTGGTGCGCACAGTGAAAGTAAGTTATCGGGCGAGTTATCCTGACCTGGTGAATTATGCTATCGAGTTCGCCAACGACTGGGCCAATGATTTAGCCATCAAGACAAGCACTATAGTGCCCGCCGATGCCTGGCTGCCGGCAGCCATTGCTCCCACCGTGCTGGCTAACCTGACCAGCTTGACGGTGACAACATTGAATGGAACGACAGTAACGATCAATACTGGTGTAACTCCGCCAAGCGGCGGCGGGTTCGAGATACGACGGCGCGATTTTGCTTTCATGCCGGGAGAGGATCCCGGCCTGGTGGCGCGGGCGACACTGTCGAATATCACCTTCTCACGCGAAACGGCGAATGACAGGTTCTATGTCCGCATGTACGACGGATCGACGCCGCCGAATTATTCCCAGTTCTCGACGGCACTGTTCATCAATCTGCCGCTGGGGTCGTGAGCGTCAGATTCACCGGCAGACGAGGTTCCATGGATGCGGATGATGAATGAATTCGAAGCGCAGGTGCTGAGCGACCTGAGCGTGCTGAAGACGCAGATGACGGGCTTAACCGGCGACGGTAATGGCGGGCGCATGGCTGCCCTGGAGCGGCGCATGGAGCGGCACGAGCAGAACTGGCAGCGCGCCAAGGGCTTTCTTGCCGCGGTCAGTGTGCTCTACGCGGTCGTAGAAGTCGCCATGGAAGCGTGGCACCGGCACTGACGGAATTCGCGGATCGCGCCGGAGAGCAAACGCGCAATCGTATAATCGACGCTATGAGCGAACTGCCTCTGGTGGGCGTGGTGATGGGCAGCAAGAGCGACTACGAGGTGCTCGTGGCGGCCGTAGAGATTCTGCGTGCATTGGAAATTCCGCTCGAATCGCGCGTGGTAAGCGCGCATCGCACGCCAGACCTGCTGTTTGAATACGCTGAAACGGCGCGGGCGCGCGGGCTGCGCGTAATCATCGCCGGGGCAGGCGGCGCGGCGCATTTGCCTGGAATGCTGGCAGCAAAGACGCTCGTCCCCGTGCTCGGCGTGCCGGTTGCTGCGACGCAATTGAACGGTCTGGATGCGCTGCTTTCCATTGTGCAGATGCCCAAAGGGGTGCCGGTGGGGACGCTGGCCATCGGCAAGGCGGGCGCGGCCAACGCGGCGCTGCTGGCTGCGGAGATTCTTGCCGTGACGGATGTGGAGCTCTACGATCGACTGGCCGCATGGCGCGCGGCGCGGACTAAGGAAGTGCTGGATCAGGAGTTGCCGGGGTGAGCGCTGCCTTTGGCTCTTCACAAAACAAGAATGCTTCCATCGTCCGCCCCGGCGGGTTGATTGGAATATTGGGCGGCGGCCAACTGGGGCGCATGACGGCGATGGCTGCGCGCACCATGGGCTACCGCGTGCGCGTGATGGACCCCGAAGCCGCATGTCCAGCCAGTTTTGTCGTAGACGAGACGATTGTGGGCCGATGGGACGATGTTGGCGCGGCGCGGCGGCTCGCAACGGGCGCCGATGCCGTAACGCTGGAGATTGAGCAGATCGGCGTGGATGCTCTCGCAGAAGTAGCGCGCATTGCGCCGCTGCGCCCCGGCGTCGAGCCCATTCGCATCATCCAGGACAAGACGCTGCAAAAAGCGTGGCTTGCCGATGCGGGCTTTCCTGTCGGCGCATTTCGCGTGGTGCGCCGCGAAGCGGAGTTGCACGAAGCTGTCGCCGCCCTCGGCGGACGCGTGTTCCTCAAGATCGGCCGCGGCGGCTACGACGGGCGCGGCCAGGCGCGCATCGGGCTAGACGCACCTGCGACTGAAGAAGCTATTGCTGCTGCCTGGAAGAGCATCGGCGAACGGCCCGCGGTTGCCGAGCAGGCTCTCGATCTGGACTTCGAAATCAGCGTAATGGCGGCGCGGAATCCCTCCGGCGAGGTGCGCACCTACCCCGCTGCGCGCAATCACCATGAGAATCAAATCCTCGCGTGGAGCGTGCTACCCGCGGGAGTGCCAGCGGAGCTTGAGTCCAGAGCACAGGAGTTAGCGGCGGCCATGATTGTGTGTCTAGGCATTGAAGGCCTCTTATGCGTGGAGTTATTTGTAACTCGGCAAGGTGAGTTACTGGTGAATGAGTTAGCGCCGCGCCCGCACAACAGTTATCACCAGAGCGAGCGCGGCTGTGTCACGAGCCAGTTTGAGCAGCTTGTGCGTACCACGTGCAATTTGCCTCTGGGTGATACTTCACTCATCACGCCTGCGGCCATCGTGAACCTGCTCGGCGAAGTCTGGCTCAGCGCATCCGGTCAGCCGGACTTCGCTGCTGCCCTTGCTGTTCCCGGAGTTCGCCTGCATCTCTATGAAAAGCACAGGCCACGTGTAGGGAGAAAGATGGGCCATTTATCCGCAACGGGAACTACGGTGGAAGAAGCGCTGGAGCGGGTGCTGGAAGCGAAAGAGAAGCTCTAGTTAAGAACGGGGAACGACCGGGTCGGGGTTTTGGGATCGACGTGAATCCTCAATTCCCCGTCTGCGGGATGATGGCGCACAAAGGCATCGGCATAATTGGGATAGAGGAACGGCTTTTTCATCACGCCGTGAAAGCGCTCCAAATCCGCCTTGTATTTGTATTGGAGCACCACATAATCTCCGCCGTAGCCATGCTTTTCAAACTGACAGCGAACAATCGTGCCTGACACAGTGGGCCATTTGTAGCTGACCGCCTTGCGCCAAAGGATAATCATCCATCGAACGATAAATCCGATGTATATGTCGATGACAAAGCCCGCCATGGTCCCACAAGTATAGCGCGGGCGCACTCTTCTGGGGATTGTCTACCCGCGGATGAAATCAAACTTGGTTTCTCATATCTCGATTTGGAGATTTGGAAACCCGCCAGCCTGTCGGCTAGTGCTAGCCGACAGGCTGGTTCTTCTCCCACCGCTTCGGCCGCCGATTCTGCTGCAAGACTTTCTTGCGTAACCGAAGCGACTTGGGCGTGACCTCAACCATCTCGTCTTCCGCAATGAACTCGATAGCCTGCTCAAGATTCAGCGCCTTCACGGGCACCAGGCGGATGGCCTCATCGGCGCTCGATGCGCGCATGTTGGTCATCTTTTTTTCGCGCACCACGTTCACGTCGAGGTCGTTGTCGCGCGAGTGCTCGCCGACGACCATGCCCTCGTAAACTTCAACGCCCGCGCCGACAAAAAGAATGCCGCGCTCCTGCAGGCCGTTGAGCGAGTAAGTCGTGGTCAGTCCCTGGCGATCGGCGATCAGCGCGCCGGTGGGGCGCTGGGGAATGTCGCCCTGGTAAGGAATATAGCCATCGAACAAGGCGTTCATGACGATCGTCCCGCGCGTCTCGGTCAGCATTTCGCTGCGCAGGCCGATAAGCCCGCGACTGGGCACGCGAAACTCCAAACGCACGCGGCCTGAGCCGTGATTGTGCATCTTGGTCATCTCGCCCTTGCGTGGGCCCAGCTTTTCAATCACGGTTCCTGTGTACGCTTCGGGGACGTCGACGGTCAGGTGTTCGACCGGCTCCATGCGGGCCCCATCCACAGTTTTGGTGACAATCTCCGGCCGGCCTGCCGAAAGTTCGAATCCCTCGCGGCGCATCATTTCGATCAAGATAGCCAACTGCAATTCGCCGCGGCCTAGAACCTTGAAGCTGTCCGGCGAGCCTGTGTCTTCAACACGAATGCTGACGTTGGTGAGCAGTTCTTTTTCAAGCCGTTCGCGCAGGTTGCGGCTGGTTACATAGCTGCCCTCGCGTCCCGCAAACGGCGAGTTGTTCACGCTGAATTGAATCGCAATGGTCGGCTCGTCGATGACGATAAGCGGCAGCGGCGAAGGATTCTCGACGCTGGTGATGGTCTCGCCGATGGTGATGCCCTCCACACCGGCCACGGCGATAATGTCGCCCATGGTGGTCTCGGTGGTCTCGGTCCTCTTGAGGCCATTGAAAGTGAATAGCTTCGTAATCCGCGTCTTCATCAGCGTGCCGTCGCGCTTGGAGATGGTGACGTCGTCGCCCGCGTGCAGCGTGCCTTGAAACACGCGGCAAATCGCAATGCGCCCGAAGTATTCGGAGTAGTCGAGGTTGGTAACCAGGATCTGCAGCGTGCCATCGGCGTCGCCGGTGGCGGCGGGAATCGTCGACACAATCGACTCAAAAAGCGGCTGCAAATCGGTGCCCGGAACCGCCAGGTCGAGCGTAGCGGTGCCGTTCTTGGCTACCGCATAGAGCACCGGAAAATCCAGCTGCGATTCGTCGGCGTCGAGGTCGATGAAGAGATCGTAAATCTCGTTCAGCACTTCCTGGGGGCGGGCGTCGGGGCGGTCAATCTTGTTTATCACAACGATGGGCGGCAGCTTGGCCTCGAGCGCCTTGGCCAGCACGTAGCGCGTCTGTGGCAGCGGGCCCTCGGCCGCGTCCACCAGCAGCATTACGCCATCCACCATCTTCAGGGCGCGCTCCACTTCGCCGCCGAAGTCGGCGTGGCCCGGCGTGTCCACGATATTGATCTTGCCGCCCGCAAAGTTGATGGCCGTGTTCTTGGCCAGGATGGTGATGCCGCGCTCCCGTTCCAGTTCGTTTGAATCCATCACCCGGTCGGCCACCTGCTCGTTGGCGCGAAAAGTTCCCGATTGCCGCAGCATGGCGTCCACGAGCGTAGTCTTGCCATGGTCAACATGGGCAATGATGGCGATATTGCGTATCGTCTGCGTCACAGGGAGTTTTTCCTTTTTTGTTCAGGCCTCCCATTTTCGAGCGCGGGAGGCTATAGAGGTTGGGAGCGCCACGGCGGCGAGTCGCCACACAATGCGGCAACTTCTATTCTACCAGCAGGGTGACGCGAGCCCCTCAGCGGCTCGCGCGCTGCCTGATTTCAGTCGATAAAGGGCTGCAGATGCGGCGATGCGCCGCTCTGGAAGGCTACCGGCTTCCCGTTATGAATGTGGAGAATAGAGCCGAATGCTCCGCCAAATAGACGTTGCGCCGCGAGAGCTTGCCTGCGTTCGCAATCAATGCGACGGCGGCACGAATTCCGAAGGTAGCGCGGAGCCTGTGCCGAAGAAGAACTCTTCCATCTGCTCCACAAGGAATTGTTGGGCAGACGGGGTCCAGGGCTGCAGGCGATATTCGTTGAGCAGCATCTTCTGCCGGTCAACCCACTCGCCCCAGGCGGCTTTCGAAACATTCTTGTATATCTTCTCACCGAAGTCCGAGTCGAAGGGCGGCTCGTCCAGGCCCTCCATCTCCTTCTTGTTGCGTACGCAAAATACCATGTGTGCCATTCGTTCATGCTCCCAAACTCCATTGTATGGGAAGCCGGCGCATTTATTCTGAAGCCATGTGCGGCCGATTTGCCCGTAGATCGACCCAGGAGGTTCTTGCCGACTGGTTTGGCGTTGAACTTGAGGACATGCCCTGGTTCGCGCCCACCTACAACGCGGCGCCGCAGAGCGTGCAGCCGGTCGTCCGGTGGAACCAGGACCGTCTGAATCGCGACTCGGGCAAGCGGGAATTTGCGCAACTGCGCTGGGGCCTGGTGCCCTTTTGGGCCAAGGACGCCAAGTTCGCCTACACCACCATCAACGCCCGCGCCGAGGAGGTTGCCACCAAGCCTGCTTACCGCGAGGCCCTGAAGAAGCGCCGCTGCCTGGTGCCCGCCGATGCGTTCTACGAGTGGCAGAGGATTGATAAGAAGACGAAGCACCCCTTCGCCTTTGCCCTTAGGAGCGGCGAGCCCTATGCGATGGCCGGTCTGTGGGAGCGCTGGCAGCCCAAGGAAGGCGAGGCGCTGGAGACGTTCACCATCCTCACCACCGATCCGAACACGCTGATGGAGCCCGTGCACAATCGCATGCCGGTGATTCTGGAGCCGCGCGATTACGAGCGCTGGCTTGACCCTGGAGACACGGCGCGCCCTCCTGTTGACCTTCTGCGCCCCTTTCCGGCGGAGAAGATGGTTTCCTGGCCGGTGAGCGACCGCGTGGGGAACGTGCGCAACAACGATGCGCAATTGCTGGAGCCGCCTGAGCCCTCCGCGCCGATGCTGTTCCCGGCCAACTGAGCAAGCAATTCAGGTTACGATTTGCACACCCCAGGGCCGGATTGCGCTTGACAATGGGTCAAATCAAGGGTTTGCTTGAGGAGGTCCAGGAAAGCCGTGCTCACGCGGACTGAAAGTTTCCGGTATCCAGTCCGGAGCGGTCGGGTTTTTCGAAGCCCGGTTTCAATTGAGAAAGGAACTTGCATGACCGAATCGACTCCGACTGGCATCTCCGATAATGGCGCCGGTGCACTTTCGTACATCACCATCATTCCGGCGATTGTGTTCCTGGTTATGCCGCCGTACAACACAAGCCCGTACGTGCGTTTCCACTGCTGGCAGTCGATCTTCTTCAATATCGCGGCCATTGTGCTCTGGGTGGGGTTGGTGATCGTCGGTTTCATGACCCCGTTCTTCTTGCTGTTCATCATGCTGATCATCCGCCTGGTCATCTTCCTTGGCCTGTTCGCATTGTGGCTTGTCTGCGTGCTGCAGGCGCTGAACGGGAAGCGCTTCATGATCCCCGTGATCGGCGCGCTGGCAGAGAAGCAGGCAGGCATCTAGACATCGGCAACGGGGCAACGGTCCCGCAATCAGGTTTCAAAAAAACAAAGGAGTTCATGTGCCCGAAGAAACAGCGCAATCCGGACTGAGCGAAAACGCCGCAGGCGCATTGGCCTATGTCACCATCATCCCGGCGATCATCTTCCTGATCGTTGAGCCCTACAATAAAAACTCCTACATACGCTTCCACTCGTGGCAGTCGATCTTTCTCAATATCGTGGCCATTGTGATCGGCTTTATCAATATCATTCCCATCCTCGGGCAGTTGATCTTCCTGGTCGGCATGCTGATCCTCTTTGTCGCATGGATCATCGTCCTGTTGAAGGCCCTCAAGGGTGAGCGCTTCAAGTTGCCCTTGATTGGGGACCTTGCCGAAAGGCAGGCGGGCGTTTAAGAAGCTGCAATCACTGCGTGATGCGATGCGGGCCGTTGGCTATCGGCGCCGCTTGCCTTTTCTGCCGAACCGCTTCTTCGCCTTGGAGGCGGAGGCCGCTGTGTCTTTGCGTTTGCTCGTCTTTGACTTCGGCGGCGTCGCCGCGGGTTTCCTGCCGGTGAGCGGGATGCCTTCCTCGACAATCGAAAACTGCAGTCTGCGCTCCTGGGCCAGGATGCGGTCGAGGATCACCTGCACCCGATCGCCGGCGCGGAAGCGGCGTCCCCAGCGCTCGCCGATGATTTCGTGGGTGTTTTCGCGCCAGGTATAGCGGTCATCGCGCAGCGTTTCAATGGGTACCAGGCCCTCGACAAACAGGTCGGTCAGCTCCACAAACAGGCCGTATTTGGCGGGGTTCAGCACCAGCGCGGCGAATTCCTCGCCGACGCGGTCCTGCATGAATCGGACTTTCTTCCACTCGACCAGTTCGCGCTCGGCTTCGGCGGCGCGGCGCTCGGTGAGGCTGGTTTCCTCGGCAATCTGCGCCAGCTCCGCCTCCGGGATCGGCGCCTCAATCAACCTTCTGTCATCCTGAGCGGAGCGGGTCGCGTTCTTTGCGACCGGCGCAGTCGAAGGACCTGCTTCTTCTCCGTTCACACTAGTAGCTGGGCGTCCGACCCTCGCCACGTTCGTGTCTTTGCGGCTAGGGTGGGAAGCCGCAAAACTCGAAGTGGCTCCCTCGTTGGGATGAGTCCATGGTGAGCTGTGCCGCCCAAGTTCGATAACACCTTCGCCGCGTACGCCCTCACGCAGCAGCGCTTTGGTGATGCGATGCACATTCAAATCCGGATAGCGCCGAATGGGCGACGTGAAATGCGTGTAGCTTGGCGCGGCCAGCGCGAAGTGGCCCTCGTTGATCTCGGAGTAGCGCGCCTGCCGGAGCGAGCGCAGCATCAGATAGCTGAGAATGCGCTCTTCCGGCTTGCCCTCGATGCGCGCAGCCAGCTTCTGATACATGCGCGGCGTCACGGGAATATCTTCGGGGACTTCATAGGTACGCGGATTGCGGCCGCCGCGCTGCGCCTCGCGCCGATCGCCGCGCGTCTGGATGCGCTTTACAGGCAGCGCGCCCAGCCCCAGCGAGTAGCCGAAGGCCGCGGCCAGCTCTTCGAATTGCACCACGCGGCGTGGTTCCGGCTTTTCATGGATGCGGTAGAGGGAAGGAACGCCCAGGTCTTCAGTCCATGTAGCCACGCACTCATTTGCGGCCAGCATGAATTCCTCGATCAGCCGATTGGCCCAGGTGCGCTCCGACTTGGTGACGCCGCGCATTTGGCCCTGCTCATCAAACTCGATCACCGGCTCGGGCAGATCGAAATCGATGCTGCCGCGCTCCTCGCGACGATTGTTCATCAGGCCGGCAAGCTTCAGCATGCGCTCGAAGTCCGGAACCAGTCCGGCGTAGCGAGCGCGGGTTTCTTCATCGCCTTCGAGAATGTTATGGACAGCTGTGTAGGTCATGCGTGCCGCCGACCGAATGACGCCTTCGACGATTTCGTAGCTCTCGATGCGTCCTTCGGCATCGAGCTGCATGATGCAGCTCAGAACGAGCCGATCCTCGCCGGGGCGCAGGCTGCAGATGTCCGTCGAAAGCTCCTGCGGCAGCATGGGGATGGCGCGGTCGGGAAAATAAACGCTGGTGCCGCGCAGCCGCGCTTCGAGGTCGAGATCGGTTCCGGCCCGCACGTACTCGGCCACGTCGGCAATGTGGACTTGCAATTCATAACCGCCGCCGGCTCGTTCTGTCACCAGCACCGCATCGTCGAAATCGCGCGCTGTCTCTCCGTCAATAGTCACGATAGGCAGATCGCGAAAATCTCGACGCTGCGCAACTTCGTTCAAATCGAGATGCGCCACGCTGCGCGCCTGGGCAAGCACCTTCTCCGGAAACACCCGCGGCAACTGGTGCTTGCGGATCATCATCTCCACATCGACGCCGAAGTCGTCTGGATCTCCGAGAACCTCGATCACGCGGCCGATCGGCGGACGGGTGGGTGTGGGCCAACTGGTGATCTCTACATCGACAACCAGGCCTTCGATGTCGCCGTGTGGTACCGATGTTGTGGCTTCCGCGCCGAGCACGCGATGCGGCGTTGCGGCTTCAACAGCCTGGGGAAGTTCCTGGCCGAGTGGAATGAGAATGGGCTGCGTCATCCGCTCGTCGAAGGGGACGACGGTGTGGCCCTGCTGGCGATCTGACCGCGCGTAGTGGAAGATGCCGACTACCGTGGGGTTGCGCCGCTCGAGCACGCGCACGATGCGGCCCATGCGGCGGCCATCGGCCTTGGGCGGTTCCACTTCAACCAGCACCTGGTCGCCTTGCATGGCGCCGTTGATCTCGTTGGGTGGGATGAAAATATCTTCCTGACCTGTCGCCTGACGCGCATTGGGCCGTACAAAGCCGTAACCATCGCGATGAAGATCGAGGCGGCCGGCAGCGAGATTATCGCGCGTGCCACTCGCGCCGGAAATCGTCCTGGGAATGCTCCAGTGTTCGCGATCCAGTTTGACCAGCGCGCCGCGCGCCGTCATGCGCGCCAGTTGCTCCAGCAGCAACCGCCGCTGCATGCCGCCGCCCAGGCTCAGCTCGCGCACGAGCTGCTTGTATCCGGCTTTCTGGCCGACGGAGCGGGCGATGCGCGTTAGCAGTTCACGATCGGTCATACGTCTACTTCAGACCATAACAAAGGGGAGCTCCGAAGGGCTCCCCAGGAAAGCGATTCGGGGTTTGGCGCGTTATTTCGCCGGCGGTTCCGCGGGTCCATTTTGGGCCGAATTCATGTGGTCGCGAATCAGGTTGGCCAGCAGCACATCCACCAGCGTTCCTCCCTGGCTTCCGCCGCCGGCGACGATCTGCGGAACCAGTTGCACCTTGTTCGAGGCCAGCGCCTGCACCACCTGCACCAGCGCGTAATTGCCGGACTCCATGGAGTCGATCTTCAGCTTGATCACGTCCGCTTCCGAGGTTCCGACGGCCAGGGTCTTCGAGGCTTCGGCGTTGCCCACAATGGTGATCACGTTGGCGTCGGCTTCGGCGTTGATCTTCTTCGATTGCGCCTGGCCGCGGGCGCCTTCAATCGCCGCTTCGGCGCCGAACTTGGCGATGGTCACGCTGCGCTCGGAGTCGACTACGCGCGCCTGCGTGTCGGCCATGGCCTTGGCCTGTTGCAGGTCCTTGCGTGTCTCTTCGGCTAGTTGCTGCGTCTTGTAGGTCACCTGCTCCTGCTCGGCGATTTTTCTGTCAGTCAGCGTCTTCATCAGCGCTTCCGGCGGCGTGATGTCGCCAATCAGCGTGTCGATGGCGTTCACGTTGTACTCGGTAAGAGCCGCGGCAATTGCCGTCCTGGCTTCCAACTGCCGTTCGCTTCGCTTCCTCAAAAATTCAATTACGTCCGAGGTCTGCGCGGCGTTGCGGAAGTAGTTGCCGATGGTCGGCTCCAGCACCTGCGTTACAAGATTGGCCATCGTCCCGAACCGGGCTATGACTTTCGGAGCGTCGTTGCGCGGAATGTGAATAATCTGGCTCACGTCCAGGTTGAATGTGAATCCGTCAGAAGAGCGCACCGTAATGGTCGAGAGCTTTTCATCGAGCTTGTGCGCTTCGCTCTTGCCCGTTGCCCAGTTGAGAACAATGTTGGCGGTGGGCACAATTTCAACCTTGTGGGTGAATGGATTGATGGGATATTTGCCCGGATCGAGCGGATCGAACCACACGCCTTTTTGCCCGCGGCTTACCAGGTTGCCGTGCTTGAATGTGTCGCCGGTCACGTCCTTGCCCTCGTCGCCCACATAGGCGATGACCACGCCAACGTTGGCAATGGGAACGTCCGTCATGGGCTTTGTTTCCACCGTGGCAAAGCGCGGGTTGATGAAATAGCGGCCGGCCAGAACCACCTGCTCCTGCAGTCCCTTGTGCCCGCCATTGGTAATGAAGGCTTCGGCGTCCTGGTACATGTTGTGTCCGGCAACTTCCTTGCCTGCGATTTCGCCGGTGGCCAGCGCCTTGCCGTCTTTGGTCGTGACCACGCCCACCATGTTGTCGGGGATCTCAAGCACTTCCGCGGCGGCAACCTGGAAGAGCGCGGTGTTGATGCGATAAGTGCCGGGAGGGATGATGGAGATCTGCGGGCCGCGTTCGCCGCCGCGGGTAAGGAATCCGCGCGCATCCTGGAAGGAATTGCACTCCACAGTCCGCGCCAGCACGCGTCCGCCGGAGAGCGCATGCCCGTCGCGCGCTTCGACAACGCCGATATGGGTCTTGTCGATGGTGGTGAATGGCACCTTGCTCACCTGGTATTGCCATGCCCAGAGTCCAAAGTGGATGCCGGGAGCCAGCGTGTCCGCCTGCAGTCCGGCTTCCCCGTTCAACGCGACGATGGCGCCGTCGGGCAGAGTGCGGAATTTGCCCACCAGCACCCACTTCTTGTTGACGATTCCGATCTCGTCCTTGGAGATGATGACCGTGCCGAAGAATGCGCGCAGGATTGCTTTGTACAAGATGAAAATGAGGATAAGTACCAGTATCCATCCGTACCTGACGAGCGGATCTGCAGCAGATGATTGCATACGTTCTCCTTCTTTGAGGACCATCAATCATAGCTCAACCGCCGCTCCCTGTTGTCACTGTTGGCTACCGGCGCGGGTTGCGGAGCGTGGAATTGGGCGATTCGGGCTATTGGGTCTTAAAATAGCGGAACGACATCGTTTTGGCGGACCGCGAAGGATTTCGATCCTATTGGCGGCCGTTGAAGGGGTCGCCGCAGCACGAGGGGCGGTGATCCGAGAATTCAGAATATTCGGGCCCGCGGCAGTGGCCCCTGCCTTGGCAGCCCAGTCCCGTCAGGACAGAAAAGGAATAACCATTGAGCGCTATGTGGAAACCAAATCAGCCCGGCACGATCACCCCCAATCCGACCCCGGAACCTCCCCGGCCAGCTCCAACGCCTGCCCCAGCCTATGAGCCGCCCAGCCGGCCCCAGCCCGCGGCGGTTACAGGCGAGCAAGCCACCATCGGGAAAGGCCTGTTTATCAAGGGCGAAATCACCGGTTCCGAGTCGTTGTTTATCGATGGCAAGATCGAGGGCAGCATCACCATTCCCGGCAACCGCGTGACCATTGGCCGCAACGGTCAGGTGGCGGCCAACATCAGCGCCCGGGAAATCGTGGTGCTGGGCAAGGTGCGCGGCAACGTCACGGCAACCGACCGCGTCGACATCCGCGCCGAGGGCTCGCTCTCCGGCGACGTTGCGGCGGCCCGCATCAGCATCGAAGACGGCGCATTCTTCAAGGGCGGCATCGACATCCGCAAGCCGGATGCCAAGCCAGGCGCCCCGGCAGGCCCTGCGCCGGCCATTGCGGAAGTCTCCAAAACGGCCTGATCCCAGCTTCTTATTCCGGCCCGCTCCGGCACAAAAGCCCCTGCATCGGCGGGGGTTTTTGTGTCTGGGAGCGATCCCGGGCCGGAACGACCGGAACAACCCCAATTCGGAAGTGACTTGGTAATGAAACGGAAATGACTTGTGTCTATCGAAGCGTAATTGACAGAAAATAAGATAGATGAAAAAATATGACTTGAAAATGAATTGACTTATGACTTGGAAACGAGATGATTCGGTACGAGCTGCCAAGGCACTGGATTCTCTACGATGCAAACGTCGTCATGTTTGCATTGGTTGAAGCGAAGGCTGCGGTGCAGGCGCTTACGACTCTGCCCTACCAGAAGAGTTGGGTAGAGGCGCTGCAGGAGTTGCAGCTGAAGCGCGAAGTTGCCGGAACGAGCCGGATAGAAGGCGCGGAGTTCACAGAGCTGGAACTGGATGAGGCGATGCGCCCCAACGTTTCGCCAGAGGAATTGCACACCCGCTCCCAGCGCCAGGCAAACGCGGCGATGCGGGCCTACCGGTGGATTGGGGAACTGGCAGCAGGCCGACCCATTTCTTCCGATCTGGTGCGGGAGGTCCATCGTCGCCTGGTCACCGGGTGCGATGACGACCATTGCCCTCCCGGCGAGCTTCGAGGACGCGACTATAACGTGACCTTCGGCATTCCGCCGCACCGGGGCGTAGAGGGCGGATCATCTTGCGAGGAGGCGTTCGCCGGACTTCTCCAATCGGCACAGACCGAGTTTCAGGGGCACGATGCGTTGGTGCAGGCAATGGCCTTGCACTATCACCTGGCGGCCATGCATCCATTTCGCGATGGCAACGGCCGGACGGCGCGGGCCATGGAGGCGCTTTTGCTGCGCCGCGCCGGGCTTACCGACAGGGCGTTTGTGGCGATGTCGAACTACTATTACGACGAAAAGCCCGCGTATCTTCGCATCTTGAGCGAAGTGCGGCAAGCTGGCCACGATCTAACTACGTTTCTGATCTTTGCCCTTCGCGGAGTGCGAATTCAATGCGAGCGGCTCACGGCCGAGATTCGCAAGCAGATGCAGCGCGCGCTCTTCCGCGACACGATGTACAGTCTGTTCAACCGGCTGGAGACAAAGCGAAAGAGGGTAATCGGGGAACGGCAGATTGAGATACTGAAGACGCTTCTAGACGTGGAAACCATCGAGTTAGATAAGCTGCATGATAGGGTCACCCGATATTACGCGCCCATCAACAATCCGATAGCCGCATTTTACAGAGATATTGCACAGCTGAGGTCTTTGCAAGCCATCGTAATTCGCCAAGGCAGCAGCCCTAGTCCATTCGAGTGGCCAGTTTCTGTTAACCTCGATTGGCCCCAGGAGATTGACGAAGGAGAATTCCTGCGACGTATGAAAGCTCTACCAAAAGCAAAGACCTTCAAATTCCTGTCTTGAAATTGCCTTGCACCAGCCCCAGCCGCTTCATCGCCACCCTGGGCAGTGCCGAGCCGGTCCTTTCGAGGGTCCAAACTGCGATTGCCATCCAAAGTGCGCATCCCACGGCCAGTTGGCTTAAATCGGTCCAGCGGATGGCTGCAGGCACATGCGAATGAAGCATTCGGATGGGCAGGCGGCCGAGGCCCCAAATTGCTGCCCATACCACGCCGCCGCTGGCTAGTGCGGCCACCAGGCAGCGTCCCAGTTCGACGAAGTCCAGGCTGGCGATGGAGACCATGCGCCGCTGGTGCAGTAGCACGGCGATGGTCGCGGTCTGCAGGGCGATGCCAAGGTCGGAAGCGACCGCCAGCCCCAGGGCGCCGTGCCAGTGGTAAAGAGCAGCGTAGATGGGCCAGGAAACCACGGTGACCGCCGTTCCTGCCGCCATGGGAACCAGCGTGTTGCCTGCCGCGAAGAAGGCACGCGAATAGACCGCCTGCGCCGACCACAGAAACATGGAGACGGAAAAGACCGCCAGGTAACCGGCGCACTCGCGCGCGTCGCCGGGAGAAAAGCGCCTGCCCACGAAGAGCAGTTCCACCAGCGGGCCGGCCATTGCAGCCATGCCCGACGCCGCCAGCATCCCCAGCGCGGCAACCCGCGAAACCGAGTCGGCAACGCTGGTGGCGAATTCGTAGCGCCGCTGCTGCGACCATAAGGTAGCGAAAAACGGCATGGAGGCAGCGCCGGCGGCCTGCGCCAGGATGGACATGGGCGCGCCGAATACCTGCTTGGCATAGCTCATCAGCGAGACCGCGCCGCTGGTCGCCGAGGCGAAATGAGCGATGATCCAGCCGTCGGCGGTGACCAGCGAAACGCCGACCATGAGCGGAATCGACAGGCGCACCCAGTCGCGAAAGCCCTCGTCGCGGCCATCGAGAATCCACCGGTAGCGGATGCCGCGGCGCCGCGCGAAGAGCCAGTTCAAGAGAAACGGCCCCAAGAAAGCCCCCGCCACGGTGCCGATGGCCAGGGCGGAGACGCCGATGCGCCAGTAGAGCACCAGTCCGCCCACGATGGTGCCAAGGCCGTAGATCAGCGGGGTAACCGCCTGCACGCTGAATTGCTTGCGGACCAGCAAAACCGCCCCGAAAACGCCGCCGGCAAAAAAGAACAACTGCGCAGGAAGCAGAATGCGCGTCAGCCGCACGCAGAGCGCCGCTTTTGCGGGATCGAAGCCATTGAACCACCAGTGAATATAGAGCGGTGCGAAAATCTCGGCCAGCACAATGGCGGAGCCCAGCACCAGGTACATGGTGGTCAGGATTACGGAAAGCGACCGTTCGCCCTCGGCCTCGCGCCCGGTATCGCGAAAGCGCGTGAGGATGGTGATAAAGGCGATGGACGCGGCTCCGCCGACCAGGAAGTAGGAGATCATGTCGGGAAGTACAAAGGCGGCATTCAGCGCGTCGGCTTCCATGTTGCGCCCGAAGAGCCACACAATGTACTGCACCCGCACCAGGCCGATGATGCGCGACAGAAACGTCGAGAACATGAGCAGGACGGTTGCCGAAAATGCGCTGTGTGCGTGTGAGGGCCGCAGCAATCGCAGTCCGCGCGCCCAGTGAGACATCGGACCCGGCGTGGATTGAGTTGGAGGCAAACCGGCCATTGCAGTTGATTCTATCGGCGCCGCATCCCTCCGGGGCGCGGATTGTGAGCTGCCGGCGCTCACAGGTACCTGGTCCTTTCACAACCGCCTTGGTTATGATTGCCCTGCCTGCAATCCGCGATACCGGCAGGCCCGGTGCGATCCCGTTCAAGTATCCTTTCTTGTCAGGAGGGGTTTGCATGAGGCGAATGCTGCGGCTGGGGATCGCAATCGGGGTTGCCATGGGGACAACAGCGGGCGCCCAGACCATTCATGGCCGCGACGGCATCACCTTGCCCGCACCGCCCGCTGTGGAAGCGATACCTGTTCCCGACGACTATTTCGGAACCAAGGTCGTGGATAGCTATCGATGGCTGGAAGATGCAAGAAGCTTAGAAACCCGCGCCTTCATCGACGCCGAGAATGCCTACACCACGCGCTACATAAAGCAGGCGCGCATCCGGCCGCAGGTGCAAGACGATCTGGACGCGCTCGAAAATGTCTCCGAAGCCGGCGCGCCCATTGAACGGGCGGGAAGCTACTTCTTTCGCAAGCGCCTGGCCGGGGAGCAGCAGTTTTCTATCTACGTGCGCCATGGCTGGGCGGAACCGGGAAAAAAGCCGGCGGGAACCAACCCGTCGAGCGCAGGTTCATCGAGCGTGGGAAAGGACCAGCGCCTCGTCGATCCGGCCAAGCTGACGCGCGATGCGAATACTTCGGTCGGCATCGAGGATGTCTCCCGCGATGGAACGCTTCTGGCCTATTGGGTGCGCGAAGGCGGCGCCGACGAGGCCACCATTCACCTGCTGGATGTGAAGGCAGGCAAGACGCTGGAGGATGAACTGCCCGCGGCCCGCTACTCGGGCGTTAATTTTGCCGCTGACGGAAAGAGCCTCTACTACGCTCGCAACGAGAAGCAGGGGACGCTTCTTTATCAGCACCTGCTGGGCACGCGCATCTCCAGAGACACGCTGATCTTCGGGCACGAGTTTCGCGGCGAGCCCCTGGGCGGCAACGATTTGTTTTCCGGCACGGTGACCGACGACGGCCGTTACCTGGTGATCCAGATATCCAGGGGCGTTCCGGCCAGGCGTGTGGACATTGTCTTTCGCGATCTGACCAAGCCGAACACGCCCTTCGATGTGCTGGTCTGGGGGCTGGATTCCCGCTTCGACACCATCTATTTCAAAGGCACATGGTATGTGAAGACCGATTACCAGGCGCCGAAGGGAAAGATTCTCAAGGCCTACCCCGGCATCCTCCCGGATGTATGGCCCACGATAGTGCCGGAAGGCCCGAATGTGATCGACGCGTGGTCGATTGTGGGCGGAAAAATCTATGTGAACCGGCTGAAGGATGTAAAAACGGAGATCGCCATCTATTCACTCGATGGAAAACCGGCCGGCACGGTTGACTTCGACGGAATTGGTTCCGCATCGGGAATTGACGGCCGCACCACGGACCGCTACGGATTCATTTCCTTCTCCTCGTTTATTGTGCCGCCGGTTATCTACCGGCTGGACACGGCTTCCGGCAAGCGCGAGGTCTTCTTCCAGTCCAAAGCGCCGTTCGACTCCAGCCAGTACGAGTTGAAGCAGGTGTTCTTCAAGTCCAAAGACGGGACACAAATCCCCATGTTTATTGCCGGCCGGAAGGGGCTGAAAATGGACGGCACGGAGCGGCTGCTGATGACCGGTTACGGCGGCTTCGACCTCAGCATGACGCCGCATTGGAACCCGGCCTTCGCGTGGTGGCTCGAGCAGGGCGGATGGTTTGCGCTGCCCAACCTGCGCGGCGGCGGCGAGTATGGCGAGGCCTGGCACGAACAGGGAATGTTCGAGAAGAAACAGAACGTCTTCGACGACTGGTTTGCGGCGGCTGAGTACCTGATCGCAAACAAGTACACCTCGCCGCAGCACTTCGCCATTACCGGCCGCTCCAACGGGGGACTTCTTATGGGCGCGTCCATTACGCAGCGGCCGGAGCTGTTCTCGGCCGTCTGGTGCGGCTATCCGCTGCTGGATATGCTGCGCTACCAGAAGTTCAAGGTTGGGTACTATTGGACCACGGAATACGGCTCGGCGGAGAACGAGAAGCAATTCCCGTACCTGCTCAAGTATTCGCCTTATCAGCATGTGAAGGCGGACACGAAGTTTCCCGCGGTCATGTTCTTCACCGGCGACAGCGACACGCGCGTGGACCCGCTCCATTCCCGCAAGATGACGGCCCTGCTGCAGCCGGCCTCAACCAGTGGGCGGCCCATTCTGCTGCATTACAGCCTGGCGGGGGGGCACTCGGCAGGGGTGAGCGTCGATCAGCAGGTCCAGGACGACGCCGATCAGCTCACGTTCCTGTGGACAGAAACTGGACAACCCTTACGTATGGCGGCGAACCCATAGTTTAATCCCGATTAGGGAAAGCATGCGATGGAATTTCGGCGACAGGCACACGTCCGTCACACATGCAGTCTGTAAACTTGTGCCTTGCCTCCGGCATTTCGTGATCTCCTCATGGCCGGTCGGGTACCCAGGCGAGATGCGCCGGGGTAACCTCACGCCCCCGGTAATTCGTTCCGATAAAGGAGAGGTCACTAAGTGGGAATTTCTCCGCGCCGGAGTAAACATGCCGAATGCCGAATTCGAGACCTGCAGGATGAACCCCGAGCCGGAAGTCGTGCGCCTTGCTTCGCTGAATGCCACGGGGATTCTCGATAGCGAGCCGGAGGCCTGCTACGACGCCATCACGCGCCTGGCGGCGGAGTACTTCCATGCGGATTCGGTGCTGCTTAAATTCGCCGACGAGGGCCGTGTCTGGATCAAATCGCATGCCGGCCAGGCGGTGCTGGAGCTTCCTCGAAAAGACTCCATCTTCGATATGGTGCTGGCTGCAGACGGACCGGTTGTGATTCCAGACATCTCCAAGCACCCCGAATTGCGGGAGCGGCATCTTGAACTCAAACGACTTGACGTAGCCTTTGTCGCCAGCGTTCCGGTGCGCTGCTTCGAAGGCAAAATACTGGGGGTATTGGCCGTCTATTGCCGCGAACCGCGCGGGGAAATGAAGCCGAACGAGCTGCACATGCTGGAGAGCATGGCCGAAATGGTAACCAGCCAGCTCGAACTGCGCAAGCTGCGCAGACAGCGCAAGCCCGTTCTTGCGCCCGGCGTGCAGAGGCTGCGCACATCTTTCGGCCCGGCGACCTCGAGCCAGGTTTGGCCGAGCCCGATGGACCTGCGCCGGGCGCTGGATGAACGCCAGTTCGTGCTCTATTACCAGCCCGAGGTCGACCTTTCCACGCGCAGAATTGTGGGCCTTGAGGCGCTCATCCGCTGGGTGCATCCCGAGCGCGGGCTCATTCCGCCCATGGATTTCATTCCCCAGGCTGAAGAGAGCGGGCTCATTTTGTCCATCGGCGACTGGGGCCTCTCGGAGGCTTGCAGCCAGATTCAGAAGTGGTGCCGAGAAGACCCCAGCCGCGAGTCGCTTCGAGTCTGCGTCAACCTCTCCGCGCGGCAGTTTTCTCGCCAAGGGCTGGCCGATCACGTCGAGGCCTTGCTGGTGCAATTCGACCTTTCAAGCCGGCAATTGGGTCTGGAAATGACAGAGTCCAGCCTGATTCCCAACATGAGCATTGCCCTGGAGGTACTGGCAAGCCTCCGCCGCCTGGGTGTTTCCGTGCACTTGGATGACTTCGGCACCGGATACAGCTCGCTCAATCACCTGCACTCGTTCCCATTCGATGTACTCAAGATCGACCGCTCCTTTGTGTCCCGCATGACCGAAGGCGATCAACCGATGCAGATTGTGCGAACCATCATCGAGCTGGCCCGCGTTCTTGACATGGCCGTGGTGGCGGAGGGCATTGAAACCTGCGAACAATATCTGCTGCTTCGGCAACTGGGCTGCCGGTTTGGCCAGGGCTACCTGTTTGCCCGGCCCATGAGCGCTGAAGCCGTTACCCGGCTCTTGCGCCTGCCGGGCAGGATATTGCCCGATCCGGAGCTGGCCGAAGCCAAGGCCAGTTGATCTTTTTGCCGGCGGCTTGCTTCGCGGATGCAAAAGCCGGCTCGGCGGCCTGCACTTGAAGGAACAATATCTGTACCGTCCCAATAAGGGACTTGAACCGTTCTTCCCTGATCTGGAACAGCCTTGACCGTGCTGTGAGGAAACTCCTCACGCTGCTGGGCGCAGAACAGATATTCTCCAAGCCATGCAGCAGCCCGCCACAACGGAACCCTCCGCCACGTTTGCCGGCGTGCTGGCATCCTTCACGGCGCCGGGGCAAAAACGTCCACCGGCCCGCGATCTGGACGGACTGGAAGACGACGTAGCAACCTTGAGTTACGAGCGCGCCTTGCCTACGCATTCGCGTTTCAAATCGCCCGATGCAAGCGATCGGGGCCCGGCGCCGGTTTCCCGTTCAGAAGGTCTCCGCATCGTTGAGGTGTTTCCGCCCGGCCTTGAGCCGGCTACCGAAAAGGCGCATGCGCGGGTAGAGGCGCCTTTCGATCCGCAACCCGAACCCGCGACAACCCGCGACAATTCGACGGCCCACGATCGGAATTTGAAGTCCGCTAGCATTACCATCCGGCTGAGCAAGGCGGAGTGTGCGCAGTTGCGCCAACGCGCCGCGGAGGCCGGACTTACCATTTCGGCCTACCTGCGCTCCTGCACGGTTGAAGCTGAATCCTTGCGGGCGCAGGTCATGGACACGCTGGCGCAGATGCGTGCGGAGAAACCCAAGGAGGATCGGATTGCCTCGGCGGATGCCGGCAGGCGCTGGTTTGACTGGCCGCGCCGGTTTTGGCCGCGCCCACATGCCAGTCGAGGCATCGCCCAGGCCTGATCGGTCCGATTCCGGCGGCGGGATCACTCCACTTCAAGCACCAGGCATTTCAAGTATTCGGTTTCCGGCAGATTCAGAACCACGGGATGGTCGAGAGCCGCGCCCCGGCGCTCCAGCAGTCGAACACGACGCCCGGCATCGACAGCGGCCGATGCTACGGTGGCCTCTAACTCAGCCAGGCTCACATGGTGCGAGCAGGAGCAGCTAACCAGAAGGCCGCCCGGGGTCAGCATTTTGAGGGCGCGCAGGTTCAGCTCCTTGTAGCCGCGCAGTGCCCCCTCGACGGCCCTTCGCGTCTTGGCGAAGGCGGGCGGATCGAGAACGATGACGTCGAATTTCTCGCCTGCGTCTGACCAGTCGCGGAGAATCTTAAAGGCATCGCCTTCCACCCAATCAACCTCGGCGCCGAATTGATTGCGATTGGCATCGAGGTTGCGCTCGGCGACTTCAAGGGACGCACGGGAGCTGTCAATGCCTGTCACACGCTTGCAGACTCGCGCCAGATGCAGGGCAAAGCCGCCCTGGTAGCAGCAGACGTCGAGCGCGCGGCTGGTCGCGCCCAATCTCGTCGCCCAATCCTTCGCCGCGGCGTAGTTGTCGCGCTGGTCGAGGAAGGCGCCGGTCTTTTGTCCGGAATTGGCGTCGTATTCGAACCGCAGCCCGTTGAGCAGGAAATGGGTGCTCGCAGCCCCGCGTTTGCCTTCCTTGGCGGCATCCTCGGCAACGTACAAAGGCTCAAGGTTGGGCCCGCCCAAGCCTTCCAACTCGCGAATCCGGGGGTCGGGCCGCTCCAGAATCGCTTGTGGGTTGAGCTCCTCGCGGAGGACGCGCACGCAGGTCTCGCGCACCGCGGCTGAATCCAGGCCCTTGGCCAGAAGCTGGAGAATCACCAGGTCGCCGTACTGATCGGCCACCAGGCCAGGCAGCTCGTCGGCCTCGCTGAAGCAAAGGCGGCAGGCGTTTGTCTCGTCGCTGAGCAGAGGCTTGCGCCGCGCAATTGCGCTCCTCAGCCGTGCGGCCAGCAACTCAAGCCAGCCGGGCTCATCCACAGCCTCGCGGGAGATGAGGCGCAACGAAATCTGCGAGGCCGGGCTGTAGAGCGCTGTTCCCAGCAGCATGCCGCGCGAGTCCGCCACCGGAAGCAGCGCTGGAGGGTTGTCGGCGTCGAGAAGCTCGATGGACTCGATATCGGAGGCGTAGACCCATAGGTAGCCGCTGCGAAGCCTGTCGGCGGCGCGGCGGTTGATCATGGCTCCAAGGCTGCGGGGAATGACTTTGGCGGGTTTCGCGGCAGCTTTGCTTTCCGAGTACACTTTCCGTTCGCGGCCGCGGTCGCCTGAACGGCCTTCAGGCCGGCCTCCCGATCGGGCGGCAACGTGTGGTCTTTCTCGATTCCGTTCAAAAGGCGCCTCAGGCTTGGCAGCCCTGGGCGCCTCTTGATTCGGAATGGATTTTGGGGTGCGCGGCCTGGTCATACACTCCCTTTCGCGGGGAGCGGACGGGCAGCCGGTCCCTACTTCACCTGCATTGTCTCCAGGTAGCGGCTCAAATTGCTGATTCTGAGCAGCCTGTCCTGGGGGTTCGTCTGGTTCATCTTACCAAGGATCGGTCCCCATACGGGCATTTCGGGTGTACCGTGCGACGGCTCATCGCCGTTCTGCAGCACGCTTACGATATGCGTATCGGGGAATTTTCCATTGTTGTTTCTGCTCAGCACGGTCAAATCCATGGGTGGTGTCCTTAACGCGGAGGCAACGGGCCCCTGGCCCCTGCCGTCCACGCCATGACACGGCGCACAATAATTCGAATACATCAGCTTGCCGCTGGTTGCCGACGTTTTTGTGACGGGAATGGTCACCTTCGATTGGGATTGATCTGCATAGCTCATGCCCGTCGCAAGAGTTGCGGCGACGGCGATAACTAAGAGACGGTTCAACATAAGTTCCTCGGTTCTGGATATCTAGAGCCCTAACTAAGGACCCTAGCCCGAAGCAGACTTTACTCCTTTCAAAGGGTAGGCAGGATGTGACGGCAAGCACACAGCAAGCGTCTCGGCAACACCAACGTACCAATGGAGGAAAGCTTGGTATTTCATCGCATAAGGCGCACATTTAAGAAGGTTTATCGAAGTGAGTTCAATTGGCTTTTGCTCCCCTGAAAGTTGCACGCGCATGGACCTGGTCCGCCCGCTTTAGGTTATAACTTTAAAGTTATGAAATTAACTTACAAATCGTCGAAAACATCTATCTTAAACTTATGATTCGAAGGTTGCGACTAACACGATATTCAACCCTTCGACTTATAAATTCGAGAAACGTGCCGGATTGGACCGGGGTTGGATGTTGTTCGACGGCTTCTGGGGGCATTCTTACCCCCCCGGCCCATTGCAAAATGCGCGTTCAACACTCGCGGCCTATAATGAACCATGGCGAGTGTCCGGCAGGCCACACCGGCAGATGATTCCAGCGCTCCCCTGTCAACCGATGGGGACCCGCCTCCGTCCGCGCACAAAGCAGACCCGTTGACCGTGCAGCGCGCCATCGAACAGCGTTTTGAGGCCCTTCTAAAGCACGTCCAGGCCAACCGTCCCAGTGAAGATGTCTCCCTCATCCGCAAGGCGTGGGGGTTCTGCGTCCAGCACCATGAGGGGCAGAAGCGGGCCTCCGGCGAGCCCTACATCATCCATCCGCTTGAGGTAGCCGAGGTGCTGGCGGAGATGAAGATGGACGCGACCGCCATTGCCGCGGGCCTGCTGCATGACTCGGTTGAGGACACGCCCGCCACCAACGAGGAGATTGCGGCCGGGTTTGGCGAGCAGGTGGCGCACATCGTCGAGGGCGTCACCAAGATCGATAAGATCCAGTTCGCCAACCGCGAAGATCGCCAGGCGGAAAATGTCCGCAAGATGCTGCTGGCCATGGTTTCCGATGTACGCGTGGTGCTGATCAAGCTGGCCGACCGCCTGCACAACATGCGGACCCTTGAGCATCTGAAGCCCGATCGCCAGGAGGCCATCGCCCGCGAGACCCAGGAAATCTACGCGCCTCTGGCTCACCGCCTGGGCATGGGCAAGGTGCGCGGCGAGCTTGAAGACCTGGCCTTTCGCTACACCGATCCGGTGAGCTACGAGAAGGTGGCCGCCGCGGTCGAGGCCCGGCGCATCGAGGGCGAGCAGTTCCTGCGCGGCGTGGAAGATGCCCTGGTCGAACAGTTGCGCGAGAACAACATTGAGGCGCGCGTTGAGTGGCGCATCAAGCGGCTCTACTCCATCTTTCAAAAAATCGAGCGCACCAAGGTTTCCTTCGACCAGGTCTACGATCTGCTGGCGGTTCGCATCATCACCCAGGACGTGGCCTCCTGCTACGCGGTCTTCGGGCTCATCCACACCTTGTGGCGGCCGGTGCCGGGGCGCATCAAGGACTTCATCGCCATTCCCCGCGCCAACCGCTACCAGTCGCTGCACACCACGGTGATGGGCGCCAGCGGCCACCAGTTCGAGGTGCAGATTCGCACCGAGGAGATGCATCGCATTGCCGAGGAAGGCATCGCCGCCCACTGGAAGTACAAGGCCGGCGACGGCTCCGTGACTGCGCGCGACGAGGAGCGCCTGAACTGGATTCGCCAGTTGGTCGAGTGGCAAAAGGAGATGACCGACCCCAACGAATTCCTCTCCAGCCTGAAGATGGATCTCTATCCCGACGAGGTTTACACTTTCACGCCCAAAGGGAAGGTTGTGGTGGTGCTGGCCGACGCCACTCCGGTGGATTTTGCTTACACCATTCACACCGAAGTCGGCCACACCTGCGTGGGCGCCAAGGTGAACGGGCGCATGGTGCCGCTGCGCACCAAGCTGCGCACCGGCGACATTGTCGAGATCGTCACGCAGAAAGACCACAAGCCAAGCCGCGACTGGCTGACTTTCGTCAAGAGTCCGCGCGCCCGCAACAAGATCAAGCACTGGCTCAATGAAGACCAGCGCCGCCGCGCCGTCGAGATCGGCCGCAAGATGCTGGCTGCGGAAGCGCGCAAATACAAGGTTCCGATGAGCCAGATCGACGACCAGGATCTGAGCCGCGTCGCCGGTGAATACGGCGTGGCCACGGCTGCTGACCTGCTTGCCACCCTGGGCCAGGGGAAGCATACCGCGCACCAGATCTTGAGCAAGCTGGCCCCGGGAATTGCCACGCAGGGCGAGGCCGAAGCTGCTCCCGAACCCAAGCCAGGGGTGGGCGGCGAGGCGGGCATGTCGGATGCGGTGCGCAAGCTGCATCTTACCGGTTCCGACTCGCTTCAGGTGGAGGGCCAGAACGATTTGCTCGTCTATCGCGCGCGATGTTGCAATCCCATTCGCGGCGAAGAGATCATCGGCTACGTTACCCGCGGCAAAGGCGTTGCCGTGCATGCGCGCAGTTGCCCGAACGTGCAGAACCTGCTGTACGAGAGCGACCGCCGCATCGCGGTCGAGTGGTCCCGGGTGGGCGATCAATCGGCGAGCGCCAGGCAACGCTACCCGGTGAAGATCACGGTCTTCTGCGATGACCGCACCGGCATGTTGAAGGAGCTAACCGCCGTAGTCTCCGAGGACAACACGAATATTCGCGGCGTGGAGATCCATCACAAAGAGGGTGAGGAAGCCATGGTCGAGTTTGTGGTGGAAACCGAAGATGTGCATCACCTGAACCGCATGGTGCTTGCATTGCGACGCGTGGCCGGCGTGCGCGCCGTGCAACGCACGCAGAAGCTCTGAGAGTTGCTCCCAGTTACTGCCCGCAGCATCCGGCATATCCCCTGGCCCGGGGCTGGTCTAGAGCGCCCAGATATTTTCTCAACGCCATGCGAGGCTGTCTAGGTAAGCGTCCTGGCCGGGGGACAACCCATCTCCGACTTAGCAGCATCCCACGGGAATAGTTCGCAGAAAGACCGTTGCTTAACGGGGAGACTTTATGTCGTTCGGACTTTACGCTGCCGGATATGCAATCATGGTTGCCGGGCTAGCTTACGGGGCGCACCTGATGCGTATGCCTCCTCAGTGGATTGCCGCCGGCGTCATTGTGCTCATCGGCCTTGGCATCCTCTCCGGTGTGAGGGCCACACGCCAGAAAGATCCTTCCACCTGAAGCAGTTCCCACCACGCTTTTTCGCCTGATGAGCCCGGCGCCGGGTGCCCCAGGTCTCGCCTTTGAGCCCTGGGAATCAAACACCTCTAGCGTCCCAGCACCGACTTCGCAATGGTCATCAGCTGCATATTTGATGTGCCCTCGTAAATCTTGCCCACCTTGGCGTCGCGGTAGTACTTCTCGGCCGGGTAATCCCGCACAAAGCCGTTACCGCCAAAAACCTCGACGCACTGGCTGGCCACCCGCTCGGCAACCTGGGACGCAAAAAGCTTGGTCATGGCCGCCTCGCGCATGTAAGGCAGACCGGCGTCCTTCAATCGTGCGGCGTTGTAGACCATCAGCTTGGCGGCTTCAATCTCTGTCGCCATCTCAGCCAGCGTGAACTGCACCGCCTGAAAATCGGCGATCGGCTTTCCAAATTGCCGCCGCTCCTTGGC
>Ga0302320_10001525_pt1 | contig 55564 bp, 54 predicted proteins | sample Bog_T0_3_FD_202130 | JGI IMG/M metagenome (GOLD analysis project Ga0302320, IMG submission 202130) | Peat permafrost microbial communities from Stordalen Mire near Abisko, Sweden - Bog_T0_3 | ecosystem: Environmental > Terrestrial > Soil > Wetlands > Peat | place: Sweden: Abisko, Stordalen Mire...
GGCATTTCGGCTAAGATCGATCGCCTCGAAGCACTGGTTCTTGCGGAGCTTCGCAAGACGGAGAGCCCGGCGGAATTGAGGAAGCGCACCCGCAACGCTGTCCTGCGTGTCCTCGACCTCGAAGTTGAGGCTACGGCCAACCCACTCCGAAAGCCGGAACCGCTACACTAATCGCTATGCGTGAGGCGCTTTCGGGTCAGGCTCGAAGGACCATGACAGCACGTTGAAAACACCTGGTCGACGGGCCAGTGGATTAGTACCCGCCCGCGGAGGCCGATTGCGAAGTCGGCAAGGGCAGATCGGAAATCTGCCCCACCGGGCACCAGTGAGAGAACGGCCTCGACGGGAACAGGCTACAGTAGGGTTTGGGGCGGATACGGGTTCTTTCGGATAACGTCGCTAACAAGATCGCGGCGGGCGAGGTGGTGGAACGGCCTGCTTCCGTCGTCAAAGAGCTGCTCGAAAATTCGCTCGATGCCGGTTCGTCGAGTATCCGGGTGGAGATCGAAAATGGCGGGCGGCGGCTGATCCGCATCGCCGACAACGGTTGCGGCATGCTGCGCGACGATGCTCTGCTGGCCTTCGAACGGCACGCCACGAGCAAGCTGCACGATGTGAAAGACCTGCTTTCCATCGCTACGCTGGGGTTTCGCGGCGAAGCTCTGCCTTCTATCGCATCGGTGTCGCGGCTGTTGCTCGAGACGCGCTCGCTTGACGAACAAACCGGCACTCGGGTGGAGATTGCCGGTGGGAAGATTCTCAGCTGCGACGAAATTGCAGGCGGAGGCGGCACCACCATCTCGGTTCGCGATCTCTTCTTCAATGTGCCGGCGCGCAAGAAGTTTCTGCGCTCGGAGCAAACGGAACTGGCGCATATCGCTTCGCTCGTAACGCACTACAGTCTGGCGCATCCGGATAAGACTTTCGAGCTTTGGAACGGCGGGGCGAATCTGCTGCATGCGACTCCGGTCGAGACGATGCGGGAGCGCGTGTTTCAGGTTTTTGGGAGCCAGTTGCTGGACGACCTGATCGATCTGGGAACCCGCCGGCGCGGCATGCAGCCGGAGCCGGAGGAACCGCCGCGCGAGTTCGCCATACGCGGGTTTGTGTCGCGCCCGCAGGTGCAGAAGAATAACCGCAATTCGATTTTTGTGTTCGTGAACGGCCGATTGATTCGCGACCGGCTGATGCTGCATGCGCTGTCGGCGGCGTATCACAATCTGATGCCGCAGGCTTGTTTTCCTTTTGCGCTTTTATTTCTGGAATGCGATTGCGAAGAAGTAGACGTGAACGTGCATCCATCGAAAACGGAGGTGCGCTTCCGGCATCAATCGTGGGTGCACGATTTCGTGCGCGATGCGATTCGGGAGCAGTTGATGCAGTCGCGGCCGGCTCCATCGTTCAGTCCGAATCCCCAGCCGGCGGCGGCGCTGCCTTATTCGGATTTCTCCCAGCTGATGCAGGATCAGGATGCCGGGTTGGCGGCGGTACCGGAATTCGTGATGCAGCCTTTGCCGGCTCCGGCGGCGCGCTTTGATTTCGGGGAAGGTGGAATTCCGCTTAACCAGTCCAAACCGGAAGGCGTGAAGCTGCGCATGCCGGATACGCATGGTGGGTTTCCGCTGGATTCAATCCCGGCGGATCACAGCATGGTGCGGATCGGCGAATTGCGGCCCATGGGGCAGCTGCACAATAGCTTCATCATCGCGGCGGGCGCGGATGGCTTGTGGATTATCGATCAGCATGTGGCGCATGAGCGAATTCTTTTCGAGCAGGTGCTGGCGCAGCAGGCGGCGGGGCGGGTGGAAGTGCAGCAGTTGCTGATGCCGATGATTCTGCAACTGACGCCGGAGCAGCAGATCGAGTATGCGCGGATCGCGGACGAATTACATGCGTCGGGATTCGAGACGGAGCCGTTCGGGAACCGGACGATTGCGGTGAAGGCGGCGCCGGGGCAGGTGGGGCTGGGCGATCTGGAGCGGGTGATTCTGGAGATTCTGGAAATTGCGGAGCATGAGCTGCGCAGCGTTTCGATCAGCGATCTGCGGAGAGGGATTGCGGCCTCGATCGCCTGCCGGGCGGCGATCAAGATCAATACGCCGCTCGATCATAAAAAGATGGAGTGGATGCTGCGGACCCTGGCGGCTACGGAGTACCCGATGGCGTGTCCGCATGGCCGGCCGGTGGCGCTTCAGTACGGGACGAGGGAAATTCTGCGAGCTTTTCACCGTATCTGATTTTCAGATGCGGAAGAAATCGGCGATGGTTTTGGCTTCCTCCTGAAGCCAGATCTTTTGGCCTTCGCGCTCTTTCCACCAATAACCGTCGTTCCAGTGGGGAGCACTGGCACCAATAACACGGATCTCAAGTTCGGGGGCGGCGCGGTGAAAGATTCTGCCGGACCGCGCCGTGTGGTAGTAGCTGGTCACGAGCAGATACTTGTGTATGCCAAGCTTTCTAAGTTCGGGGACGACGTACTGCGCGTCCTCTCTGGTGCTCAGAGAAGGGATCTGGAAGGACAGGAAATAATCGCGCGGATACCCGTGTTCAACCGCAAAGTCAATAGCCGCAGTGCTTTCGGGTAAACCGTAATACCGCGCGGACCCGGCTACCAGAACCTTCGGCACATATCCCTGGCGAACCAGGTCGGCCGCCTTCATAATTCGATGGCCGCTGCCGTCTCCCGCGAGCACGACGGCGATATCGGCCTCTCGAGGCGGCTCGGAATCTACCAGCATGGCGCCGAGGCCCCACAGGATCTGCTGCCAGAAGATCAGGGAGACAAGCAGGCAAGCGGCGATCAGGCCGAGCGATACTACCCAAGCGCGGGTTAGCCGCCGTTTCGGTGGCAAGGCAGATTTTTCGAGAACTTCGAGATCGCCGCTACCGGTCATCGCCCGAGTTTCGCGGATCGATGTGGCCGACGGTCTTCAACAGGAAATAGAGGCGCTCGACCTCTTCCTCATCCTCGGGACGCAGGACGCGGTAGCGCGGGCCGGCCAGCTGCCGGGCATCGGCGGAACCCAGCAATTCGCCCCAGTACTGGCGGTAAGGAACGCCATCGATCATGGCGCTGGTGGCCATCTGGCGGAGGGTGCGCAGCAGGTGTTTGCAGCAATCCACTTCACCGGGGTAGATGAGCATCACAGTTTCGTCGTCGTATAGCGTGAGCTTAACTACCAAAGGAGAAAGCCAGCCGGTGCGATCCACGCGGCGGACGTCCTGCCATGGAACAATGCGTTTACCGATCTCGATATGGGCGTCGTACACCTTGATGCCGGGCCGGAAAGCCAATGTCAGCAATCCCGCGGCGGTGATGAAGAACAGCAGCGCGGGGCACCAGGCGGGCGTCCACGAGGTGAGGCCCAGCCAGCCGGAGAATGCGGCGAGCGCCAAAGCTACGAGGCCAAAAGAAATGTAGTGACGTGCGGGGACGTAGCGGCTCATCTGGAAACTGCTCCGACTCCTATAAGCCTACTCCCCGCGCGGTCGCAGGTCAACGCTCCCTTAACCAGAAGATGCCTCGAAGGCTGTAATCGGCTGCGCTGATGAGGGCGAGTGCCGCTACTCCCCAGACGAGGGCTTCAGAGATGCGCTCGAGAACCGGGTCGTGGTAACCGTGGGCGGCCATGATGGCGACGGCGGTCATTACCTGCATGAAGGTGCTGGCTTTACCCCAGACGCTGGGTTCCAGTTTGCGGTAGCGGGTGAACTGCAGGGCGATGCCGGCGAGGAGGAGAATCCACAGGTCGCGCCCAAAAATGATGACGACCACCCATGGACGGATGGCGCCTCCGGCGGCTAACCCTATGTAAACGCTGCTCAGCAGGATTTTGTCCGCGACTGGATCGAGGTAGAGGCCGATTTTCGATTCGCCGCCGAATTTCCTCGCCACCGCGCCATCGAGGAGGTCGGTGAAGGCGGCCGCGCCGAAAAGCCAGCCGCCGATGAGAAATTCGCCATGGGCCAGTTCAAACAGGATGAACGGAGTCATAAGAATCCGCACCATGGTGAACAGGTTGGGTATAGTCAGCCACATGCCGGAATCACTATCATACGGTTGTGGAACGAGATCAAGTGTTACGTCAGGAAATGCTACGACAGGAAGTCGGTAAGCTGCTGGGCGGGGGGTCGGCGCATGCGGACTTCGATAAGGCGGTGGCGGATTTCCCGGCAAAACTCCGGGGCGTCAGGCCGGAGGGTTCACCGCATAGCGGTTGGGAATTGCTGGAGCACTTGAGGATTGCCCAACGTGACATGCTTGAGTTCAGCCGGACTCCGCAGCATGAGTCTCCGGAGTGGCCCGCGGGTTATTGGCCAGCGAGGGCGGCGCCGGATTCGGATGAGGCCTGGGATGCGAGCGTGGCTGCTTTCCGTGCGGATTTGCGGGCTATGCATGAGTTGGTGGGCGACCCTAAGGCGGATTTGTTTACTCCCTTCCCTTGGGGTGACGGGCAGACGTTGTTGCGGGAAGCTTTGCAACTGGCCGATCACAACGCGTATCACATCGGCGAATTGGTGTTCCTGCGGCGGCTTCTGGGAGCCTGGTGAGGGCGGGTCAGAGTTCGGAAGCGTCTTCTTCAATTTCGCCCAGATCGGGCTTGCGGCCTTCGATTTCGATATCTTCCTTGTCGTATTCGGAGGTGAGATCTTCGATCGGCTCGGGCGATTTTTTCTTCAGTTCTTTGTCTACGGGTATCATCTTTCTTGAGTCTAGCTGGATTTTATGGGGTTTGCTGTGTGGATCGATACCGGAAACGAGCTCGCGTGGGCGGAGGGAACGCATGAATACCGGCCTATGGGGACGGCGGTGATTGGCCGGAGGGATCAGTTCCGGCAGCGCGACTTTGTGCAGGGGCGGCGGCGGCCGGCACATCTGGATAGCGCATTTGTTGGCTTTTTTGGATCGCTCGAAGATTTGAATGCCCGTTTGCGTTCGGACCCGCGGTGGAAGCTGCGGGGGACACCTGGGCATTTGCTGTAGATAGAGCCACAGGGGTGCGTTGAAATTGCGTCTTATGGCGCAGCCCCCCCGGCCTATTTTCCTGAAATCCCTTTAGTTCCTTTATTTTTGCTTAGGCTTGCAATCTGCACCTGTCAGCGGCGCGGAAGGACCGTGTGGCTCCTATGTGTCTTGCAGTGCCTGGAAGAGTAGTGAACATTCTCGGGGACGATCCGGCGTTCCGCTCTGGCAGCGTTGATTTTTGCGGCGTGCGCAAGACCATCAACCTAGCCTTTACTCCTGAAGTTCAGCCCGGCGACTTCGTTCTGGTCCACGTGGGCTTCGCCATCTCCCGCATCGATGGGGAAGAGGCGGCGCGCACGTTCAAATATCTGGAACATATCGGCGCGCTGGCCGAAGAGGGGTTGGCTCCTTGAGGTACGTCGACGAGTATCGCGACCCCCAGATCGCACACGCGCTGGCGGGCAAGGTAGCCTGCATGGCGACGAGGCCCTGGGTGCTGATGGAAGTGTGCGGCGGCCAGACCCACACGCTGATGCGCTACGGGATCGGCGATCTGCTTCCCAAGGGGATTGAACTGGTGCATGGGCCGGGATGTCCGGTGTGCGTCACCCCTCTGGAACTGATCGACCAGGCCATCCATATTGCGGGGTTGCCCGGCGTTATTTTCACGTCCTACGGGGACATGCTGCGCGTGCCAGGCTCGCATTGCGATCTCTTCCAGGCGCGCGCCAGAGGGGCCGACGTTCGAGTGGTTTATTCGCCCATGGACGCGCTGAATATCGCGCGGGAGAATCCGGCGAAGAAGATCGTGTTCTTCGGGGTGGGCTTTGAGACCACGGCGCCGGCCAATGCGATGGCGGTGTGGGAAGCCAGGCGCCAGGGAATCGCGAATTTCTCCATGCTGGTGTCGCATGTGCTGGTTCCACCGGCCATGCGGCTGATTCTCGAATCGCCGAAGAACCGTGTGCAGGGCTTCATCGGCCCGGGCCATGTCTGCACCATCATGGGCTTCCGCGAATACCAGGAACTGGCAGACGAGTTTCACGTACCGATCGTGGTGGCGGGCTTCGAGCCTGTCGACCTGCTGGAAGCCATTTCCATGCTGGTGGCGCAACTCGAAGAAGGCCGCGCCGAAGTGGAGAATCAATATTCGCGATCCGTCGAGTACAAGGGAAACATCGCCGCGCAAAGGGTGATGCGCGATGTGTTCACGGTAGCGGATCGGAAGTGGCGGGGCATCGGGGAGATCGCGCAGAGCGGTCTGGTGCTCCGCAAGGAATTTGCGGCTCACAACGCCGAGCGCGTATTTCAGCTGGAGTCTCTGTTTGTGGAGGAGCCGAAGGAGTGCATTAGCGCGTTGGTGCTGCAGGGGCTGAAGAAGCCCGTCGATTGTCCGGCATTCGGCAAGCGCTGTACGCCGATGAGTCCGCTGGGCGCGCCCATGGTGTCGGCTGAGGGGGCCTGCGCGGCCTGGTACCAATACAAACGCCATGCCTGAAATATTGGAAGCCCTGATCGATCCCGCATCGTTTGTTTGCCCGACGCCTATCGGGGTACTCGACAGGATTGTGCTGGGACATGGCAGCGGTGGTCGGCTGAGCGCCAATCTGCTGCGCGATGTTTTTCTGCCGGTGTTTTCGAACCCGGTGCTGGATCGTCTGGACGATCAGGCGGTGCTCGATATCGGCGGCGCGCAGTTGGCGTTTACAACCGATTCTTTTGTGGTCAAGCCGCTGTTTTTCCCCGGCGGCGATATTGGTTCGCTGGCCGTGCATGGGACCGTTAACGATCTCGCCATGGGGGGCGCCACGCCGCTCTATATGAGCGCTGCGTTCATCATCGAAGAGGGTTTCCCTTTGGAGACTCTGGGACGCGTGGCGTTCTCCATGGCGGAAGCGGCGAATGCGGCCGGGGTGACGATTGTCACCGGCGACACGAAGGTCGTCGAGCGCGGCAAGGGCGACGGCGTTTTCATCAATACCACGGGCATCGGCATCATGCGGCCGGGTGTTCGTCTCTCGGCGAGCCAGGCGCGGCCGGGCGATCGTGTGCTGCTGAGCGGGTCGATCGGCGATCACGGGACGGCCATTATGGCGAGCCGCGAGGGCCTGGAATTCGAGACAACGATTGTGAGCGATTCGGCTCCGCTGCATCGGCTGGTAGCGGATATGCTGGCCGCTTCCAACAACAGTGTGCGCTGCATGCGGGATCCCACGCGCGGCGGGCTTTCGAGCTCGCTCAATGAGATTGCCGAGGCGTCGGGCGTGTCGATCGAGATTGAAGAGAAGAAGATTCTGGTGCATGGGGAAGTGCGCGGCGCGTGCGAATTGCTGGGCCTCGATCCTCTGTATGTAGCGAATGAAGGGAAGTTGGTGGCGATTGTGGCGCCGGAATGTGCCGACGCGGTTTTGGAGGCCATGCGGCGTAACGTGCGGGGCGAAGAGGCGGCCATTATCGGGACGGTCCAGCGGGGACATGCGGGTCTAGTGACGATGCGCACCGCTTTCGGATCGAGCCGCATCGTCGATCTGCTGCCGGGCGATCAGTTACCACGGATTTGTTAGTTATGCACGAAATGGGCATTGCTTGTTCGATTCTCGAAGCGGTTGAGAAAGAGCTGCTGCGGTATCCGGGATGCCGCGCCACTAAAGTGGGCGTGCGCATTGGCGAGTTTGCGGGCGTGGATGGGGAATCTTTGCGCTTTTGTTTTGAGGCTATGGTGAAGGATTCGCCACAGGCTCCTCTCGAACTGGGTATTGAAGCGCTTTTGGGCGATGAACTCGATCTGGGCTGGATTGAGCTGGACGAGATCGACAGCGGCAATGGACAGGCGGAAGCGCCTGTCCCACATATGAAAGAGGCTTGCGCATGATTCAGGTGCCGGTAGAACGAAAAGTATTGAGCGAGAACGAGCGCGTGGCGACGGAACTGCGCACGGCCTTCGAAGTGACGCGGACGCTGGCGCTCAATTTCATTGGCTCTCCGGGCGCGGGCAAGACGGCGTTCCTTGAACGTACCCTGCAGATGCTGCCGGCGGGCACACGCGCGGCCGTGCTCACAGGCGATATCCAGACGGAAAACGACGCCATTCGGCTGGGCCGGTACGGATATCCGGTGCGCCAAATCACCACGGCGGGCGCCTGCCATCTGGACGCGCGCATGGTGGAGAAATACATGTGGGAGTGGCGCTTCGAAGAGTTTGCCCTGATGTTCATCGAGAACGTGGGCAATCTGGTTTGCCCCACAAGTTACGATCTCGGCGAAGACGCCAAGGTGGTGGTGTTGAGCGTGGCGGAGGGCGAAGACAAGCCGCTGAAATATCCGGGCATTTTTCGCAAGGCGGAGCTGATGATCCTGAACAAGATCGATCTGCTGCCTTATGTGCCTTTCAAACCGGAGCTGGCGTGCGAATATGCGCGCCGGATCAATCCGGAGATTCAGATCATCAGGACGTCCGCCATCACGGGAGCCGGTTTCCACCAATGGCTGAGCTGGCTCGATTTACGGGCGGAAAAAAAACAGGCGGGTACCAAATCCAGCAGGGAGGTTCAACATGCTCTCAACGAATCTTGACGACGCTCTCCGGAGCAGGGGTATCACGCGCCGCCAATTAGTGAAATTCTGCAGCGCCACACTGGCCACGCTGGCCATGCCGGAGCGCTACCTCGCCCAGACCGTCGCGGCTGTCGGGAAAGCCAGGAAGCCGGTGCTGGTTTGGCTGCAATTCCAGGATTGTACGGGATGCTCTGAGTCGATGCTGCGATCCAGCCATCCGGAGGTCGCCGACGTGGTCCTCGATCTTCTTTCCTGGGAGTATCACGAGGTGATCATGGCGGGCGCGGCGGACGCGGCCAATAAGGCGCTCGAGCGCGTCGTCAAAGAGGAAAAGGGCAAATATCTGGTGGTGGTGGAAGGCGCGATTCCGATGGCGGACGGCGGCGTTTACTGCACCATCGGAGGGCGTACGGCGATTGACATTGCGCGTGAGGTTTGCGGGAGCGCGGCTGCCACCATCGCGGTGGGCGCCTGCGCTTTCGACGGCGGCCTGGTGCGCTCCTCGCCAAATCCTACTGGCGCGCTGGGTGTACATGAGGCGGTTCCCGGCATCAAGGTGGTAAATATGTCGGGCTGCCCGCACAACCCGGCCAATACGGCCGCGCTGCTGGTGCACTACCTGACATTCAACGATCTACCGGCGCTCGATCAATATGACCGGCCTCTGTTTGCATACGGCCGGGTGATCCACGATCAATGCGAGCGCCGTGCCCATTTCGACGCCGGGCGTTTCGTCACGGAGTGGGGCGACGAGGGCCACCGCAAGGGCTGGTGCCTTTACAAGATGGGCTGCAAGGGGCCGGAAGCGACTTTCAATTGCCCCATCGTGCAATGGAACGACCACACGAGCTGGCCGATTCGGGCGGGCCATGGGTGCATTGGATGCGCCTCGCCGCGCTTCTGGGACAACATGTCGCCGTTCTACGACCGGCTGCCGAACGTGCCGGGGTTTGGCGTGGAAGCTTCGGCCGGAACGCTTGGCCTGGGCCTGGTGGGCGCGACGGTACTCGGCGTCAGCGCGCACGGGCTGATCAAAGTAATCAAACCCGCGCCGCAGGCCGGCTCTGCATCGATAAGCGACGAGCCGCCGGCAGCAGGAAAGGAGAACTGACATGGCACGCATTGTTGTCGATCCGGTCACCCGCATTGAGGGCCACCTCCGCATCGAAGCCAATCTCGAAGGAGGCAAATTAACCGACGCCTGGAGTTCAGGCACCATGTTCCGCGGGATCGAAACGATTCTGCAGGGGCGCGACCCGCGCGAGGCATGGATCTGGGCGCAGCGCATCTGCGGGGTCTGCACCATGGTGCATGCCATCGCCAGCGTGCGGGCTGTCGAGGACGCTCTGAAGATCGACGTTCCGGACAACGCCCGTATCGTGCGCAATCTGATCGCGGGCGCGCAGATGGTGCAGGATCACGTGATCCATTTCTATCACCTGCACGCGCTCGACTGGGTGGACGTTGCGGCGGCTTTGAAGGCCGATCCGGCGAAGACCTCGTCGATCGCGCAATCGATTTCGAATTGCGAGAAATCCAGCACGAATTACTTTCGCGGGGTGCAGCAGCGCGTCAAGGGCGTCGTCGACAGCGGCCAGTTGAGTCTCTTCGCGAGCGGCTATTGGGGCCATCCAGCGTACACACTGCCGCCCGAAGTGGACCTGCTGGCAGTGGCGCATTACCTCGAAGCTTTGCAGTGGCAGAAGGATTTCATCCGCATCCACGCGGTGCTGGGCGGCAAGAATCCACATCCGCAATCGTTCCTGGTGGGCGGTATGACCACTGCCATGGACCCCAACGAACCGGCTGCCGTGATCAATCCGGACACTATCCAACTCATGCAAAGCCTGGTGAAGGGCGCGCTCAAATTCGTCAACGACTACTACATTCCCGACGTGCTGGCGATTGCGCCGCTCTATAAGGATTGGTTCACGCGCGGCGAAGGCGTGGGCAACTTCCTCTGCTACGGCGATTATTCGTCGGGCGATCAGAACGACCCGAAGACGTTCCTGTTTCCGCGCGGCATTGTGATGAATCGCGATCTCACCAAGGTCTGGCCGGTGGATCCGTCGAAGATTACAGAAGGCATCGCGCATTCCTGGTATGAATATTCGGGCGGCGACACAGCCGCGGTGCATCCTTCGATCGGGGAGACGAAACCGAAGTACGCCGGGCCGAAACCCCCTTACGATCATCTGGACGTGGATGCCAAATATTCCTGGCTGAAGACGCCGCGGTACGACGGCAAGGCGATGGAAGTGGGTCCGCTGGCGCGCATGGTGGTGGGATTTGCGTCCGGCAAGAAAGAGATTGTGGATGCGGTTACGGGAGCGCTGAAAGCGTTGAACGCTCCACCCACGGTGTTGTTTTCGACGCTGGGTCGGATCGCCGCGCGGGCGCTTGAAGCGCAGCTTATGGCCCAACAGCTCGAGGGCTGGGTTAATGAGCTGGGCGCCAATCTGGCGCATGGCAAGACGGCTATCTTCAACCCCGTCCGCTGGGATCCGGGCTCGTGGCCGAAATCCGCCAGCGGTTACGGGTGGCACGAAGCGCCGCGCGGCTCGCTGGGCCATTGGATCGAGATCGACGGCAAAGCCATTAAGAATTACCAGGCGGTGGTGCCGACCACGTGGAATGCGGGACCGCGCGATGCGCAGGGACAGCGCGGCGCCTATGAAGCGGCGCTGCTGAACACACCGGTCGCCGACCCCAACCGGCCGCTCGAAATTCTGCGTACCATCCATTCGTTCGACCCGTGTATCGCGTGCGCGGTGCATGTGATCGACGCTCAAGGGCGCGAGTATGTAATCCCGCGCGTGGCCTGAAACGAAAGGAGCAAGGCAATGGTAGTCAAGTCGAGACACCCCGCGATCGACCATCATCCGCGGATGCGCGTGGGGCAGGCCATCGCGGTGTATGTGTGGCAATATCCCCTGCGCCTCGTTCACTGGGGGCTGGTGATTTCCATCGCGGCACTGTCGTTCACGGGGTATTACATCCATAACCCGTTCATCGTGGGACAAACCAAAACGCCTTTCCTGATGGGCTGGTTTCGCTTCACGCACGAAGCCTTCGCCATGGCGTTCATTTCGTTCTTCGTGCTGCGTATGTATCTGTTTTTCGCGGGCGACCGGTGGACGCAATGGCGCGCCATGGTTCCCCTTCACAAGCGGCAATGGAAGGAAATGATCGAGGTGATGAAGTTCTATGCCTTCATCCGTCCCAAGCCGGTGTCGAAGGTCGGGCATAACGCGATGGCGGCGTTTTCCTACATCGGGATTTACACCATGGTGTTTATCGAGATCGTGACCGGCCTGGTGATGTATAACTGGCTGGCGCATAATCCGGTGCTGACGCCGTTGGTCGGATGGATTCCGCGACTGGTGAGAATTCAGAATATCCGGCTGATCCATTTTTGCCTGATGTTCGTGTTCCTCGCATTCGGCGTTCTGCATGTTCATTTATGCCTGATCGTTTCGAGTGCGGAAAAGCGTGGGCTGCTCGACAGTATCTTCACGGGCTACAAGATTATTCCCGTAGATGAACTCGAAGAGGACGATCACGAGGCCATTGTGGCGGCGAAGGGCAAGAGGGTTCATCATTGAGTGGAGGTGTTATCCGAGAGCCTGAAAAGCTGCTCGAAAATACCATGGCCCGGCACCATTATGCCGGCGATGCGCTGATCGAAATTCTGCACGCGGCGCAGCAGTTGTACGGTTATTTGTCGGCGCCGATGCTGAAGCAGATCGCCCGCAAACTGCGGTTGCCTCCGAGCCGTGTGCTGGGGGTGGCCACTTTTTATCATTTGTTCCGTTTTGTTCCGGCGGCGCAGCACACCGCGTCTGTGTGCCTGGGGACCGCCTGTTATGCGGAGGGCGCGGCGGACCTCGCAAACATACTGAGAAAGCGGGGCTGGGCGGTGGACACTCCACGATGCGCCGGTTCCTGCGGGCTGGCTCCTTTGGTGGTTTGCGATGGCACGGCGCTTTCGCGCGTGACACCCGCGCAACTCGAAAAACGGCTCGAAGACGCCTATGACTCCCGAAACACTATTCCAGATACAGCGGGCTGAACAGCAGCGCGCAGCGGGTCTCAAGGACCGCATCCTCTGCTGCACTGTGGCGGGCTGCCTTTCGGGAGGAGCCGCGGCGGTGCGCCGCGCCATCGAACACGAAGTGGAACAGCAGGGCCGGGGTGCCGAGATCGAGGTCTCGGGCACGGGCTGCATGGGACTCTGTTGCGAGGGGCCGCTGGTGCGCAGTTCGGCGGCCGACGCCATCTATACCAACGTGACTCCGGCGGATGCGGGGGCGATCGTGAGCGGCGCGGCTACGGTGTATCTCGCGCGGCGCACTGTTAAGCCGGACCATCCGTTCTATGCCGGACAGCATCGTTTGATTCTGGCCAATTCCGGCCATACCGATCCCGAGCGCATTACGGATTACATTGCTGAGGGCGGGTATCAATCGCTGTTGCGCGCGGCGACGGAGATGACGCCGGACGAGATTATCGCCGAAGTGCGGCGCAGTGGTTTACGCGGACGCGGCGGCGCGGGATATCCGGCCGGTCTGAAGTGGGAACTGGTAGCGCGGCAGCGTGCGCCGGTGAAATATGTGGTGTGCAATGCGGACGAGGGCGATCCGGGCGCATTCATGAATCGCAGCGTTCTCGAAGGCGATCCGCATCGTGTGCTTGAGGGCATGGCCATTGCGGGACGCGCGGTGGGGGCGCAGCAGGGTTATATTTATGCGCGCGGCGAATCTCCTCTGGCAATCGCGCGTTTACGGACGGCTCTCGAACAGGCGCGGCGCGAAGGGCTTTCGGGCGACCGGATTTTCGAGAGTGGATTTAATTTCCGCATCGATCTGCGCATTGGCGCGGGGGCTTACGTTTGCGGCGAGGAAACGGCGCTGCTGGCTTCGATCGAGGGCAAGCGCGGGCAACCGATTCCGCGGCCGCCTTATCCACCGGAGCGTGGGTTGTGGAATGCGCCTACGTTGATCAATAACGTGGAGACGTTCGCCAATATTCCGACCATTATCGAGAAAGGCGGGGCCTGGTTTTCGTCGATCGGGTCGCCTTCGAGCCCAGGGACGAAGGTGTTCGCTCTGGCAGGGCGGGTGGTGCGCGCGGGTTTGGTGGAGGTTCCGATCGGCACGCCTTTGCGCAGCATTCTTTACGATTTCGGCGGCGGCGTTCCGGCAGGGTATGAATTCAAGGCGGCGCAGACGGGCGGGCCGGCGGGTGGGTGCATTCCGGCGGCTTATCTGGATTTGCCGATGGATTACGATTCGCTGCAGAAGATCGGCGCCATTATGGGGTCGGGCGGTTTGATCGTGATGGACACGTCGTCCTGCATGGTGGATATCGCGCGGTTTTTCATGGAATTCTGCCGGGACGAATCGTGCGGGAAATGCATTCCGTGCCGCGCGGGTACGGTGCAGATGCATGAGATCCTGGCGCGCATTACGCGGGGCGAGGGGGCGGAGGCGGATTTCGGAATGCTCGAAGAGTTGTCGGGGCTGCTGCGGTCGGCGAGCCTTTGCGGGTTGGGAATTGCGGCGCCGAATCCGGTGTTGAGTACTTTGCGGCATTTTCGCGGGGAGTATGAGGCGCACGTGCGGGAGCATCGGTGTCCGGCGGGACATTGCCGGATGAAGGAAGGCGGGCAGGTCGGAAACCTGCCCCACCAGGCAACTGGGGTGAATCTGCTATGAGCGTGCGGTGGGGCGGATTTCCGATCTGCCCGCGGCTCTCGACCGGAGGCCATTCGCTATGAGCGTCAGGACACTGGAAGTGGACGGCCGGATGATTACGGCGCTCGAGGGGCAGACCATTTTCTCCGCCGCGTGGGACAGCGGAATCCATATTCCGCGGCTGTGCCATATCGGCGAACTTTCGAGCCCCGGAGCTTGCCGGCTCTGCCTGGTCGAAATTGAAGGCCAGCAAAAGCTGCATGCTTCCTGCATCACGCAGGCGCTGGAGGGTATGGTGGTCCGGACGGAAACTCCGGCTCTCCGGGCGCAGCGGAAACTCATTGTGGAATTGCTCTTTGCCGAGCGTAATCACGTGTGCGCGGTCTGCGTGATGAACGGCGCTTGCGAGCTGCAGGATCTGGCAGCGAATCTGGGCGTGGACCACATCCGTCTCGCGCCGCAGTATCCGCACCTCGCGGTCGACATCAGCCATGAACGCTTCGGGGTGGACCATAACCGATGCGTTCTGTGCACACGCTGTGTGCGCATCTGCGACGAAGTGGAAGGCGCGCACACCTGGGATGTGCAGGGCCGGGGCCGCGATTGCCTGGTGATCACGGACCTGGGCGAGCCGTGGGGCGATTCCGATACCTGCACAGGCTGCGGCAAATGCGTACAGGTTTGCCCCACCGGCGCGTTGTTCCTGAAGGGGAAGACGGTGGCGGAGATGCGCAAGGATCGCCACTTCCTGAAATACATCGTGACTGCGAGGAAGGAGAAATTGTGGATAGCGTAAGCCGGCGTCCGCGGCTGGCCACGGCATGGCTGGGCGGGTGCTCGGGCTGCCACATGTCCTTTCTCGATCTGGACGAGCGGCTGATCGATCTGGCGGGGATCGCAGACGTTTGCTACACGCCCATCGCGGATGTGAAGGAGTTTCCCGAGCACGTCGATATCACGCTGGTGGAAGGCGCGGTGGCGAACGAAGATCATCTGCGCGAGATTCGCCGCATCCGGCAGCGCACGCGGATTCTGGTGGCCTTCGGCGATTGCGCGGTCACCGGGAACGTGACGGCTTTGCGCAATTTGTTCTCGCTGGAGGATGTGCTGAATCGGTCGTACAGGGATACAGATGTGGTGATCGGAATGCCGACCGGCAACGATATTATTCCGCGGCTGCTCGACCGCGTGCTGCGCATACACGACGTGGTTCCGGTGGATTATTTCCTGCCCGGCTGCCCGCCCTCGGCGGATGCGATTTTCGCTTTCGTGACGGATCTGCTGGCGGGCCGTACGCCGCCGGTGGAAGGAAGGAAGTTCGGAACGTGAGCAACCGCGTGATGATTCAGCCGGTGACCCGCATCGAGGGGCACGCGAAGATTTCGATCCACCTCAACGACGCCGGCGAAGTGGAATCGGCGCAGTTTCACATCACGGAATTTCGCGGCTTCGAGAAACTGTGCGAGGGTCGGCCGTTCGCGGAAATGCCTGGCCTGATGTCGCGGGTGTGCGGCATTTGCCCGGTGAGCCATATTCTGGCGAGTTCCAAAGCGGGCGACATGCTGCTGGGTGTGGAGATTCCTCCGGCGGCGGAAAAGCAGCGGCGCCTCGTCAACTATGCGCAGATTCTGCAATCGCATGCGCTGAGCTTTTTCCATCTGTCGGCGCCCGATTTGCTGCTGGGGATGGACGCGCCTCCGGCGAAACGCAACATCTTCGGACTGCTGGAAAACCATGCGGATTTTCTGCGGCGGGGCATCCGGCTGCGGCAGTTCGGTCAGCGGGTAATCGAACTGGTGGGCGGGAAGAGCGTCCATCCGGCGTGCAGCGGGCCGGGCGGCGTTCATGCGCGCTTCACGACGGCGCAGCGGGATGAGATTCTTTCGTGGATTCCGGAGGCGATGGGGTCGGTGACGATGGCGCTCGATCGTTTGAAGCCTTTGCTCGATGGGTTCCGCGAAGAGATTGCGTGTATGGGGAATTTTCCCTCGCTGTTTCTGGCCACGGTGAGCCGTCAGGGCGGGCTCGAGTTTTACGACGGCGTGATCAAGATTATCGACGGGGCTGGCAACGTAGTGACGGAGAGCCTGGATCCGGCGCGTTACTACACGTATCTGGGCGAGGCCAGCGAGGATTCTTCTTTCGTCAAATTTCCTTTCTACAGGCCGCTGGGATATCCGGGCGGGTACTACCGGGTGGGGCCTTTGGCGCGCCTCAATGTGGCTCGATTCGCCGGTACGGAGCGGGCCGATCGCGAGCTGCGGGAGTTTAAACAGCGCGGAGACGGCGCGGTTTGCGAGGCTTTCCATTATCATTTGGCGCGCTTGATCGAGATGCTGCACTCGGTGGAGCGGATCGAAGAATTGATGAGCGACCCGGCTTTGTTCGAGGAATCGATTCACGCGCGGGCGGCGCTCAACCGGCGGGAAGGGATTGGGTCCTGCGAGGCGCCGCGGGGCACTTTGTTCCACCATTATTGGGTGGATGCGAATGGTTTGATGACGCGAGCCAATTTGCTGATTGCAACGGGGCAAAACAGCCAGGCGATGAATCTGTCGGTAGGGCAGACGGCGCGGCATTTTTTCAAGGGCGTGGCTTTGGGCGCGCGGCCGGACGAGGGGATTTTGAATCGCGTGGAGGCGGCGATCCGGTGTTACGATCCTTGTCTTTCGTGTTCGACGCACGCGTTCGGGCAGATGCCTCTGGTGGTGGAGTGGTTGGCGCGCGACGGAACCGTACTGGGACAAATGGCCCGATGAGTGCGCGGAAAAACCTTGTTAGTGCGGGCACTCACGCCCGGGGAGGCCGATTGCCAATCGGCCGCAGGTTGACAACCTGCCCCACGTGATGCGGAGTTTGTTCATATCCTGCGGCAATACTCTGCGGTGCGACGACGGCGTGGCGCATCGCGTGCTGGAACTACTGCCGGCGGCCGCGGAGCGTGAAGTGCGGTCGGTTCACCAGTTGACGCCGGAGCTGGCGGCGGAGATGGCGGGCTTCGACGTGGTGGTGTTTGTGGATGCGGATGCTGCGTCATTGCGTCCGGCAGTTGAGCCTATTGGCGCATGGGCGCCACGTTCGCCGCTCACGCATGTCACCGAGCCAGCGGAGATTGTGGCCCTTGCGCGGGCACTGTTCGGGTTCACGGGCGAGGCGTTGATGTGCAGGATCCCAGCGCGCGATTTCCGGTTCGATGACGATCTGAGCGAGGTTGGGATAGAGTCTGCACAGATGGCGGCAGACGAACTGAGGAAATCGATATGACGGAAACTCTGGTGCTGGGGCTGGGCAATCTAGTGCACGCGGACGACGGTTTCGGCGTGCATGCTATCAGCAGGTTGCAACAGGATCCACGCTTTCCCCATGACGTCAAGCTGCTCGATGGGGGGACACAGGGGCTCGGTCTGCTGCACCATCTTTCAGGCCTGCAGCGATTGTTGGTGATCGATGCCATTGATGCGGGGGAGCCGGGGGGAACGCTGCTGCGCTTCGAAGGCAAGGCGCTGAAGGGTCTGCCGGGAAAAGCTTCGGTGCATCAATTGGGGTTCGCGGATCTGATGGTGGCGCTGCAACTGCTTGGCGATTCGCCCGAGGAAATTGTGGTACTGGGCGTGCAGCCTGAATCGACAGAGTGGAGCGCGGAGTTAACGCCTGCGGTGCACCGAGCATTGGCGCCGCTGGTCGAGTGCGTAATCTCGCAGCTCAAATCCTGGAAGGAAGGCGATGATCTCACCGTTGTTGGGCAAGATTCTCGAGGAGTACAGCGAGGGGAATAACCGGATCGGCCTGGTGGAGTTCGATGGCAAACGGCGGCCGGTTTATCTCTACCTGGTTCCGGAAGCGCGCGCGGGCGATTATGTTCGCTTTCACGCGGGATTCGCCACGGAGCGCGTCACGATAACAGGCGCTGTCATCGAATCCGGTGCCGCGACGCAAGGTGGAGAGGACAAGCCGGATCTCGACAGTCTGCGGGCGTACCGGCTGTTGAGCGAGTTGGGTCCGGAACAACTGCGCAAGCTGCTTCCGCTGGCGCAGGAGCAGCGTTTTGCGGCAGGCGAGATTGTGTTCCACGCGGGCGAGAAATCTTTGTTCCTGCATTTGATCGTTTCGGGCGATGTGGTTCTGGAACAGGGCAACGGGGCCTGGCCGGTGGAGATTCAAACGCTGCATGCCGGCGATGCCATGGGCTGGTCGGCTTTGGGGTCCGATGCGGTAACCCATTTTCAAGCACGCGCCGTCACTCCGCTCGCTACGGTCGCTTTTCCCGCCGAACAGATCAGGGAGGCTTGCGAGAGCGATCCGGCGCTGGGGTACGCATTGATGAAACGGCTGCTCGAAATTGTTACGGAGCGGCTGGACGCCATGCGCATGCGGTTGGTAGAGCGCGCCAAAGCCCATGGATGAGTGTCAACCCCCGATGAACAGGCGGAAGCGCCTGTTCCACATGTGTTGTGGAACCATTGAGGGGTGAGTGGCGTTCGTAAAAGGATCGAAGTCCGGGGCATCGTGCAGGGCGTTGGATTCCGGCCGTTCGTTTATCGCATAGCCAAACGCTGCGATGTGCGCGGGTGGGTGCTGAATTCGTCGGACGGCGTGGTGATTGAAGCCGAGGGCGGCGACGTCGGGCAGTTTCTTACGATCCTCAGAACGGAACTGCCTCCGCTAGCGAGGATCGATCAATTCCTGATTACCGATCATGCTCCGCTGGGCGACTTGGATTTTGTCATTCAGCACAGCGTGGCTGTCGATGGCCGGTTCGCGCTGGTTCCCCCCGATGTGGCCACCTGCGTTGATTGCACGACCGATTTCACCTCGCCGGAGAATCGCCGTTACGGATATCCGTTCACCAACTGCACCAATTGCGGGCCCCGCTACACCATCATTCGCGATGTTCCGTATGACCGCTTGAACACCACCATGGTGGAGTTCGGCATGTGCGCGCGCTGCCAGGCGGAGTATGAAGATCCACTAAACCGGCGCTTTCATGCGGAGCCCAATGCTTGTCCGGATTGCGGGCCTTCGCTGGCGCTGCTGGCGGGTGAAGAGCTTGCGTCGGGGGCTGCTCCTGTGTTCGCGGCGGGTCATGAGAGCATGGCGATTCTCGGGCGTGCGCGGCAGTTGCTGCGCGAGGGCCGGATTATGGCGATCAAGGGACTGGGCGGATTCCACATTGCCTGCGATGCTGCGAACGAGCTTGCTGTAAGCCATCTGCGCGAACGCAAACGCCGCAGCGGGAAGGCCTTCGCGATTATGGTGCGCTCCCTCGAAGCTGCCGAGCGCTTTTGCATGGTGACGGCGGCGGATCGTGCGCTGCTCGAAGGCCCGCGCCGTCCCATTGTTCTGCTGGCGCGCCGGGCGGATTCGGCGATCGCGCAGAGTGTCGCGCCGGGAAATTCGCGGCTTGGTGCGATGCTGCCCTACACTCCGCTCCATCACCTGTTATTCGATGAATCGCTTGAGGCTTTGGTGATGACGAGCGGCAATATGAGCGAAGAGCCGATCGTCAGCCGTAACGAAGAAGCCTGGGCGCGGCTGCACACGCTGGCCGATTGTTTTCTGCTGCACAACCGGGCCATACGGACGCGCGTCGACGATTCGGTCTTGCAGATTTTCGAGGGACGCGAATATCCGGTGCGGCGCTCGCGAGGTTATGCGCCCGATCCGATTGCGCTCGCTGTACCGGGCGCAAAAGCGCTGCCTGAAGTGCTGGCTTGCGGGGGCGAATTGAAGAACACGTTCTGCCTGATCAAAGAGCCGTATGCGATTCTGAGCCAGCATATCGGGGATCTGGAGAATCTCGAAACGATGGAGTTTTTCCGCGAAACGCTGGAGCATCTGCGGCGCTTTTTCCGCGTGACGCCGGTGGCGGTGGCGCACGATCTGCATCCCGGTTATCTGAGCACCCGCTTTGCCCTCAATGAATCCGGCCTGCCCGCGATCGGCGTGCAGCATCACCATGCGCACATTGCCAGCTGCATGGGCGACAACGGAATCGAGGGTAAGGTGATCGGAGTCGCGCTCGATGGCACGGGGTATGGGATGGACGGCAAGATCTGGGGCGGCGAATTTCTGGTTGCCGATTTTCTGGATTTCGAGCGCTGCGGGCATTTGCGCTACGTGCCTCTGGCGGGCGGCGACAGCGGGGTGCGGCAGCCGTGGCGGAGTGCGTTGGCGTATCTGCGGGATGCGTTCGGCGAAGACGCGTCGAAGCTGCCGCTGGCGCTTTTTCGCGACGTCCCGGCGAAGCATCTGCGGGTGGTGGAGGCGATGATTGCGCGCGATATCCAGACCGTCGCGACATCGTCGTGTGGGCGATTGTTCGATGCCGTGTCGTCGCTGCTGGGCATCCAGCATGAAACGAGCTATGAGGGACAGGCGGCGATTGAACTCGAAGCCGCCGCGTCAGACTGCTCCGGAGTCTATTCGTTTGCGATTGAAGATGGCGCGCCGTTTCAGGTGGATATGCGTACGACGATCGAGGCGATTGTCCATGATGTTACCGGCGGCGTGGCGACTGGAGAAATTTCGGCGCGCTTTCACCTGACCATGGCGCATGTAATCGCCGCCTGCTGCGAACGCATGCGCAGCTCGCATGGATTTACCCGTGTCTGCCTGAGTGGCGGCACGTTTCAAAACCTCCGCCTGCTCAGCCACACGACGGCCCTGCTGCGCGAGCAAGGCTTCGACGTTTTCACCCACCACCAGGTCCCGACCAACGATGGCGGACTGGCGCTGGGCCAGGCGCTCATCGCAGCCCATCGGTATCACTCGTAGCGCAGCGCCACCATGGGATCCACTTTGGTGGCGCGCCGTGCGGGGATATAGCAGGCCAGCGCGGCTACCAGGATCAGGCCCATGGCCACCGCGCACATGGTGAAAGGATCGCCCGCGCTGACGCCGAACAGCAGGCTCTTCATAGTGCGCGTCAACGCCAGCGCGCCCGCGAGGCCAATCGCCAGACCCACCGCAACCAGCGTCATGCCGCCGCCGATCACCAGGCGCAGAATCGCGCCCGTAGTCGCGCCCAGGGCTGAACGTAATCCCATTTCGTGCGTCCGCTGCGCCACCGAGTAGCTGATCACGCCATAGATCCCGATGGCCGCCAGCAGCATCGCGACCCCTGCGAACACGGCCATCAACCCGGTGCGCAAACGGGTTGGCCCGACGGACTCGGTCTTGATCCGCTCCAGCGTTTCGATATCCGGCAGCGGCTCATCCCGATCGATCTGCTGGACCGCGTGGATGATCGCCTGCTGCATCGTTTCCGGATTGGTCTCGCCTTTAACGACCAGGCTCACGTACTGGCTGGGGCTCTGGCTGTAGGGAACATACATGGCTGAACTCCGGTCGTCGTCCAGACCGTTGAGCTTTTCATCGGCGATCACGCCCACAATTTCCCATGGGATCTCCGGCCCCAGATTGGGTTTGCCGTAGACGATCTGCTGCACCTGGATGCGCTGCCCGACAGGATTCTCGCCCTTGAAAAACTTCTTTGCCATGGTCTCGTTGATTACGGCGACGGGTGGCGCGCCCGGGCGATCGCGTTGGTTCAGGCCACGCCCCTGGGTCAAAGTAATGCGGAGCGAATGAAAATACGAAGGGCTCACCATCTTGAACGCGCAGGCCTGCCGATTGGCGCGATCTTTGAACGGCTTACCGGCGATTTGAAACGGCATCCCATAGCTCCAGCCGCGCAAGGGCAATGCGGAGGTTATCGCTACCTCGCGAATACCTGGCAACGCCGCTGTGGCGTCCATCACCCGCTCGGTAAACAGCGCGGCCTGGTCGGCATCTTTGATCTTCGTGGACGAGAGTGGCAGGCTCATGGTCAAGACATTGGTGGTATCGAATCCGGCGCGGACGTTCACAAGCCGGTCGAAACTGCGCATCAGCAATCCGGCGCCGGTCAGCAGAATGAAGGCCAGCGCAATCTCGGTAATTACCAGGGCGTTGCGCAAACGCCCGCGCGCGCCTCCGGTGGTGGTGCCGCGGCCTCCTTCCTTCATCGATTCTGCGAGCTTCGGGTTGGCGGCCTGCAGTGCCGGGGCGAGTCCGAAGACAATCCCCGTGAATACCGAAATCGCCAGGGTGAACAGAAGCACACGCAGATCGATGCCGACACTGGTTTCGACAGGCAGCACGAATGGCGGTGTGATGGCCTTCAGGACCGCCACCATGGCGAATCCCAGGGCGAGTCCCAGCGCACCGCCCAGCAGTGACAGCAGGATGTTCTCGGTCAGAAACTGGCGCATCAACCGCCATCGGCCTGCGCCCAGCGACGCTCGGATCGCCACCTCCCGCTCGCGCGATGTACCGCGTGCCAGGGTCAGATTAGCCAGGTTGGCGCAGCCGATCAGCAGCACCGCGCCCACCGTTCCCAGCAGGATATAGAGAGACTGGCGCAACTGGTCGCCCACGATGCGGTCGGCGAGCCGGTCCACGGCCACGCCCCAACCCTTATTGGAATCCGGATAGAGTTGCGCGATGCGCTCGCCGATTATGTTCATCTGCGCCCGTGCCTGGTCGAGCGCCACCCCTGGCTTCAGCCGCGCGAAAGCGACGAACCAATGGAAATTGCGCGTCATATCCTTCGCTTCGAACACGAAAGGCGTCCAGAGGTCGCTGAATTGGCGGTCGAAAGGGCTCTCGGCGGGCAGAACGCCGATGATGGTGAACGGCTCCGCATCGAGAATCACTTTGCGGCCCACGATATCCTTCGCCGCGCCGAACTGGTTCTTCCATAGCCGGTTGCTGAGGACGGCGACGTGTGGCTTGTCCGCCTGATCCTCGCCGTCCACGAAAGTGCGTCCGAGCACCGGGCGGATGCCGAAGATTTCGAAATACCCGGCGGAGACCCTGGCCGCATGCAGCTGGACTGGTTTGTCGAGGCCGGTCATCGTCACCGAATCGCCACGCTGGGCGGCGATATGGTCAAAGACCTTATTCTGGCTGGCCCAGTCGAGGTAGTTCAGCGTCGAGATGCCGTTGCGGCCGCCTCCGGGAGGCTTCTCCCAGACCATGCAGATGCGTTCGGGATGCGCATACGGCAGCGGCTTGAGCAGGACGCCGTCGACGTAGCTGAAGATGGCGGTATTGGCGCCGATGCCGAGCGCCAGGGTGACGGTGGCGACGAGAGCGAAGCCCGGGCTCCTGATGAGCATGCGGGCGCCGAAGCGGAAATCCTGGGCGAGGGACATGATGCCATGGACTCCGCGCCGCAGTCGCTGGTTCCCCTTGGTAAGTTTGCATAAAATCGCGTAAAGCCCCGGTTGCCAGGGCAGATTGCGCAATACGATAAGGTCGAACCAATTCGATATCGCGCAGGAGACGAAACCGGATGAAGAAAACAACGAATCAACCCGCCGGGCAGAATATTTCACGGCGTCACATCATCGGCGCAGCGGCGGCGGCATCGGCACTGCTCTTTCGGGTCCGATATCACGTGGACCCACGCTCTAGGTGGCGAAGATAATCGCGAAGGTGTAGATCACCAGAGCGGGGTCGAAGTTCTGCAGATTGCGTGAACCGACCACGATGGCCGCGATCAGCAGCAGGGTGAACAGAATCGCCCACACCCGGCACGCACCTGGTCCGCCGTGCGCCGGAGATGTTCGGGAACCTTAATTTCGAGAGCGTCCTGGCGAGGAACGAAAACTCGTGCGTTCACAAGCCAGAGGAGCAGGGACAGCAGCGCCAGTAAGAAAAATCCTGGCCAGACCGTCCCCATATGGTCGCGGAAGAAGCCGAGCAGCAGCGGGGGAAAAAAGCCGCCCAGCCCGCCCATTGCGCCGACGAGTCCGGTGACGGTGCCGGTTTCTCCGGGGAAGTACTGAGGCACGAGCTTGAAGACAGCGCCGTTGCCGAGTCCCATCAGGACCGCCATGCCAGCAGCAGGGCGAAGGGAATCACCATGGAGAAGACGGCGGAGAGCACTCGCGCGGCGCCGATGGGGTCGGCGAGCCATCCGCCCAGAGGGCGTAGCAGGGTTGCGAGGATTACGAAGCCGGCGGTGCGAAATCCCGCGTCCGCCGGAGCCAGATGAAATTGATCTTTGAGCAGACTCGGCAGATAAATCGAGAACGCGACAAAACCGCCGAAGGTAAGAAAGTAGAAAGCCGAGAGCGCCCAGGACAGGCGTTCGCGGGCCAGCAATCCCAGCATTTCTCCGATCGTTTTGGGACGCACCGGAACCGGTGCGTCCCGCGCCAGAACAGCGAACACGATGGCCCATACGACCAGCACCACAGCCATCCCTCGAAAGACGTTCTGCCATCCGAGCGAAACCGCCAGCAGCGGCCCGAGAAACACTGCGGCGGATTGGCCGATGTTCCCCAAACCATAAACACCGAGCGCGCTGCCCAGCTTCTCTGCGGTGAACCATCGCGAAACGAAACGAAACCCACCCCGGCGGAAAACGAAGATCCGGCGAGCCCAAGGAAGAATCCCCCAACCAGTAGTTGTTCATAGCTGACAGCTGCAGGGGTAAGAAGTGCCGGAACTGAAACCAGCAGCATCAGGACTTACAGCACGAGGCGACCGCCGAATCGATCCGCCAACATTCCGACGGGCAGCCGCGCGAGCGATCCCAGCAGAACCGGCACAGCAATCAACAGAGCCGATTGCGTTACGGATAGATGAAACGTCTCGCGAAACTTCGGGGCGAATGCCGCGATCAACCCCCAGGCGGCGAAACAAACGGCGAACGACGCTGTCCCCAAAAAGAGGGAGAGGGGTGCCCCGCCGGCCCGCACTGCCAGAAGATTTCATTAGTTAAATATTGAGGTGTTCTTTATGCGTAGCATCGATTTCAGCCGGCTGCCGCGAATATCTTCGCCAGTTTCTGTTGCCCGCCATGACCGAGAATGTCCGCAAGCGTATAGCGGTTCAGCGACGCGATAAACGCATCGAGCGCTTCCTTCAGCATTCCTTTCAGCGCACAAACCGGTGCAATCTTGCAGGTATTCGTTTTGCGGTCGAAGCATTCCACCAACCGCATGTTGGGCTCAGCGATCCGAACCACTTCACCCAGACGGATCAGAAGCGGTTCGCGATTCAGCGTAATGCCTCCGGACCGTCCGGCATGAATTTGAACGTATTCGTGTTCCGCCAGCGTCTGGACCACGCGCACCAGGTGATGCTTTGAAATGCGATACGCTTCGCTGATCTCCGTCGTTGTGACTACGCGATTCGGATGGGCGCCCAGATATACCAGGACGCGAAGCGAGTAATCGGCATGTAAGCTCAACTGCATGGAATTATGTTAAAGCCGAGGGTACGAAGGCATCCCCGTATATATCGCGCGATGCCGCTCCCGCCAGAAAGATCTTTTTTCGAAGCAGATTGACGATGACCGGGTCGCCGCATACAAAAGCACGCCATCCCGTCAATTTCGGCAGGCGCCGCAATACCACCTGCTCGATCGACCCGCAAGCCATCGAGCCATCGGTTTCCCGCAGAAGGCAAGGTGTGTATTCCAGATTTGTGTAGCGGGCCGCAAGATCCCGAAGTTGGTCCCGCAGATACAGACCGCCCTCGTCCACCGCACCGTGAAAAAGCGAGATCGGACCCTTATGGCCCTCCCGCAAAGCGTCAAGCAGAATTCCGTAAAGTGGCGCGAGCCCGGTTCCCGTGCCGGCAAGGAGGAGCGGTTGGTCCGGGTTCCCCGGCAGGTAAAAACAATCGCCCGAAGGCCCCTGGATTTGAACTCTGTCGCTAACCTTCGCCGTGTCGTGAAGCCACCCGCTCATCTTCCCCCCGGCGATGCGCCGCACGTGGATTTCGATGTCGAGCCCACCCGGCAAACTGGCAATCGAGTAACTCCTCGCCAGTACTCCTCCGAGCAGCAGCGTGATGTATTGCCCGGCCCGGAAATTGATTACGGTGTCGCATGTGAGCCTTACACCGAGTACGTCCGAACTGAGCCGTTCAAGCGCCGTGATTGCCGCGCCCCATCGAGCATCCGATCCCACTTTGGCAACGGAAAGGTCCGCGTCCGGCAGGCAGACGCAGGGCAGGAAATAACCTTGCGCTTTCCATGAAGCTTTGAGCCCGGCCTGCGCTTTCTCCGGCAGCGCTCCTTCTACGGCGCGCATCATGCAAGAGCCGCAGGTACCCGCCTTACAGGAATGCGCCGCCTCTACGCCGCCCGCAAGCAGGGCGTCCAGCGCCGATTGCTCAGCGGCGACGGGGTACGAACGCCCCTCAAAAGAAATCGCGGGCATGAGCTCTTCAGCGGTTCAGAACGTCGGCGCGAGTGGATTCGGCGATCGCGGCAACCTGCGCGATCAAGTTCGCGGGCACGTTCAGTTCCGCAAGGCTCCGGCCGAGCAGTTCCACCACCGCGTCGAAATGCGAATCGTTCAGGCCCATCGCAACCAGGCGCGCATGACCTGTCCGCATGTCCTTCCCGGTGTAGGCGACAGGGCCGCCGAACGCCATGGTCAGAAAACCCTTTTGCTTCGCGATCTGGCGGTCCATGTCGACATCATCGAAGAACCTGCTGATGCGGTCGTCCGCAAGTACCTTCCGATAGAAGACGTCGACCGCGGCGTTAACCGCCGCTTCACCGCCGATTTGTTCGTAGAGAGATTGAGTGGCGCTCATAAAGATGTATTCAGAATGCATCTTTTATGGGCAGCCTGTCAAGGGCGCGGGGGGCAGCGCGCAACAATTCGGAAGCGATCCCGACCGGTTGCCACAGATGTCCTCAGATGTCCTCAGATCTCTGGTGCTGGCGTGTTCGGCTCTCTACAGTGTTAAATCTGTAAGCGCATTAGTATAAGATGCTTGTGGGATTATTCAGGATCGGGCCCGGGTTGAGCTCTGTCATCTGTGTTTGCGGTCCGTCGAAGGTAGGCCGAAAACAGGTCAACCGCAGAAACCCGACTAACCCGACATCATCACTAAGTAATTGTTCTTCTCAGACCCGGTCCGGACTACGGCACCAGCTTCGTGGGGGTCTCGGCAACATCTCCCAACAGATTGTCCGCTTTCAGATGGCGCACGTGTCGGGGGCAACCCGCCAGCGTGAGCCATTCGCCAAATGCCAGCGCTGCGGGAAGCGCGACGCGGATCTGACGACTCCGCCGGGGAAAAGGTATGCGCCGAATGCGCGACGCCCGCCGAAATAGCCAACGGGAGCCCCGCATGATTCGGATCATGGCATCGGTCAGCGGCGGGGCGCCCGCCAATCGTGGCTTAAATTTAACGGCGAGATCCGGGAGTTCGAATCGCTCACCGAAGCGAAGCAGGTCGCCGCCGAATTGAATGCCAGGATGAAAGGCCGGCTGTCGGCGTCGAAGCACTCCCAGTCGCGGAGCGTCTCGAAATCGACTAAGCGGACAGGGAACAACATCTGTCGGCCTTCGCGCAGTTCCCGCTTCCGCGCTTTTGATGTTTCCGCCTAATCGAAATTGGTAACGATCATTGTTGCAGCTCCCAAGGTTGCACGGTGTAAGTCTGCTCCGCCGAATTTCGTCATCGTCAGGTTTGCTTCATTTAACGCCGCGCGAGAGACATTCGCCCCCCGCGAGTCGGAACCATGAAGATCAACTCGTTTGAAGTCGGACTCGCTCAGATCAAATCCGCTAAGGTTCTCATCAGCGAGGTCAACCCTCGCATCGGGATTCTCAGCACGCCACTGATTCCGGGCCGCGACGCCGTCCTTGAGCTTGGCGAGGTGTTCCGATTTGGCCATGCAACGTCACAATAGCAAAATCCTGGATCAGCGATCCCACCTGTAATCCCCCCCCGAAACCACGGGCTTTTCGTGCCTTTCAGAGCGAATGTGTGTCATGCCCCAACGCTACATAAGAACAGTTATGGAGACCATCACGCCCCAGGCCTCTGAAGTACTCAGCGACGCCGATGTAATCGAGCTTTGGCCTAACCGCCAGCGGAGCCCGCTTACCCGCAGCGTGTACCGCCGCGACATCAGTCGGCTCCTGCGCTCGACGGGCCGGGCTCTTATAGAAACCAGCGCTCTCGATCTGGAGCGTTTCGCGGAAGCACTGGCCGGGTCGGGACTTGCGCCGATCTCGCAGGGGCGAACGCTCGCCGCCAGCCGCAGCTTCTTCCGGTTCGCGGAAAGGATCGGGTACTGCCGGAACGCCGCAGCCGGGTTGGAACTACCCCGCTCGGAGCCAGCGCTCTCCGAGCGCATAATCCCGCAGGAGGATGTCCGCAGGATGATTGCCCTGGAGCCCGCGGAGCGCCACCGGGTGCTGTTAGCGGTCCTCTACGCGGCCGGGCTGCGGGTTTCTGAAGCGTGTAACCTGCGCTGGCGCAATCTCCAGACTCGCGGCGACGGCGGCCGGATCCTGATTCACGGCAAGGCGGGCGTACGCGCGTCGTCGCGCTGCCACCCGGCGTGTGGGCCAGTTCGCGTCCCTGACGGGCATAGCGGGCACGGACGCGCCAGTATTCGCGTCACGTTCGGGAAAGCCGCTGGAGCGTTCGCGCGTGACGCGGATCGTTCGGGATGCCAGCCAACGGACCGGGATAGCCGCCGACGTGAGCACGCATTGGCTCAGGCACGCCCATTCGTTGATATCGTTCGGGCGCGGCTGCGATCAGAGGGCGTATTCCAGACCGCACGCCACGACGCCGGACATCGTGGATTGAGGCTACATCCGTCGGCAATCTTGTACTACCAGGCTCCGCGACCTTAGACTTGAATCGCTGGTGCCCTTATTGGTACCTGGCCGCTGCCTAAGAGAACAAACTCCGCCTGTTCAACCGCCATAGTCGTATGGGCAGGTTGCGCAGGAGCCCGGATTGGGCAGAAGATCGAACCTGAACTGTCGAGCAATCTATATGATGCTTCTTAGACCGGATGTTAGCGATCTCGTGACCAGAGAGGACACCCAAACCTTGATCCGGGCCACCAGACACTGGCGCGGACGAATTCGCGACGAAGCAGCGGCTGCACTTGGTGCGCTTAGAACGCCGAATGCTGTTCCGGAGTTGCTTCGACTGCTCAATGACCGCCAGTCCGAAGTTCGAGAGGCTGCCGCCCGTGCATTGGGAGATATAGGCCGAACAGAAACTGTCGCCCCTCTCATCGAGGCCCTCAGAGCGCTGAACGGCCACAAGAATGATCGTCCAGACTCAACAGAGTACGAATTCGAAGCGATAGCGGAAGCACTGGGAAGGCTGAACATCCCCGAAGGGGTCGCGGCTGTAATCGAATCGGGAACGGTCCGATTTCATGAAGGCTTCTTCAGCGTAAGTCGCCCTCACTTAAGTGGGCTGTGCCTAAGTGGCGGCACGGAAGCACGCGCCGCCCTGGTGCGGATCATTGCGGAGCACTATCTTTACGAGACGTACTCGCTGGTCGGTGTTGTCGAAGCATTAGATTACTTGCACGAGTCCCGGGCGGCCGCCGCATTAATAGAGATCCTGAATGCATTTGTGGATTCGCTGAGAAAGCCGTGGGTGGCATCGAACAATTCTGAGAATTGTAATCGTAATCTGGGCGCGCTTGCTCTCGCGGCAGTGCGGGCTCTGGGCAGAATGGAGACGAAGCGAGCCGAGCCGGTCCTGGTCGATTTGCAGATGCACCTTCCGATGCATTCCTTTCGTTCCAATCACGATTCCCGTCCCTCCCTTGATGCGGCCGATAGTGGAATTTTTCCTCAGGTTCATCAGGCTGTTTCCGAAACGCAAGATGCAATCCTGACCATTCGCGGCGAGAAGACGCCCACAGAATTCAACTACGACCGAGCTTCCCTGAAACTACTGGATTACCGGTCACGCAGACACAAGACAGATATCGAATTTGGCGGCAGAAAACGCTGCCACACTGACTACTGAACTGTCGAACAATACTGATAAGTCCCGGTTCTGCTTGAATAAGGAAAATCCACAACGTCCATTCAAGCAACTCCGGAAGACGAAGAATGGGCCGCGCCGATCCGGAGCAGTATCGAGCGCTATCGAGAGAAACCTACCGATATCTGTCGTTAACGCCCGTCGAACGGTCGTCTTCGAGCGAGTCCTGGGAATCATCCAGAATGGATGCGATCTGGTCCCAATGCTCGGACACGACGCGGGACAGGTGTCGCTGAAACCGCTGAGTGACCGGCTTCCCCAGATGTTTTCAGGAAGATCGTCTGGACCAATTCCCACCGATTGCTGAACCTGGCCAGCTGATTACCAAGTTGCATTAGAATAGAAGACCGAGTATCGCAGGAGACTTTTATGAAACGGGTTCTGATGTTGTCAGCAGCCGTGGCGACGCTTCTCGCCGGGCTCTCGTTTGCGCAGCAGAAGGCAACCATCTCGGGTGTTCCCGAGATTCCCTTCACGACGGTGCCGAATTTTCTGAAGCCTCCGCCGGGTGAGATTCTCGGCGAATCAGTGGCGGTGGCCACCAACTCGAAGGGCCACATTTTCGTATTTCACCGCAGCGCCAATACGCGCCTGTTCGAGTTCGATCAGACTGGTAACTTCGTTAGGGAAATCGGCAGCGGCTACTACGGATTCGAATTCTCGCATTCCGTGCGAGTCGATAAGGACGACAACATCTGGACCGTCGACGAGGGCGCCAACATGATCACCAAGTTCGGCCCGGACGGCAGGGTGCTGATGGTGCTCGGGACCAAACCGCCAGCCGTGCTGGGCGCTGTGGCCTATCCCGTCGGCCCCAACCCGCCGGCGCAGAAGTACGTTCTGTGCAGGCCCACCGATGTGGGCTGGGACCCGCAGGGCGACATCTTCGTATCCGACGGATATTGCAATAACCGCGTTGTGAAGTACGACAGGAACGGCCGCTTCATCGCGCAGGCGGGCAGCGAGAAAGCGGGGAGCGGGCCTGGGGAGTTCAATCTGCCGCACGCGCTGCAGGTCGACGGGAACGGTCATGTCTGGGTGGCGGACCGCAGCAACAACCGCTACCAGGAGCTCGATAACGATCTGAAGCCGCTAAGACAGATCAAGAATCTCGGGACCGGCTGGACGGACTGTATTTCATCGGGCCCGCATCAGTACATCTTCTTCTCAAACTCCAACCCGAACGGCAATATGCCGGGCACGTGGGACAACACGGGGGAGATCTATAAAGCCGAGCTGGATGGCACCGTCATCGGAAAATTCGGTCGTCCCGGCAAGGTCGCGCCGGGATTTCAGGTGGTCCACATGATGGATTGCCGCAATCCGAACGAGATTATCGTCGGCGAGATCGAGTCGTGGCGTGTACAAAAGCTGCTGCTGAAGCCGGTTGCGGCCAGCGGGGGGAGCAAAGCACAATGAGGAGCATTCGCGTGAAACACAAGAGCTATCCCATGCGCGCAACGTTCACGGTCCTGATAGCGGTATCCGCCGCCGTGGCGCAGAGCGATGCCCCGGAGATCAGGTTCGATTCCGTTCCCAATCCGCTGAAGCTTCCCGCGAACATTTACCTGGGCGAAGTGGGCGGCGTGGCTACGAATTCGCGCGGCGACGTTTTCGTCTACACACGCACGGGCCATCCGACCATAACGATCGGGACATCGCGTCCGTTCGCGCACGGCGGTTCGCGCCTTTTCGAGTTCGACCGCACGGGAAGGTTCGTGCGTGAAATCGGCAAGGATTCGTATGGGTTCATGGATGCCTCGCAGGTTCGGGTTGACCCCGCCGACAATATCTGGGCAGTGGACGAGATGACCAACATGATCATGAAGTTCGATCCGCAGGGGCAGCGCATCCTGATGCTGCTCGGGCGCAAGGCGGAGAACGTCAACGTTCCCGCCGGCGGCCGGGGTGGAGCAGGCCGCGGTGGCCGCGGAGGCAACCCCGGCGCTGGGCAGCCAACCGATCTGTTCGACCGTCCCTCCGATGTCGCCTGGGATGCGGCGGGCAACATATTCGTCGCCGATGGTATGGGTAGCAACGCAAGGGTTGCGAAGTTTGATAAACAGGGCAAGTTTGTGAAGTCGTGGGGCAGCAAAGGGACCGGTAACGGCGAGTTCGCCAGCGTGCACGGGATCGCGGTGGATCTACAGGGGAACGTTTACGTGGCCGATGCCGGGAACAAACGTATCCAGATCTTCGACAACGAAGGTAATTTCAGGAAGTCCCTGACCAATGTCGGAAGCCCGCAGGCGGTCTGTATGACGAAGGGGGCGAATGCGGTTCTTTACGTGTCGAATTCCAATCCCGTCGACGATATCGACCGCGATGGCCAGATATACAAGATGCATTTGGACGGAACGGTTGTCGGCCAGTTCGGCCGGGCCGGCAAGCAGCCGAAGGAGTTCGGAACGGTGAACGCTATCGACTGCCGCGATGAGAACACGCTTTATGTGGGCGAGATAGGAAACCTGCGAGTGCAGAAGATCGTCTTGCACTGAAGGCTGCGTGCCGGGAGAAGACTTATGGACAAAGCAGGTAAGGACGAAGACGCGGGCGATGTTTTGAGCCGGCGCGCCTTTGTAACGGGTGCCGTTGCCACGGTTATAGCGGCGGGCGGGGGGCTTGCGCAATCGCCGAGCGTGGATGACATTCCCATCATCGACGCGCATATCCATTTGTTCGACGGTACCGTGCCCACGGGCGCGGGGTATATGGGCTCGCCGGCTTATCGCGCCATCTCGAAGACTTCACTGCCTTCCATGTATAGCCCGCAGGCGAGGCCGGCAGGCATTATCGGGGCGGTGGTGGTGGAATCAAGCTCCTGGATCGACGACAACCTCTGGTATCTCCAGCAGTGCAGAACAGACCCGATCATGATGGGCGTGTCGGGAACCTTGAATCCAGCGCAATCCGATTTCGGCAGATATGTGACGCACTTCAGAAAAGATCCGATGTTTCGCGCCATTCGCTCCAGCCGGTTTTACGATGCGGACAACGGCAAGGTGAAGCTTAAAGCCGATCAAGTCGCCAACCTGAAGCTGCTGGCCGAGGCTGACCTGGCGCTGGACACGGCAAATCCCACCATGGATCTGATGCAGGCCAATGTTCAGCTCGCCGACGCGATCCCCAACCTTCGCATCATCATGGACCATCTTCCGTCCTTCGATCCGACGCCGGCGAACCAGCGGGCGTATGAAGCGGTAGTGAAGGGAATGGCGGATCGGCCGAACATCTTCGTCAAGCTCACGGAAGTCTATCACCCGCGACTTACGGACAATGTGATCGTGAGGGATTATGAGCCGTTACGCACCCGCCTCGATTATTTGTTCGGGGCCTTCGGAGAGGATCGCGTAATGTTTGGGACCGACTATCCCAACAGTTATGGCGTGGCGACGATTGCGGAAGAGGTGGGGCTTGTGAAGCGGTTCTTCTCTACTAAGTCGAGAGAGGCGGCGGAGAAGTATTTCTGGAAAAATGCCATGCGCGTCTACAAGCTGAGTTTGACGTAATGGCTTGAGAGCCGCTCGCTGGGTTTTATGTTTGATGCGGCTTGAAGGTGCGCGCCTCTGTTGCACTGGCGGGCCGACCTGCTCGCCGGGGTCAGTTTTGCCGCGTTCGCCGCGCATCGCGCAGACGACGCCGATCTCCACTGTAGCTGGTCACCACATCGTCGGTAATGACGGGCGTGTCGCGCGTATTTACGGCGCCGACAGTAATCACTTTCGGATCGTTCCCCGGGGCAATGACGGTTCCATAGCCCGAGCGGCCATAGTTGCCCGCCGCGGCGACCACCACGATTCCCGCATTCCACGCCGCTTCGGCTGCCTGGCACAGGGGGTCCTGGGTGCAGGAAGTTGTGAACGGCCGTCCCAGTGAAAGATTGATGACCCGGATGTTTTGAGAAGACTTGTTGGCGATGGCCCAGTCGATGGCCGCGATCACCATGGAGTCGGTTCCCGCACCGGTTTTGTCGAGCACGCGTTCGGAAATTACATTGACTCCGGTGGCGACGCCGTGGATCCAGTAGGTCGGGTAGAGGCCCCAGGAGTTGACCACGGCGGCAGTCGAGAAGGCGCCCGACGCGCCGAGGATGCTGGCTACGCTAAGCGACCTCGGCCGGGCGCGTCGGTATTGTCACGTTGATGAGCGGCATAGCCGTCCATGGCGAGACGCACCTTGGGGCCGGAGGGGGCTTCGGCGGCCATCTGGCGCCAACCCATCGGGCCTGCCAAAAAACGCGATCGGTGAACTCTAACCGGATAGTAAGCTTCGTCCCCGATGGCAATCGTTAACCTTCGGCAATATGGTGTCGAACGTTCCCTTGCCGCACAATACAGTTATCTCCAATTCGCTGATCGCAATCGGCCACGCGGCACTGGGGAGAAGTTAACATATGTTGGACATCGAAAAACTTCGAAGCCGGCAGGAGCAACGCCGGGCGTGTTCGCTTGAGGCCTGGAACCTGGCCAAGAAAAATGTGGAAGACGCAATCGCGCTTGCCGAAACAAGGGAGCGGGAGTTCAAATACGTCTCCGAGGACGTGCGACGGGTGATCGAGGCGCTGGAGCTTGTAATCAGCATGGCCACAGAGCCTGAGCCTGGAGCTGAGATCCCGACAGCCCAAAGCTTCGACCCAGCGGATAGCCAGCCGATGCCGGGGGAAGAAGTGAAAGCGAAAGATGGCCCCGAAAGCGCGTCCCAGACGGAAAGCGTCGCGTCATCCCTCGATCGATTGAGCGATCTGCTGAGCAAGCCAGCGCCGCCAGTGCTGGTGAAAAGTTCTTCCAGACCATTCTTTTTGGGACAAAAGCGATCCGAATCTCTTTCCATACTTCAGTAGGACAGGGTGTAACAGGGCTTTGAATCCCCGCCAATCGCGCGTCCATCGAGCGACACTGGCAGCTGGCATCGGACGAGTACGGGAAAATACTAAAATTTCGGCGAAATAAGCCGAAGAGTTAAATTGACGTGTCTTCCGTTACATCAGATAAGCGTTCAACGATAGATATAAGCCTGGCGAGTATCCCGGCCTTCCCCACGGTCGTTCTGCGCGTGCTGGACATCGTTTCGAAGGACGACCCGGATTTCGATCTTCTCGTGCGGGAGATTGCCTCCGACGCCACCCTTTCCGCGCAGGTCCTGAGACTGGCTAACTCCCCTTTGTTCGGCTTCGCGGCAGAAATCGGCACTGTCCAGCATGCGGTGGTAGCTCTCGGCGCCGCTCAGGTTCAGTCTCTGGTGATGTCGGTGGCCACGGCCAACTACTCGCGGGCGGCGCTCCGAACTGAGGCCCTCCAGAAGGTTTGGCGCCACGCCGTCGCTTCGGCAATTCTTTCACGTGAAGTCGCGCGCGCGGCGGGTATGCCTCTCGAACAGGCATATTGTCTGGGCCTTCTTCACGACATCGGGCGCCTGGGCCTTTTGGTGGCGTGGCCCGACGACTACAATCTGATCCTCCAGGAAGCCGATCGCGACAGTATGTCTTTGCTGGATCTCGAGAGGCGACTCTTTGGAAAGGACCACTGCGAGGTGGGCCGGCTTTTGGTTGAGCAATGGAAGCTGCCGCCCGAATTCCGTGTGGTAGCCGGCCGCCACCACGACCCTCCCACCGGGATGCTGGAAGTCGACAATCTCAAGGTTGCCTGGCTTGGTTGCCAACTGGCCGATTCGCTCGGTTACTGGGTCGCGAAGCCGCTGCGGCCGGTATCGCTCGAAGAGCTTCTCTGCGAAATGCCTCCCAGCGTGCGGGACCGCTTTCCGGCGGACACGGAGACGCTGAAGGCACTGGTGGAACGTTCCGTTACCGGTGGCGCCGACGCTCTTAACCGGGCGCCGCAGAGCTATGTTTCGACTCCCCCCGACACACGCGTTTCCCGAGCGGACAGAAACTTCGCTGCCGGCGACGAAAATGACGTTCCGAAGAATCAGGGTCTGGACCCGGACCTTGAAAGAAAGCCGCTTGTCTGGGATTTTGCGATTGTCCTGGCCTCTGTTCTCACATTTGCAGCCGTATTGGTTGCACTGCATTTCCTCGCGCAACCGTGAGGGTATAGGACGGCCGGCGTCTTTGGCGGATCGCGGAGACCTGGGTTTGTCCCGGTCACCGGTTTCGGCCGCATGTTTTCGAACTTGCCTTCGATCGCGCCCATCTGGACGATCCACCATTCGGCCGAACCTGGATGAACGTGCCCAAAGGTCGCGTTGAATGGGGGAGTGCCGGGCGGGTCGGGCTGGTGCAATGCGGTGCGCGAAAACAGTCGTTACGCGGAAAGCGGCGACCAGCCGGCTCACGCGGTTTTCGTGGCGATTCTTAAGCTGGATTGTATTCCCAATCCTGAATTGCAGCGCCAATGGCTCCCACCGCTATCATGTTTCAAGAAGGAAAGGCGATTTCGCATGCGATCCGACATTGTTCCAGGAGCGATTTTCCCAGACTACGAGCTTTCCGACCACAGCGCGAAACGCCGCAAGCTATCCGAACTGCAGGCGCAACATCCCATGGTTCTGGTACTCAGCCGCGGAGGTTTCTGCCCCAAGGACCGCCGGCAGGCTGAAGGGCTGGTCGCACTGCATCGCGAGCTTGAGGTTGCCTATTGCCGGCTGGTCACCATCAGCACCGACAATATCTCCGAGACGAATGAATATCGCACCGGAGTGGGCGCTCACTGGCCATTCCTCTCCGATGCGGGCCGAACCGTGCAAAAAGATCTCGACATCGCCGAATACACCGACCCGGTTCACAATCCCATGATTCCCCATGTGATTGTGCTCGAACCCGGTCTGATCGTTTATAAGATCTACAACGGCTATTGGTTCTTCGGGCGGCCGACTCTCGAAGATCTTCGCCAGGATCTGCGTGCGGTTTCGAGGAAATGCCGGCCGGACTGGGACATCACGACGCCCGAACTCAAAGCGGCGTGGCAGGAAGGCCGCAAGGAACTGTTCTATCCGTATGGCAGGACGTACGTGCAGACTCTGGGCGAACAGGATTAGGGCGTGAAACGGAAGGTCCTGGCAGTGGCCGCCCTGGTGTTCGGCATCGCTGCCATCGCCACCATCAGGTGGGCTCACAGCATGTTCACCTCTCCGCCGCCCGTAATGACAGAAGGCCAGCCTATCGAGAGCCGGCCGCCCGAGAAGGCCGACGACAAGCCCGCTTTTCCCGGCCAGACGCGGGCCCCGTATCACGCGACGAAACCTCCGGTCGTCACCACCCTCACGGACAAGCTGAGGGCACCCTGGAGCCTGGCTTTTTTGCCCGACGGCAAAATTCTGATTACCGAAAAGCCTGGCACTATGCGAGTGCTCGACAAGAGCGGCGCTCCATCCAAACCGGTGCGGAATGTTCCGGCGGTGTCGGCAACCGGGCAGGTGGGGCTGCTCGATGTGGCGCTCGACCCGGCGTTCGCGGCGAATCGGCGGATCTTCTTCACCTATAGCGAGGCCGTGGGCGACTCGGATACTCACATCGTGGTGGCGCGCGCGAAGTTCGACGAAGCCGCCAACTCGCTGAGTGACGTGAGCGTGATCTTCGGCGCCGAGCCCGCGTTGCCGAAAAGGAAGTCGGCCAATCAGGGCGGCCGCATCGCGATCGGGCGCGATGGGAATCTGTTCGTCACTATCGGGGATCGCTCGGGTTCGCCGCCGTGGCTGAAGGCGCAGGAACTCGACAACGATCTGGGCAAGATTATTCACATCACGCCGGACGGCAAACCCGCGCCGGGGAATCCGTTCATCGGCAGGAAAGGCGCGCTGCCGGAAATCTGGTCCTATGGGCATCGCAGCGAGCAGGGGCTGACGATCGATCCGGCCACCGGCGAACTTTGGGAAACCGAACACGGGCCGCGCGGCGGCGACAAACTCCTGGCCCCCGAAGCCGGCAAGAACTACGGCTGGCCGATCTATGTACACGGCATCGATTATCCGGGAACGACGATCGGCGAAGGGGTCACGGAGAAGGCAGGTACGGAGCAGCCGCTTTATTATTGGGACCCGGTGATTGCGCCGTCGGGCCTGGCTTTTTATACGGGCGATTTGTTTCCAGAGTGGAAGAACAGCATTTTTGTGGGAGCGCTGCGTGGGCAGATGCTGGATCGGGTGACGCTGGCGGGAAAGAGAGTTATATCCGAAGAGCCCCTGTTGGTTGATCTGCACGAGCGGATTCGGGATGTTCGTATGGGTCCGGAAGGCGCGGTGTATGTGCTGACGGATAATTCAAAGTTGCTGAGGCTTACGCCGCGATAGGGTCGATATGGGGATTTCGTGGAGATATCGAACTTGTGCCGTCGCTCTGATGCTGGGCGCTGGCCGACTGCTCGCGGCCGATTTCACGGCTGAAGACGTCCTGCGGATGAGCATGGACAGCCAAACGCGCCAGGAACTGATGCAACGCCAGTATGTCTGGCATGAGCATGTCGAACTTGGCCCGGCGAACAAAGACGGCACTGGCCGGACGAAGACTACTCTCCGGCGCGAGTTCGAAGTCTCTTACGAGGGCGGAAGCGTTTATCGAAAGATTATCGCTGAAAATGGCATAGCGATCAGCCCTGACGAGGCGGAGAAGAAGAAGGTCCAGGTGCACCGCGAGGTTCTGGCCCTGTCGGCCATCGCTTCGCAGACAAGGAGCAAACTGCTCGGTGAGGAAGCCATCGACGGACGGAAGTGCTGGGTTGTGCAGTCGGAATCGGCCAATGATCGAAGCCCGAAACGATGGACTCTCTGGATCGACGAGGATGAAAGAGCGATCGTCCGCGTCGCGAGCGAACTGCTGAGCGGAACTCCTGAAGTTAAAGCCGGCGCCCGGACCACTGTGTTCTACAGCAGGAACGAGCTGGGCGTCTGGCTTCCGAGCCGGCAGGTATCGATTTTCACCGGCAACGCATTCCTTCCCGCCCGCGCGTACCAGACGATCGACTTCACCGCGTACCGGCGGTTCACGACGGACACGAATATCCAGTACGACGATCCGCACTGACCCGCCAATTGCATATGATGATTGCACACCATGGACGAGAACAAAGTCGCGCGGCTTTTCCTGGCAGCGTCGGCATTCACATTCATTTTGACGGCGCAGACCCAGCCTAAAGTTTTCTACGCCCCGAAACCCATCGAGCCTGCGGCTTATGCGGCTCCCATGAAGCCTTTGGTACGTCTGGCGGATCTGAAAGCGAAGCACAAGGGCCAGGCAAATTGGAGCGAATTGGTGGTTTACGACAAGAACAACCGCGCCGAAGTGATTGCCGCGGCGCCGGGCTCGAAAGTTCCGCGGCATCTGCATTCCGACGCTCCCGAATACTGGGTCGTGCAGGAAGGCAGGATCCGCTTCGAAATCGAAAATTCAACGGGACAATTGGAGACTTTTGAAGCTGCCAAAGGGGATCTCGTGCTGGCGCCCGAGCGGCGTCTCCATGCGCTCGAAGTTATCGGCACGGAACCGGCCATCCGCCTTCAGGTCTCGCTGCCGGACACCACCACTATTTACGAAACCAAGCCGGAACAGCCCGAGAAGGGCATGGAGTATGAGCCCGTTACTCTGTCAACGGGCAACAATCCCGAAGAGGTGCCGAGCGACGGCAAGCCCGAACGCTTATTCTTCAATATCGACGAATTGCAAAAGGAGCATGCGGGGCGCAGGGCGTGGAGCGATTTGGCCGTGCGCAGGAATCGCGCCCATGCCAACATCATCTGCGGGTATGCGCCGGAGGCTCCGCCCACGCCGGGCGATCTGGGACATTACCATACGGATTTTGCGGAGATCTGGACCATTATGCGTGGGCAGCAAAGCTTCACCATCGAAGGGCTGAAGCCGCTGGTGGCTTCGGAGGGGGATATCGTCTATGCCCCTGCCAAGCGGTGGCATCTGATCGAGCCCGCCGGGGAAGGGATGTCCTGCAGGCTCGCCATGACGCCGTATCCGGCGGGCAACCACTTGTATCAGCCGCGTCAACGAAGCGCGGGGACGTCAAACCGTGCGCAGTGAATTGTCAGCGTGTGAGCCTCGGGCAGATCGGAAATCTGCCCCACCGTACGAAGAAACACCCCGTTCCCTTTGCCTCGAAACTCTCGCTTCGCGGGCGTGTTGAAAGATAGGGCCATCCATATGCCATTTCGTTTTTTCCTGCCGATTCTTTTTTTTCTGTCGACCGTGGGGGCCAATGCCCAGATATTGCAGTTCCAGCATATCGTCGTAATCGTTCAGGAAAACCGAACGCCGGACAATCTTTTTCAGGGCTTATGCGGGTCGCGAATCGCCAACCTGTGCAGTACCACGCCGACCACGTCTCAATACAACATCCAGCAGAGCAACTGGCTTGACAAGACGTCCCCGACCGGAGTGACTCAGCCGTTAACCATTCCGCTCGACAACGTCTACGATTTAAGCCACGCCCACGTGGCTTTCAGCGCCATGTGCGATGCGACTGCTTCGGGCGTCTGCAGGAACGATGGGGCCGCCGGCATCGCCTGCGGGGGTACGTGCACCTATTCGCAACCCCAGTTCCGTTACGTGGATAATTCCACCGGCATACTCGATCCGTACCTCAAGATGGCGCAGCAATATGGTTGGGCCAACTACATGTTTCAGACCAATCAGGGACCCAGTTTCCCCGCCCACCAGTTTCTGTTCGGTGGAACGTCCGCACCCAGCCCAGCCGACGACGCGGCCGGTACGTTCGCGGCCGAGAACATGACCAACGCCGGCGATGCCGGGTGTATCGCGCCTGCCGACCAGTTGGTTGCTCTGATCGATGCCACAGGCGATCTGACCAAATCGATCTATCCCTGCTTCGAGCACCAGACGATGGCGGATCTGTTGCCATCCATACTCACCTGGCGTTATTACGCGCCCAGCGCAGGCTCCATCTGGACCGCGCCGGACGCCATCTCGCACATTTGCCAGTCGACGGGGCCGGGCGGCAAGTGTATCGGTTCTGCGTGGACCGATAATGTCGACCTCACTCCCGCGAACGTCCTGACAGATATCGGGAACTGCAAGCTTCGTTCGCTGACCTGGGTTATTCCGACCGGCGCGAATTCCGATCATGCCAACACCAACGATGGCGGCGGCCCTTCCTGGGTAGCCTCCATAGTCAACGCGATCGGCACCAGCAAGTCCTGCGATGGAAATACGGGTTACTGGAATAATACGGCCATCCTGATCGTGTGGGATGACTGGGGAGGCTGGTACGACCATGAGCCGCCGACGATCCTGCCAGCGCCAGAGGGTAACTACCAGTATGGCTTTCGGGTGCCCCTGTTGGTGGTCTCCGCTTACACCCCGAAAGGGTACATCGACAACGGCCGCTACGACTTCGGCAGCATACTCCGGTTTGTAGAACACAACTTCGGCCTGCCGGTCGGGGGGTTGAATTTCGCGGATGCTCGCGCCGCCAACGGCCTCTCGAGTTTCTTCAACCTCACACAGAGTCCGCGCCCGTATCAGACGATCGCCGCGCCGAAGGACGCGAACTTCTTTCTGCACGACCGGAGGCCGGCGACGGATCCCGACGACGACGACGATTATGCACCGGTTCCGGCAAAGAAAAAGCAGGAGAACCAGTAAGGTGCGCAGGGCGCTGCTTCTTCTCTCGATCGCTGCGGGAGCTTTTGGACAAACGTTCGACACCAGCAACTCCGCGGCGCTCGCCGGCGATTACTTTGTTCGTGAAATCCTCATCACGGGCCAAAGCGCTTCCGGCGCCATCGTATCGGCAGCGAGCGCTATCGGCGTCGCTACCTTCAATGGCGCCGGAAGCTATAAGTTCACTGGCGCCGGGGGCCGCAATGCGACCGGCAGCTACGGTGTGGGCGCGAACGGCTTACTCTACATCCAGAGCTTCGTCGACAGTACACAATACGCCTATGGCGGACTTTCCGGCATCGGGCCGACGGCTTTCGTGGCAAGCGCCACCGAAGGCACCAGCGGTGACATTCTGGTGGCCATCCCGGCCGGAAGCGCAGTCACCGCGGCGTCGCTCAACGGCAATTACACGGCAGGTTATGTGAACTTTCCGAACGCCGATGTGACCCAGGTTCGGCAAGCCTCCTTGAACTTCGCCGCCAACGGAGCGGGCAGTCTCTCCGGCGCGACCGTGTCGGGGACGGCTTTGAATTTGGGCGGAAACGTCACCACACAGACCATTTCGGGCGCGACTTACACGCTGACGGGCGAAGGTTCGGGCGCCATCAATCTTGGGGCAGCGTCGTCGTCGCAGATTCTGAGCGGCTCGCTCAACTTCTACCTTTCCGCCGATGGCAACATCTTTCTCGCCGGGACGCCGGGCGGCTACGACCTGATAGTGGGTGCGCGGGCTTTCAGCGGCCCAGCCTCGAACAGCAGTTGGAATCAGATCTACTTCACGGGTGCGCTCGAAGATACGGTATCCGCCGGCAAGCATTATCTCGATGCGTTCTATGGCTCGTGGAACGCCACTGGCCAGGGAGTTTCCATCGCGCACGACCGCTTCCAGTCTCTGGCCCAGCCGCAGCAGGTTTTCGATTATACGTTCGACACCCAGGCTTCGGTCCAGAGCAACGCCACGTCCGCCCCGGCCGACATTCCGTATCAGTTCACTCTGGGAGCGGGGGGACAGGTTTTTATCGGCACCGGAACGAACGGCCTGTATTCGCTGCTGGTGGGCTTCGCCGCGCCGAAACACAGCGGCAGCGGCGTATACCTGAATCCGCTGGGCGTCGTCAACGCAGCCAACTTCGCACCCATTACGAATCCGATCGCGCCGGGTGAGATCATTGCGCTTTTCGGGTCGGGACTTTCATCGAGCAACCTCAATGCTCCGGCGCTGCCGCTGCCGACGACACTGGGCAACGTGCGGGTGACGATCAACGGACAGAATGCGCCGATCTTCTACGTGACGCCCGGGCAGATTTCTGTGCTCGTGCCGCAGGCTGTTACGCCGGACAACGGGATTGAAAACGCCACCGTTCAGGTGATCAATAACAATGTCGCCTCGAATGCCGTTACGGTCTATACGAATTACACGGCGCCGGGTGTGTTTTCCCTCGGCGGCAATGGGATCGGACCGGCCGCGGCGGTTCTCCTGAATGCATCGGTCGTCAGCTCCGCGAATCCGGCAAGCGCGGGATCGACGGTGCTATTGTTCGCGACGGGACTGGGCGAGGTCGACCCCGCGGTGACGGACGGAGCGGCTGCTCCTTCGTCTCCGCTGGCGATGGCCACCGATTCCAGTCTCGACCAGGTGGTGGTTGGCGGAGCGCAGGAGACGGTTACATTCAACGGGCTCACGCCTGGGCTGGCAGGGTTATTTCAGCTCAACACCGGTATCGTCGGGTCGACGCCGTTGGGCGCCGATTTGGCCGAAATTGCCACCCCGGACGCGATCACCTCGGAGGCGACGCTGGCGGTTGGAGCGGCGGCCAGTTCAGCCGCTGGAATGGTGCGGTCGCAGGCGTTGCAGTTGAAGGGTGGGGCACTGAAAGTACGTCAGGGACTGACAGGCAGAGCAATTGCCATGCCCGCGCGGGATTAAGGCCTGAAGCGGAAGGGAAATACTCTTTTCCGCACTCGAACCCCGAACCACCAGGTCTTCGGGTAAAATCAAATCAGGTCACAGATGAAGCGTCCCAGCATAATTACGACCCCGCATCCTACGCCCGAGGAAACGGCAAAACTGCTCGGGATTTCGAAGAAGGACGCTGACTTCGTTCGGGCGCTTGTCGACAAGTGGGCATCGAGCCCGGAGACCATCAGAGAATTCGGCGAGCTGCGCAACGGCCACACCTCCAACCGAAAACGAAGGAAACTGGCAGCGAAACGAGTGCCGCGGGAGAACGGTCATCGCTAAGCGCCCGAATTCCCGGGCCGCGTTCCTCAACATCCCCTACGACGAACAGTTCGGCGACTTGTACCTTGCCTACATCGCTGCCCTGACCGCCTATGGAATGACTCCCCGCGCGACGCTGGAAATACCCGGCGGCGCACGGCGACTGGACCGGATTGTTGAGTTGATCGCAGGCTGCCGCTACTCATTTCATGACCTGTCCCGCGTTGAGATCGATCCGATCGACCCTCCCACGCCCAGGCTGAACATGGCATTTGAGCTCGGTCTCACCGTCGCATGGGACCGCCTTCAGCCTGATCGGCACGTCTGGTTCGTACTGGAATCCGTGAATCGGCGGGCCCTGAAATCTCTGAGCGACCTTGCAGGCACTGACGTATACATTCACAAACGGAACGCCGGAAGGAGTTTTCCGCGAGATCGGGAACGCTCTCGTCCGCAAAAAGAAACATCCTCGGTTCAGGATGTTCACTACATTTACCGAGGGCTGCAGGCCGCGCTGCCGGGCATCCTGAAGCAAACAGGTGCACAATCGAGATTCGAGGCACACGCTTTCCGGGAGATTTTGCTGACGGCATCCGAGATCGTCGGCAGGAAACTGGCATAACGGGTACAAAGGCGTGCCCGCCCGAGGGAGGCGGACACGCCATCGGCCCCGGATCAGGCGTCCGGGTCGTCTCCGGCTTGGGGCTCTTCCCGCCGCGCCGCGCGATCCAGCTTCAGGATCGATTCGAGCCGGCATTCGAAGACCTTGTGCTTCACGCCATCTTTGTCGTATTCGCGGCTGCGAAGCTCGCCCTCGACCTGGACGTGCGCGCCCTTCCTGAGGCCAGCGGCGAAGTCGCCCAGTTTCCCAAAGGCGAGGCAGCGATGCCATTCGGTCCGCGATTCCATTCGCCATCGGCGTTCTTCCACGAGCGCTTCGTGGCCACCGAGAATACGGTGAAGGTCGATCCGTTGTTGCCGGTCTTCGTCTCGGCGTCGCCGCCGGTGAATCCGATGAGAGTGAGTCTGTTGAGGTACATGATGTTCTTTTCTCCTGTTCTGCCCGTGTGTCCTGGGGCACCCGAGAGCTGAGCGGCCGCCGCTCCAAGGCAAGGAGTTGCTTTTCTGGGGGGACCAGAATGGGGGAGACTCCGCAGTCCGCCGGGCGCGGGAATTGGCCCGAAGCAGTGCCCAGGACCTAAAGGGAGATCAGCAAAAAAAGAACACGTCTCGACAGCAACACTGAATTGGGGCCTCGGCTTGGCGCCGAAGCGGAAGTCCTGCGCGAGGGACATGATGCCATGGACTCCGCGCCGCAGTCGCTGGTTCCCCTTGGTAAGTTTGCGTAAAATCGCGTAAAGCCCCGGCTGCCAGCGCCGGTCGCGCTATACGATAAGGTCGAACCAATTCGATATCGCGCAGGAGGCGAAACCGGATGAAGAAAACAACGAATCAACCCGCCGGGCGGAATATGTCCCGGCGTCACCTTATCGGCGCAGCGGCGGCAGCATCGGCACTGCCCCTGATTGCGCAGGCTCCCCCCGCGGGTCAGGCGCCCACCGCAGATGCCGCTGCAGCCGGTCGCGGACGCGGCGGTCGAGGCCGAGGCATGTCGCCCGGCGGATCGGGGCCGATCAGAGTTCTGCTGATCACCAAGTTCCATCCATTTACCAGGGAGCCGTTCTTCCAGATGTTCGACTCTTTCGGGTCCGATATCACGTGGACCCACGTGGAACAGCCCGCCGCGCAGGTGTTCTTCGATCCCAAGCTATCCAAAAATTACGACTTATTCGTCCTCTACGATGCATTCGCCGGCCGCGTGACCCGAACCAAGCCGGACGGGACGCGCGAAACCATCGAAACCGAGCCTTCTCCGGAATTGCGAGCGGGCTTCAAGGCAATGCTTCAGCAGGGCAAGGGCATGCTGTTTTTCCATCATTCCATCGCGTCCTGGGTGCATACCTGGCCCGAATACGTTGAAGTGATGGGCGCCGCCGCCGACTGGGGAACGCCGCTCAAGAACATTCGCGGCGTTGACTACCCGGCTTCGGGGTTCAAGGGCAAAAATCCCCAGCACATCACCATCGTCGACAAGACCCATCCGGTTGTTCAGGGGCTCGGCGACGGCTTCGATATCGTGGACGAATCCTACCTTTGCCCAATGTTCGAGGACTCCGTTCACTGCCTCGCCCGCACCGACATGAAGCAGGTAGCGGAAAACTATCGGCCCGCACAGGCCGGCCATCCGGCGGGAAGCAACATGTGCGTCTGGGTGAAGACGGCTGAGCGCAGCCCGATCGTCTACATCCAGCATGGACATGACGAAGAGGCGTGGACCAATCCGGCCTTCAAGACGCTCATGCTGAATGGCATTAAATGGGCTTCTTCGAAGGAAGCTCTGGACTGGGCCGCGAAGAACCCGAAGAAGATCTTCAGCTGAAATTTGGACATGCGGCGATAGCCGCGTATAGCCGCATGTCCACTCTTCATCGTTTGATATCATCGACCCTCTGAAAGGGAATAAAAACAACAATGGCCAAGAAGATTTTGATGCTGGTGGGAGATTTCGTCGAAGACTACGAGGTGATGGTGCCGTTTCAGGCGCTGCAGATCCCCGGTCATCAGGTTGACGCCGTATGTCCCGATAAGAAAGCCGGCGAGCAGGTGCGCACCGCCATTCATGATTTTGAGGGCGACCAGACATATACCGAAAAGCGCGGCCACAATTTCACGCTGAATGCCACGTTCGCCGATGTTAAGGCGGAAGATTACGATGCCTTGGTGATTCCGGGCGGGCGCGCTCCCGAATATCTGCGGCTGAATCCGGCAGTGCTTGATGTGGTGCGGCATTTCTTCAACGCGAAGAAGCCGGTGGCGTCGATCTGCCATGGCGCGCAGTTGCTGGCTGCCGCGGGCGTGGTCAAAGGGCGGAAAGTGAATGCGTATCCGGCGTGCGGTCCCGAGGTTACTCTGGGCGGTGGCGAGTATGTGGCGCTTCCGTTTGAAAAAGCCATCACGGAGGGCAACCTGGTGACCGGTCCGGCCTGGACCGCGCATGTGGAGTGGCTGCGGCAGTTTTTGGTCTTGCTGGGATAAAAGCGCAGGCCTAAGGCCTGCTCCACCAGCCCCACCGAAGGTCGGGTCCACCGCGCCCCCCGACTGCGATATTCTGGTAGCGTTCCGGAGCGAATGCTATGAACTACAAAATCAACGTGAATGGGCGCACTACTTCCGTCGATGTCCCCGCCGATATGCCCCTGTTGTGGGTATTGCGGGATGTGCTGAACCTGCATGGCACGAAATATGGCTGCGGCATCGCGCAATGCGGCGCCTGCACCGTCCATGTGAACGGCAAAGCTACGCGCGCCTGCGTGACCCCGATCTCTACGGTGGGCAACCAGCCCGTCACCACCATTGAAGGGCTTTCCGCCGACGGCACGCATCCCCTGCAGGTGGCATGGCAGGAGATCGATGTGCCCCAGTGCGGCTATTGTCAGGGCGGACAGATCATGTCGGCGGCGGCCCTGCTGACGAAGACCCCCAAGCCCACGGACAAAGACATCGACACGGCGATGAATGGGAACTTGTGCCGGTGCGGAACGTACCTGCGCATTCGGGCGGCGATTCACAAAGCCGCGGAACTCGGGTCGAGCGCTTCGGCCCACACCGTCCAGACGGCGCAGAAGGATTAACAAGATGAAGCGCATCGAAAAGCAACGCATCGCGAAAAGAGAAATAGATCGCCGATCTTTTCTGAAGGTGGGCGCGCTGGCCGGGGGCGTGGCTTTCGGCATGTATCTGGAGCCGCTCGCGCAGGCGCAGGAGTTTGGTCGCGGCGGTGGCGGGCGTGGGCGTGGCGGCGGCCCGCAGGTTCCTCCGAATCCGCATTATTTTATTCACGTGGCAGCCGATGGGACCGTGACCCTGACCGCCAAGAATCCGGAAGTCGGGCAAGGCATTAAGACCACACTGCCCATGATGATTGCGGATGAGCTGGATGTCGACTGGAGGTCGGTGAAGATCGTTCAGGCCGATTACGATACGACGAAGTACTCGGCGCAATCGGCGGGCGGCAGCACCGGAACGCCGAATGCGTGGACTCCCATGCGCCAGGCGGGCGCGGCGGGGCGAGCCATGTTCATTACGGCCGCGGCGCAGGCGTGGGGCGTGCCGGAAACTGAGTGCTCCACCGCTTCCGGGCGCGTTATCCATAGTGCTTCGAACCGGTCTGTCGGCTACGGCGAACTGGCGGACAGGGTGGCCACGATGACGCCGCCTCCGCTGAACACGGTAAAGCTGAAAGATCCGAAGGATTACAAGATCATCGGCCACTCGCAGATGCAGCGAGAGCTGCCGAATATCGTGACGGGCAAGCCGATCTTCGCCATCGACGTCACGCTGCCCGGCATGCTGTATGCGGTGTACCACAAGTGCCCCGTGTTTGGCGGCAAGGTCGTCAGCTCGAATCTCGAAGACATTAAGAAGATGCCGGGGATCAAGCAGGCGTTTATCGTCGAGCGGCCGGATATTACCGATAACGTGATCCCCGGCGAGCCTGGTTTGCTGGGTGGCATCGCCATTCTGGGCGAGACCTGGTGGCATGCCCAATCGGCGCGCAACAAGCTGCAGGTGAAGTGGGACGAAGGCCGCTGGGGAACCGCGGAACAGAGCAGCACCGTGTACGCGCAGAAGGCCGTGGAGCTGAGTAAGCAGCCTCCGCAGCGCACCATCCGCAAGGATGGGGACCCGGACGCGGCAATCAAAGGTGCGGTGAAAGTGGTGGAGGCGGCTTATTCCTATCCCTTCATCTCGCACGCGCCGCTGGAACCGCAGGGCGCGACGGCCCACTTCCATGCGGAAACGAACAAGGTCGAGATCTGGACCAATAGTCAGCAGCCGCCGCGCGGACGTCCTTTGGTCGCGCAGACGCTGGGCATTCCCGAAGAGAATATTACGCTGCACATGGTGCGCGGCGGCGGTGGTTTCGGCCGGCGCCTGACTAACGACTATATGGTGGAAGCGGCGTGGATCGCGCGGCAGGCGGGCGTTCCGGTGAAGCTGCTGTGGTCGCGTGAAGACGATATGCAACACGATTATTATCGTCCCGGCGGCTTCCAGTTTCTCCGGGGCGGCGTGGATGCTTCGGGCAAGCTGGTCGGCTGGAGCAATCACTTCGTGAGTTACGGCGAGGGCGAGCGTGTCGCCCAGGCGTCGGCAATGGGGCCGACGGAGTTTCCGCAGGGCTTTGTCCCCAACTACGCGCTGCACACTTCGCTGCAGCAGCTGGGCATCAAGACCGGATCCTACCGCGCGCCGGGCAGCAACGCGTTCGCGTTCGTGATCCAGTCGTTCCTCGATGAGATGGCGCACGCGGCGGGTAAGGATCCGGTGCAGTTCCGCCTGGATCTGCTGGCCGGCGCGCACGGCTCGGCGATGAATGCCGAGCGCATGAAGGGCGTGGTGAAGCTGGTGGCGGAGAAATCCGGCTGGGGCAAACGCACGCTGCCGAAGGGCACCGGGATGGGTGTGGCGTTCCATTTCAGCCATCGCGGGTATTTCGCCGAGGTGGCCGAGGTGCAAGTCGACGCCGCGAATAAGATCAAGGTCAACAAGATCTGGGTCGTCGGGGATGTGGGCCGGCAGATTGTGAATCCAACCGCCGCCGTGAATATGTGCCAGGGGGCGATCGTCGATGGCATGAGCGCCATGATGAGCCAGGAGATCACGGTGGATCGCGGCCGCGTTGTGCAGAGTAATTTCGACAAGCATGGGATGGTGCGGATTTCCCAGGCTCCGCCGGAGATTCAGGTGGATTTCCTGTTGACCGATTTCGATCCCACGGGATTGGGCGAGCCTTCGATGCCGCCGAGTTTGCCCGCAGTGGCGAATGCGATTTTCGCGGCTTCGGGAAAACGCGTGCGTTCGTTACCGCTGTCGAAGTCCGGCTTTGCCTGGGCGTAATGTGGGACGGGCGCTGGTCTTATTAGTCGCCCTGACCAGCGCAAATGCCGCACTGGATACTCGCACTGTGGCTTCGCCCAACGGCCAACTGGAGTTTCGGCTGTTCGTAGACGAGCCCGCTGCGGGGGATCTTTACCGCATCGGCTACCAGGTCTTCGACCACGGGAAGCGGATTATGGACACCGCGTTCCTGGGAATCGATATTTTCGGCCAGGAGCCGCTACTGGGCGAGAATGCTGGATTGATCGCGTCATCCACAGGCGTCGACGAACGGCATCGCTATAACTGGCTGCTCGCCAGATACATGCAGAACGGCACGCTGGGGCGCCTGCTCAACGTGGAAGTCCGCGCCTATGACGATGGGATTGCGTTTCGATATGTGATTCCACCCTCGACTCCGATGATGCCGATAGAGATTGCGGACGAGGACACAGAGTTTCAGAAGGCTCCGGGCGTGCATATTACCGAAATGCGCAGGGGCACCTATCCGCCGATGCAATTGGAGCCCTTCAACGGGAACGAACTGATCACCCACCTGACTGAGACGCAGTCGCCCTATCGAGCCGATGCGCCGCTGATCTGCCCCTGGCGTGTGATCGTGATTGGCAAAGAAGGGCGAATTCTGACCGACCTCGCCGCCGAGTAGCTCTCTGACGTGGGGCATTCATGTTAGGTAATGTCAATAGGAAGTGAATGTTTTCTTGTTGCGGCGCAGGGGGCGCCGCGAGGTCGTCGAGTGCAAGACCGGTTAAGGGAGGAGGGCAGCTTTGCCTGGGAGCAGGATCTGATGGATCGTTAGATGGAGGTCTACGACCAGACACGTCCCGGCCCACTCGCCGATCGCCTCCCGTGTGGCGGCAATCTTGCCCTCTCTTTAGCGACCGTGCCATCGGCTCTATTGACACAAAAACTGATCGACTTTCGATGTACATCCAGTCCGACGTAGTATGAAAATAGAAGCATAGTTAATCTGCCTCGCCGCGCGTTGCCGCTGTCACGACAACCGGCGGGGCCTCCTACCTATGCATTCAAACAGGTTGGTTACCTGCGGCCGACCGGCAATCGGCCTCCGAGTGTGTTCTTAACGGCCTCCCGCTAACCTACTGAATCACCAAAGGAGCCCGGGGAAACGCAAACTTACGCCCCACTTCGTCCACCACATTGATCTGGCACTCATAACGCCCCGGAGCCAAATCCTTCAGCGGAACCTGGAACTGCACCGGCACCGCTTCCGGCCGGGTCTCCACTAACTGAGTCGCGCTCAAAGGCCCGATCTCAAACGCCTTGGCGCCCTTCTTATTAAACAAACTCATGCTCACCTTAACCCGCCGAGCCCGCCCATCCGCCGGATCCGGCCGAGCATCGTATACGTCGAAATTGACATACAAATTCTGGCTGCGCCGGAACACCTTCGTGATATTGGGAATCACCTTCTCATCCCCGACAATCAAAGGATTCGCCGTTAACTCTTTTCGTGTAGCCCGCGCCGCCGACCCCACCGCCGCGGTCACCTTCTCGCGCTGGCTGCTCCAGATAATCGTGCTCGTTTTCAATCCCGAAGTATCCGCGCTCAGATCCGGCACCGTGAACTTGGTCTGGAACGTCCCCATCTTCCCGGTAATGTTCTCGCGAACTACGAACTTCATCTGGTACTTACCCGGTTCCAGCGTGAAACCCGCGTCGTACTGGAAGCTCTTGCGCCCCGCCGTTAAGGCCTTGTCCTGATCCAGCTGTATGCGGATGAAGTCCCGTACATTACCCACCGTGGCGTGCCGCTCATCCTGTATCTGCCCCAGAAAATCGAACTGCGTAACACTCGCCCCGCCCTTCGCGGCCAAAGCCACTACAGAGCCCGGGATCTTGATCGAAACCGGCACGAAGTAAGCCGTCGGACCCACGCGGAAGTAGTCGATCTGCAACGCCAAAGGTAAGTCGGTATCAGGATCGCCCGCCGCCAGGGCTTCTTTCAATTGCTGGTCTTTATCCTGCGAATTCAACTTAGCCCAGACCTTGTCAGCGTAGTAACCCGGGCGATGCTCCAGCTTCGCCCCCGCTATCTTGTTATTCAATTTAACGGTGATGCGCCGGTACTTACCGTCCTTCGCATTATTGGAGCTGTAGTAACCCAACAGATAGTAACTCCCCATACCCTCCTGAGCCTGAGTGATTCCCGCGGTGATGTCGTTACTATCGAGAAACGCTTTGCCGCCGGTCTCTTCGGCCAGCGTATACAAGGTTTCCTGCGAATCGTTGATAGAGGCGCGCTGCGAGTTATAGGCCGATCCGTTAAAGATACCGGTCCCGCGCGAAGCCGCCTTACTCGCATCGCCGCCAGGAGGGTCCGCCATCAACCCGCGCGCATCGATCGGATAGATCGCCAGGTTCGCCTTGACCGCCGCGTTGATCGAAGCTTCCAGCTGGGCCTGATTCTCCACCCCGGTCTTGCTCACGCCCGAGGAAAAGTAAACCAGCGCCTTCTTTTCCGCGAATGACGAGAGCATTTTCGCCGCCTTCTCAATCGCCGCCAGCTTCTGATCCGTATTGAAGATATTGAACTCGGTTTCATCAGCGACGAAAGCCGCGCCGGTGTCCTGGCCGTTCGGATCGCCCGTATCCGCGAGGCCCGCCAGGTCCGCATCCTCGCCGATCGGAAGCCCCTTGATCACGGTGTCCAGCACATCCCGGTCGGACGTGAAATCGCTCAGTACCAGTGGATTGCCCGTCCCCGAAAAGAACAGAACGGCCACCATATCGTCTTTGGTAATGTGCTTTTTCAGATAGTCGAAGGAAGCGTCCTGCGCCCGCAGCTGTTCCGGAATTCCCATGGACGAGAAATCGAAGAAGAACACCAGCAGCCGCTTATCGTGGAACTGGATGCGCCCCGGAGTAGACGAGGTAATGGTTGTCTTGGGATCCTCGGGCAGCTTGAGCTGATCGTCCAGGGTCAGGGTCGGAGGAGGCTCGGATTCCATGGTGATCCGCTGATACTCAAACACCGAAATCTTCTGCGCCTTGTTATCTTCAAGGACCGTAAAATCCTCCGGCTTCAACCCTTCGATCGGCTTACCCGATTTATCCTTGATAGTTACATCCACAATCACCAGATTGCTGTTAGTAGTGAAAGTAGGAGTCTGCCCCGCCGCCGAGCAGGCGACCACCAATACCACCGCCAAACTACCGAGCCGCGACCGCAAGGGAGTGGTCCTCATCCTAGAAGTTAAACCTCAACAACAAACTAACCGTCCGAGTCCCCGAAGCCGCCGTCGGCAATCCATAATTAGCCGCATTCACAGTAGTCCCGATACTCGTAATCGTGACATGATTGAGCGCATTGTTAGCACTAATCCGAAGCTGTAGCTGCCGCCGCGATTCCCCAAACCGGAAAGCCCGGTTCAAAGAAGAATTCAAAGCTACCTGGAACAGCCCCGGAATCGTATCCCGTCCCGCATCCCCAAACTGACCCGCCGGAGGCAACGTAAACGCCGCCAGATTGAAGTACGAGTTAACACCGGCGTTGATGGGAAGCCCCGTAGCCTCCGCCCGAATGTTCCCGAATGCCGCCAGTCCCCCCGTATTCGCCACATTTCCCGACACCTGCGCAGTCAGAGGAGTGCCCGAAGTCACCGACAGATTTCCACTAAGCGTCCAACCCGCCAGCGCCGCCGTCTTCCACCCGCCATTGCGCATCATGCCATGCACGCCGACCGGCGAGGAGAACAGGAAAGTAGTCTGCAGACTGTGCCGCTGGTCGAAAGTCGAAAGCCCCCGTTCCAGTCCCAGATTATTCAGAAACTGCACCAGAGTGCCGCCCGTCCCCGTAAAGCTCGAAGCGTCATCAAGCGATTTCGAAAACGTGTACAACGCAGTAGCCGATATGCCTCGCGTGAAACGCCGCGTAAGCCGCACCTGCGCCGCATTGAAGATCGAGTTCGCCCCCGAAGACAGATAACTGAATCCCGTGGCGTAAGGGATCTGCAACGTCTCCGATCCCACCGACGACCCGGCCACCGCGCGATTCGGCTGCTCATTGATTGCAAGGTCCGTACCCTTTGTCCCGATGTATTCCGTCTCTACTACAAGCCCGTGCGGCAGAGTGTTCTGAATGGTGAAATTCCACGTCTGCGCATAAGCCAGCTTGTAATTCGGATTCACCGCGAATGTATTCGTAATAGTCTGCGTCGGAGTAATCACGAACCCGTCCTGTAACGTCAGAGGGTCCGCCAGATTGGTACTGATCGAAGCTGTCCGCGCAAACGGAGGCTGCGCCGCCATGCTGCTGGCAATCGATCCATATGGTGAGCCGCTGTAGAAGATACTGTACCCCGTGCGGAAGATCAGGCTCCGCTTCGGAAAAGGCCGATACGCAATACCCACGCGTGGAGAGAGCGCATGCGTATCGGGCCGCACCAGGCTGGTCGGCAAACCTCCCGAGTACGGTCCATTCTGCCCCGCCAGAACCTGAGCGGCGGCCGTGAAGCCGGAGTTGACATCCAGATCGACAAGATGATTGTAGAGCTCAGTATAAGGCGAGAAGTATTCATAGCGAACCCCGATGTTCACCGTCAACCCAGCCCGCAGCCGCATATCGTCTTGCGCATACCCCGCCGTCGCCCACCCGCGAAAGTAGTTATTCGCGCTGCCCACGCGGATGGAGCTCGATTGCGGTTCGCCCAGCAGAAAATCGGCGAAATCGTAACCTGTTCCCGCCACCGGCTGCCCATTGCCATTCAACTCGCTGGTCAGCAATCCGCTGAAGCTGAATGCCCCGCGCGCATTCTGATAGTTCAGACTGTTCTGCTGCAAGCGCCGATACAGATATCCAAATGTCAGATTGTGTTTGCGCCCGATCACATAAGTCACGGCGTCAGTGAAGTTAGTGGTCTGATTACGATTCAAAGAAGCCGCACTATCGCTCAGGCTCGAGAAGTTCGTGAACGAAATCGTCGGCGGACCATAGTTGATCGGATCCTGCTCCGTGCCTGTGATACCCAGCTCACCCGCTAAGTTGGTAGTATAAGCGAAGTAAGGCGTACCTTTACTAACGCTGCGGCTGAATGTAAGCGTCGCGTTGTTATTCACTCGCGGTTTGAAGCTATGGCTCCAGCCGGCCGAGGCGCTCAACCCATACCCTGTGCTCTGATCGGTGAAACCGAAAAGCTGGCGCGATTTCGAATCGTTGGCCTGATACTGAACATTGAAATTCGTCCGGTCTTTACTATTAATCGGAGCACTCAACCGCACGCCGATACTCTGCGTCATACTCGGCACCGTGGAGATCAACCGGTAGTTCTGCACAATATTCTGATAAGTCGGCGCCGGAAAGTACGACAGTAATCCCTCGGCCGCAGGATTGATGCGTGAAGCGGGAATCACATCGCCCGCAAAAGGCGTCCCACTCAGTGGATCGAAGATCGTAACCGGCGTCGGCGAAGTCACCCCGGAGAAATCGCCCGCACGCTCAGCCGCCGTCGGAACCGACCCCAGCAGATTCGACCCATTACGATTCAGCGATCCCTGATAAGTGATATTGAAACTGGCCCGCGTCCAGTTGACAATCTTCGGGATCACCATAGGTCCACCCACCGTCGCCGTGTAGTGATTCGTCGACGAGTAAGGCTTATTCGAGGGCAATCCGTTGAGTGAGAACGGCGCCGCGTTCAAAACCGAGTCCTGCGCCGTCAGCGAGACCGATCCGGTATAAGCAGCCTGATTGCGCCGGCGATTGCCGAAGTTGGCGTACTGGCCGTTGTAGGGAC